>ENA-USUG01003613-USUG01003613.1-human-gut-metagenome-genome-assembly--contig:-NODE-3613-length-20718-cov-5.071217_pt1 | contig 20718 bp, 19 predicted proteins | sample MGYA00250059_ERZ773394 | MGnify/ENA primary metagenome ERZ773394 (study PRJEB29103, sample SAMN06111957) | human gut metagenome | biome: human gut; feature: ankylosing spondylitis patient; material... | reverse complement strand
TAATATTAACCAGCGCGCCAAGCCCCACCGTCACCATTCCCATGGTTCCAAATCCCTGCGCGTTGATAAACGGGTTCATACCGATCCCGACCATGACGAACATATTTCCAAGAAGATAGATTCTTAAATAGGAACTTGCATAAGGATAGGTCACCGAGCTGGCTCCCAGCGCATAGAGAAGCGGCTTTTCGATAACATATCCTGTCACCGTCAGCACGACGCCCGCAGCAAAGAGCATCCAGAACGCATTCTGCATATACCGCTTCGCTGCGTCATAATCCCGTCTTCCTCTGGCCATAGAGCATAACGGTGCGCCGCCCATGCCAAAGAGATTAGCAAATGCCGTGATCATACTGATAATCGGAAACGTGATTCCCACACCGGTCAGTGCCAGTGAGCTGGCTCCCGGAATATGTCCGATATACATCCGGTCTACCAGATTATAGAGAAGATTCAATATCTGTGCCACCGTCATCGGTACTGCCATACGTATGATATTCTGCTCTACACTTCCCACTCCAAAATCATTCTTCTGCTCTGTCATATCCATCTTCTCCCAGTACTCTTAATATCCATATACCTCATAAATCTCGTCCGTGTATTTTCCCGGTTCTTTATAGATAATCAGCGGCTTTTCTACCGTAATTCTCGATTTACCGCCCTTAACCGCTTCTATGAATACCATGTTTGGCTCTCTGTCAATAAACGGGTACGCAAGCTGCATCCGCTTCGGTTCCAGTCCGCAGCCGCACAGTTCCGTCATAATCTCCGCCAGCCGGAACGGCCGGTGCACCATATAAAATCTTCCACCGGGCATCAGAAGCCCTGCTGCCTGGCTTACCACGTCATGAAGGGTACATAAGACTTCATGGCGGGCAATGGCCTTTGGCTGATCCGGATTTTGCAGGCCGTGATGCTCTGTCATGTAAGGCGGATTACTGGTCACTACATGGCAGGAGGCTGCTCCAAAAATCTGAACCGCCTCCTTTATGTCTCCATCCACTATATGCACCCTATCCTGCAGATCATTTAAGAGCACACTTCTTCTCGCCATATCAGCGCTCTCAGCCTGGATCTCCAATCCGGTAAAGGAAGCACCCTTTGTCCTTGCCTCTAACAGGATCGGAATGATTCCCGTTCCAGTTCCCAGATCCACGACCCGTTCTCCCGGCTTTACTTTTGCAAATCCGGCGAGCAGCACCGCATCCATTCCAAAACAAAAACGGCCCGGATCCTGAATGATCCGGTAGCCGTTTCTTTGAAGCTCATCCAGACGCTCTCCTGGTTTTAATTCTATTTCCATAGAGTTCCTCCGTGATTCCTCTTTATTTCAAAAATCCCTTCGATTCCAGATACTCCAGTGATCTTAACTGTTTCTCCCAACCGGCCATTTCAAGAAGCACCGATGCCTCAATCTGATACTCCTCCATCAGGTTAAAAAAACGATTCCAGTCAATTATACCATCTCCCAGCGGAAGATGCATGTCTTTTACTAAATCATTATCATTAATATGCATATGTCGGATATACGGCACAGTCTTTTCAAACCACGCTTCCGGACTTTCCTCTTTTCCAAACACTGCCGCATGGGCATAATCAAGACAGATTCCAAACCGGTCACTGTTCTGCATTGCTTTTGTCAGCTGGACTAATTCCCTACTGTTCCAGTCAAACATGTTTTCCATATAGACAGACTGATTCTTATATTCTTCCAGTATGTCTGTCCAGAATTCCACATTGGCTTCCAGCCAGCTTTCCCGATATTTTTTGTCATTAAAGCTGGCAAGCAGTCCTGTATGAAATACCACCCCACGAACACCCATCTCCTGAGCGATCTCCATGGACTGCCGAACCCGGAATCTGGATACCTTCCTGATCAGCGAATCCTCACTATGCACACTGATATCAATAAATGCTCCATGAAGTGTATCATTGGAACAATCTCTTCCCAGACTCTTATAAAAAATCAGCTTGCGTCTGCATTCCGCTCTGTCATCCAGATATCCGGGCAGCATAAAATCATTATATTCAAATACAGCTCCGTACTTCTCTGCGAGATCCAGGCTCCGTCTGATGTTGGAGCTGTCCGGTATGATCTCATACAGTCTTTTTTTATCTGTCATTTTCAATCTCATCTACGAGCGCACTGTATACTTTCAGGAGATTTTCATTCTCCTTACGAAGATTTCTACACAGGTTCGCTGAAATGACCATCAGCAAACGGCAGCCTGCCTGCGGATGTTTCTCACAAAATGCCCGGAAATCTTCGCTTGAAAGCACTGCAGTCCGACAATCTGTAGTTGCAAGTACGGTAGCTGAACGACGGTCACGGTCTATCATGGCAATCTCACCGAAGACACAGTGCATACTGTCGTTCAGCTTCGCACAGACGTATTCCTCTCCATAGAGAGTGGTCTTCAGAACATCCACCTGTCCTTTCAGAAGAAGGTACATGCAGTCTCCCTCTTCGTTTTCTTCAATAATCCGGCTTCCTTCCGGAAAATCTTCTCTCTTCAAAAGAAGCAGAAGATCCTCCATATCCGCATCCGTTATCTGTGCAAGCATCGGAAACTGTTTTAATTCTTCAATTAATTTTTCTTTTTCCTTCATCAGATCTCATCTCCCAGTACCACCAGTCCGGTATACTCCTTTAAAATGTAATCATCCGGTGGATTTAAAAATGGTGCATTCCTTTCCATTGATTTTACATCCTTCAGGCGCTGGACGATCTGTGTGTAGTCGGTGGATTTCTGTGCTTCGGCCAGTACCGAATGTTTTAACTCATACTCCGCACCCATATTTTCCAGAACTCCAAGCACCATGATATGCTTGTGTTCTTTGTAATATCTGGATACTTCCGCAAATGTTTTTCCATGCCACGACTCATCCAGATCGAAAATCTGGACACTGATGCCATCTCCATTATCAAATAAAGAAGATAATACCTTTGCCATTCCATTATAAAGAGTGGCCGTCGAAAGAATATACCTGGTATATTCTTCGGAATAGATTACTTCATCACACTTATTGGATTCCAGGTAATTCTTATATTTCTTTGTCTGCACCTGGGCGCAGATATGTATTTTCGGATTCATGCCTTTTAACATCAGCATGGCTGCAAACACTCTGGAATCAATAAGTTCCGGGGTCAGACCGTCATCTTCCTCCCCCAGAATGAGAGCCTTGGATGCATATTTTGCATTGGCTCTTTTTAAAACATCTTCTTCGGAAAAATCGCCATGTACATACTGAATTCCCCGAAGCTCTTCATCTGCCAGGAAAAAACGGATCTGCTCTTCGTCCCGGTTATTGATTAACACTATATCCGAGAGCTTAAGCTCTTTATTCTTTCGTTTAATATCCAGAATTAAACCCTTCTGATTATTTTTCCATCCACAGATAATAATATGATTTCTTAAACTCTGCAATTTCTTGAGTCCTCTCACGGAATTTGCCCGGCGTTCAATCAGATACGAAGAAATATAACCGGTAACTGCAGATACACCAAACATGCTGATCAGCAATACAACAATTCCGAGTAACCGGCCGCCTACGGATTCCGGATAATGATCGGCATAATCCTGTCCGAACAGCGTTGCCGTATTCCACAGAAGCACATTGTAAAAGGCTGTTCCCTTTGGTCCGCCAAATTCCGCATACCAGTAGAACAGACAGCATATAAGGTAAAGTCCCAGGACACCCAGCGTCACCATCAAAGATGTCCTGCTCAGAAACCGGCGGAAGATCTTTCCCGCCCAGTCTCTGACAGAATCACCGTTTTTTTTCATTTATCTTATACTCCCGTTACTGTGCGGACCATTTAATTATTATATTTTCCGTCACTGCCTTTGTAAAGTCATAATTCCAGCTGCCGGATGCGCTCGGCTGAAGCTTCGGCTTAGATGCGGTCTTTCCATCTTCTACCGTCTGTGTACAGAACACATCACCGGATGCCGTCTGAAAGGTAACGGTATAAGTCTTTGTCTCTTCATCGGAAGAGGAAGGCTTCTTTTTGCTGGAATGATGAGATTTCTGATTATCATCATTTCCTGGCGAGTCCTTAGAAGTTTCTGAAGATCCTCCGGAAGAAGACGTTGTCTCTTCCACTGCCGGTACGACAGGTTCCGGAGTCTCAATAACTGCTGGTTCTTTTTCTGTCTTCGCTGGCTTTTTCACTTCTGCAGACTCCTCTGGTTCCTCTGTCTGATCCAGTCTTCTTAACAGTTCCTCTACCTCTTCTCTGGTAAGACAAAGATCTGAGCCATCATCAATACAGAAGAGCAGGAATTCCAATGCCTCCCGATTCAATGTCGTATAATCAATATCGTGGCCTTTGTCACCCACATATTCAGAAATAGAAGTATCTCCGTGAATCAGCACTTCTCTGCCCGGAGTAATCTGTACTTCTTCCTCATCGATTCTTCCATCCGGGAAGACCAGACGACAGCCAACAATACCATCAAATACCTGCACCGTCGTGTAGGAATCTCCGTCCTCATCATATACAATGGCTACCCGGAATATGGTTCCTCTTACCGCCATGGTGGAATTAGGAACGGTTACCTCATAACTAGACTTTTCACTCAGCTTCTCGGACAGGTAGTTCATAACTGCCCCTGCTTCCAGGTGAATGATCGTCCTGCTGTTTTCTCTTGTTCCGTCTGCCTCCAGAGTCAGACTGGATCCAGGCTCCAGCATGGCATATTTGTTATCATCCATGCTCAGAATTAAACTGGAACTGGAATCCACAGACAACCGGTCCCCGCTCTCCAGTTTCATATCTTCATAAGCATCCAATGATCCGACACTTGCCCGTTCCACCGTTGCCGTTCCTTTTATAGACATGACTTTTATGTCTCTGTAAGACTCTTCTTTTTTCATTCCAAAACTAATAATAAGCGCTGATACAATCAGAAGACCCATGATTGCTGCACCGTATTTTACCCAAGTTTTCATTCTGCTGTCTTCTCCTCTGATTACTCAAACGTATAATAGCCGCTCTGCGGTACATAAATCGTCACATTTGCAGTATACGTACTGCTGTCTCCCTGGGCTTTTCGTCCTGGACCCAGAATGTAGGACTGTCCCTGAATCAGATAATAGACTCCCGCTTCGTAAATACCAGTGTAAGCAATCTTCCATTTTGCCTTCAGCGTCTCGTCCATATCCGGCATCACAAAAGAAGCTCCAGGAGTCAGTACTTTTCCGGTGGAAATCTGCTCCCATCCATCAAACAGATAGCCGTCTTTTTCAAGACCTGCTGCCACACTGACGTTACTGTTATAATCTGCGCTTTTACTCTCCGGTGCGCTGGTCTTTCCGCCGTTTCCATCATACTTCACCTGATGGGAATTGGCTTTCCACTGAGCAGTAAGTACCACATCTCTTGCCGGTACCTTAAATACTGCTCCCGGCTGATAGGTAGTAGTTCCGTCACTCCATCCCTGGAAGGTGTAACCGGTCTTGGTGGGAACTACCGTATCAATGGTATAGTCTGTCTGATAATTTTGCTCTACTGTCTCTGCCGGCACTCCCATGGCTGCACCATTGCCGTCATAGGAGATCTTGTAGGAATTAATAGACCACTGGGCGGTAAAGGTCGTGTTCTGATCGAACATTTGGAATTCTTCTCCATGTTCCACCGGTATTTCTTCATTATAGATCTCGACAAGCCAGTTCTGGAATGTATAGCCTTCCTTCGTCGGTTTCGAAGGCCAGGTGATTTTGCTATTATAGTCTGCCTTCCCCTCACTGTAAACCGTTCCATCTTTATCCACAAATTTCAGATCATAAGGTACCGCTTTCCACTGACTTTCAAAGGACATATTTGCCTTTTCAATCGTATACTTTTCATTACTTGCATAAGTTTTGCCATCTGAGCCAAGCCATCCCGCAAAAGTATATCTTAGATTGTTAGCCCGTCCTTTAATATCATTTCTTTCCGGAAGAGAAATACTATCTCCAACAACAGCACTTCCAGTCACTGGCTCAGGGACACCGCTTTCACTTTGGGGGTATCCCGTATCCTTACAAGTATACTGGCCTTCCCATACCGGCTGCACGGTTAAAGAAGTATCATTATAAAAATTAATCTCTGTTTTCTTCGTATCTTCAATTTCGTATTTTCCGTTCAGGAAATATTTCCATCCGGCAAATTTAAAGTCTCCACGTTTGGCAGTTATATTGTCACGTAAAATATTTGCCCATGTCTGCCCGATCACACCAGGATGAATCTCTGCTGATTTTGAACAACTATTTCCAGCTGACGTACCAGCGTTGTAAAATACGGTATCTGCAAACTGATCTTTATATATAACATTCACAGTTTTTACAAAGTCCTGATCTGTGACCGTCAATGCATAACACTGATAGTAGTTAACATCTTTTTCGCTCTTCTTTGCATATATCGGAGTTTTTGCAGCTTTTTTTAAGTCAGCAACTGTTTTCACCAATGTCCAGCCATTTGCTGAAAATTCCACCTTATCTGTATCAGACAAAGCGCTAATATAAGATGTCCCGTTATTCGTAGTATCTTTCGCCTTAATTTGAAAGTTATCATATCCGGTTCCATTTGTAATTCTGAAATCAGAACCATTTGTCGGCTTCCAGCAGGAATAGAGATTGATCGTATTGTTCTCGATAGGTACATCCGTATTTCCATCTACATTGACACTGACTGCATTATATACCTGAGTGTTATTTTTATCCTCAAATTTTACAGTCATAGTATTATTCGTTGCATCACATGGAGTTTTATTATCATTAATGACCCATTTATTTGCAAACACATAATTTTCAGGAGCAGTTAAACTATTTTGTACTTCTGACAGATTATAAGTTACCTGCTTTTGCTTTTCTGTAGCATTTCCCTCTACTATTAGCGGAACTACTTTTTCTCCATCCACAGATAATGACACCTGCTGCCGCCATACTGCTGTAAACGTGATATTTTTACTATTTCGGTCTTCAGCAGTAACTTCGTATGTATCTCCTGGCGAATAAATTTCTCCGCCTTTCTCCCAGCCGATAAAATCATAGCCTTTTCTATAATGGTTTCCAGTATCTGATTTTGTATCACTTTTTAATTCATAACTCTCAGGAAATTTATTATCAGAGTTAACAGTATTAGCATTCGTACCATCATTATATACATATTTCAATACATATTTTTCTTCTGTTACTCCCTCTTCTCCATTCTCAGCCGCCATCATCACCGGCATGGCAGCTTCATTTACAGACATCATCACTGCTTCTGATACTTCGCCTGCCTCTTCTTCCAGAACCACATCAGATTTCTCTGTCTCAGTCTCCGGCTCTTCTTCCGACACTTTTTCTACATCTTCCTCAGCCGCTGGTTCTTCTTCCAGCTCTGTCTCTTCCTCAACGGATTTTTCTTCGACTTCTTCCGTACCTTCCGAAACATCTGCCCCCACAGCTTCTGCTTCTTCCGCCAGTCCGATGATGGCCGGATTTACCGTCAGAATTCCTGCCATGCAGAAAATCGTCATCAGCTTTATCATTCTTTTTTTCATTTATCTACCCTCATTACGCCTTTTATTGTGCATAAATACCAACATATTTAGCTTAATATAGAACGCTTCTTTTCGCAAGTAAAATAGATGATAAAAAGTCCTGATTTCTACAATACTTCCTCCACACTGTAGACACAGATTTCCTTCGCCTTACCTTTCAGCGGGATCATGCCCTTTTCCGTGACACGGATACGGTCTTTCAGTGCTTCATAGACCTGCTCACTGATAAGAATCTCCCTCGCCATTGCCTTTCCTTCCAACCGGGATGCTGTATTGACCGTATCTCCGATGGCCGTATAGTCCATCCGGAAATCACATCCCACGTTGCCAACGACGGCAGGACCGCAGCTGATACCGATTCCAAAATTAACTTTCTTATGAAAACGCTTTTCCATCCGGTCTTCCAGATCCTGCGCTCCCGCTACGATGTCTCTTGCTGTACAGACTGCCCGGTAGATATAGTCGTCAAGATCGAAGGGGGCATTGAAGACCGCCATAGTGGCATCTCCGATAAATTTATCCAGTGTGCCGCCATTTTTGAAGATGGCATGGGTAGTCAGATTCAGATATTCATTCAGAATCTCCACCACCTCCTCTGGTTCCAGATTCTCTGAGAGGGAGGTAAATCCGCGGATATCCACGAACATGGCTGCAATCTCTCTCCGCTCGCCACCCAGACTGATCTGGAACTCACCGCCTTTGGACACCTCATCCACGATCTGGGGCGCCACATATTTTTTAAATGCACGCATAATCTCCCAGCGCTTTTTCTCCCCCACCAGATAACCGGATACCACATAAAATACATAGACTACACTCAGAATAAGAGGCAGATAGATAAGGGGCATCACATATCCGTTTCGATACAGCAGCGTTCCCACAGCAAATTCCGCCACCGTAATCACGGTTGTCAGAATGCCGGCTGCCCAGATTTTGCTTTTCCAGATAAACCGGCTGCAAAGGCCTGCGACCAGTGCCATCAGTACTGCCAGCAGCCATTTGTTGACCGGAACTGCTGTCTTCTCCTTCAGCAGCGCATCTACAATGTTTGCATGGATTTCCACACCGTACATCTGGGTCTTCCGCTGTACTGCCACGTGAAAAGAATCCTGCATTCCCGGCGCATAGGCTCCGACGAAAACAATGCAGTCCTTAAAGACTCTCGGATCAATGGTTCCATTTAAGACATCGCACAGCGAGACATTTTCGTACTCTCCGCTCCGTCCGGAATAGTCAAATTCAAACTCATGGTTGGCATAGACTTTGGGCTGATAGCAGTCTTCTCCCATTTTTTCCATGTAAGCCGCATAGGTGGCATAAGCCAGACTGTAGATCTTTTCAGAACCCACATTCGCCCAGGCAATGGCCTGACGGATATATCCATCCTCATCCTGCACCGTATTGGCAAAGGCATCTCCGGTCACCTCACGAAGAGCCGGATAGGATTCCTCCATCAAGGTAATATGAAGGGGATCCACATAGTAATCCCCATTTGCATCCTGCTTCGTGGTTGCCTGGTAGACCAGGTTCGTGGCGGTAATGACATTTCCTGCCTGTCTGCAGGCTTCCGCAAAGCGTTCATCTCCCTCCTTGTCCATCTCATTGATATACAGAATATCGAACGAGATGACGGCAGGCGCATTTTCCGGATCCTGGCTCAAAATTTCCACCAGCCGTGCCGGGATCTCCCTTGTCCAGGTATTATACTGCCCCAGCTCACTCAACGTCTTTTCATCAATCTTGATAATTTTTATTTTCGCATTTGTTCCTTCCGGCTGCTGCCACATCTGATCGGTCAGCGCACGGTCTGCCGCATACATAGGTTGAAACATGCAGCATAAAAAAGTAAGCAGCATGACAACTGCTATTCCAATGTCATACTGCTTCACATGTTTTTCCAGAAAATTTTTCATTGATCCCGCCGTCCTTTCAGATTACTCTTCCTCAAGAAGTGCCTGATAGATCTCCCGTTTACCGACTCCCCGGTCTTTTGCCACCTGCTTCATGGCATCCTTCCGGTTCATTCCCTGCTCTTCATATAGTTTCATATGATCACCAAGGGACATTTCCTTCCATGCGTCCTGGGCTTCCTGCTCCATCTGCTGTCTGGAACAGCCTTCCAGTACAAGGACATATTCCCCTCTTGGTTCATTCTGTTCATAATAAGGAACGGCTTCCTTAAGCGTCGTCTCAAAGCCGGTCTCATGCTTTTTGGTCAATTCCTTGCAGACAGTGATTTTTCGATCTCCAAGCTCATTCAAAAGCTCCTGAAGTGTCTTCACAAGGCGGTGGGGAGCTTCATAGATGATACTGGTGCGGGTCTCTGTCTTCAGTTCTTCCAGAACAGCCCGGCGCTCCTTTTTATCGGTCGGTAGAAATGCTTCAAAGCAGAACCGTCTGGTAGGCCGTCCGGAGATGACCAGCGCTGTCACGCAGGCACAGGCTCCCGGCACTGCCGTCACAGGCACTCCCGCATCCCGGCACATACGGACCAGTTCTTCCCCCGGATCGGAGATCCCGGGCATTCCTGCATCTGTGATCAGGGCGATATTTTCCCCCTCCAGCAGACGCTTTACCAGATACTGGCCTTTATCGATCTTATTGAATTCATGATAGCTGGTCATGGGCGTGTGGATATCAAAGTGGTTCAGAAGCTTCACACTGTTCCGTGTATCCTCCGCTGCGATCACATCCACTTCTTTCAGAATCCGCACGGCCCGGAAGGTCATATCTTCCAGATTGCCGATCGGTGTGGCGCACAGATACAATGTCCCTTTACTGTTTGTCATGGGGTTTTGCTTTTCCTTCCTTGCGATCCAGTGCTTCCAGTTCCTTTAAAGCCTTATCATGCTTATCCTCGCCCTTATTGTTGTTATTATTCTTATTTGGTTTCTCTTTCTTTCTGCGCGGCTTGAAACGAAGTTCTTCCACCGGATATTCCCGGATCTCTTTTTCTTCATTTTCCAGAGTTACGATGACTTTAACTTTCTGGCGAAGTACATTGACTGAGGTTACCTCTCCTTTGCTTCCGTCCTGGGCTGTCACATAATCGCCAATACCCGGCAGACGGCTGTTAAGCTCTTCATACGTATCCTGCTCATGCTTCAGACAGCACATGAGACGGCCGCAGACACCGGAGATCTTGGTCGGGTTCAAAGACAGATTCTGTTCTTTCGCCATCTTGATGGATACCGGCAGGAACTCTGACTGATGGGTATGGCAGCAAAGCGGTCTTCCGCAGATACCGATACCTCCCAGAATCTTTGTCTCATCCCGGACACCGATCTGGCGAAGTTCGATTCTGGTACGGAAAACAGCTGCCAGATCCTTTACCAGCTCACGGAAATCAATTCGTCCGTCTGCTGTAAAATAAAAGAGTACTTTATTGTTATCAAAGGTGTATTCCACATCAATCAGTTTCATTTCCAGCTTATGCTTGCGGATCTTTTCCAGACAGATTTTGAAAGCTTCCTTTTCTTTCTCTTTATTTTCCTCCGCCTGTCTGGTATCCTGCTCTGTTGCCATTCTGAGCACCGGTTTTAACGGCTGTACGACTTTGCTGTCGTCCACTTCTTTATCGCCGATCACTACATAGCCATATTCCAGTCCTCTGGCAGTCTCAACGATCACATGATCGCCTGTCCGGATCTTTAATTTCCCCGGGGAAAAATAATAGATCTTGCCTGCCTGCCGAAATCGCACGCCAATTACTTTTACCATTCTTAATTCTCCTTCATGGTCAGAAGCAGAAGCTCCATCACCATATCAAAATTTACATTGGCATTCAGACGGATCTTCGCCTTGTCCAATGCTTTCAGTATACATTCCAGTCCCTCATAGGAACTGTTCTTTGCCTTGTCCCGGATTGCTCCGAGTTCTTCTTTGAAAATCAGCAGATCTGCATCCTGTGTTGCTTTAAACATAAGTACATCCCGGTACCATACCATCAGAAGGTCCAGATAATCGTTGATATCTATCTTATAGGTGCCAATCTTCTTTAAATCTTCCGTGAGGTCACTGACGTCCATCTCAGAAATATATTTGACAAGATGAATCGCATGCTCCATCATCTCGGAAAAGCTGTCGGATAATGCCAGTCTCTTCGCTTTTCCCACATTTCCCTGGGCAAATGCCGTGCAGACATCCGCCTTATAATCAGGAAGTTCCAGTTCTTCCATCAGGTATTTTTTAATCTTTTCAGACGGTACCGGCTTGAGGTCCAGCACCACACATCTGGACAGAATCGTCGGCAGGAGCATACCTGTATTGGCCGTCAGAAGCAGGATCACTGCATAGGCAGGCGGCTCCTCTATGGTCTTCAAAAGGGCATTCTGCGCCTGTGGCGACAGTTTCTCCGCTTCATCCACAATATAGATCTTGTAGGGACTGCTGTAGGGTTTGATCTGTATGTCTCCGTTTAACTGTCCTCTGATATCTTCTACACTGATGGTGTTCGGCTTCTCATGGGTCACCCTGATAATATCCGGCTGATTCATGGACTGCGCCTGAAGGCATGACTGACAGTGCATACATGGCTCCGTTCCCTTTTCCTGACACTGAAGTGTCTGAGCAAAAATCCCAGCCAGAAGTTTCTTTCCGGAACCTTTCTCTCCATTGATGATATAGGCATGGGACACCTTGCCGAGTTCTATCGCTTTTTTCATATGCGCAATTGTCTGCTCATGTCCCAGTACATCTGCAAATCCGGCCATACTGCCACCCCCTTCATAATGTGCTCGCTATTAAATCACATTATATCATAAGTATTTTTGAATGAAAAGTTTTATGCGGGAAATACAGGCATCGAGAGCATCATTTTCAAACCGCATCTCAATCCCTGCTTCCTTCAGATGTTCCTCTGAGAAATCTTCTGTGTCCGCCAGGAATCTTCTGCACAATTCCGTATAACGGGGCGTTGCCTGCTGCCGCTCTCTCACCAGCGCACGGGAGAGTCTTTCCCCGTCTTCCACTTCCACATAGACCGGAACCATCACCTGATCTCCGAAATACCGTTTCATGGCATTCCAGGACTCCAGCGTACCGATAACCGCATAGGATTCTTTTTCCAGATTCATGTGCTCATCACACACCGTAAAATATTTCCAGACTCCACAGACGGTATCATAAGCCCGAAGTTCCACCACGCGGCCTTCCTGTTCCAGACACTGCAGTGTCTCTTCGCTGACAAAATGATATTCAACTCCCTCCTGCTCACCTTCCCGGATGGGACGGGTCGTATAGGGGACGATTCTTTGTAATCCCAGCTCCTGATCCTCCAGAAGCCTTTTATAAATGGTATCTTTTCCTGTGGAACTTTTTCCCATCAGACAAAATATTTTTCCCATGTTTCCTGTTTTCCTACTACTTTTATTTTTTGATTTTCACAGCCGTATACGGTCAGCCCGTCCTGCACATACCGAAGAATCCGGTCACGGATTTCTTCGGTTACTTCCTCTCCTGGCACCAGAAGCGGAATACCCGGTGGATAGGGGATGACAAATCCGCTGCTCACTTTTCCATCGGATGCTTTCAGGTCACACCAGAAGGACGGCTGCTCAAACGTTTCCTGTATCGTGCCTGCATGTCTTGTCTTCAGAACGGTATCTGTTCCATACTGCTTTTCAGGCACCTGATTTCTTTCTCTTAAAATCTTTTCATCCAGTTTTCTGCAGGCTTCCAACAGTCTCCTGAGATCCTCCTGTCGGTCTGCCACGGAAGTAAGCGCACATGCATACTCCCCGCATGCCATCTCCAGTTCGATGTGAAAGTCCTCTCTCAGCATATCAGAAAGTTCATTTCCGGTAACACCATAACGTCTGCCGGACAGCAGGATCTTGGACGGATCTATCCCCGGTACCTCAAAAAGCTCCAGTGCCTGAAGCTTCCGAAGTTCTGCACGCACCTCCTGCAGGCGCTGTGCGAAGGAATCAAATTCTTTTCTATGAGAAGAAACCCATTCCATACACTGGTCGATTCCCGCCATCATGACGTAGGACGGACTGCTGGACTGATAGACACCCAGAAAATACCGGATCTTCTCCCGGTTGATCAGATCACCATTCAGATGGATCAGTGCCGTCTGCGTCAGACTTGGAAGTGTCTTATGGACGCTGTGGATCACCACATCCGCCCCGCAGCTCACAGAATCTTTTGGAAACTGCTCTGAAAATGGAAAATGCGCACCGTGAGCCTCATCTACTATGAGTGGAAGCTTTCTTCTGTGAACCACTTCCGCAATCTGCTCCACATCAGAGACCACACCGTCATAGGTTGGCGACGTAATATATACCATCTTTGTTTCCGGATGTTCTTCCAGAAGCCTGTCCACATTTTCTGCTGTTACAGGACCATTTATCCCCATTTTGCCTGCTGGTTGTGGATAAATATAGTGGACATGAAGACCTCTCAGAAGCACTGCATGATAGGCCGATTTATGGCTGTTTCTTGCAAGCAGAACCGTTCCGCCTGCTGCCGTACAGCCGGAGATTGCGGCAAGAATTCCGCTGGTGCTTCCGTTGACCAGATAATGGGTTTCCTCCGAACCATACAGCTCTGCCGCCCGTTCTTCCGCCTGTTTCAGAATCCCTCCCGCATGATGCAGATCGTCAAATCCATCGATCTCCGTAATATCAATAAAAAACGGATTTCCAAGATCCCCCATGCGCCGCTTGTGTCCCGGCATATGCATGGGAAGATAATCGGAATCCGCATATGTTTCCAGTTTTTTTAATAATTCACTCATGTTCATTTATAAAGAAAAAATAATAATTCCAAGAACTGTTACCGCGATGGACAATAGTCCACGCTTCGTCGGACGTTCTCCAAGAAAGAAGACTGCCAGAATCGTGACCCAGATAATACCTGTGGATTCGATCATGGGAGTCACCTTCAATTCTACCCCGCGGTATGCAAATACATTGATCACCGTAGTTCCGAACAGAAGCCCATATCCGAGAATCACTCTCCAGTTCAGAAACTTAAATAAAATATTTTTATGTTCGATCTCCGCCGACTGTTTCAGGAGAATCTGTGACACCGATGCCACAAAGACCGCCAGAAACGCCAGTACATAACTAATGTTCATCCATTCCATGAAGACTGATCCCCGCTATAATAATAATGCTTCCGATAATATTGTTCACTGTCACATGCTCCTTGAATAACAGCACGGACCAGAACAGAATCAGGATATACAGAATGCCTTTTCTCAGATAGGCCGTGGTCAGAGGTATCAGTTCCAGCAGAAACTGCCACATGATCGCATAGATGCCAAGACATCCGATCGCCAGCACATAGAAAATGATAAACTCCCTGGACAGAGTTTCATACTGCCCCGCAAATTTGATAAATACGGAGCTTAAACTCTGAATCACCAGCGACAGGGACAGCAAAATGAGAATCTTTGCCTTTGTCATAAGATGCTGTTTTCCTCCTCTTCATTTTCCGCAATGTTATAAGTCGCCCTCACCACATACTGTGGTTCCCGGTTCATACCAAGGAACATCCGTCCCAAATATTCTCCGATCATGCCAAGAAACATAAAATTAAGTCCGAAGAAAAAGGAAATGGCACACATCAGTGACGGCCAGCCCATGGACAGATTCGGATCTACCATCTTACGGATCACAATAGCAATCGCAGCCAGAATTCCCACCCCTGCGAAGAAGAATCCCGCAATGGATGCCACCCGCAGCGGTATCACCGAAAATCCGATGATACTGGACCAGAGCCGTAAAAGCTGTCCGAAGGTATAATTGGACTCTCCCACTTCCCGTTCAAAATGCTTGATCGGCACGCTGGCAATATTCTGGGTACAGCGCATGAAAAGTCCCAGAAGATACGTATAAGAGCCCGTATACTGTATCGCATAATCCCGGATAAATTTTCTTGCTACAAAATAACTGGACGTCCGCACATTCTTCGGTTTCCGGATCATGGCATTGACCGTCAGATCATTAAACCGGCTTCCCAGATTGCGGAACCAGTTATGCTTTTTATCCGGATAATAACCGTAGACCAGATCATATCCCTCCTCCAGCGCTTCAAAAAGCTTTCCGAGCTGGGACGGATGCGTCTGTCCATCATCATCCATTCCGATAATCACATCACCGTCCGCATGGCGTAGTGCTGCCATCAGCGCATTATGCTGTCCGGAATTTCTGGCAAGATCAATTACTTTCACATCTGCATGTTCCGCTGCCATTTTTTTCAGTACTTCAATGGTTTTTCCTCCGTCCGGGGAACAGTCATTGACCAATATAAATTCAACATCCGCTTTTCCCAGACGTACCATTTCTTCCCTTGTCTCCCGCACCACATGCTCGATGGTCTGATCTGACTTATAGCAGGGAATAATTACAGAATATAACATGTGTGGCCTCTTTTCTACAATTGATCTTTTACCGTGATATAATAACCGATTCTGGAGGAACTGTCTGACACATGGCCTGCATTTTCCAATTCCAGCTCACTGATCCGGTAGATTTCTTCCGGATGTTCTTTTTCATACTGCTTCATCTTCTCCACATCATCCAATGTAAACAGAAAATGAATGCGCGCCTCTTTGGGTGCTGATTTCGGCACAATCCGCGGCTCTTTTCCACATGCCACATCGATGACCATTTCCATAAAATCATAACCGGTAGACAGCGGTACCAGGTCAGAACCGATACAGTCTCCTCCCATACGGGAACCGATCTCTATGATCCGCACCTCTCCGTCCGGTGTGATCTTGAATTCGCCATGCGAAGCACCGTCTGTGATCTGAAGTGCATCAAGCGCCGCATACATGGTCTTCTGCACCTTCTGAAGCATTTCTTCCGATAAGTCACTGGGTTCACAGTGTCCGGTCTCTATAAAATGCGGTGCACCGGTCGTATATTTTTTAGTCACTGCCAGATTCGTATGCTTTCCACGATAAGAAATGGTCTCATAACTGTACTCATTTCCCTCTATATATTCTTCCACAATCGCCTTCTTTTCAAACGACTGCCCTACCGCCTGGCGCACTGCCTCCGGAAGATCTTTGAAATCTGTAATCTTGGTGATAGCGCGGCTTCCGGACCGATCTGTCGGTTTTACAATAATTGGAAGCTGCATCTGATAGAGTTCGTCTGTCACATGATCGACTTTATAAAATGCCGGTGTCGGAAGCCCCGCTTTTTTAAAGGCTGACCGCATGGCATATTTATTGGTGGAGATCTCGATACACTCCGGTGTATTGCCCGGAAGTCCCAGACCTGCTGCTACCTTGCTGACCGTAATATTCGCCAGGTCAGAAGCAATGGTTGTCACCGCATCCGGCTGAATCTCCCGGCATTTTTCCAGAATCGCATCAGTCTCCACAATGCTGATCGGATAAAAATAATCTGCGGTTTTCTCGCCGATGGAACCATCCTGCCACGCAAATACATGGGTCTCAAATCCCATTTCTTTTGCCTTCAGGATCAGCTGATTCTGAAAATCATTTGCTCCGATAATCACAATTTTCTTCATAATATTCCTCTCAGCTTACCTGCTGTAAAATTCAATGATTTTGGAAGCTACATAGCGGACTTCTTCTTCCTTCAGTCCATAATACATGGGAAGACGCATCAGCCGTTCGCTCTCTTTTGTCGTATAGACATCCTCTCCGTGAAAACGTCCAAATCTCTGTCCTGCCGGAGCAGTATGAAGCGGAATATAGTGGAATACCGCCTGTACACCGTTCTCTTTCAGATAATCAATCAGTTTTGTACGCTCTTCCAGATTTTTTGCCTTCACATAGAACATATGGGCATTATGTGTACAATGCTCCGGAATATAGGGAAGTTCAATCTTTCCGGCATCTGCCAACGGTTTCAGAAGTTCATAATAAAGATTCCAGCTTCTCATACGGTCATCAAATATCACATCTGCTGCGTCCAGCTGCGCCATCAGATAGGCTGCATTCATATCCCCCGGCAGATAGGAAGATCCCGCATCCACCCAGGTATATTTATCAATCTGTCCGCGGAAAAATTTCGCACGGTTCGTTCCCTTTTCCCGGATAATCTCCGCACGCTCTACATTCTTCGGATCACGGATCAGAAGAGCTCCGCCCTCTCCCATACTGTAATTCTTCGTCTCATGGAAGGAGAAGCATCCATAATCACCGATCGTTCCCAGCGCTCTGCCTTTATAGGTACTCATAATCCCCTGTGCTGCATCCTCGATCACTGTCAGATGGTATTTCTCCGCCAGTTCCATAATCTTATCCATCTCACAGGAAACACCTGCATAATGAACCGGAACAATAGCCTTTGTCTTCTCTGTAATAGCATCTTCGATCTTTGTCTCATCAATATTCATGGTATCCGGACGGATATCCACAAACACAGGAACAGCACCTCTTAATACAAATGCATCTGCCGTCGATACAAAGGTATAGGACGGCATAATGATCTCGTCGCCTTCTTTAATATCCGCCAGCAGTGCTGCCATCTCTGTGGCATGGGTACAGGAGGTGGTCAGCAGCGCTTTTGCCGTTCCTGTTTTCTTCTCCAGCCATGTATTACAACGTTTTGTAAAAGGTCCGTCTCCACAGATCTTATGATTTTTTGCTACAGCTTCCTCAATATATTTCATTTCTGTTCCTATGTAAGGAGGCACATTAAAACCTATCATTTTATTTCCTTTCTTTTCAACGATATTTAAATACCAGTCCCTGTCTCATCATACTGGTCTCATAGCCCTGCTCTGTAAATGAGACCGCAAACTCTGTATCAAGCATGCTCTCATCATATCCGTAACAATAGATTACGGTCGGAAGTTTCTCCGGATGAAGTTCATAATAAAGCGGAATCAGCGGATCTGTTTCCTGCGTCATCCATGTAGAATATGCCGCGCACTCTGCATCTGTATTCAGATACATCCAAGGTGCAATTCCAACTACGAATAATCTGTCCTCTTCCGTAAGCTGAAGATCTTCCATATCATCCAGCACATTCTGATAGAGGATTTCATTTTCCTGTGATGTATGAATACCTTTCAGAGGTCCTTCTTCCAGTTTTGCTGTGAGGTACGGCATGTGCTCGTCTCCCCACACATAAACCATGCGAAGATAAATACATGCCAGAAACAGAACTGCAAGAAATATATAAAACAGACTTCTCAGATTACGCTTCCATGACTCCCGGCTCTGCTGATAAACTGCCTGCCACGTCAGCAAAATAGATGCTGCCGATGGAATCATATAGGATGCGGATACCGTTAAGATTCCCGTATCTGTCGCAAAATGTGCAAGCAGTGTATAGATCAGTCCCGGTACATACCAGCACCAGAATAATCTCCGGTCCTTCTGTTTCGCTGTCACATAAGCAATCATTCCCACAAAACTTAATGGAATCATAATGTAATTAATGCCTACAACATCCACAACAGAACTGTAACCAAAAAATCCATATAAAACAATGTACGGAAGTGCCGCTACCATTTCCAGTACCAGATACAGCCATCCCGGGATTTTCTTTTTACGGTCCAGCACCCATGCTGCCAGCAGCACTGCCGTCACATAGACCTGTCCCTTATAATACCGGTGAATCCGGATAAAATACTTTGCAAATTTTTCCAGAAACGGTTTTTTCCGCTCCGTATCCATGACAATGTAGGAAAAACTCTCCAGAATCTCAGAAAGTCCCGCTCTGGAAAATACAAAGATTACAAATAATACGAAGATTGCAAATGCGCCCAGCCCCATAAAAATAAAACTCTTCACGGACAAAAGCGGATTCATCTCTTCCTGTCTTTTCCTATTGCGGAAAAAACTGACTGCACATAAAACTCCATAGAGGATGAATAACAGCACTGCATATGGGTTTGCCAGTACAGCCCCTGCTGAAAAGATACCGCACAGAAATGCATGAATCGGCTTCCAGTCTTCCACCGATGCCATCGTCACAAGCACCAGCAGTACAAAGCCAAAGGCAAGCGTATTATAAGACAGACTGTTAATATTATAAGGTGTCGTCACGAAATAGAACAATGCAGGTAAAATTCTGACCCAGCCAAATCTCTTCATCCGCACATAACAATATGTCGCAGCTGCAGCCTGACAGATCAGATACGCTATCCTGAAAATAATGACGATGCCTTCATTGGAATGATGAAACAGACGGATCAGACAATATACCGGATATGTGATAAATGCAAATAACTGTACATTGTTCCATTCATCCACCAACATGGCATCACCCTGGAAAAACCGGTATACCGTACTGATATAAAATATCTCATCATTTTTATTAAATCCATAAAACTGTCTCCAGGCAAACATAAGGAAAAAAAGACCCAGAAAGCCTGCAAATAATATGGAGATTCTTTTATTCTTATTCATTTTATTTAATTTCTTCCAAAGCCTTCAAAATCACATCTACACAGCCATCAATGCCGAGCGCACCACTGTTCAGGCTCAGATCGTAGTTGGAAGCCATACCCCAATCCTGATCTGTATAGTATTTATAATGATTACTGCGGGCTTTATCCTTTTTCTTCAGAAGAGCCGGCGCCTGATCCTCCGTGATTCCAAAATACGTAACTGCTCTGTTGATCTTACTCGCCATGTCTGCATGGATAAATACGTTCAGTACATCATCGCGCTCTCTTAAAATATAATCTGCACATCTTCCGACGATCACACAGCTTCCCTTCTCTGCCAGATCTTTGATGATCTTATTCTGGATAAAGTAAATCTCATCCTGCAGGGATACACCGTTTCCGGAAAATACATTGTTCGCATAGGAAAGACTGCTGGCGATGTTAAATAACAGACTGCCTGTCATTCTCTCACCTTTCTCCGCCACAAAATCCTGTGCAAATCCGCTCTCTTTAGCTACCATATCAATTAATTTTTCATCGTAGCAGGGAATTCCCAGCTTCTCAGAAAGTTTTTTTCCAATATATCTTCCACCGCTTCCATACTGTCTGCTGATAGTGACAATCTTTTTCTGCATGCCAGAACCTCCTTTTTAAGTTCAATTAAGTTCTATTTTACTCTATTTTACCATGTTTGTCACCTGATTAAATCTTTATTAAGAATAGCTGTAACACAAAAAACCGTCGATCAACATCTGTTAATCAACGGCTTTCCTCTTAGTGAGACATCGGGGATTCGAACCCCGGACAACTTGATTAAAAGTCAAGTGCTCTACCAACTGAGCTAATATCCCAT
>ENA-USUG01003605-USUG01003605.1-human-gut-metagenome-genome-assembly--contig:-NODE-3605-length-20765-cov-38.379254_pt1 | contig 20765 bp, 17 predicted proteins | sample MGYA00250059_ERZ773394 | MGnify/ENA primary metagenome ERZ773394 (study PRJEB29103, sample SAMN06111957) | human gut metagenome | biome: human gut; feature: ankylosing spondylitis patient; material... | reverse complement strand
TAGCAGGTATTTCAAACGGAATCTCCTCGTCAATGCACTTCACCTCCCCAGTAGCGAGAAACTTCTCATAATAGGAATTGTCCTCACCACGGTAAATGATTGATTCGTTTTTGTCTTTCTTGATTTTCTTTTCCTTAATTAGTTTTTCTTTTTCTACTCTGATGCGTTCAAGAAGCATAGATGCAGGTTCGTCATTAGGATCTTGCGGTACAAGTTTCCCCTGTATCGCCCACTGAAGTATGCTGTTTTTTAATTGCTTTCCGTTCATTTTTTAATCCTCTGCTTGTACTCTATATGAGAAATACTTTGAGTCTATTTTTACTCCATTTTTAAGTTTGGAATCCATCTCCTTATTCATTGTTGGGAGGAAAGAAAAATAATTCTGAATAGCAGACATAATACCTGCATTGCAACTCTTGTTTTTTACCCAATTTTGAGGAATGAAACTTTTATTATTCTGCTCGCAATTGTTTTTTTCTGCCGAAATAGCACTGTTTAAACAGTTTGCCGCAATATTAATTATGCTGTCAACAAGATTGTTTTCAGAAGCAACTTTTAAGCACTCACTCGGTGATGGTACATTTGTTTGATTGTTACATTTAGCAAAAACCATTGATATGGCAAAAAGAAGATGGTATGGAGCATAAGCCTTCATTGTTAGTAGTTCCTCTTCCAGTCCTAATGGGTTTTCCTGAGTCCATGCATCCATTATTTTTCTCATCCAAAACGATAGAGCATAAGCATCTTCAGGCAAATAGTCGTTCTTGAACAATGTATTGAAATACTTGTCAAAAATCTTAGTTTCACCATAAGATAAATTAGGTCTTTGCATGTACCAAGCTGTAAGATTCTTTCCTAAATATGATAACTCTATGCAGTACTGTTTGTCCTTGTCGGCTGGAATAATTTCACCTCTTTTGGTTGCAAAGAATCCATTAGAATATTTTGCTTCGTATGCCTTTTTGAGTTTTAATATCTGCTTACTGTTACTGCGTAAATCTCTTGCCTTTACAGCACTTTGCGTGTTTGTGTTAATGCTAATAGAATCAGCCCTGTCTCTTTGTGGAATTTCATAAAATCTGAATAGAACATAAGCATCATCACGCTTTCGTACATTCTCACTACAACTTAAAATAGTATTCAATGATTGACATCCATTTACAACATTCAATCCATAAAGTTTAAACTCACCATTGCCACATTCTTCAATTTTGTTACAAATGGCAGTGATTCCATTATGAAAAAAGAAGAAGTCACCACATTTATTCGGATCGTTTATGGTTTTCTTGATCTTTTTATTTACGGTATTGTTAATGCCTAAACTCTGTCGTACATTTTTCTGGAACAAAGACCCATCTTTAATGCCAGGGAGTTTTATACATTCTTTCAGAGGCATGGCTGCAACTATTACGCTTGTCGCCCCTAATTCTGTCGTCATATATTTACCAGCTTCAAGCTTGATAGTATGGTTTAAAGTTGGATTCGTTTGTTCAATAACACAACTATAAGCATCTTCCAAACCTTGTTTATCAACTACGGAGAATTGTGTACTATAATTCAATTCAGCATCATCTTCCTCTGATAATTTGGTTTGGAATGAATGTATATCATCCATAGCCGCATCCGTAAAGATAGATGTTGTTATTAATTCAAAACATACGCAGTAAGAGTCATCTTCTAATGCTGTTGCTATTTCTGATATTTTAGTCTTTAATTTAGAATTAGCATTTTCCTGTAATTGAGCTAAGTTACTAAACTGGCTCCAAGCAGATATAACTTCTCTCACAGGAGTTGCATCAACAGATTCACCAAGGTAGTATTTCCCTTGTACAATATATATTTTTTGCTCGTCTTCATCAATATATACGGCATCAATTTGTTTATCATTGGCTCCGTCTGTGATGGCATCTTTAGCTTGTCTTTGATCCAGAAGATGTATATTCCGCATATACCACGCAACGAAACGTTGACCATCATTTGGAAAATTATTTTTATAATAATCTTGCGTAATTTCGTTTTTTATGATTTCAAGTACATTCGCCATAATTATATTCATTTATTCGTAATCTTCGCTTTGTATTCCTAACTCACCTTTGCTCATGGCATTGGCAATATCTATTTTCAGTTCTTCGTCATAATCTTTACTGGTCAAAAAGCTATTGACGATGCGTAGCAGCAAATCTTGGTCGATGTTCGATGCTGCCACGTGATAAATGATAGATTCCAATGTACGCATACAGATACAAGCGTGCCAATAGTAATTATTTTTGTGTAAGAAGTACGCACCCAAAGTCAGTGCAATACGCTTGTTCCCATCATTGAAGAAGTGCCCGGAACAAAATCTATACATCAAATAGGTCAGTTTGTCGGCAAAGGTAGGATAGTATAAATCGTTTTGCACAAAATCCAATGTAGCACGAATACCGCCTTCATCACGCACTCCTTCAAAGCCACCATCACTGGCATCAATCATTTTGCCATAGATGTTTAGGGCTTCATCGTAATCTATGTAAATAATTTCCTTACTCATCCTCTGCCTGTTTTAAGCGTTTCAGTACATCTTTATTGTCCGCTAAAATACGGTCAAAATCAATAGACTGGTCACCGATGAATCGTTCAAACTCTTCAGGAGTAACAGCTTGCAGATAGTCTGCAATGTTACCATGATACGCATCCCGGAAACTGAAGTCCCTTGAAGCCATTTTTGTTCTGGCATCATTCAGATAAGGTTTCTGCATGGGATGTTCGGCAAGTTCGTTTACAATACGCTCCACTTCGTCAATGGTAAGTTTTCTACCACCGTTTTCCTTGAATCGTTCATTGATAGCTGCACCCACACCGTTTTCAAAAGAAGAAATAACCAATAAAACCTCTGAATACAGCGTGTGTCGAACATTGTCTTTGGAATCCAACTTCAACACTTCCCGGTATTCCTTAGCATTCTCCTTGAATACAGCCTTGTATATGAAATCTGTAATTTGAGAATATTTGTATGTGGGATGTCCGTCCACATATTGATTGATGGCAGAAGTGAGATTTTTACGATAGTTTTCCTCTGTTATTGCGGCAGGAAGGTAATGCACATCCCTGCGGTTGATATATTTTGTTCCTCCACCTGTCTTTTCATTGATGGTAGTAATCACAAAATCCAAGATAAGGCTACGGACTTTCTTGGCTTTTTCACTCTCTGTAAGTAGCATACCCATATTCAAGAAAGAGCGGAAATTAAACAGTCCAAGTTGTGTTGTTTTGCTCGCCTCATTAATAAGGTGAGCAAATTCTAACTTAAACTCTTTCAGCTGTTTACCCTTACATAAAATATATCCGTTATGCTTCAATTCATCAGAATTTGATTGCAGGTAACGATCTATTGTAGATGTGTCAACTTGATAAAAGTCGGCAACCATTTTTTTTGTAAAGCGGTATTCTCCCTCAAAGAGCATTCCTTCTATATCAAGATGTTCTTGTACTTTACTGACCGCAAAACGATTGTTAAGTACATTCTGCCGTTCTATGTTTGAGATGGTCAAATCTTTCATATCACTTCACTATTATCAGTTACACGATTTTATGTCTATGCCGAGAATTTTTTGAATCTCAGAAAGGGTTTTGTCTATTTCATGGTCGAGTGCAGCACGTTTCTCAAAATACTGTTTGAGCAGTTCTGCCGGAGGGAGTATTTCTTCTTCCTCTTTCGGGAACTTGCACTGGTCGAAGTTGCAATCCAAATCAATCAACTGTTGGGCAGTGAACACACGGCTCTTTTCTCCCACTTCATCACTGATAATTTCTTTCCTGTCTTTCCACCATTCCTGAATAGGTAGGGTATGCTCCACCTTCATTGGTTTGGTCTTTGAGAAGTGCTTGTAGTCTTCCGGCATATCCAAGCGATAGAACCATATCTCTTTAGTCTTGAATCCTTCTTCGCAGCCCTCTGCTTCTTCATTATTAAAGAAAAGAATGTTGGTTGCAATAGAGGTATATGGGGAGAATATCGAGCCCGGTAAACGGATGATGGTATGCAGATTGAACTTGCGGAGTAAATTTTCTTTAAGTGCAAGTTTTGCTCCATCCGTACCAAACAAGAAACCATCTGGGATAATCACACCGCATCTACCACCAACTTTGAGGCGGTACATGATAAGGGCTATGAACAAATCCGCTGTTTCACTTGAACGGTACTGCACCGGGAAATTGCTTTTTACACTATCTTCTGTGCTACCACCATACGGAGGATTCATACCGATAACATCCACTTTATCGCTTTCCTTGAAATCAGTGATATTTGTTCCAAGCGAATCACAGTTAGCTATATTGGGAGCTTCAATATCATGGAGTAACAGATTTGTTATACTCAAAAGATAAGGTAGCGGTTTCCATTCTTGTCCCACGACTGCATTTTGCAGTTTTTCTCCATCTTCGGCAGAACTGACGCTCTTACTCATATAATTGAGAGCAGAGGTAAGGAAGCCGCCTGTACCACTGGTGAAGTCACCAAAGGTCTCGCCCAATTTCGGGTCAAGCATCATCACGATAAAGTCTGTCAAAGCACGTGGAGTATAGAACTCACCTGCATTGCCTGCTGATTGCAAGTCTTTCAAGATTCCCTCATAAATATCTCCAAATGTGTGGCGGTCATCAGCATCGTCAAATTCGATTTCATTTACGATGTTGACCACTTGACGCAAAAGCGTTCCATTCTTCATATACTGGTTTAAGTCAGCAAATGTTTCTAGAACAATGCTTTTGGCTCTTGGTGTATTGGCGTCTATCGGAAGATTCTTTAAAGTAGGGAACAGTTTTTCATTGACAAAAGAGAGCAATGCTTCTCCTGTTAATGCTTCACCGTCTTTTTCATCTACTGCCCATTTACGCCAACGCAAATCTTCGGGGATGATAGACTTGTAGTTTTCATCTTTGTATTCCCAAGTTTCTTCCTGAGTGTCATAGACTTTCAAGAAAAACATCCAAGTCATTTGTTCAATTCTCTGTGCGTCACCATTGATACCAGCGTCTTGGCGCATTATATTTTGGATTCGCTTTATGATGTTGTTTACTGCCATTTTTAAGCTGATTTATAAATTTGATATTCTAGTTCTCTGATGGCTTGCTCAAAAGCAACCTTACCGCCAAATAACTTTATGATTTTTGTTGGTTTTCCTATGCTGTTGAACGGCGGTATCTCCAAAATATTTGCCTTTTCAAAGTCGAGAATACCATTCTCTGCATATTTGTCAAGAAGAGCCTCCAATACTTCACGGGCTTTACCTTCGTACTTCCCGAAGTAATTACGCTTCTTTACATTGTTTGCTCTCTCTTTCCTTGTTAATGGCGGTTGGTCAAACGCAACGTGGCATATCACATCAAAGATGTCGGCATCCTTCAATGCCGGATTAGCTTCACGTACAGCATCTATCAGAATAGCATATTCTTTCAATTCATCCATAATGGCTTGTTTGCGTTCTGCCTCCGTCCACGTTTGGATAAAATCATCCAAAGTTTGGTAATGGCGTAATAATTGCTTTTTAGCAAACGACTGAACACTTTCCGTTCTCATCGTCTTGCCATCTTCTCCTAACACTGAAACGATTTCATGGGCAATGCGAATATTCTTACCGCTGATAAGATATTTCTCACGAGGCTCAGATACTATTGGAATTTCTGGAGCATCTATGATTTTGTAAGGCTTGGGCTTTTTCCCTCCTCCTTTTGGTGGTTCCGGGTCGCCATCAAATGCTGGATCTTTGAATTTTGCGGTAGCATTGCGGAAATCAAGGATTTCCAAATGCCATTTGCCCTTGTCTTTTCTAAGTCGTGTACCTCGTCCAATGATTTGCTTAAATTCAGTCATAGAACCAATTTCTTTGTCTATGACGATTAAACCACAAGTTTTGCAGTCCACTCCTGTAGATAAAAGTTCAGATGTGGTAACAATTACAGGATAAGGCTCATCTACACTAATGAAATTGTCCAGTTGTTTCTTACCTTCTTTATCCTCGCCAACAATACGTGTAACATAGTAAGGCGACTTTTTACATAAATCGCTATTCATATTGATAAGCAGCGTCCGCATTTCGGCAGCTTCCTCAATATCAGAACAGAATACGATTGTCTTTGTCATACGACCAATGTCATGTAACATTTGGGTTATCCTATGTGCTACTACTTTACGCCTTAACTTGATGGCAAGATCACGACCTATATTCTGTCTTTGATATAGTTTCTGTTCAATCTCCTTGCCTAATAAATCTATTTCACCTTCTTCTGGAGTCCATCCTTGTAAATCAATATTAATAAAGTCTGCTGTAACTCTGTATGGAGCTAAGAAACCATCTTGAATGCCTTGAAGAAGTGAATAGGTATATACTGGTTCACCGAAATAATCCAAGTTGTTTGCTCCTTCGTCAGCTTTCGGTGTGGCTGTCATACCAATTTGGGTAGCCGCACTAAAATATTCCAATACCTTGCGCCATGCGGAATCGTCTTTTGCACTTCCTCTATGACACTCATCGACAATAATTAAATCAAAGAAATTTGGCTGCACCTCCAAGAATGGGTCTGGTTTACCCTCTTTCCCGACTAATTGGTGGTATAAAGCCATATACACCTCAAACGCAGAATTAATCTTAGCTTCTCCTTCTTTAGGTGAGATTATTTTAGTTATTATACCCTGCTTCTTGAAAGGTTTGAAGTCCTGAACCATTGTTTGGTCTATAAGAACATTGCGGTCTGCAAGATAAAGTATCTTTTTCTTTGCTTTACTCTTATGAAGTTTATGGATAATCTGGAATGCAGTAAAAGTCTTACCAGTACCAGTTGCCATTACTACAAGGACACGTTGTAGTCCTCTTGCGATAGCTTCTACTGTACGGTCAACTGCTATACGTTGATAATATCTTGGTTCATGGCTATGAGCATCATAGTAGAAAGGTGTTTCTATTATATTGAGCTCCTCCGATGTGTAGCTTTTGGATTCAAGATAACGGTTATATAGTTCTTCCTCTGTCGGAAAGTCCTCTAACTTAATTTCTGTTTCTTTCCCCGTGATAAAGTCATGTTCCAAGAACGCATCGCCATTACTGGAGTAGGCAAATTTAAGGTCAAGGATTTGGGCATAATCCATAGCTTGTTGAATGCCCCCCCCAACCGCATGTTTATTATCTTTAGCTTCAACTACCGCAATGGGCTTACCTTTATGATATAATAGGTAATCCGCTTTTTTGCCCTCCGCTACTGAATGTTGATTGCCAATAACAAGTACTCGACCATCTGTAAAATAGTACTCTTCACGCATATTTACACTTACAGCCCAACCTTTTCGTTGGAGCGCAGGAGTAATGAACAGAGTGCGTATCTCTTGTTCTTTGAGTTCTTTCTTGTTTACTTCCATGACAATAAATCAGTTATGATTACTGCTGACAATTAGGTCTTTCACGTCAATATTAAGAACATTGGCTATATCATTAAGCGTTTTAAGGTCTGGCTGAACCGAATTGCTGCACCATTTACTTACAGTACAGTTGGACTTCCCAATTTGCTCTGCAAGCCATTTTCCTGTTTTCTGTTGCTCTGCAAGTACCACTTTTAATCTGTTTAAATTAGCCATGAGGTAAAATGTTTTAATCACAGAGCAAAATTATATAATTTATCCGACATCAGCACTACTTCCTATAATAATTATTATCAGGAAGTGGAAAAGAGGCTCAAACAATGTATTTTGATAAGATATTCTCATCAATTTCAATCTTGTGCCGTCCTGTGGTTGTACGCAGATTCTTCCTAATAGTATCAAATGTTGAATTAGTAAACCACTCTGCGAATGTCACCATTACGAATGATGTAGTCATATCTCCACCTATATTATATTGAAAAGCGATATTCCAAGCAAAGTTCTTCAACGAGATTTGAGTGAGGGAGGTACGCTTCTTGATATGAATTTCGGTTGCAGAAAGCACTTGACGGTTAGCTGCAAAATAGCGGACAGATTCGCATATTTGGTAAATCTCTGTTTCCTCCAAATCAAAACGCTTAAATATATCTCGTGTGTATCTTAGGATAGCATTCAACTTTTCATCTTCTTCTCGTTCTTTTTGCCATTGGTATTGTTGCTGCTCACGTTGGTATTCATAATGAAATAGCTCCATTCGCTTCTTCTGGACTTCTTTACAGTTTGAGGTAGGTGAATATGCTAAAGGCTGTATCTTTTTACTCACACACTTTTTGATAGATATTAGAAGTGATGGAGGAATTGCATCAACAATATACCTTGCTGAGATACAGCAAAGATGGTATAGTAGTTTTTGTATGACATATCCGATGACCATAACTAATGGAATCAAACTCATTCGTATTCCAAGCATATTGCATACTTGAAACGCTATCATTGAAGCTAATAGCACCATAGTAACCTCGATTATCAGAGAGTGAAGTATATATTGTTTTTGCTTCATACCTATTGTTGTTTATTTCGCAATGCAAAGATACAACACATTTTCATAGAAAACGAAAGATAAAAATAGGTACAATTTTGCAAATCAATGGTTTATGAAAAGAAAATCCAAACAAATGCAAATATCCAAGGCGAAATGAAAGCATCTGCAAACAAAAGAAAATACTTAAATAAAGTTAAAGTTATATTATGCGTTTATTGAGCATACAAAACACCCCATAAGATTATGCTTTGGTTATAAAATAGCCATATTTGTACCAAGCATAATGTAATAAACTGATATACAATTGTGATTATATTTGAGGAAGTCAAATGATTCCGATAAGGATACAGATAATAAACAATAAGCAAAAGCGTGCAGCTCAATGAGTTGCACGCTTTTTGCGTTTATGGGGTTCATGGTTGCTATATGTTTTCTATGGGCTTTTTTATCTCTTATTTGCGACATGTTTGCGACAAGACAAAAAAGTAGATAATGTGGTACTTAATCACATTTATACATACTAATACATACTTAAAAGTAGATAACATGCCAACAATCGGATTTGAAATCAAACGGAAGTGCAAGCTCTGCGGCAAAGTGTTTGTCGCAAAAACACTTGACAGTCACTATTGTTCCCCTAAATGTGGTAAAGTGGCTTGGAAACGCAAAAAGGATGCAAAGGATAGAAACACGAAGTTAGAAGCCATTGCCAAACAAGTATCAGACATCAGAGAGTACATTTCTGTAAAGGAAGCCGTCGCTATGTTCGGGGTGGAACGTAGCACCCTGTATCGCCTGATTAAATTGGGACGTATTCCAACTATCAACATGGGTACAAGGCTCACACGTATCAAACGCTCTGAAATGGAACGGCTTTTTATAAACAGACCGGAAAGTATCGCAGAGAAAGAAAAGCCTGTTCCTAAAACATACAGCTTAGAGCCGGAGGATTGCTATACCATTACTGAGATTTGTGAGAAGTACCATATTAATGACAGTTCAGTATGGGCACATATTAGAAAATACTCTATTCCTTCAAGACAAATAGGCAACTATGTGTATGTACCCAAGCAAGAAATTGATAATCTATATAAATCAGAAGTAGAATGAAGAAAGCATTACCTAATACCAAAGTGACCGTCAAACTCAGAAGGTCGAATTATAAAGAAGAGTGGTATCTGATTATAGAGTCGTACCCAGTGCACAAACGAGGTTCAACCCGCGCAAGCCGTGTGGTGGAATCCATTAACCGGACTATATCCACACCCATTTGGGATAAGTCATCCATAGCACGTATCTTGCCGGATGGAACATTCAATTATAAGCCTAAACGTGACTTGAATGGAATTATTCAATGCCGTTCAACGATAGACCAAGAGGCTTGTATCTATGCCGACAATGTGCGGAAGTTACGCCAATATGAATATGATAGTGCCATCCTCTTCACTGATAAGGAAAACGAAATCGCTGCACAGAATGAGCGGAGCGAACAGGATTTTATCAAGTATTTCAATGGTATTATAAGCACACGTCATCCCAATAGTTCCGATTCGATTATAGTCAACTGGAGGCGTGTAGGCGAACTGTTGAGAATGTATTCGCAAGGGCAGCCAATTCCATTCAAGGCGATTTCCGTTAAACTGCTTGAAGATATAAAGATGTTCCTTCTCCGTGCTCCAATGGGAGGGAATAAGAAAGGTACTATCTCACAAAACACGGCATCGACTTATTTCTCTATACTCAAAGCTGGATTGAAACAGGCATTCATTGATGAATATCTGACCGTTGATATAAGTGCGAAAGTAAAGGGAATAACAAACATTGAGAAACCTCGTGTTGCGCTTACCATGAATGAAGTGCAAATGTTGGTTGATACTCCTTGCAAAGATGATGTTTTGAAACGTGTGTTCTTGTTCTCTATTCTCACTGGATTGCGGCATAGTGATATTCAAACTTTGAAATGGAAACAAATTCAGCAAACAAGCAAGGGTACATGGCAAGCAGTCGTAATTCAGCAAAAGACAAAAAGGCCCGATTACAAGCCAGTCACTCAACAAGCACTTCAACTATGCGGCATACGTCCAGACGATGATGAAGCACTTGTTTTTGAAGGATTGACTGATGCCTCTTGGATTTCTCGCCCGTTGAAAGTCTGGATAGAAGCATCCGGTATCAAGAAGCACATCACCTTCCATTGTGGCCGCCATAGCTACGCTTCGCTGTTGCTGGAAAATGGCGTTGACATATATACCATCCCTATCGATTGGGTAAGAACAAATAATGTGTCTCGGACGTGTACATTATGTAACTTGCGTTACTTTGATTTAGAGTTGCCTCTAAATTCCTCTGACTTTAATCATTCTACGATGATAGCTTCTTCGACATCATCAGGCAGGAGATTATATCCTGCATCCTCTGTCGCTTCAACTACATAGTCTGTGGGAAGGTCTATATTCATAGCTTCCTCTTGCTTACGGTCATATTCATCCCGTAAAGCTTCTAAAGTTTCTTCGTCAGGTATTGTTATAATCTTCGGATTTAATGGAAGTGTTACCTTTCCACTTATGTCCGACATAAAACCAATATAACTACACCTGTAGAAGAATGCGTTAATTGATAGGTTAGAGTAAGTCTCCTTATAAATGAATGCAGCTATAGCAGTATTGACATCATGAATGATGAAATATGATTTAGCCAATTCATTTAGCGAGGTAACTTTCTCAAAGTCCAGCTTAAATAAGGTGTCCTCCATTCTATTTACGGTAACTTTTACAAACTCAACCTTAGTTAAGTTTTCAATATTATCGTATATAGCATTAAACGCCTTTGTATAGGTAACTTTACAAAATAAGAGTCCCTTTACTAAACGTTTAACAATCTCTTCATTAGAGATTTTAGACACCTGATTTACTGAAATAACAAAAGAATTAGTTCTATCGAACATCTTCTTAGACAATATATCATTTCTCATAATTATTTGTTTAAATATTTTAACAATTAATTGATTATGATATGTGCCTATCAACAGACCACGATTCCACCTCTTAACAATTCTCATAACTCGTATAAGTGCTGTTATATGGACTTGTAACGTTTAAAGATGCTCTTATGCACAATCAAGCGTTTGCTGCTAATGGTCTTACAGTAATTAATGTACACTAAACCAAAGAACACATTATTTGTACTGCAAAGGTAGTAAAGATTGGTTTATAATGAAATAAAAACAGCATAAGAGTTTACTCAAATGCTGTTTCATTCTAATAGTGTTTATTTGATTATTTCTTGGTGAAACGATATTCTACACCATCTTCTGCTGTCATGTTAAGTGTATTTGAAGATATAGAATAAGTCCAAGTTTCAGGGTCTCCATCCCCATAATCAATTACGACTTTATTAGAGTTGGTTGTGTAATTGAATGAATCTTCATCCCATTGTCCTGTCCCATTGTTGTTAAAGGTAAGTGTTTCTTCAAAGTCGAAGCCGACTTCTCCACCTACCCATGTGCCGACTAAGGGAGAGTTTGGTTCATCTTCATCATCACTACATGCTGTAAAGTTTACAGCCAACATGACCATTAACAAGGTCATTCCTAAAAATCTTAATGTTTTCATTTCTCGTAAGTTTTAGATGTTGTGTATTCAATTCCATTATATGTATAAGTCCACTTGACCGTTGGAGAGTAAATGGCAGGTAAACCTGTCGCTCCCTCCAAGTGGCTTTGCTTGGGATTTATAATCTGATTGTCGTAATGCTTTTCAAATATGGTTCTTTCTCCACTAAAGATTTCTATCTTAGTAAGTACGATTGGATATGCACTGTTGTTGGTTATTGTGCAATCAAGCACTCCCCAAAACTGTCCCATTGAATTACTACCGTTAGCGACTACTTTTGTTTCAATATAAGCACTAATATCCTGCTTCATCTTCACAGTAATAGTAGCTGATGCTGTAAAGTTACCTTCCTCTGTGGTTGCAGTGATTGTAGTTTCTCCTATTGACTTAGCTGTTACCAATCCTTTCTGATTAACGGTTGCTACTTCTTCATTAGAGCTGCTCCATATTATATTTGTATTGGTCGCATTGGTTGGTTCAATGGTAGCTATCAATTGGAATGTATCAATAATATCCAACTCCTTCGAAGTTTCATTCAATGTAATGCCTGTGACGTTACTAATGATTTTACCACTATCTATATTGATTTTAAATGTAAAGTCCTTCTTAGTGCCATCATAGAATGTGACTTCACATTTATATTCCCAAATGTTAGTAGTGCTGCCAAGAAATGTATAGCTTTTCTTTGCATCAGAAGGTACATCAAATGGGGCAACAATATTAGTCCCCCACATTGATTTTCCTTCTTTGAAGTTGTACTTACTAATGAAACTATCGCTAAGTTTAATCCCTTCTTCGTAAGAGATTAATGAAATGTCGGCAGGATTTCCATTCTCATCAAATGATGGTTTGGATTTAGCAGTATAGATAGTATCTCCTTCATGTGAGTAGCAACAGTCAGCTACAAAAACTGATTCCTTGTACCAACTATAGGCAACTCCATTTTTAGTGTTGTCATATTGCAATTGAGTCCGTTTAGTCCTATGGTTACTTGTGAAGATAGTCTGAAATCTACCTCCAATATTGAATGTTACAATATTGCCTGTACTTGTTTCTTTATAAACTAAAGGGTGAACATATTTGACATATAAGGTCTCATATTCTCCATATCCTTTATATAGCTGCTGAATGGTATCTGTCTTCTCTATATCAGTCCATTCAGTATTGAGTTGTTTGTTGGCTACATCGTATTCACTAAACCACAGGCGTTGATTCTTCAATCCTGCAAAGAGAATGGATGATTCTCTCTCTTGATAATATCTACAGGCTATATTGGAGTAATCACCAATATATTCAGCAAAGGCTTTATCCATTTTCTCAAGGATGCTGGGTTCTGTTGGAAGTGTTGTTATCGGTTCACTATCCAGTGTATCATCCCCACAGGAACTAACTCCCATGCTTAATGTAACCAATAATGAGGTTACTAATAATCTAATTGATTTCATCTTATTATGCTTTTAGTTAATTAATCAGTATAAAACAATGAAGGCGTGAAACTATTGAATATTACTATCGTGAGGCTCTCGACTGCCCATCTCTAAGTAATAAACAATAGCTCACGCCAGCCTGTTATATAGACTACAATAAGTAGGTATATAGCACTGACGTGAGCGTTCTTGCTTATTATCCTTAGAGATTGAAATTGTCGAGATTTCACGATAGGATAATATGTTAAACGCTCTTCGTTAACTAAATATGTCCTCCAACAGTGACCTAACGTTTTAGATATGAGGGATTATAATGCAAAGTTAAGAAATTCGTTTGAATGGCAAGAACTTATTGTTTATAAAATGTTGAGATAAGCCTAAAATTAGGTACTTTAGATAAGTAGTAAATCTACCTTTACATTTGTAAGAACTCTATTCAGAATATTCTCACCAACCTTGAATTATGAACTTTATGTATATCTGAACTCCGATTAACTACTGTTTGGGACAGAACTGTTCAGACCACTATAAGAATAAATATTAACAGTCTTGTCCCATATTCCAATCATCAGAAGCTCAAACAGTCATAAGTCTGTAGAATCTCTTCCTGCCTTAATCCCAAGTATCTTTTAGTAATGGCAACAGAGCTATGGTTGAACAGTTCCATGAGCTTTACTAAAGCGAGTTCAGCGTTCTCATTGTTCATGTTATAGACCTGCCTACCAAAAGTCTTTCTAAGAGAATGGCAGCTAAAGTTCTTAATCTTTAGCCTGTACTTCTTCTTCACCTCTTTAAGAATGATATTGATTCTCTGTACTGTGAAGATAGTGCCTTTCTGACTTATAAGAATTGGCGCATTTATTCCAACAGGATTTATATGCCCGTAGCACTCTTTAATATGCTGCTGTAATTGGGGGTTCAGTCTGATAGTTCTTACTTTGCCTGTCTTCTTCTCAATTACTGTAAACTCGTCAGTACCTAATATCTGCTTCCATCTTAGAGATAGAATATCAGATATTCTTAATCCTGTGAAGCATCCCAAACTAATAAGGAGTGAGATTTTATAATTCTCATCTTTAGCTAACTTCCTTATGAGGTTCATTGCATCAGACCAAACAAGATAGTCTGCCGTTGTACTTGAATATTTAAGCGACATAATGTTCTGTTTTATAATGAAACGAATAGAAGTGAATATTAATTCTGAGTTGGATTTACTAACTCATTGATTATTAAAGGAACATTCACTAATAGTAGAAGTGAATATGATAAGGACACCCAACTTAGAAATTGAGTGCCCTCTGCCTTATTATAATTCTCCCTCGTCTGCGAAGCTGTAATATCCTGCATCTGTTAATATGATGTGGTCTAAAACTGTAATTCTCATAAGTCTTGCAGCATCCTTGACCTGTTTAGTAATCTCCATATCCTGTCTGCTTGGTTTCATGTTACCGCTTGGGTGATTATGTGCAAGAATGATAGCTACTGAATTGGTGAGCAATGCAGCTTGCAGGATAACTCTTACATCAGCACAAGTTTCAGTAATTCCACCCTCTGATATAAGAGTGTAGCCTAAGATTTGGCTGGCTTGGTTTAGGAACAGAACTTTGAAATATTCTTTGTAACAGATTGTACCCTCCTTATAGGTAGGAAGCAAGTATCTATAAGCATCCTCTGAACTGACAACCTTATGCAGTTTCTTGAATTTGGGTTTGTAACACAGTTCCACTTCTCCCACAGTATAATCTATATCCATAATGTACAATGTTTAATAAGTTGGTAGAAATAAAGAAAGGACACCAAGTTAATGATGCCCTTTCCTCTCTCAATCAACAATCCACTCAGCCCAAGAACCAAGCGTATTCACTATCTCCTAATTTGGCACGTTGAATGCCTTGTACAAACTCTGTACAGTTAAGATTCCTCTCCAAGAAGTTATCTATGTAACTTGACTTTACAGAACCATTGAGCAGGTTTAAGAGCTGCCAACCTGTAATGCTGTCTCCTGTACTCTTGAAGTTCGCATCAGAAACGAATGCTCTGCAAGCTGCATTAATCTGACTGTCTCCCAACAATAGACGAGGTAAGCGTTTCTGTTGGTTGGGTGTAAGAGCTTGATATAATCTCATCCTGCCTATTATCTGACAAAACTCGCTTGTTGAGATTGACATCTGCCCAAGTGTCCTTAATAGATGCAGGTCTTTGGATGGGTTGTAAGCGTGGAACAGATTCAATGCTGCTGCATATAGTTCTTGTACGCTTAGGACTTCTATCTTATCTTGTAAACCGTCAGTAGTGAGCATAAGATTACTGCATACTCTATTCCTAAATCCTATGAAGATTTTAAATCTCTCAACAGATTTCTTACTGTACAAGTTAATCTCGTTATATGCTCTCACTCCACCAATGGATAATGCTAAACGATTACCGTATTCATCGTGTACAATGGATGGAATTTCAAAGCAGAAACACATTCTCTGATAGAATAAAGTTTTCTCTTCATCTGTCAATTCAGATGCTTTCTTACCCAATGCACTTGGTATTCTACCATTGATAGGGTGTGAGATTCTAATCTCTGGCATATCAAACTGCTCCTCATGAAAGTAATCCTTAGCTGCATCTACTACTGCACCTATAAAGGATTGGTGACTAATGGTTTCTTCCATTGATGCAAAACTTGGAATGATGCAGTCTTGTTGTAGGTGCTGTAAGGTTACTTCCTGCGTATTTGCTTCAATGAAATGGTTTACTTTCTTGGGTGCTGTAACTTCTTCTACAATGATTGCTTCTTCTGCAAACTCACCCATGTTTAATGATTCTCTACGCTGTGCCATAGCTGGCATAATTACTAAATCTCTCATAATGAAATTGAATTAAATGGTTATTGATTGAATGGATTAAATAGGAACGAGCCTAAAACACAAGTGAATTACTTCGTTTGCATCTTAGGCTGTTCTATGTCTTTCCCTAAAGATTCTTTCAAAGGAAATGAGGAGCATTAGTAAATTATTGGTAAGCAGTGGTAATAGTGCATCGTGCCTGTTCTTGGATTAATAAGAATGCTTATTCCTGTCAGCTATCAGACTGCATTTCTAAAGCATTCTTTTTGTTTAAGAGCTATGAGGGGGGAGTTTAAAGGGGTGTAGTAGCGTTCACAGGGTTCAGTTCAACTATCGGGTTCAACCTTCGCTTCGCTCGGTTTCACAAATTTATATCTGAGAATGCTCTCTACCTCAAATTCTTATGAATTGGGACAAAACTATTCAGACCATAATAAAGATTGATTTTAATAGCTCTGTCCCAATATCGGACTATTCAAGTGAATATCTCTTTTCAAGTGGGGTGTACCCTTTAAGGCGGGTTTTGGGTATGGTCATTCTGTCAGAAAGTCTAAAATATTTATCCAAGTAGGTAGCCTTAGCTTGTAAAGGTTTACCGTTATCGTCCACAAGCTCATATTTATCATATATGGTCTGTAAGGTGGTTACTATCTCATTCTCCGAATATGGTTTGCCTATTATAAAAGAGTTATGGATTTCATCTATCGGTATAAAGTAAACCTCTTTCTTATGTGCAGATTTAAGCTGTCGTTTCATGGTAGCTAAATCATAGTCGATTTCTATAATCTTATCCATGCCGAACTTCTCATAGTACTTGCACAGTTCGGGAGCTTCATGTCTTAAAGACCTCAATTCCTCCTGTTGTTCTTCGGTAAGAAATTTCAAGACCAGTCCTTCGGGTTTTAAATCCTGTAACCGTTCCAATATCTGTAACTTTCTCTCTCTTGACAATGGTTTAGCCTTTACAGCTTTAGGTTTCTCTTTGTAATGCTCATAATGGTACGACACATTAAAATGTCCTGTCTCATTGTAAGCATTGTTTAAGGACTGTAAGTCTTGGTAGAACGATTCAACTTTGGACTTTTGAATGTCGCATTCTACCAAGAATGGGTTAACCTTTCCTTTGTAATCATCATTTCTAAACAAGACCTTATAAATGGGAATGCGTTCCTGTATCTCAGTCAGAAGCTGCCTTTCCCTACCTGTTAGAGTTTCCTTTAAGTCTGCAAGCATATTATAGACCTTCTTCTGCGCTTCCATATCCTCAATGATTTCTTCACGAGATTTAGGCTTTAAATCCTCCTTCCAATTCGTTATATGTGTAATGTTACCAATTCCTGAACGAAACCTGCCTGTTATTTGGACGGAATGGGTAAAAGGGTCAATCATGGTCTGAGCCTTGCTCAAACAGTCTGTAACCATTATTATATCGGGCTTATCAGGAGTATCTAAATCTACTGCTGAATAGAACCTGCTCGTAAAGAAGCTGTACTGTTCCAATATCTCACCCGACACGAAACTGTCAGAAGCCTTGTAACCGTCCTCATGGAGTTTGTTAATGGCGTTCTCCTGATTGGAGCAATAGATTTTACTGTGGTTCCTGATGTCTGCTTTATCTATCAAGGTCTTTGCATAGTCAGGTGAGTTTAGGAATATAGCTTTCTTGTTATCGTTCAAGGATATTTGCTTTAAGAACTCCAACTGTACGTTATTCGTGCCTATTAAGGATAGATTCTTCTTGTAGTCGTAAGTGGGTACAATCTTGATATGACTGAACGAATGTTTGGTAAACCCTTTTAATTTGGGTGATAATGGAGTAGCTGAAATCAATGCCTTGTTGTCAAAGCTAAAGAAGTCAAAGAATGGCAGGACTATATCAGGTCTAAAATTTGCATCCTGTACAACTTTCTCGCATTCATCTATAAGCAGGAAGAAGTCTTTAAAGAGGTTTACACCTGCATATTCAGCAGCCTTTTTGACTTTGGAATAGCTTTCAGGAGTTACTATAATCTTCTTGTAACGTATGGACTTGTCGAGCAGATATTTCTTAACATCGTAATCCGTAACTCCTTCACGCACTCCCAACAAGTTCGGGTATTTGACTTGCTTGCTGTCAATTACGGGAACATTGGGTTCAATGATTATGGAGTTACGTTTGGCATATCTTTCATCCAATTCACAAGTTGTAGCTCCTTTGGCTGTTAAAGTCTTATCAATAATAGCATTGCTCGGCAGACCGTCAGGGTAGAGGTCTGACATATATTGATTGTCCCGAATTTCAACGAGTTTTAACTCCAAGCTGGTATTCTCTATCATAATCTGAATTTAAAGTTTAATCGTTTGAATTATGGGACAAAAGTAATAATAATTATCCTTATTGTGGTCTGAACTATTCTGTCCCATTTTAGTAAAATTTGGTCTAAAGGCAGGCATATTGCCCGATTCTTTCTTGGCAGTTACCGTTCCCACAAATATTAAGACTGGTTCTCATAATAACGCCTGTTCTTAGGGACATCAAGCACTTTTATGAAATTTGTAACGGAGTATTCTTTGGTAACAGTTTCTAATGAAAGAACTAAAGAATCGGGGGATTTCATGGTTGTTATGTAGCCTAACCGCTTCTCTGTGTCAAACCAAACACTCTGTGATGGGTGGAATATCGTATAGTATTGATAGCCTTTGGATTTGTAGCCAATGTAAACCTCCTGTCCTGTCTTGAAAGTTACCACCACTAAAGAATATATAGAATCTTCACCATATATAACCATGTGGTCAATAACCTTGTGAATCAATTCGTAGCGTTCCATATCATCAGTAATGCTGTCCACAAGAACTTTCTCGTTGGATAATGAATTAATAGCCTTAATCTTATCCTCGCAGGATAGGATGAGTTTGTTCAATCTGTCTTTCTCATATTGGTACTTCTTTGATTCTTTGTCTAAAGACGCTGCTTCCCTTAGCTTGTTGATATATAAGTCAGGCATATTGGGCATTTCACGCTTGATGTCAATCGCTGCGTTTACTATGGCATTGGCTTGCGCTGTCAAATCATTCAATTTATTCTCGATGCCTATAAGTAACTTCTTATGGGCTTCAATCTCCTGCCTTAATGGTTCTTCCTGCTCTTGGGCTTTACCTGTAGCTAATTCCTGTGAGAACAACAGCCTTACCAGTTCCCAAACAATCTTCTCTATCCTTGTAGCCTTGATAGCCTTACTGAAACAGTCAGGTTTGTTCTTAGCTTTTTTGTGCTTGTCATGGCAGACGTATAAGTCCCTACCACCCTCATAGGTATATTTAATCTTGCAGTAAGGACAATAAATCAACCCTCTTAGCAATTGAAAGTGTTTGACACCTGTACTTTTACTTCTGAATGCTCTCCCTTTCATCTTCTCCCTTGATAGGTCAAACAATTCGGCTGAAACAATGGCAGGAGTTTTGACAATGGCGACCTCAATAGGTCTTTTATATCTCTTGCCTTTCTTTGGTTCAGTACCTTTAAGCATATATTCAGCTTCACCTTTATAGACAGGATTAGACAGCATGGTATTGATTGTTCCCATAGTCCATATTTTGGTCTTGCTCCTTGTCGGTATGTTCTCTGCGTTCAGTATGAGAGCTATCCTTGCACTTGAATAATCATTAGCAGACAGTTCTATAACTCGTCTGACCGTCTTAGCTTCCTCCTCATTTATGCTTAGTTTCTTCGTTTCAGTGCTGTAATCGTAGCCGTAAGGAGCTTTGTATGTATAGCTGTTTCCCTCTTTGATAATCTTGTTTCTCTTGGAGGATATGCTTCTTGATTTAAGGGTAGCCACTTCCTGCTCTGCAATCATGGCGATTATGCCTATAATGAATTTGGTGTTCCTGTCTTCCTCACCGTTTTCATCCAAAGTTCTAAGATTCTCTTTCTTGGCATAGACACATATTCCTTTCTTTGTGAAGTATTCGATTTGCTGTTGGAGATAGAGAGACCTCCTGCTAAGTCTTGACAGTTCCCAAACCAAGACTATATCAATATCATCTTTGGTCAGTTCCTTTAACTTAGCAAACTCTGGTCTATCATCATTAAAACCACTTTCCTTTTCTTCAAAGACATGGGTTATCTCTATGCCCATATATTTAGCATATTCCTTTAATTCGTTGGTCTGCCTGTTGTAGTCTTGGTCTATGGTAGAAACACGTGAATAAATTGCACCTCTCATATTCTTGATTATTAAGTTGGTGCAAAGATAACAATAATAGTTGTACCTGCAAATGTGTTATCAAAACCACGCAGATTTATACGCACATCGTAAACGAACAAAAAGAGAAAGCCGCCAATACACTGCATATAGATAATTTGGATTTATAGGTTGTGGTGGTTTTATCCACCATTGAGCACCAATGACTTATGTAATACCAATCATATACTTACCACCGTTTACCCCTCATGAAGCATCAACTTTTTGAGGGGTA
>ENA-USUG01003597-USUG01003597.1-human-gut-metagenome-genome-assembly--contig:-NODE-3597-length-20815-cov-44.067943_pt1 | contig 20815 bp, 21 predicted proteins | sample MGYA00250059_ERZ773394 | MGnify/ENA primary metagenome ERZ773394 (study PRJEB29103, sample SAMN06111957) | human gut metagenome | biome: human gut; feature: ankylosing spondylitis patient; material... | reverse complement strand
GTAGCGGTAACTGGATTTGAACCGGTGACACTTCGGGTATGAACCGAATGCTCTAGCCAACTGAGCTATACCGCCATATTTATTTTGTGCACTTGAACAGTGCTTTATTATTATATCCAATCGACCGCGATTTGTCAACAATTATTTCGCAAAAATTCAAAAATTTCTGAAATATCTCCTTCTATGGCGTAAAAAAGACGCTGTAACAGAAAAAACGTTACAGCGTCTTGCGTAAATCATTCCCGGTATTTCTCCATCATTTCCTTGAACAGCACAGCCGGAGAGGGCGGCGTGTAGGTGATGGCGTTGGCACCCGCCGCAATGGTGGCGGAAATGCTCTCGCCGGTCTTGCCGCCGCTGGCGATGATGGGCACATCCGGGAACCGCTCCCGGATCTTTGCCACCACCCGGGGCGTGTCGGTGCTGCAGGCCACATTCAGGATGGATGCCCCGGAATCAATGCGGCTCTGGATGTTGGTGTCTTCTTTTGTCACTGTGATGATGACCGGGATGTCCACCACCCGCGAGACCGCCAGCAGGTTCAGGTCAGAGATGGGGGAATTGAGCACTACGCCCATGGCACCCTGGCTCTCCACGTCGCGGGCAAGGTTCAGGGTGCGCACGCCGTGGGTGGTGCCGCCGCCCACACCGCAGAACACCGGGATGTAGGATGCCTTGATGATGGCATCGCTGATGGCCTGCTGGGGCGTGAAAGGATAGACCGCGAACACCGCGTCCGCGTCGCAGTTGCGGATGATGGCAAGGTCGGTGGTGAATACAAAGCTTTTCAGCCGCCGCCCGTTGATAACGATGCCGCTGGCGGCATATACCTCCTGGGGCATTTTCAGGATGTTGTGGCGCAGGCGGCTTTCTACGTTGGGGGAAGTTTTCTTTTCAGCTGCCATGGGCAAGTCCTCCGTTTCTCAATTGTTTCAAATAGGAACTATATTATAGGAAAACAGGGGAGTTTATGCAAGAAACATCCTGTGAACAGTCTGCAAATAAAAATCGACCCTCTCCGTCCGTGCTTCACAGCACCGGAGAGGGTCGTTCCTTTAATGTGTTTTAACGTATTCTAAAATATCCTCAGGCACGCCGGCCAGTACATCGGCTCCGGCGGCAGTCAGCTCTGCGCGGCCCCGGAAGCCCCACAGCGCCCCCATGGCAGGCAGACCGGCATTGTGCCCGGTCAGGATATCTACATCGCTGTCGCCCACAAACAGGGTGCTGGCAGGGTCTGCGTGCAGGTCCTGCATCAGGCTGTAAACACCGGTGGGGTCGGGCTTGGTAGGCACGCCCGGGCGGCTGCCCCGCACCAGAACAAACCGACCTGCCCCGAAATAATGCTCGATGATCTTGCCGCACAGCGGGTCAGCCTTGTTGGAGAACACCGCGCACTGCACGCCTGCGGCGTTCAGCGCGTCAATGAGGGCAGCAATGCCCGGGTAAGGCGCGGTCTTGTCCTCCTTGTGGGCATCGTACCGGGCGGTAAACTCCGCCAGCGTAGCGGCCAGCTGCTCCGGTGTGCGGGCATCGGCGGGCGAAAACCGCTCCACGAGCTTCGGGATGCCGTTGCCCACCATGTGCTTGAACTGCTCCACCGTAAACTCCGGCCACCCGTGCTGTGCACACACCCAGTTGCCTGCATCGGCCAGGTCGTCGATGGTGTTCAGCAAAGTGCCGTCCAAATCAAATAATACTGTATGAATCATAACAATTTTACTTCCCCTAAAAACAATAACGTTATCTTTATGCCAAGGGCTCCCCTGATTGGGGGAGCTGTCGCCGATCGGCGGCTGAGAGGTTTAATTCGTTTCCATAAAGCTGAAAAATTTCTCCGCATCCCGCAGCGGCACGCTCCTCACCTTGAGTTTTACCCAGCCGGGAAAGGTCAGGGTCAGGTTGGCGCGGCCCACACTGGCAGCCCAGGGGCTTTGTGCTGCGGTCAGGCAGACATCCGGGTGCAACACACAGATACAGTGCAGGTAGAGCCCCTGCTGCCGCCGCAGGGTCATGCGGCCCTCCCGCAGCCAGAGGCCCTCCCGCCGGTAGCCAGCCGCGGCCCCGGCCAGCAGTGCCCCAAAGAAGAGCGTGGGGATGAGCAGGGTCAAGGTCAGCTGGGGCAGCACTGTGGCCGAGACCAGCGTCAGCAGGAGGCAGAGGGCAAAGGGAATGCCAGCCGGTGCAAAAAAGATGAGACTGCGCTGCTCGGTGCGGGCCAGCAGGTCGGGCGGCATCCGAAACTCCGGCAGCAGCTCCCGGAACAATGCCTCTTTGCCGCTGCGGTAGACGAACAGCGGCAGCTCGGGGGAGCAGCCGCCCGCCGTTACAAAGACCGGCCAGCGCTTCATCAGCCGGGCGGCGGGGGAGATGCGGACATCTGCAAAGCTGATCTCGCTTGTCCGCACCCGGCACTCGAAGTGTTCCAGCCAGCCGCCCCGGCTGCCGATCTGGTCGGCCGTGTGCCAGACAGTGTAGTGCACGGTCTGGGCAAAGCTGCGCATCAGGCTGGCCCCCAGCAGAAAGCCTGCAGCCGCCAGCAGCCACGCCGCGCCTGCGGGGAGCCACCGCGCCGCGAATCGGGCCAGAAAGCTCACCTGGATCTGGGCAAGAACGGCAGGGTTCCAGTCCGAAACATCCCGGGTCTGGCGCACGGCCAGCACAAACAGGGCCAGCGTGGAGAGGCCGTTGGCCCCCAGAAAACCCAGCGCCGCCCGCTCCCCTCCGGCGGGCCGGTGCAGGGTAGGCTTTACCAGAGGCATCAGCTGGTCTGCCACCGCCTCGGCATCGGCTTTGGGCAGGCAGACCGAAAGGGTGCGCTTTTGCGCCGCGCCCACTGGGTAAAGGGTCAGGCGGCTTGCCCCGGCCATCCGGTAGAGCAGGGGCCGGTCGATGGTCAGTGCCGCCAGCATCTCGCCCCGCAGGGCACGATCCAGCCGGATGCCCAGCCGCCAGTGCAGATGAAAGACTCCGGTGTCGTCCAGGCTCCAGCTGCTCACACGCAGGATGCCCCAGCTCACGGCGCAGAGCAGAAGGAACAGCAGTGCATCCTGCCGCAGAGCTGTGTGCAGGGCTGTCCAGTTCCGCTCAAACAGCACCTGGACCAGCGGCAGCAGATAGACCACCAGCGTCTTGCGCAGAAACCGCAGAACGGTAAAGGGGTGCAGGCGGCGTTCATTCATCGGATCTCCTCCGCAAGGACATGGGTGAGGGCAGCGGCCTGCTCTGCCGGGACCGCCGGTAAAATAAGCCGTGTGCCCGGTGCCGTGATGACGACCACCGATACCCCTGCCAGCCGGAGCAGCGGCGTGCGCAGCCGGAACAGCCCTGTTACGGCCCTGCGGCGGACCGACCGCCGCAGCGGGAAGGCGATGCCGGAGTACACCGTCAGGGTCTCCGCGCCCAGCGCGGCGGCATAGCTGCAGGCACGCTGGTACACCACCGCCACCAGTGCGGCCCAGAGCAGGCAGAACACCACCCCGGCGGGCATGCTCTGCCAGAACACAAAGGGGGCCGCCAACAGGCCCGGGATGGCGGCCCAGCAGCAGAGCACAGCCCGGCCCCGGGGCGGGATGATGAGCGCCGTGCGGCGCAGCTCCCGCTCCGTCACTTGCTGTTCAGCTCCCAGGCATCGGTCAGCAGGTGCAGGGTATCGTCCTGCGTCAGCACCAGGATGCGGTCCCAGGGCAGCAGAACGGTGTTGCCGTGGGGGATGATGAACTCGGTGTCGCGGGTGATGCTGACCAGAATGGCATCGCCGGGAATGGGCACATCCATGATGGCCTTGCCCGCAAACTTGAAGTTCTCGGGCAGCAGGATCTCGTTCAGGCTGGCTGTGCCGCCGCCCAGGCTGAGCAGCTGGCGGATGGTATCCGTCTCGATCTCCCGCTCCAGAATGTGGCTCAGGTTGTCGGTGCCGCAGACCACGGTGTCCACGCCTAAGGTGTGCAGCAGCTCCCGGTTCTTGGGGTTGGAGGCCCGGGCCACGGTGCGGTCCACGCCGAACTCCCGCTTGGCGATCTGACAGGCCACGAGGTTGTCCTCGTCCGAGCCGGTCACGGCCACAAAGGCGTTGCAGCTGCCAACATCGGCGGTGCGCAGGGTGTCCACGCTGATGGAATCGCCGCAGATCACGGGGATGTCCAGCGAATCTGCCAGCATCCGGCACTGGGCCTCGATGGGTTCAATGATGACCACCGAATGGTGGTTCGTCAGCAGGCTCTGGGCCAGATACCGCCCAACACGCCCGCCGCCTGCAATACAAACTTTCATATAAAAACCTCATAATACTTAAAGTATATAGAAACTTTGCCTGAACCAGCTCTTGGCTCCCCCTTTGGGGGAGCTGGCAAAGCCGTCAGGCTTTGACTGAGAGGGTGAGCCAGTTTCCATTATTTCGCCAGCGAACGGAACACTGCCTGTTCTGTCAGGATGGTGGGGCAGATCGTGTCCAGCTCGTAGGTCTTGTGGTAGAGCACCTGCAAATGCGGGTCGGAGACGCGGCAGATGACCTTTTCGCGCCGGAAGATGTTCTTGGCGATCTGTGCAGCCATCAGGTTCACGGAGTCGTCCTCGCTCACGGCGGCCACAGCGTCGCAGTTCTCCACGCCGCCCTGCTTGAGGATGTCGGGGTCGGTGGGGTCGCCCACAAGGGCCGTGCCGCCAAAGGAATAATCATCAAAGCTGTCCAGCCGCTTGAGCTGCTCGGGGTCCTTTTCGATCAGGGAAATATCATGGCCGATGCGTTCCAGATCCCGCACCAGTGCCGCGCCCACCTGGTCGCAGCCGATCACCAGAATATTCATGGATGTCACCTCATTGTTCAAAATCTGTTGTTGTCTGGCCCGGCAGTCCGTGTCAGAAGGAAACACAGGGAAAAACGTTGTGTCCAGTATAGCATATTTCCGGCGGCAGATAAATACAGAAAAAGCAGACAGTGCTCCTGTATAAAATTTGTGATTTTTCGTGCGCAGGCTCTCAGAATATGATATACTGGAGAGCGAACCCAATCTGAATGTGTGCAGAGCGCCTGTGCCGCTTTGCAGGGAGGAGAACCCATGTTTCTTGAAATACTGAAAGCCATCCTGATGGGCATTGTGGAGGGCATCACCGAGTGGCTGCCCATCTCGTCCACTGGCCACATGATCCTGGTGGAGCAGGTGGTCAAGTTCAACGCCAGCGAGGAATTCATGTCCATGTTCCGCGTGGTCATCCAGCTGGGTGCCATTCTGGCTGTGGTGGTGCTGTTCTGGAATAAGCTCTGGCCCTTCGGCCTGCGCCATGGCCGTGTCTGCTCCAAACCTGCCGTCTGGCAGCTCTGGTTCAAGGTGGTGGCCGCCACCATCCCGGTGCTCATCATCAGCCCGCTGGACGACTGGTTTGAGACCCGCTTCTACAATTACATTACAGTCGCCGCCATGCTGATCCTGTATGGTGTCCTCTTCATCCTTGTGGAGAACCGCCGCACCGCCCCGCATGTCACCCGGCTGGAACAGATCACCTACCGCGAAGCCTTCATCGTTGGCGTGTGGCAGATGCTGGCCATCATCCCCGGCACCTCCCGCTCCGGTGCCACCATCGTGGGCGGCCTGCTGCTGGGCCTGTCCCGTGCCTGTGTGGCCGAGTTTACCTTCTTCCTCGCCATCCCGGTTATGGCGGGCGCGTCCCTGCTCAAGGTGGTCAAGTTTGTTCTCTCCGGCGCTGCGATGACCGGCACCGAGATCGCTGTCCTCGTGGTGGGCTGCGTGGTCGCCTTTGTGGTCAGCCTTGCCGCCATCCGCTTCCTGATGGATTACGTCAAGCGCCATAACTTCAAGTTCTTCGGCCTCTACCGCATCGTGCTGGGCCTGATCGTCCTGGCCGTGGCTGCCATCACGGCAATCGTGTAAATCACTCCCAAACACTCCAGCCGCCCGCCCGGGCGGCTTTTTTGCGCCCTGGGGCAATTGCACCGGCCCCGGCCTTGTGCTATACTGGAGCCATAAAGAGAGAACCCGGCGGCGGGAGAGTGCCGCGCCTGAAATTGTCAAAAACGGAGGAGATCCCTATGGAAGCATCGACTGTATATTACACCGACTTCCGGTGTCCTGTGGGCACCAGCCTGACCGAAAAGCTGCGCCGCCTGTGCATTGCGGCGGGCATCAAGAGCATTGATATGGATGGCAAGTTCGTGGCCATCAAGATGCACTTTGGTGAGCTGGGCAACCTGGCCTTTCTGCGCCCGAACTACGCCAAGGTAGTGGCAGACCTGTGCAAGGAGCAGGGGGGCCAGCCCTTCCTGACGGACTGCAACACGCTGTACCCGGGCAGCCGTAAGAACGCGCTGGAGCACCTGAGCTGCGCGCAGGAAAACGGCTTCTGGCCCATGACCACCGGCTGCCAGATCATCATTGGCGATGGTCTGCGCGGTACCGATGAGCTTGAGGTGCCCGTGCCCAACGGCGAATACTGCAAGACCGCCAAGATCGGCCGCGCCATTATGGATGCCGACATCTTCATCAGCCTGACCCACTTCAAGGGCCACGAAGCGACCGGCTTCGGCGGAGCCATCAAGAACATCGGCATGGGCTGCGGTTCCCGTGCGGGCAAGATGGAGCAGCACTCCTCCGGTAAGCCCGCCGTGCAGGAGGAGCTCTGCCGCGGCTGCCACCGCTGCGCCAAGGAGTGCGGCTCCGATGCCATCCGCTACAACGAGAACAACAAGGCGGTCATTGATTACGAAAAGTGCAAGGGCTGCGGCCGCTGCATCGGTGCCTGCAACTTCGATGCCATCTATTCCATCGACAGCAGCGCCAACGAGGAGCTGGACCGCAAGATGGCAGAGTACGCCGCCGCCGTCTGTGCAGACCGCCCCTGCTTCCACATCAGCCTGGTGCAGGATATCAGCCCCAACTGTGACTGCCACGGCGAGAACGATGCCCCCATCCTGCCGGATATCGGCATGTTCGCCTCCTTTGACCCCGTGGCGCTGGATCAGGCCTGTGCCGATGCCTGCCTGAACGCACAGCCCCTGCCCAACAGCCAGCTGGGCCAGAACCTTGCAAAGCCCGGCTGGAACTGCCACCACGACAACTTCAAGGATTCCAATCCCAATGTCGAGTGGAAGGCAACGCTGGAGCAGGCCGAAAAGATCGGCATGGGCACCCGCCAGTACACCCTGAAAAAGATCTGAACATAAAAACAAGCCCGACGTTGTCGGGCTTGTTTTTATGTCTCTTGCATTCAGGGGCAGACGGAACGCTCAATACTCGCTGGAAGCCGGGACCAGTACGTCAATGACATCGGCCAGGGCTTTCCAGTTTTCCTCGGAACAGCCGGGCAGCTCTTTGGCATCCAGACCGGCATCCTCAATGCGGCCGGTCATGCTGTCCTTGTCGGTCAGCAGGGTCTCGGCATCGGCCTTGATGAGCGGCCAGGCATCGGCAAAGCTCTGCTGGTCATCGGCGCTCAGGCTGTCGAACCACTGGGTATAGGCATCTTTGATGTCGCTGACCGGCTGGATGCTCATGTTGCAGCCATCGGCCCATTTCAGCAGGGAAGCCGCCGCGATGACGGATTTCAGCGAGCAGCCGGACACGCCGGGGCCCCAGCCGAGGCAGGGGGCAAAGGCATCGTCCGGGTCAGAGAGGGAGAACAGGGAATTCTCGCCTGCGTCCAGCGGGCCCACCTTGCCGGTGTCGGCGGTCACAGTGGAAGAGGGGATGCTCTCGCTTGCAGAAGCGGAAGAGCTGGAAGCGGCAGTGCTGCCGGAAGAGGTGCTGCAGCCTGCCAGCACGCCGCACAGCAGGGCGGCGCAGACCAGCAGGGAAAGAATACGCTTGCGAATCATAGGAAAGCCTCCTTTTATCGTGTTCCGGCCCATCTGCCGGAGAAACTGCTCTGGTACATTTCTAGTATACTGTTCTGCCGGGCTGTTGTCAATCGGCGTGCGCAGGACGATTTTTCACCCCGGCTGTGCAAACTATACAAACTTTTGTCCTTTTTTTCTCAGTCGGGCGGGATTGACATTTTTTGCGCTGGCGCGTATAATCCGGCCATGGTCAAACTGGGAGAAACGGGTGAAGAACCGGGAAAAGGGGGAGAAACGGATGCAGAAATTTCTGCGGCGGCTGGAACGCTTTTCACAGTCGCTGCTGTCGCCGCTGTCTTATCTTTCGGCGGCGGGCCTGCTGCTGGTGCTGGGGGCGCTGCTCACCAGCAAGCCCTTGTGTCAGGCGCTGCCGGTGCTGCAGTGGGCTCCGCTGCAGCTGGTGGGTCAGCTGCTTTACAACGGGATGATGGTGCTCATCAACAACCTCAACGTCATTCTCTGCGTGGGGGTGGCTGCCGTGCGCGCCAAAACCGAAAAGCAGGATGCCGCCCTGCTGGCGCTGATGGCCTATCTGGTGTTCCTCACAGCCAACCACACCGCGCTGGAAGCGCTGGGACTGCTTGCCCAGCCCAACGGGATGACCGGCCTTGCGGGCACGGGCCAGACCACCATTCTGGGCATTCAGGTGGTGGACACCGGCGTGGCAAGCGGCATCGTGCTGGGCTTTGCGGCGGCGTGGCTTTTCAACCGCACCTGCGAAAAGCAGTTTTATGGCATGATCACCCAGCTCTATTCAGGTCTGCGGTGGTCGTTTTTGTGGCTGTCGGCGCTGGCGGTGGCACTGGGGCTGGGGTTCTGCTTCGTCTGCCCGCCGCTGCAACGGGCGGTCAGCGCCCTCACGGGCTGGATCGCGGCTTCAGGGAACGCGGGTGTGTTCCTTTACGGCTTTCTGGAACGGCTGCTCATCCCCACCGGCCTGCATCACCTCATCTATATGCCCTTCCAGTTCTCTTCGCTGGGCGGCAGCCTGACCGTAGGCTCTGTGACCTACACGGGCGCTTACGCCGTCTGCATGACCGAGTATACCATGGGCCTGCCCCTCTCAGACGGCATCGTCTGGATGTACACCGGCTTCACCAAGACCTTTGGCTATCTGGGCATTGCAGCGGCCTTCATCTTCACGGCCCGCAGGGAGAACCGTGCCCGTACCGCCGCCGCTATGATCCCGCTGGCGGTCACGGCCTCGGTGGCCTCCATCACCGAACCCATTGATTTTCTGTTCTGCTTCGTTTCGCCCCTGCTCTGGGTGGCCCATGCGGTCATTACGGGCGGCTTTATGGTGCTGCTCCATGTCCTGCATGTCCGGGCCTTTACCTCCAACCTGCTGGGGTCGCTGGTGTTCAACCTGAGCGCCGGGGAGCAGCTGCAGAACCTGCCGCTGCTCTATCTGCTGGGCCTTGCGGAGATCCTGACCTACTTTGCCGTGTTCAGCGTCCTCATCAAGGCAAAGGATCTGCCCACCCCGGGCCGGGAAGCAGCCCCTTCCACAGACCAGTCCCCGTACGCCGACCCGCAGGAGGTGTGCCGGTTCATCGCCGCGCTGGGTGGGCCGGAGAACATCGCCCAGCTGGGAAACTGCTTCACCCGCCTCCGGCTCACGGTGCGGGATGCCTCGCTGCTGGATATGGGGGCTCTGCTCTCCCTGCCCCATAAAGGTCTTGTGGTGCAGGGTACCCGGGTCCAACTGGTCTGCGGCCTGCACGCCGCCCAGCTCCGCCATGCGCTTGAACAGCAGCTTGCCGAGATGGCCCCGGTGTGATTGCATTTTGATAAGAGAAACGGTATAATTGTGGCGAAACCTCTCAGTCGTCTGCGGCGACAGCTCCCCTAACAGGGGAGCCAAGAAAGGCCCCTGCCTCTCCTATTAGGCAACAACAACAACCGCCGCCAGTGGCGGATGAAGGGAGTTGTTGTTGGGGCAGCGGCCAACAAGGCACAAGTGCAATACTTTGCACGAAGTGAATGTTGGGAGCCGCAACCCGGACAAGTGGCATTGCGAAGCAATGACGGAGAGGTTTAGCAGCGGATAACCTGAAAATAAAGGAGAACATAAAATGCAGAATAACACCTTTTCCGTCGAAGGTCTCTTCGATTTCCTGAACGCCGGTGTCAGCGCCTTCCACTCCACGGCTGCGGCTGTGAAGATCCTGGAGGAGAACGGCTACCAGAACTGCCCCGAGAGCGCAGCCTGGGAGCTGGTTCCCGGCGGCAGATATTACACCACCCGCAACGGCTCTGCCGTGCTGGCATGGCGGATGCCCAAGGGTGAGCTGACCGGCTGGCATGTCACCGCCAGCCACAGCGATTCTCCCACCTGGCGCATCAAGCAGCTGGACGGCGGCAAGGACACGGTCTTTGCCAAGGCGGAGACCGAGGGCTACGGCGGCATGATCATGCCCACCTGGCTGGACCGCCCCCTGAGCGTGGCGGGCCGCATTCTGGTCCGCACGGAGAACGGCATCCGGAGCCTGCTGGTCCACCCCGACCGGGCGCTGGCTGTCATCCCCAACCTCTGCATCCACTTCAGCCATGACCTGAACAACGGCATGAAGTACAACCCTCAGGTGGATCTGCAGCCCATCTTTGGTGAGGCAGGCTCCACCCTGCGGGACGCTCTGGCTGAGGAGGCCGGGGTCAAGGCTGAGGACATCGTGGACGCTGACCTGGTGCTCTGCACCCGTGAAAAGGCCGAGCGCGTGGGCCTGAAGGGCGAATACTTCATGTCCGGCCGCATCGATGACCTGGAATGCGCCTACACCACCCTGTGGGGCTTCCTGCAGGGCCGCGGCGAGGAGGAAGGCCGGGGTGATATGTGGGTCATGTTCGACAACGAGGAGGTGGGCTCCTCCAGCCGGCAGGGCGCACAGGGCACCCTGATGGCCAATGTGCTGGCCCGCATTGAGGAAAAGCTGGGGGTCACCCGGGAGCAGAGCATCCGTGCCTGCACCAACAGCCTGCTGCTGAGCGCCGACAATGGCCACGCCACCCACCCCAACCACCCCGAAAAGAGCGATCCCGCCAACGTGGCGGTCATGGGCGGCGGTGTGCTGCTGAAGTACAATGCCCGCCAGACCTACACCACCAGCGGCTTTACCGGCGCTGCCTTTGCCGAGATCTGCAAAAAGGCCGGTGTGCCGGTGCAGGTGGCCGCAAACCGCGCGGATGTTCCCGGCGGCTCCACGCTGGGCAACCTGCTGGGCCACCAGATCCTGATCCCCATGGTGGATATCGGTCTGGCACAGCTGGCCATGCATTCCGCAATGGAGACCGCCAGCTGCAAGGATGCCGAGTACATGGCAAAGGCCGTGGCCGAGTTCTATAACACGCCCATCTCCCAGCCTGTGGACGGCGAGTGGAAGCTGGGCCTGTGAGCGCTGTGACCGGGCGCTTTGCCCCCAGCCCCAGCGGGCGGCTCCATCTGGGCAATCTGGCCTGCAGCCTGCTGGCCTGGCTCAGCGCCAGAAGTCAGGGCGGGCGCATCGTTCTGCGCATTGAGGATCTGGATGCCGAGCGCTGCCCCCGCAAATATGCCGACGCACTGGAAGAGGACCTGCGCTGGCTGGGCCTTTTCTGGGATGAGGGCGGCAGCAGCGGCGGCCCCAACGGCCCCTATTACCAGAGCGAGTGCGCCGCCATCTACACCGAGAGCTATAACAAACTGGAAGCACGGGGCCTTGTGTACCCCTGTTTCTGCTCCCGTGCCCAGCTCCATGCCGCCAGCGCGCCCCACACCTCCGACGGCAATGTGATCTATCCCGGCACCTGCCGGGGGCTGACGGCGGAGCAGATCGCCGAAAAGCGCAAAAAGAAAGCCCCGGCCTATCGTCTCATGGTGCCCGATGAGGACATCACCTTCACCGATGGCTGTATGGGTCCCCACACCGAGAACCTGCTCCACGACTGCGGGGATTTCTACCTCCGCCGCGCCGATGGCGTGTTTGCCTACCAGCTGGCTGTGGTGGTGGACGATGCCCGCATGGGCGTGACGGAGGTGGTGCGGGGCGCGGACCTGCTCTCTTCCACCGCGCGGCAGCTCTACCTCTACCGTCTGCTGGGTCTGTCCGCCCCAAAGTTTGCCCATTGCCCGCTCCTGCTGGCCCCGGATGGCCGCCGCCTGTCCAAACGGGACGGGGACCAGAGCCTGGAAAACCTGCGGGCAGAGTATACGGCGGAAGAGATCGTGGGCAGGCTTGCCTTTGCCTATGGTCTCCAACCTGAACCGGCTCCCCGCACCCCGGAAAGCCTGATCCCAGACTTTTCCTGGGACAAGGTGCCAAAGCAGGACATCTGCCTGCCGGAAAATCTGTTTTAAGCAAAACCACAATCTTTCACTGGAAACGGTAAAGATTGTGGTTTATTGTTTACAAAATAATACTCTTATGGTAGAATATAAATAGCGAAAATCACAACAAAGATTGGAGGAAGTAAAATGAAAAAGATGTTAGCTGGTCTATTGGTGGTATTGACACTTGTGTGTGCGATGCCGCTTGGTGCATTTGCTGCTGAGCCAGAAGATGAAGGAGTGCAGCCGCTTTTTTTTCCTGAGTGTCCGAAATGTGGTGGCGTACTTAATATTGAAAGAACATGGACGGAATACACATATTATTACACAACTATATGGGTATATGTGGTATGCGAAAATGGCGACTATTCGAGTAATGAAGTAATGTCTCAAATTCCCAATCAGACAACTCGTAAAAAGAATGATAATGAGAACGAGAGTGTTACGCAAATAGACTAAAACAGAAAGGAGCCTGCTATGCGTAAAATATTAAAAGCGTTGAGCCTGTTGATCTGCACAATGCTTTTGTTCAGTGCATGTGCAGGCTCTTTGAATCTGAGACCGGGACCTTTCCGTTCGGAAATGCAGGATGTTTTCGTTCAGCAGACGACACTTACGGTTCCGGCCAGTCACGCCGAGCATGGGGAGGATTATGTCATTGAGTGGCAGGACCCGGTGATGGAGCAGCACGTCCGGAAATGGCTCGACCGCCCGAAAGGGGATATTTATCACAGCGATGTCTGGGATTATCAGCGGGTTACGATAAACTCCGGAACTGGCGTGAAAGATCTCCTCGTCAAAGATGCACTGGACGGGGTGGACATTGGGGGAAACGTCAGCAGCAATGAGCAGCTGGCAGCCTGCGCAGTCAGCGTAAAGGGAACGTATGATCCGGTGACCTCTCTGGCAGACCTGCGGCATTTTGACAGCTTGCAGGTATTGTATATCAGTAATAAAATGGGAGCTTCTCCCATTACCGACCTGACCGGTCTGGAAGAATGCAAAAATCTGATGCTTCTGAGTGTGCCCAGTGTGGAAAGCAGTGCATTTCCGACCTTTGCAAAGCTGGATTCCGTGGTAGAGTTGAAGTATGGCAGTGGCGGGATCCGGACAGATTCCAATGTCTCCGATCTTTCGACGCTGGCGCAGATGAAGTCACTGAAGATGCTGTGGATCACCGGCAGTGAGGTCGATCTGACCCAGCTGGCCGGAGCCGATCTGCGGGTTCTGAGACTGGACGTGACTCGGATCGGTTCGCTGGAAGCGCTGAAGCAGATGGAAAATTTGAGCCTTCTGCAGCTGAACAATGGGCAGGAGATCGACAGTTTTGCCCCGCTGGCGGGAAGCAGTGTGCAGTATCTGAGTATGTCCCTCTCTGAGGCCGAAAAGGAAAACTACAAGGACATGGATTATACCCCCCTGACCCAGATGCCGCAGCTGATCTGGCTGGACCTGACCAACAACATCACGTTTGATACGGAAACCTGCAAAAGATTGCTGGCGAACGATACGGCTCTGAAATATCTGAACATTTCCTACACCCCGGCGGCCAAAGATGCCGAAGAGCTGGATACAGCGCACCTGAAAGAGTTCACTGCCCCGGCTCCGTAATGCCCCAAAATGCAAAAACACCCATGCCAGCGCCGGCATGGGTGTTTTTCCTTACAGATTCAGAGCCGCTGCAAGGCTCTTGCGTCGCTGCGTTCCAGTGCGGTCATGGCCGTATCCAGAACCATGGCCAGCAGGATGCCCAGCAATACATCAATGCAGCTGTGCTGCTTGAGCAGGACCGTGGACGCAATGATGGAAACGCAGAGCACGGCGGAAGCGGGCCGCATCCAGCGGCGGCCCGGCGTTTCAAAGATGCGGCTGCGGTAGTAGGCCATCATCAGGGTGACGGAGTTGAACACATGGATGGAGGGGCAGACATTGAGGGGTGTGTCGGTGGCATAGAGCATCCGCACGGCCTGAGCAAAGATGTCGCTGCCGTACACCCGGTAGGGCCGCAGGTCCAGCCCGGTGGGCAGGATGACATAGCAGGCCAGCGCAATGGTCATGCCCGCAAACAGGGGCAGGCAGAGCCGCCAGAAATCGGCCCGGGGCGCTTTCCACAGCAGGTAGAACAGGGTGAACGGGATCCATACGAACCACGCAAAGTAGGGCACGATGGCATATTTGCAAAAGGGGATCAGGTCATCCAGATGGCAGTGCACCAGAACATCGGGCACGGCAATGTGGACTTCGAGCCAGTGGAACGCCGAAAGGTAAAACAGGAGATAAAACGCCATGAACGAAACGGGATGGCGGGAAAACCAGTTGCGCATGGAACACACTTCCTTTTCTGGAATGGGGGCCGCAGCCCCGCCTAAAGTTCTTTGCAGCGTATGATTATACCGCGCAAAGACGAAGAAAACAAGACAAAAAGCTGACAAAATCGTGAACACATCCGCGCGGAATTTGGTATGCTTTGGGGAAGCGGATGCAGGGGAGAGAAGCTTCTGCCTATTGATACGAGACAGGATGCGGGTTTCCTGCACAAAAAAAGCCCTCCCCGCCAAAACTGCAATGGCGGTGAGGGCCGGATATACGGAAACTCAGATCACCTTTTGTTCCATCCACCTGCCGCGGACAAAGCGGACGCAGAAGAACAGCGAGCGCATGGCCCAATCCAGGAACATGCCCAGCCAGATGAACAGCAGGCCGCAGTGGAACTTGAGCACCATCAGGTAGCAGAAGGCCACCCGGAACACCCACATGGAGACAACGCTGACTGTCATGGTAAAGGCGGCATCTCCGGCGGCGCGCAGGATGTTGGGCAGGGTGAAGCTGGAGGGCCACAGGATCAGCGATACAACGTTGAACCAGACCATCAGCTCCAGTGCCATGCCGTAGGCCTCCGGCGAGAGGTTGAACCAGGAGAGCGCCAGCTTGTTCAGGAAGAACAGGCCGGAAAGATTCATCGCCCAGTCGCCGGCGTAAGCGGTCAGGAGCAGCAGGCGGGAATAGCGCTTGGCCTGCGCCTTTTCTCCGGCACCCAGACACTGGCCCACAACGGTCAGCGCGCCGATGCCAACGGCGGAGGCGGGCACGTTCAGGAAGCTGGAGATGTTGCCTGCCACGGCGTTTGCAGCAATGGCGGCGGTGCCCAGCGTGCTGGTCAGGCTGGAGACCGACAGCTTGCCGATCTGGAACATGCCGTTCTCGATGCCGGCGGGAATGCCGACTTTCAGGATGCGCTTGATGAGGTCGAGGTCGGGCTTCAGGTCGGTGAGGTGGTCGATGCGCAGCGCACATTCCGGCTTCTGCAGCAGGAACATCACGGTGAAGCAGGCGATCATCCGGCTCACGAGGCTGGCAGTGGCCGCACCCATTACGCCCATGCCGAATCTGTAGATCAGGATAGCGTTGCCGCCAATGTTCATCACGTTCATCACCAGGCTGGAAAGCATACTGATCTTGCTGTTGCCCTGGGCGCGGAACAGAGCCGCACCGGCGTTGTACACGCCAATAAAGGGATAGCTCAGGGCCGAGAGCAGGAAATAGGTCTCGGCGTAGCGCATCACATCCGCGTCAATGGAGCCGAAGATGCCCCGCAGGATGGCGTGCCGCCCCACCGCCACGATGACGGCGGTGACCACGCTGAGCGAGATCATAATGAACATGATCTGGGCGGCACTGGCCTTGGCCCGTTTGGGCTCCCGGTGGCCGATGTACTGGCTGGCGACCACCGCGCCGCCGGTGGCCAGTGCGCTGAGCAGCTGGATCATCAGCACATTGAAGGAGTCCACCAGGCTCACGCCCGAAACGGCGGCTTCGCCCACCGAGGAGACCATCAGGGTGTCCGCCAGACCGATGGAGATGCTGAGGGCCTGCTCTGCCACCAGCGGCAGGAAAAGTGAGATGAGCTGTTGACGGTTGAACAGCGGTCTTGATGTGGTCGATGCGTCTGTCATGGTGTCCTCCCTTGGCGCGTGGATTCAAACACACCCATGATAGCGCGGAATGACGTGAAAATCAAGATGTTGTATCCAACAAATCAAAAAATCAGGCAAACTCTTTGCTGGGGGTCAGGCTGGTGCCGTAATAAACAATGTAGTCGTAGGGGATCTGGGGGTTGTATGCGGCCAGATCGCCGTACTTGGCCAGAATGTCGTTCCGCAGGTTCTCCGGGGTGTAGGGCTGCCCGGCGGAAAGGGTGTCGGCGCAGACAGCGTTCCACATGCTCTCGGTAAAGGCGGCGCAATTGAAGTAGGCCGACCAGTGGTCAGACTTTGCAAGGTTGCGGTTGACCACATCCAGCTGGCCCTGATCCAGCGAGGTCTGGACAGCATAGATGTTCTGGTAGTAGGAATCGGCCAGATAGCGCTTGTAGTAGCCCTCCAGATTGTACCAGATGCCGGTGTGCTCCCAGCGGTTGCCGCGGGGGCTGAAGGTCATCTCGGTGTCGGGCGCGATCCGCAGGCCGCCCACCTCGATGTCGTGGTCAGAGACGTTCCGCACCGAGAGGAAGGAGTGGCCGCTGGAATTGATGGAGGCATCGCCCCGGTCCTCGGCCCGGGCGTAGATGTGCAGCAGGGCCACGGCACCCTCGGCGGGCTTTGCACCGTAGGCCTGCACGGCAGATCTATGGTCGGCCTGCTCAAAATCGTAGGGGCCGCCGGTGCTGGTGGTGAAACCGACGATGTTGCGGATCTGATCCTCAAGGGGGCTTACATCGGTGATGACACGTTGGTCCTGGGGGGCGGGCGTGGCGGCGGGAGCCTCGGCCAGCGCGGCGGTGCTGCCGAACACGCACAGGGCCAGCGTCAGGCAGAGGGAAAGGGCGCGGAACAGTTTTTTCATGGGGGAACCTCCAAAGAGAAAAAATTCAGGTCAAGGATAGACGATTTTTGGGGCGCTGTCAAGAAAAAGATATCTGCCGCCTTTACCCCCGGTGCCGGATGTGTTAAAATGTAGCTGGCAGCTGTGCCCGGTGTTTTGGGGTATGGGGCCGATCGGAAGGTAAATGAATCTGACCCAGAGAGGGGAACAACCTATGCCAAAAGAAGCACACAAGGTCGTGGTCATCGGGCACCGCAACCCCGATACCGATTCCATCTGCTCCGCCATTGCCTATGCGGAGCTCAAAAACCGCACCAGCACGCTGGTCTGTGAGCCGCGCCGTGCTGGTAAAATGAATCAGGAGACCGAGTTCGTCCTGAAAAAGTTCGGTGTCACGCCGCCCCGGATGTGCACCGACGTGAACCCCAAGATCCGGGACGTGGATTACCGCGAGATGCCGGGTATCCCGGGCTCCACCAGCCTGCGCCGCGCGTGGAAGATCATGCGCGACCAGCAGATCGACACCCTGTCCATCACCAGCGCGGACAACGAGCTGGAGGGCATCATCACGGTGAAGGATCTTGCCACCGCCAACATGGACGTGTTCGATACCGCGGTGCTGGCCAAGAGCCGTACCTCTTATAAGAACATCCTTGAAACGCTGAACGGCACCATGGTGGTGGGCAATGCCGACGCGGTCTGCACTACCGGCCACATCAAGATCGGCACCGCCACCCCCGAGATGCTGGAAAGCAGCGTGGAAAAGGGGGATATCGTCATTCTGAGCAACCGGTACGAAAGCCAGCTCTGCGCCATTGAAAAGGAAGCCTCCCTGCTCATCATCTGCAATGGGGCCAAGGTGGGCCGCACCATCCAGCGCATTGCCGATGAGACCGGCGTAGCCATTATGACCACCCCCGAGGATACCTATGCGGCGGGCAAGCTCATCAGCCAGTGCGCACCCATCTCCTATTATATGACCCGGGACAACATCCTCAAATTCACCCTCGTCACCCCTGTTGCCGATGTGCTGCGGGTGATGGCAAAGGTGCGCCACCGCTATTTCCCCATCCTCGATGAGGACGGCAAATACTGCGGCATGGTCAGCCGCCGCAACGTCATTGCCCTGCGCAAGCGGCGCATCATTCTGGTGGACCACAACGAGGCCACCCAGGCCGTGGAGGGCTTTGATCAGGCCGAGATCCTGGAGATCATCGACCACCACCGCATCGGCAGTCTGGAGACCAGCGGCCCGGTCTACTTCCGCAACCAGCCCGTGGGCTGCACCGCCACCATCATCACCCAGATGTACGATGAAAACGGTGTGGACATCCCGCCCCAGATCGCGGGCCTGCTGCTGGCGGCCATCCTCTCGGATACGCTGGCCTTCCGCAGCCCCACCTGCACCCCCGTGGATGAAAACGCCGCCAAGCGTCTGGCCAAGATCGCAGGCGTGGACATTGAAGAGTTTTCCACCGAAATGTTCGAGGCTGGTGAAAAACTGGACGGCAAGACCCCCGAAGAGGTCTTTTTGCAGGACTTCAAGGTGTTCATGTGCGGCGATATCCGCTTTGGCGTGGCGCAGGGCAGCTACATGACCCGCAAGAACCTGCAGGCCGCCCAGGCGCTGCTCCAGCCCTATCTGGAGGAGGCCCGCAACAAGCAGAACGTGGAGGACCTCTACATGCTGCTGACCGATGTGCCCAAGGAGGAGAGCGTGGTCATCTGCACCGGCCGCTACGCCGCCGAGGTGTTGAGCAACGGCTTTGAGAGCCGGCCCGCCGCCGACGGCAGCTGGACGCTGCCCGGCGTGGTCAGCCGCAAAAAGCAGTTCATCCCCGCCATGATGAGCGCCTATCAGGAGCTGTAACCCCCCGATACAAAACACGAAGCCCCCGGAACCCTGCATGTTCCGGGGGCTGTTGTGTTTTGTAAGGGAGCGTCAGGCTGCGACTTTTAAGGGAGAGTTATCAGTCCAGATGGTGCCATCCAAAAGCTTTGTTACGGCCAGTGTGCCGTTCACGCTGACCCGCGCGGGGTCCAGCGCGTAGAAATCGCTCTCCCGCAGGTTTTCGGGGTCTGCCGTGGGGGAGATGCCCACCACGCACACCCAGTGTCCGTAGGTGCTGCTGGTGGCGATGTGGGGGTAATTGACCTCTTTCCAGCCGGAGCCGGAGAGGTGGTATTCATAGCTCGTCACGCGGTTGGTGTGCTTGGACACGCCGCTGACAGCGGTGTTTTTCAGATGTACGATGACAGGCCGCCCGGCCTGCAGCTCTTCATACAGGCGGGAAAGGCAGTCGGAAAGGGAGCCGCTGTAAGCGTAGTACCCGGCGGCAGACCATACCGCACCGTTCGACCACATCCCGCTGCCCGAGCAGGGCTTGCCATCCAGAATGGTGCGGGCGTAGCGCAGGGCGTACCAGCTGCACCGGCCCGAGGTCTGGTTGCCGATGGAGACGATCTGCTGGCTGTCGAAGGACAGCAGCGTGATGCCGTTTACATCCTGCAATTGTGCCGCCGCAGCCTTTGGCGCGGCCAGAAAGGTCAGGCACAGCAGAATTGCTGCCACAAAAACGCGCACCGGAGCGCGCAGGGAACCATGCTGCATGGGGCAAACTCCTTTTCCTTGTTCAGGAACGGCACCCGGCGGTTCCCATTGCCTTAAGTTTAGCACCAAATCGTGGTAGAATTGTGTAAACGCCGGAAATATTTTCCGGTTTTTGCCCCGGGTGCGGCAAAGGATCTTTGCGAAGATTCGTTCTGGAAAAAACAACAAAAGCAGGAGAAAATGTTTGGTGAAGCTGGCAATTGACAAAAGCGACAGTCGTTGGATAAAATAAAGCTGGAAGGGGCCCTGTTTCAAAATGGAAAGGCACCCTGCATATTATGATAAAAACACAACAAAACGACTGGAGGTCCCGACATGAAAATGCTGAAAAAACTGGCCGCTTTGATTCTGGCGGCGACCATGGTACTTGTTCTGTTCACCGCCTGCGGCGGTGATACCACATCGACCCCTGAGGCTCAGGCGGAAGCTCAGATGATGAGCACGATCAATAAACAGCGTGGTTCGGCAGTACAGCTGTGCAATGACACCGAGCTCAAACAGGAAGCTGAAAAGTTCTTGGATTCGGCGGTAGACATCAACACTGGTTTTTTGAAATTTGCCCATAGAGTAAAAGTTGACCGTGATGATCAGGGTATTTATACGGCCAAGGTCGTGGTCAAGAATGAGTATACCGGTAAACTGTTGGAAGAGTTCCTTAACCTGATAAACAACGAGGAAAAGAATGTGGACATCAGCACAGTTGGCAAGTGGACCAAGGTTGGTGTGGCCGCAAAGACAGTTAAGGGCAACATGTACATTTCTATCGTGGTTCAGGTTAACACCAAAGCATAAGGATACAGTAATACACTCCCCGGAGCGTGGCTGAAAGGCCGCCCTCCGGGGCTTTTTTGCGTCTGGAGCACTTGACTTATAATTATAATATAATTATAATATAGATATGGAAAGTGAGGTCTGTGTTATGCTCAAAGAGTACGATTTCAGCAATGCAAGAAAGAATCCCTATGCCAAGGCGCTGAAAAAACAGATCACCATTAACATTGACAGCAATACCATTGATTACTTCAAGGAGCAGGCCGAAGTGGTGGGAATCCCTTACCAGACCCTGATCAATTTGTACTTGAAAGACTGCGTTGCCAATAACCGTCATTTGTCTCTGTCGTGGCAGTGAGAAGAAAAACGGGCTCGTCCGGTTTTGATATGAACCCCAAAAGTTAGACAAAAATCAAATTAAGCGACCCCAACGGTCTGAATCCTGTACTGCACAGGGCTC
>ENA-USUG01003580-USUG01003580.1-human-gut-metagenome-genome-assembly--contig:-NODE-3580-length-20896-cov-6.426726_pt1 | contig 20896 bp, 20 predicted proteins | sample MGYA00250059_ERZ773394 | MGnify/ENA primary metagenome ERZ773394 (study PRJEB29103, sample SAMN06111957) | human gut metagenome | biome: human gut; feature: ankylosing spondylitis patient; material... | reverse complement strand
ATAAGAGAGATTATTATGAAGTCTTAGGCGTGGACAAAAGCGCCGATGACGCAACACTTAAAAAAGCATATCGTAAGTTAGCCAAAAAATATCACCCGGACGTAAATCCGGGTGATAAAGAGGCTGAGGCGAAATTTAAAGAAGCGACAGAAGCTTACACCATCTTAAGTGATCCGGACAAAAGAAGACAGTATGACCAGTTTGGCCATGCAGCGTTTGAGAACGGCGGTGGCGGTGCTGGCGGCGGCTTCGGAGGTTTTGACTTCAACGGTGCTGACATGGGTGATATCTTCGGCGACATCTTTGGCGATTTATTTGGTGGCGGCGGCAGAAGCAGACGTGCCAATAACGGACCGATGAAAGGTGCAAACCTTCGTGCACGCGTAAATATTACTTTTGAAGAAGCTGTCTTTGGCTGTGAAAAAGAACTGGAGATCGTACTGAAAGATGAATGTACCACCTGTCACGGCACAGGTGCGAAACCGGGTACTTCTCCGACTACCTGTCCGAAATGTAACGGAGAAGGTCAGGTTGTATATACACAGCAGTCCATGTTTGGAATGGTGCGTAATGTACAGACCTGTCCGGATTGTCATGGAACAGGTAAGATCATCAAAGATAAATGTAGTGCATGCCGCGGAACCGGATATACTTCTTCCAGAAAGAAGATTCAGGTGTCTGTACCGGCAGGTATTGACAATGGACAGAGCATCCGTATCCGTGAGAAAGGTGAGCCGGGTACCAACGGAGGACCGAGAGGTGATCTGCTTGTAGAGGTAAATGTTGCACGTCATCCGATTTTCCAGAGACAGGATATGAATATCTTCTCCACTGCGCCTCTTACATACGCGCAGGCTGCACTGGGCGGCACAGTCCGTATCAATACAGTAGACGGAGAAGTAGAATATGAAGTAAAACCGGGAACTCAGACAGATACAAGAATCCGTCTGAAAGGCAAGGGTGTGCCGTCTCTGAGAAACAAGAACGTTCGTGGCGATCATTATGTAACGTTTGTCGTACAGGTTCCGACAAATCTCAACGAAGAAGCAAAAGAAGCACTGCGCAAATTTGATGAGGCATGCGGAAACCGTCCGAAAGAAAAAGGCTCCGATGATTTTGAAAAACCGGAAAAGAAGAAAAAGAGTTTCATGGATAAATTAAAAGAGACTTTTGAGGATTGATCCGGGTCATGGAAACGACGGATGATAAACTGCAAAGCAGTTATTCGGAATACAGTTCAGAGTAAAGTGGATATTTTATCCGCATGACAACAAAGAAAAGTGAAAGAAAATTAAAGAAAAGAGGTTTACCCTCTTTTCTTTTTTTGTGCAGTCGTGTATATTGAAAGATAACGGAAAAAATCTTAACCTATATAAAGGAGAGGTCTTTGACTAAAAAAGAGAAATTTAAAACATTTCGGGAGAAATATCTCCCTGCATGGGCAATTCTGCCCCTGATTAGCATTTTTGTATTAAACTGCCTGATTTACTGGGGAAGTGACCTTCTGACAGCCGACAGGTATCATTTTGACTTTACCATGAGTATCGACAGAGCAGTGCCGCTGATTCCGGAATTTGTCTGGATTTATATTCTGGCATTTCCGTTCTGGGCGGTGAATTACATTCTGGCTGCACAGAGAGGAAAAGACGGATTTTACCGGTTTGTGGCAACAGACCTTACAGTACATCTGGCATGTTTTGTGATTTTTCTTTTACTGCCGACCACGAATGTACGACCGGAGATCGCAGGCAGCACATGGTCACAGCAGATACTGAAACTGGTCTATGCCCTGGATGGGGGAAACAGCCCGTCGAATCTTTTTCCGTCTATTCACTGCTATGTGAGCTGGCTGAGCTGGCGGGGAGTCAGAAACTCTGACAGGATTCCGAAATGGTATCAGATTTTTTCACTGATATTCGCAGTGCTGATCATTATCTCTACACAGGTACTGAAACAGCATTATCTGGTGGATGCCATTGCAGGCGTGGCACTTGTGGAACTTGCATGGAGATTTTACAATACAGGAAACCGTCACCGCGTTTTCCGGAATTTTTTTGAGAAAATAAAAAAGTAAGAAAATAAAAAGAAATGGAGAACAATCTATGAAGTGGAATCGTTTTACAGTAAAAACGAAAACAGAAGCCGAAGATATCGTGATCAGCACACTTGCTGAAGTTGGAATTGAAGGTGTGGAAATTCAGGACAAGCAGCCTCTGACAGAAGAAGATAAAGCACAGATGTTTGTAGACATTATGCCGGAAGGACCGGCGGATGATGGCGTTGCCTATCTGAACTTCTATCTGGAAGAAGATGCAGATAAAGAAGCAATCCTCAAAGATGTCCGTGAAGCACTGGACGACCTGAGAAATTTTATGGACATCGGAGAAGCTACCATCGAAGAATCCCAGACAGAAGATAAGGACTGGATCAACAACTGGAAACAGTATTTCCATCAGTTCTATGTAGATGATATCCTGATCGTACCTTCCTGGGAAGAAGTAAAGGCAGAAGATAAGGATAAAATGATCCTTCACATTGATCCGGGTACTGCTTTTGGAACCGGTATGCATGAGACAACCCAGCTTGTGATCCGTCAGTTAAAGAAATATGTGACACCGGACACAGAAATGCTTGACGTAGGAACAGGAAGCGGTATTCTTGGAATTGTTGCCCTGAAACTTGGTGCCAGACATGTACTGGGAACAGACCTTGATCCATGTGCAGTTCCGGCAGTAGCTGAAAATAAAGAAGCAAACCAGATCGTGAATGAAACATTTGACATGGTGATCGGAAATATCATCGATGACAAAGCAATCCAGGATCAGGCAGGATATGAGAAATATGATATCGTAACAGCGAACATTCTTGCAGACGTTCTCATTCCACTGACTCCGGTGATTGTGAACCAGATGAAGAAAGGTGCTTACTACATCACTTCCGGTATCCTTGATGTGAAAGAAGAAGTTGTTGTGGAAGCAGTAAAAGCAGCAGGTCTGACAGTTGTGGAAGTGACACATCAGGGCGAGTGGGTTTCTGTAACAGCAAGAAAGGACTGATCCTATGCAGCGTTTTTTTGTGGAGCCTCATCAGATTGAGGAAGCGAAACATCATATCCATATCAATGGGACAGATGTCAATCATATTAAAAATGTTCTTCGCATGAAATGTGGCGAGGATGTCTGGATCAGCGACGGTGGAGAGAAAGAATATCACTGCCGGATAGAGGAACTGGGCGATGATGAAGTCCTGCTTCATATCCTTTATGCACAGGAGCCGAAGTATGAACTGCCGAATAAAATCTATCTGTTTCAGGGACTGCCGAAAGCAGACAAGATGGAACTGATCATTCAGAAAGCGGTAGAGCTGGGAGCTTTTTGTGTGATTCCGGTAGAGACAAAGAGATGTGTGGTAAAACTGGATGCAAAAAAGGCGGAAAAGAAAGTATCCCGCTGGCAGCAGATCGCAGAGAGTGCAGCAAAACAGTCCAAACGAATGCTGATCCCGGAGATCCACGAGGTTATGACCTACAAACAGGCTCTGGAATTTGCCAGACAGTTAGATGTAAAACTCATCCCTTACGAACTTGCAAAAGGAATGAAACTGACCAGAGAAATTATCAGCGAGATTGAGCCGGGGCAGTCAATCGGCATTTTTATCGGTCCGGAAGGCGGGTTCGAGGAAGAAGAAGTCGCAAAAGCACTCGAAATTGGTGCTCATGCGATCACACTTGGAAAACGAATCCTCCGAACAGAGACCGCAGGACTTACACTTCTGGCAGTGCTGATGCTGCAGTTAGATAATGAATAAAAGAAACAAGAGAGAACAAAAATGGAAGCATATTTTGATAATTCAGCCACGACCCGCTGCTTCGAAGAAGTAAAGGATATCGTGGTAAAGACAATGATGGAAGATTTCGGCAATCCGTCTGCCATGCATCAGAAAGGTGTAGAAGCAGAAAATTATGTCAAAGAATCTGCCAGAACATTGGCACAGATACTGAAAGTAACGGAGAAAGAAATCCTGTTTACTTCCGGCGGAACAGAGTCCAACAACCTGGCTCTGATCGGTGGAGCGCTTGCGAACAAACGAAGCGGAAACCACATCATCACAACAGCGGTAGAGCATGCTGCAGTCAGCCAGCCGGTTGCATTTCTTCAGGAACAGGGTTTTGAAGTGACTGTTCTTCCTGTAGATGAACACGGTGTTGTAAAACTGGATGCTCTGGAAAAAGCGTTACGACCGGATACTATTTTAGTTTCTACCATGATGGTAAACAATGAGACTGGCGCAGTAATGCCAGTAGAGAAAATCGGTGCCATGATTCAGGAGAAGTGCCCGAAAGCACTGTACCATGTTGATGCAATTCAGGCATTTGGCAAATTCCGCATTTATCCAAAGAAATGGAACATCCATCTTCTGTCTGTCAGCTCACACAAGATTCACGGACCAAAAGGTGTGGGATTTTTATACATCAGCAGCAAAGCAAAAGTACAGCCATTAATCCTTGGCGGCGGCCAGCAGAACGGAATGCGTTCCGGAACAGACAATGTACCGGGAATCGCAGGACTTGGTGTTGCAGCGAAGATGATGTATCAGAACTTTGATGAAAAAGTAGAACATCTTTATCAGCTCAAAGAACGAATGGCAGCAGGTCTTTCAAAGATTGATGATGTAGTGATCAACGGAATGCCTGTCAGAGAGGGAGCACCACATATCTTAAGTGTCAGTTTCCTGGGCATCCGAAGTGAGGTTCTGCTTCATACATTGGAAGACAGAAATATTTATGTCTCCGCAGGAAGCGCATGCTCCAGCCATAAGAGAAAACCAAGCGCAACACTTTCTGCCATGGGAATGAGTAACGCGCAGATTGAGAATACCGTACGAATCAGCTTCTCAGAGGAGAATACGTTTGAAGAAGTTGATTATTGCCTGGAAGTTCTGAACGAAGTATTACCAATGCTGAAACGTTACGCACGAAGATAATTGTCATATGGAGTGCCGGGACAGAACCGGAAATAATTCCGGGAATATTCAGAACAGATGTTAATGCCCGGAACAGATGTCAATGGCATTTACAGAACAACGAAGGATAAGATAAATTAAGAAAAGGAGAACTCAATGATATTTCACGCATTTTTGATAAAATACGCAGAAATCGCGATCAAGGGTAAAAACAGATACATCTTTGAAGATGCCCTTGTAAAACAGATGAACATCGCTCTTTCCAAAGTAGAAGGAGAATTTGAAGTAAAGAAAGAACAGGGAAGAATCTATGTATTCTGCCCGGAACAGTATGACTATGACGAAACCGTAGATGCTTTACAGCATGTATTCGGTATCGTTGGAATCTGCCCGGTAGTGATCTATGAGGAACAGGGATTTGAGCAGATGGCAAAGGATGTTGTTTCCTATATGAAAAACTGCCATCCGAATTACAACGGAACTTTTAAAGTATATACAAGAAGAGCAAAGAAATCCTATCCGATCACTTCCATGGAAGTCAGCGCAGAACTTGGCGGACGTATTCTGGATGAGTTCCCGGATGCGAGCGTAGATGTACATGATCCGGAACTGACGCTTTCTGTGGAAATCCGTGACAAGATTTATGTATATTCCCAGACGATCAAAGGCGCAGGCGGAATGCCGATCGGCACAAACGGAAAAGCCATGCTTCTCCTTTCCGGCGGTATCGACAGCCCGGTAGCCGGATACATGATCGCAAAACGTGGTGTCAAGATCGACGCCGTATACTTCCATGCTCCGCCATACACAAGCGAGAGAGCAAAACAGAAAGTCGTAGACCTGGCAAAACAGGTAGCAAAATACAGTGGACCGATTCGCCTTCATGTGGTAAACTTCACAGATATTCAGCTTTATATCTACGACCAGTGCCCGCATGATGAGCTGACGATCATCATGCGCCGCTACATGATGCGTATCGCAGAGCATTTTGCAAAAGAGAGCAGATGCCTCGGCCTGATCACAGGAGAAAGCATCGGACAGGTTGCCAGCCAGACCTTACAGAGCCTTGCGGCTACCAACGAAGTCTGCACACTCCCTGTATACCGCCCGGTTATCGGATTTGACAAACAGGAGATCGTTGAGAGATCATGGGAGATCGGAACCTACGAGACATCCATTCAGCCGTTCGAAGACTGCTGCACCATCTTCGTAGCAAAACACCCGGTAACCAAACCAAATCTGAATGTGATCCACCGTTCCGAAACCAAACTGGAAGAGAAGATTGACGAGCTGATGAAGACAGCATTAGAGACTGTTGAGATTATTGAAGTAGAATAATTTAACCAAATCAGGTAAGTCCCCTGCTTCAATTGCGAAAAGCAATAAGCAGTGGGTGGGGACTTGCTTGTATCAGGAGGCGTGCAAGTGCCTTCTGATAAACTGCGGAGCAGTTATTTGGTTATGAGCAAGTAGCAAAGCGGATGCTTTTATCCGCTTGACTTTACAGATATATCAGGAGCGAAAGAGTTAAAAGCTGTTCGTGCCTGCGACAGATAAAAACAGCACAGCAAAGACAGGAAATAACTTTCTGTTTTTTGCTGTGCATATAAAAGTGTACAAAAAAAGAGGAACTGAAAACAGTTCCTCAATGACTGCGTAAATTATTCAGTAACATATTTGTTGATGATTGCCATAACAGTATCAAGAGCAGCACCATCAGCATGGATGTTTAAGTCGATCGGTTTGGATAAGTCAAGGCTGAAAATACCCATGATAGATTTTGCGTCGATTACATATCTTCCGGATACTAAATCGAAGTCGCAGTCGAATTTGCTGATTTCGTTTACGAATGCTTTCACTTTATCGATTGAGTTCAGTGAGATTTTTACTGTTTTCATTATGAGAACCTCCCTTAATAATGGTTATTTACTGACAAAATATACTGTCAGCTTACAGCTTTCATCTTACCTGTAGCCTTAGGAAAAGTCAAGATGAAAACGGATAAAATTTCCAGAAAGATTTAGTGAAACTGTATAAAAAAATTATACAACTTGGAGCCAGAATTAAAATTCCCTGTTGTAATCGTAAAAAGTAAAAATGAAATCAGAAGAAATGAAATCGAAATGAAGAAAGAAATCAAATCGTTAACAGAAATCATCAGCAGAAGTAACAAACAGGAGGAAACTATGAAAAAAAAGGTTGCACTTCACAACTTGGGCTGTAAAGTCAACGCCTATGAAGTAGAAGCCATGCAGCAGCTTCTGGAGGAAGCGGGTTATGAGATCGTACCGTTTGAGCCGGGTGCGGACGTTTACCTGATCAATACCTGTACGGTAACCAATATTGCAGACCGTAAATCCAGACAGATGCTTCACAAGGCAAAAAAAATGAATCCGGATGCCATTGTCATCGCAGCCGGATGCTATGTACAGACGGATGAGGGAAAACTGGACAAGGATGAAGCCGTAGACCTGATCCTTGGAAACAACCAGAAGGGAAACATTGTCCAGGTACTTGAAGAATATGAACAGCAGCATACCAGACAGAAACATGTGCTCAAGATTAACCAGACAAAAGAATACGAAGAACTGGCGATCAGCCATACCGCAGAGCATGTGCGTGCCTATATCAAAGTACAGGACGGCTGCAATCAGTTCTGTACCTACTGTATCATTCCCTATGCAAGAGGAAGAGTCAGAAGCCGTAAAATTTCCCAGGTTATGGACGAGGTACGTGCACTGGCTGCAAGAGGCTACAAAGAAGTCGTACTGACCGGAATCCATTTAAGTTCCTATGGTGTGGATTTCCCGGCAGAGGAAAAAGAAACCCTTCTGTCACTGATCCAGGCTGTCCATGAAGTGGACGGAATCGAGAGAATCCGTCTGGGTTCCCTGGAACCGGGAATTGTCACAGAGGAATTTGCCAGAAGTATCTCTGAACTGCCGAAAATGTGCCCGCATTTCCATCTTTCCCTTCAGAGTGGCTGTGATGTCACACTGGAAAGAATGAACCGCAGATACAGAAGTGCAGAGTATGCAGAGAAATGTGAACTTCTCAGAAAATATTTCGGAAATCCGGCACTTACCACAGATGTGATCGTGGGATTCCCGATGGAAACAGAAGAAGATTTCCAGGCTTCCTATGATTTTGTGGAAAAAATTCATTTCTATGAAACACATATTTTTAAATATTCCAGACGTCACGGTACTAAGGCTGCTGCCATGGGCGGACAGCTCACAGAGGCGCAGAAAGCAGTGAGAAGTGACAAGATGCTTGCTCTGAACGAAGAACACGCCAGAGAATACGAAGAATCCATGCTTGGCAGGGAACTGAAAGTCCTTCTGGAAGAAGAAGTGGAAATCAACGGAGAACTGTGGTATACAGGCCACAGCAAAGAATATATTAAAACAGCAGTAAAAAAACAGGACAGCTATGGAGTGAACGATATCGTTACTGTAAAAGCGGACAGATTTCTGGAAGAACATACACTGACGGGAGAAGCCCTGTAAAACATGTACGCTGTCTGAGAGATGTCAGGAGCGTTGCTGACGGAATCAACAGTAACAAATTTGCGGTTGCAGAATAGTCGGAATTATATTAAAATAATAAAGAATATAACCAGCAGATTCATGTGTCGTCAATTAGCTTGTCAGTACACTGACTGTCCGGTATAAGACCCACTAATGAGAGGATGCTTTTATCTACCGGACATTCTGCTGGAATAAAAAAGTAAGGACGTGAAGAAAATGGCAGAAACAAATCTGGGAAATACCCAATATTTCAGAACCAAACCAGACCAGGAACTTCAGGTAAAGGAAGTTCTGGATCTGGTTTACAATGCAATGGATGAGAAAGGATATAATCCGGTCAATCAGATTGTCGGATATATTATGTCCGGAGATCCGACTTATATCACCAGTCATAAAGGCGCAAGAAGCATGATCATGAAGGTAGAGCGTGATGAGCTGGTAGAAGAACTTTTAAACGAGTATATTAAGAACAGATCCTGGGAACGCTGATATGAGGATTCTGGGATTAGATTATGGATCAAAAACAGTTGGCGTGGCAGTCAGTGACCCACTGGGACTCACGGCACAGGCAGTAGAGACGATCTGGCGCAAACAGGAGAATCACCTGCGCCAGACGCTTGCACGTATTGATGAATTAGCTGCAGAATATCAGGTGGAACGAATCGTGCTTGGATATCCGAAGAATATGAATAATACGATCGGAGAACGTGCAGAGAAGGCACTGGAATTTCAGCAGATGCTGGAGAAACGGACGGGTCTGCAGGTGATCATGTGGGACGAGAGACTTACGACCGTAGAAGCCAACCGTACATTAATGGAAGCCAGCGTGCGCAGAGAGAATCGTAAAAAGTATCTGGATCAGCTTGCGGCTGTTTTTATTTTGCAGGGATATCTGGATTCCCTGCCGCGTTAGGAGAACAAATTTATGGAGAAAATCAAATTTCAGCTTGAGGACGGAACAGAAGCAGAATTTTTTGTAGAGGAGCAGACCCGGATTGGAGGAACTGCATACCTTCTGGTGTCCGATTCTCAGGATGATGAGGCGACAGCCTATATTTTTAAAGATGTGTCAGAGGATGACAGTCAGGAAGCCTGTTACGAGATGGTCGAAGATGAGGACGAATTACAGGCTGTATTTAAAGTATTCGAACAGATGCTGGATGATGTAGATTTTGAGATGTAAATAATAGATAGCGGACTACTGAATGGCTACAGGATATCATACATTATCAGCTCAGGACGGAAAAGCAATCTGCTGCCAAGAGCGGAATGAACGTGACAGTGCAGCGTAAAATATAAATAATGGAGGTGCGAATGCTTGAGTAACGAAAATAACAACGAGTATAATGAAGTGCGTGACGCTCATGATGGACAGTCTGGTCATGGAGCAAAGAGACCGTATAACAGACAGAAAAATTATAAATACAAACCACAACACAGAAATTCCTATAATAGAAAACAGACATCGGACAGAAAAACGACACAGGACAAAGAGAAGAACGGCAGAACTGTACCATTTAAGAATCCGGTAAAGAGTGCTTCCCGCAAGCCGAAGAAACCGGCTTCCAAATTGAAGATCATTCCGCTGGGTGGTCTGGAACAGATCGGTATGAATATCACAGCCTTTGAATATGAGGACAGTATTGTGGTCGTAGACTGTGGTCTGGCATTCCCGGAGGATGATATGCTGGGAATCGATCTGGTCATTCCGGATGTTACTTATTTAAAAGAAAATATTTCCAAGGTAAAAGGTTTTGTGATCACTCACGGACATGAGGACCATATCGGAGCACTGCCGTATGTGCTTAAGGATGTCAATGTTCCGGTTTATTCCACAAAACTTACCATTGCTCTGATCGCAAACAAATTAAAAGAGCATAACATGACCCGTACCACCAAACTGAAAGAAGTAAAACACGGACAGGTCATCAATCTTGGAGATTTTTCCATTGAATTTATCAAGACCAATCACAGTATTCAGGATGCTTCCGCGCTGGCAATCTATTCTCCGGCAGGAATTGTAGTACACACAGGTGACTTTAAAGTAGACTATACACCGGTATTTGGAGATGCCATTGATCTGCAGCGCTTTGCTGAGATCGGAAGAAAAGGGGTTCTGGCACTGATGTGTGACAGCACCAATGCAGAACGCAGCGGATTTACCATGTCCGAGCGTACAGTTGGTCATGTATTTGACAATCTTTTCAATGAATATAAGACAAACAGAATTATCATTGCGACATTTGCATCCAATGTAGACCGTGTGCAGCAGATCATCAATACAGCATACCGTTTCGGACGTAAAGTAGCAGTGGAAGGCCGCAGTATGGTCAATGTTATCACCACTGCAGCAGAACTGGGATATCTGCGTATTCCGGATCAGACACTGATCGAGATCGACCAGGTGAAGAATTATCCGGATGAACAGGTTGTCCTGATCACGACAGGAAGCCAGGGAGAGTCCATGGCAGCTCTGTCACGTATGGCAGCCAACATTCATAAGAAAATCGTGATCAAACCGAACGATACGATCATCTTCAGCTCCAACCCGATCCCGGGTAATGAGAAAGCCGTATCCAAGGTTATCAACGAACTTTCCATGAAAGGTGCCAAGGTTATTTTCCAGGATGTCCATGTTTCCGGACATGCCTGCCAGGAAGAGATCAAGCTGATCTATTCTCTGGTAAAACCGAAATATGCGATCCCTGTTCACGGCGAATACCGCCATCTGACCGCACAGAAGAATGTGGTGGAAGAACTGGGAATCCCGAAAGAGAATATCTTTGTACTGGCATCCGGAAATGTTCTGGAACTTGACAGCCAGAGCGCACAGGTGACAGGAACCGTACACACAGGAGCCATTCTTGTAGATGGTCTTGGAGTAGGTGATGTCGGAAATATCGTACTTCGTGACCGTCAGCATCTGGCAGAGGACGGTATCATGATCGTTGTGGTAACACTGGAACGCCACAGCAACGTGGTTCTTGCAGGACCGGACATCGTCTCCAGAGGATTTGTCTATGTAAGAGAATCCGAGGATCTGATGGATCATGCCAGAGAAGTAGTGGAGAATGCACTGGATTCCTGCCTGGAACGCAATATCACAGACTGGGGCAAGATCAAGACAGTGATCAAGGATGCGCTCAGTGAATTCTTATGGAAACGCACCAAGAGAAGTCCTATGATCCTGCCGATCATTATGGAGGCATAAAATGGAACAGCCAAATACAATAGAGGAAAATATCAGCCGCTTAATGGATTCCATTAAGGAGAGTGCTGAATATCAGGAATTTCAGAAACAGAATGCGATCCTGAAGCAGAACCCGAAATTAAAAAGCAGGGTGGATGCTTTCAGGGCAGAGAATTACCGCGTCCAGAATGAATGCGATGCGGACAATTTATTTGATGTCGTGGAACAGATGGGAAGAGAGTCTGCGGAACTGCGCAGACATCCGGAAGTAAACGCATATCTGGATGCAGAGCTTGCTCTTTGCAGAATGATGCAGAGAATCTGCGTGAAGCTGACAGAAGGCGTGGAAATGGATGTTCCGGGGGCATTATTGTAAGCAGCAGAAAGGAAGAAAACTATGGGTGATACCAGAGAACGGGCAGGTGCAGCAGGCGTAGCAGTTGCAGGAGTCGCATTTAAGATCGCACTTTATGTCTGCGTGGTGGTTTTGCTTTTCTGGATCGGAAAGGCTTCATATCAGTTTGGACATGATGTATTTAACCAGCAGGCAATGAGTCCCGGGGAAGGCCAGGAGGTAACCGTTGTGATCAAAGAGGATGCCTCTCTGTACAAGATTGCCAGAACCCTTCAGAAAAAAGGACTGATCAAAAGCGCACCGGTATTTTATGTCCAGGAAAGACTTTCCACTTACCATGGAAAACTGCAGCCTGGAACCTATCTTTTAAGCACTGCCTATACACCAAACCGTATTATGGGGATTCTGGCAGGCGATGATGAACAGGAAGGGGTAAGCGATTCGTGATAGTAGAAGAACGGATGCGTACCTATATTAACTCTCTGGATATGGGAAATACACCGTTCCTTGAAGAACTGGAACAGTATGCCATCAAAGAACGGGTTCCCATTATCCGCAGGGAAATGCAGAGTTTTATAAAGATGTTTCTGGCTTTGAACCAGCCGAAACGGATTCTGGAGGTGGGGACAGCCATTGGCTTCTCCACACTTCTTATGTGTGAGTATGGTCCCGGAGATCTGGAGATTGTCACGATTGAGAATTATGAGAAACGAATTCCCATTGCAAAGGCAAATTTCCGGAAAGCCGGACGGGAATCACAGATTACTTTGCTGGAAGGGGACGCAGGAGAAATTCTGAAAGAACTGGAAGGGCCTTTCGACATGATTTTTATGGATGCTGCCAAGGGTCAGTATATCAACTGGCTGCCGGATGTGATGCGTCTGATCAGAAATGGCGGTGTCCTGATTTCTGATAATGTACTCCAGGAGGGTGATATCATAGAATCCCACTATCTGGTGGAGCGCAGAAACAGAACCATTTATAAACGGATGCGTGAGTATCTGTACGAACTGAAACATAATCCATCCCTGATAACTTCCATTCTTCCACTGGGAGACGGAGTTACAGTCAGTGTGAAACAGGAGAACTAAAGTATGAGAAAAATAGAATTGCTGGTTCCGGCAAGCAGTCTGGAAGTCTTAAAGATTGCAGTTATTTTCGGAGCAGATGCAGTATATATTGGCGGAGAAGCATTTGGACTGCGCGCCAAGGCAAAAAACTTTTCCCATGAAGACATGAAAGAGGGAATCGCATTTGCCCATGAGCATGGTGTAAAGGTTTATGTGACCGTGAATATTCTGGCTCACAATTATGATCTGCCGGGAGTCAGAGAATATCTGACAGAATTAAAAGAACTGAAACCGGATGCCCTGATCATTGCAGACCCGGGAATCTATATGTATGCAAAGGAAATCTGCCCGGAGATCGAGCGTCATATCAGTACACAGGCAAACAATACCAATTATGAAACCTATCGTTTCTGGTACAATCTGGGTGCCAAACGTGTGGTAACTGCCCGCGAGCTTTCTCTGGCAGAGATTAAAGAAATCCGCGGGCACATCCCGGATGATATGGAGATTGAGACCTTTATCCATGGTGCCATGTGTATCTCCTATTCCGGAAGATGTCTGTTAAGCAACTATCTGGCGGGAAGAGATGCCAATCAGGGAGCCTGTACCCATCCGTGCCGCTGGAAATATTCTATTGTGGAAGAGAAACGTCCGGGTGAATATATGCCGGTATTTGAGAACGAGAGAGGAACTTATATCTTCAATTCCAAAGATCTCTGCATGATCGAGCATATGGATGATATCATAAACAGTGGAATCGACAGCCTGAAGATCGAGGGCCGTATGAAAACCGCACTCTATGTAGCGACTGTTGCCAGAACTTACCGCAAGGCAATCGATGACTATATGGAAAGCCCGGAGAAATATCAGGCAAACATGCCATGGTATCAGGAACAGATTTCCAACTGTACTTACAGACAGTTTACAACCGGATTCTTCTATGGAAAACCGGATGAGAATACACAGATTTATGATAATAATACTTATCAGAAAGAATATACTTATCTGGGATTTGCAGAAGCAGTGGACGAACGTGGCTTCGCGCAGATCACACAGAGAAATAAATTCTCCGTAGGTGAGACGATCGAGATCATGAAACCGGACGGACAGAATGTATCTGTGACAGTGAAGGGAATCTATGATGAGGAAGGCAATCCGATGGAGAGCGCGCCTCACGCACAGCAGAAACTCTTTATTGATCTGGGAACAGAAATTCATGTTTACGATCTGCTCAGAAGAGCTGAGTAATTTTATAAATACAGGTATAGAATAAAACAAAAAAAGAGAAGATAAGTAAATGATCGCAGCCAACAAAAAAAGAATGTTGGCTGCGATCATTGCATTTGGGGAAAAAGTTCCCGGAGCTTATGAAGGGCATTTTTTTCAATTCTGGATACATAGGACCGGCTGATGCAAAGTCTTTTAGCGATTTCCCGCTGGGTTTCTTCTTCCGCACCAAACAGTCCGTAACGATAACAGATCACCTGATATTCTTTATCTGTCAGAACCTTCTTCAGTGACCGGAGAAGATAAGAAGTATTTTCCCGGATATAACATTCTTCCACGATATCCACTGGAGCACTCTCGATCATATCCAGCAGATTGATCTCATTGCCTTCTTTATCCGTTCCAATCGGTTCATACAGAGATACTTCTCTGGAATGTTTTCTGCGGGCGCGCAAAAACATCAGCAGTTCATTTTCGATACACCGTGCAGCATAGGTGGAAAGGCGGGTGGCTTTCTGAGGATTAAAGGTATTGATCGCCTTGATCAGCCCGATCGTTCCAATGGAGATCAGATCATCCGTTTCCTCGTCCACGCCCTGATATTTTTTTACCACATGGGCAACCAAGCGGAGATTATGCTCAATCAGGATGTTCTTTGCCTGGGAATCACCCTCCTGATATTTTTGAAGATAATGTTTTTCCTGCGCTATGGTCAGAGGTTTCAAAAAAGCCTTCAAATGATTACCTCGAAGGGGATTTCCATATAGTTTATGTCGGGGACAGGGCGTCTGTGCTTTTCCAAGAAAGGATTTGACGGGAAATGGATAAGAAGATAGAATAGAAAACAGTGTGACAGAGAATTCTTTCTTATGGAGCTGCTATAAGAAAAGATTCGTTTGATAAAAAACATAACAGAAAAAGACAGGAGATGTAAATGAAAATATATTTAGCCCCACTTGAGGGAATTACAGGATATACATACAGAAGGGCACTTTATAATTGCTTTGGAGGGTTTGACAAATATTTTATTCCTTTTATTCTTCCAAACCAGAAAGGACATCTCAGCACCAGAGAAAAGAAAGACATTATGCCTGAGAATAATGAGGGGATGTATGCTGTTCCCCAGATTTTGACAAAGAATGCAGAGGATTTTATCCAGACAGCGGAAACACTGCAGGAATACGGTTATAATGAAGTGAATCTGAACCTTGGCTGTCCGTCAAAGACTGTTGTGACAAAAGGCAGAGGTGCGGGATTTCTGGACAGACCGGATGAACTGGACAAATTTCTGGATGAGATTTTCCGTAAATGTGATATGAAGATTTCCATCAAGACACGACTGGGTATGGATGATCCGGGAGAATTTGATGATCTGCTGACGATTTATAACAAATATCCTCTGGAAGAGTTGATTGTTCACGCAAGAGTGCAGAAAGACTATTACAAAAATACGCCACGTCTGGAAACATTTGGGGAGGCTGTGAAGCACTCAAAGAGCCCGGTTTGCTATAACGGAGATATTGTCACAGCAGAAGACTGTACCAGATTACAGGAAATGTTTCCGACCCTGGACTGCATTATGACAGGCAGAGGAACACTGAAGAATCCTGCACTTGCCAGAGAAATCCATGGCGGTGCACCTGCGTCAAAGGAAGAAATCCGCAGATTTCATGATATGATGTACAATGAATACTGTGAAGACCTGTCCGGAGACAGAAATATCCTGTTCCGTATGAAAGAATTATGGTCTTATCTGGCACCTATGTTTACAAACAATAAAAAATATGCCAAAAAGATTAAGAAGGCTGAGAAATGTGTGGTATATGAAAATGCAGTCAGAGAATTATTTGGCTGTGAACAGTTAATTGGAGAAGTGGAAGATGGGGATATGGAAAAAAATACTGGATCATTATAACAGATGGAAACTGGGGCATAAGCTGCTCTGTGCATTTACGCTGGCATCTATCATTCCGTTGCTCCTGATACAGATTTTTGCATTTCAGGTAAACCGCAGACAGATGACAGAGAAAATCGATGAGCTGATGGTCAGCAACCTGACGCAGATCGCAGAGCGTGTAAATCTCAATATGGAAGTATATACAAACCTGTTATATCAGATATACAAGGATGATCAGGTGATTGATAATGTAATAACCCTGACAGATGATAAGGAAAGCCATAAGGCTGTGGCATATAATCAGATTATAAAAAGAATGAAACTGTATCGAAACAGTGATGCAGGAATCCGGTGTCTTAGCATTATATGCCCGGATGGAATGACAGTAACTTATGATTTTGAGACAGATTCCTCTTTAAATACAATCTGGTATGATTATCCGGATATGAGGCAGTCTCCCCCATATTGCGAAGCCGTAGATGCACCGGGAATGGTCCTGACAGATACGATGTATTTTGAAGGGGGAGAAAATGCCGGACATTTTTTCCATATTTCCAAGAGGCTTTTTGATTTTAATGATCTGGAAAAGGGAAGTATCGGAACAATTGTCTTGTCTGTTGATCAGAAAATATTAAGCTCTATCTGTGGAAATGGTACAACTCAGGATAACAGCATTAATTTCATTCTGAATAAGGAACAGAGAGTGATCTCATATCCTGATGAAGATTTTACAGGTATTTCCATAAATCCTGATTTAAATACAGAGGAATTTGTAAAAGTTTCCGGATATCTGAAAAATAAAAAAGTGGCATTGAATCAATATGAAGATGCAGATACAGGATGGATTTTCTGTAATGCCTATGACAGAGATTATATGCTCAGAGATGTGAACAGAACCCAGGGGATGCAGATCGGTATCACTGTATTATTGCTGGGATTTGCTGTGATCATGACTCTTTATACAGTCCGGAATATGGACAAATCCGTAAAATCAGTTGTGGAGGGAATGCAGGAAGTAAAAAAAGGAAATCTTGATGTTGTAGTACCGGTTCAGTCTTTTGATGAGATTGGTACGATTACCGATAATTTTAATGAAATGACAGTAAAGGTAAGGGAACTGATACAGGAAGTAACAGAAGCGGAAGAACATCAGAAAAATGCAGAGATACGTGCTCTGGAAGCGCAGATCAATCCTCATTTTCTGTATAATACTCTTGATTCCATTAACTGGATGGCAATTGAGAAGGAAGAGTATGAGATCAGCAAGATGATCCGAAATCTGGGAGTGATCCTCAGATACAGTGTCAATAAGAGTAATCAGATCGTGACTGTAAGGAAACTGTCAGACTGGCTGGAAAAATATATCAGTCTGCAGCAGATGAGATTTAATGATGCATTTTCCTATTGCCTGAATATAGATAAAGATACTTATGACAGGACAGTTTATAAGCTTCTGCTCCAGCCATTTGTAGAGAATGCAATTATCCATGGGTTTAAAGAAATGGAAAGTGGCGGTTTTCTTCAGATAGATATTATACCAGCAGAGAATGGTCAGGGAATTGTTATCATTATAGAAGACAATGGAAAAGGAATGCCTCAGGAAATGTTGAAATGCTATAATGACAGAGAAGAAGCTATTAAGGATGAAGGAAAGAGTATCGGACTTCATAATGCTTTTTCCAGAATGAATATGTATTATGGTGAGAAAGCTTCCTGGAATGTAAGCAGTATGGAGGGAATGGGAACAGTTATCACTTTACGTTTGCCGTTGCCTGATGACAGTTTATTATGAAATAATATATTTTTGAAGGGAAAGAGAAAATGAGAATTTTAATCGTGGAGGATGAAATAAAAATCCGAGTGGGTATTTCCAGACTGATCACTTCACATACACAGCACACTGTTGTAGGAGAGGCCAAAAATGGGAAAGAAGGCCTGGAGATGATCAATCGTTATCATCCTCAGCTTGTAATCTCAGATATTCGCATGCCTGTAATGGATGGACTTGAGATGCTGGAGGAAGCAGTAAAACAGGGACATCACTGCCATTTTGTAATCTTGAGCGGTTATTCAGAATTTGAATATGCTCAGACAGCACTCAGATATGGGGTAGATGATTATCTGCTGAAGCCTCTGGCTCCTGAAGATGTAACAGAACTTCTGGATAAGATCCAGAAGAAGATTGATAAGGAAGAAGCCAGGAGTGTACAGACAACAGAGGGGATGATCCGGGAAATTCTTACAGGTGGACGCAAAGATATGACAGATATCCTTCAGGAACTTTTTGAAAATCAGGTTTTCATAAAAGACAGGCCTGTTTTTGTTGCTGCAGGATATACAGGAAACACCAGCCAGAAGTATTCTCAGGCACTGGTGGGACAGTGGGATAAGATGCAAGAAACCTATCCTCAGTTGCATATTTTCTGTGTTGTACTGGAAAATACACAGGAGATGTTTGTACTGGTACAGGGAGAGATTGAAGAAAAGGAACTTGAGAAAAAACTGAACAGAAGAGTGTATCAGAATGTTTCCGAGAAAGATCAGCCGGTATGGACATTTGCTGCTTTGAATAAGCCGGAAGAAATACAGAGCGCAGTTGAAAGAATGAGAAATTATTATCTGTATGGAATCCGCATAGGGTATCGTGAGATCATTACAGAGGAAAAAGTAAATGGCAGTGCGGAAGAAGAATTTCAGTATCCGATACATCTGGAAAATCGCATGCAGACAGCGATCTGTAAAACTGCGGCGGAATATTTGAGAGAGGAAGCGGATTATTTTATAAACTATACAAAAGAAATGCAGTGCAGTCCTCGATATATAAGAAGGACATATAAAAAAATGCTGACATTTCTGGAGCATGTCTGCCATGAAGTGAATCCGGAGGCATATAAAATGCTTCAGAATCAGGATCTGGAGAAGGCTGCATCTGAGATGGTGACATCCGGTGAACTGGAAGCTGTTTTCAGAAAAGCTGTGGAAACTATTATAGAATCCAAAGATAAAAAAGAAGATATACGCAATTATGCGATCCGTCGTGCGATAAACTTTATCCGGGAACATTACAATGAAAATATTTCACTGGATATGCTGGCAGAGCGTCTGGAAATCACACCGGAATATCTGAGTGCTCTTTTTAATAAAGAGGTAGGAATTAATTTTTCAACATTTCTGAAGCAGTTCAGGATCAGTCAGGCGAAAAGACTTCTGAAAGGATCGGATGAGAAAATTTATACGATAGCTCAACTGGTTGGCTATAATGATCCGAAATACTTTAACAGAGTATTTAAAGACGAGGTTGGTATGTCTCCTGGTGATTACAGACAGAAAAATTAAGATGAGTGTCTGTAAAATGGAAGATAAAGAGAAGGAAAATAATGAAATGCAAGGTATTTGGAAAAAAATCAGCATTTTTCTGTTGATGATGTTGCTCGTGTCTGTCAGTGGCTGTGGTGTTACATCCAAAGAAAAGCAGGAAGAGATAGCAGCGGAGAAGAAAGAAAAGCTGGTGATATGGGCTTATTATGAAACACAGGCACAGAGAAGTGGTCTGGATGAACTGGTTAAGAATTTTAATCAGTCCCAGAATCAGTATGAAGCAGAGTGGGAGTATGTTCCCATGACAGGATTTGTAAAGGGTTTGTCTTCAGCCTATACTGAAAATAAACTTCCGGACATGGCAATTCTGGATAATCCGGATACTCCGTCTCTGATCCGGCTGGGAATGTTTGAAGATATCACAGAGCAGGTGGAGAACTGGAATCTGGAAGAAGAATATTATCCATCAATCCTGGGTACTGTAAAATATGAAGACCGCTATTATGGATTACCTTTAAACTGTAACAGTACAGCATTATTCTACAATAAAGAGATACTGAAAGAAGCAGGAGTTACCCCACCTTCTGACTGGGAAGAGTTGCATGAAGCAGCTAATAAGCTGACTGCCGGAAAACGGAATGGTTTTCTTATGTGCAGTATGGAGGGGGAACAGGGAGCTTTTCAGATTCTTCCCTGGATTTTATCAGCAGGCGGTACGATAGATGAGATTGAAGGCCGCCCATGGGAGGAAACCTATAAGTTTTTCTCGGAAATGTTGAAAGATAACAGTATGTCAGAAAACTGTATTAATCTGACGCAGACGGATGCGGCAAGAGAGTTTATAGAGGGAAAGGCGGCAATGATGCAAAATGGTCCATGGGTTCTTCCTATGTTGGAGGAGGCAGGAACAGAGTATGGGATCGTGCCTCTTCCAAAGAAAAAATCCTGTGCTGCAGTGCTGGGAGGAGAGAATATTACAATTGTCAAAGGCAAAAATGTAGAAGGTTCTCTGAAATTTCTGAATTTCTGCATGGAGGGAGAGGAACTTATACAGTTCTGTGAATCAGCAAGTATCCTTCCTGCGAAGATCAGTGCTGCAAAGGAAATGGCAGCAGAAGATGAAGACATGAAAGTTTTTGAAGAGCAGATGAATTATGCGGTTTCCAGAACTTCTGTTCTGCAATGGGAAACAATTGCACAGAAGCTGACTGACAGGATGTATAACCTGGTACAGGAGAATTAATCTATCAGTACAGAGAATATTATAGCAATTCCATAAAATAATGCACTAAAATAAAATAGTCCACCTTTCTTAAATTATTAGAATTAACCAGAAGGACAATCTCC
>ENA-USUG01003578-USUG01003578.1-human-gut-metagenome-genome-assembly--contig:-NODE-3578-length-20900-cov-16.003746_pt1 | contig 20900 bp, 15 predicted proteins | sample MGYA00250059_ERZ773394 | MGnify/ENA primary metagenome ERZ773394 (study PRJEB29103, sample SAMN06111957) | human gut metagenome | biome: human gut; feature: ankylosing spondylitis patient; material... | reverse complement strand
ATGTCCATTACCGATCGCTTTTTGCAAAACTAATAAAATTAAGCAATGATTCAAAATAATAATAAATAAACCTTTTATCGTGGGCTTGGGCTAGCTAGTATCCAAGGTGTTTCTATGATCTTGTTTTTGTTGTTTTAGGCATGGGGACTATAACCTAATGTCTTGTTCTGACGTTTATAGGGTGAATATTTTTATTCTAACTAAACTAAATTTGGTCTATGGCAGGTACAACAGTAACAGTCCCCGGTAAAGGGGAGAAGAGGAAAATCGTATTCTTGATTGTTTTTATTGTTGCGGCAATCGTGGTTGCAGTCCTATGGTGGCTGGATTATAGGAAATATATCCGCACGGACGATGCAAATCTTGACTCGTTTCGAGTGAGTGTTTCGGCCCCGGTGGCGGGACAGGTCGTTCGCCTGTACGTGATGGAAGGGGACACCGTGAAACGGGGTGACACGCTGTTGATGCTTGACCATAGTGCCTGCACGGTGATGGCTCCTGTAGATGGCATTATCGGGAAACGTTGGATACTACCGGGTGACCGGATTGAAGCGGGACAAACGGCATTGACCTTGAACCGGGCGACAGATATTTGGGTGGCAGTTTATTTGGAGGAAACGAAGTTCAAGGAGATCTATCTCGGGCAGAAGGCTCAATTCACGTTGGACGCGTACGATAAACTGACTTTCGAGGGACGGGTGTATTACATCGGGGACAACACGGCCTCGGAGTTCGCTCTTGTCCCGCCGAACAATGCCTCCGGTAATTTCACGAAAGTAACCCAACGCATACCGTTGAAAATATCTATCGATAAAGTGGAAGGTGACGACGAGCAGAAGGCCCGGGTAAAGCTGGTTTCGGGTATGTCTGCGACGGTTAAAATCAAAAAGGAGCGACCATGAACGCTATTGCCGCTACGCCGTTAGGAAACGGGAGTTACAAGTGGTTCGTGTTGTTTAACGTCATGTTGACAACGTTCATGGCCGTGCTTGATTCCACGGTCGTCAACACGGGTTTACCCGTGATTATGGGAACACTTGGTGCCTCCATGAATAGTGCCGAATGGATATTAACCGGTTACATGCTTTCCATGGCAACCATTCTTCCGGCCGCCGGGTGGTTATCCGATCGTTTCGGTTACAAGCGAATCTTTATTTTCTCGCTGACGGTATTTACCATCGGTTCGTTCATGTGCGGCAATTCCACGGCAATCGGGGAACTGGTATTCTGGCGTATATTCCAAGGAATCGGGGGTGGTTTGCTGATGCCCGTGGGGATGGCTGTGGTCACCACTGTTTTCCCGGTGGAACAACGGGGTATGGCACTCGGATTCTGGGCGATCGCCTCGGCAGCCTCTGTCTCCTTCGGACCGCTTATCGGGGGGTATCTCGTGGATAACCTGAATTGGAATTATATCTTTTTCGTGAATATCCCGATAGGAATATTCAGCATTATATACACGATGATCGTGCAGCGGGAATACAAGTTGGGGACGAGGCAAAAATTTGACATACCGGGTTTTATCACGTCTGCCATATTTTTGCCCGTATTCCTATACGGGTTGTCCGAGGTGACATCAAGCACGAACACGAAAGGATGGTCCAGCCCGTTGGTGTTGGGATGTATGTGGGTGGCGGTAGTTAGTTTCGTGTTATTCCTTTACACGGAATTGACGGTAAAACATCCCATGATTAATCTCAAGATCTTCAAGGATCATAATTTCTCACTGGCAAACCTGATCGTGTTTATATTCGGGATCGGGATGTTCGGGAGCACCTTCCTAATCCCTTTGTACATGCAGGATTCACTGGGGTATTCGGCCTATCAGACGGGATTGTTCTTCCTGCCCGTGGGATTTTTGCAGGCAGTGGCATCCCCGTTGGCGGGCAATGCTTCCCGGTGGGTGAACCCGAAAGTGGTGATCGTGCTGGGATTATTCCTGTTGTGTGCCAGCTTTTACATGAACTACTCCTTCTCCTTTCTCACGGATAAGTGGTACATTATGGTTAGTCTCTATTTGCGGGGAGTCGGGTTAGGAATCCTTTACCCGCCTTTGCTTAACGTGTCGTTGCGGCAAATCGACAACCGGCAAATGGCACAGGCATCAAGCGTGACGAACATCGTGCGGCAAATCGGGGGAAGCTTCGGGGTAGCCATGTTCAGCCATTTGTTGAGCCAGCGCCAGACATACCACACGGAGCGTTATCACGAAACGATTGCCTACACGGGAGAAACTTATTCGAACATGGTGGACGGGTTAAGTCGCTTTTTTAGGTCGAATGGTGGATTGGGACACGCGGAATCCGTGTCTTATGCGAAACAATATATACTCGAACACGTGGATATGGAAGCCTATATCAGTGGTATTAACGATGTATTTTTCGTGGCTTTCATAACCGCGTTGATGGCCGTGATTCCCATGTTTTTCTTGAAAACCAAACGAAAATAGATCTGTCAGCTTACCCCTCGATTTCCTCCCCGTAGTCTTCTTCCGCGCTGAAACAGTTAAACGAGTAGATCGTTTTGTGGCGATACCGTTCGCCCGGATTCAAACGGGTGGAAGGAAAATGAGGATGGTGAGGACTGTCTGGAAGCATTTGCGCCTCCAGGGCAATTCCCGAATAAGGACCGTAGTGCTTTCCGCCTTTTCCGTTGGCCACGTTAATCTCTTGGCCCGTGTAAACTTGCAAGCCCGGGTAATCCGACAGAATGGTAACCGTGATCCCGTTTTTCGGGTGGGACAATTCGGCCATGAGTTGGGGTTCTATCGGGTTCTCGAACGTGTAGCAATCATCCAACCCCTCTTCCTGCAAGGTGAGGAAAAGCGGTTTGTTGAAATTGAAAGCGTGTTTTTTATCCGCCGATAACACCGTCCCCGTTGGGATTAAATCGGGCGTTATTTCCAAGTATTGCGAGGTATAAAGCCGTAGTTCGTGATTCCCGATATTTTCGTCGGTCGGTCTTAAATTGAAATAGGGGTGTTGCGTGAGGTTCACGTGTGTCGGTTGATCGCAACTGGCTTCGTAAACCACCCGGAACACGTTGTTTTCAATGGAATAGTACACCGTCGCGTCCAGCGTGCCGGGAAAGCCGTTTTCCCCGTCCGGGCTTGTGTAACGCAGGATGAGGTGTTCGTCGTCCGGTTGTTCCACGTCCCACAGGCGTTGGTCGAAACCGGGCGTTCCCCCGTGGAGGGTATTCCCTTTTTCATTCTTGTTCAACGTGTAAGTCGTGTTGTCAATCGTAATCTCCCCGCCTTTGATACGGTTGCCGTAGCGCCCGATGAGCGCGCCGAAATAAGGATAATTCTTCCGGTACTCCGGGTCAATATATTGTTCAAGGGTATCAAATCCTAAAACCACGTCTACGAGCTTCCATCTGCAATCGCGTACAAATATGTTTTTAATAATTCCACCCAGATTACATACGTGAATTTCAAGGCATTCATTCTTGAGAATATATTCTTTCAGTTCCATAATCTATGATTTTAATCGCCTCATAAAAATAGATAATAGAACGTAATTTTCATTCATGTCGGATATAAAATTTAAAAGAAAATACGTTAACTTTGTAGACATGTGGCATTAGCCCCCATTTTAAATTCTAAATTTTAAATTCTAAATTACTTAAAATGGATACAGGCGTGTTGGAAAAAAGATTTGAAGAAATTTACGGGACAACAGTAGAACACCTGTACTTTGCTCCCGGGCGGGTAAATTTGATCGGGGAACATATTGATTATAACGGGGGACGGGTTTTCCCGTGTGCGTTGAGTTTCGGGACTTATCTGGCCGTGACTCCTCGGGACGATCAGAAAATAGCTTTCGCCAGTATGAACCAAACTTTCCGGCTGGAATGTGATCCGACTATTTTCGAGCATAAACCCGCGGAATGGGTAAAATATCCATTGGGCGTGGTGAAAGAATTCGCGGATCGAGGATTTAACCCGTGGGGTTTTGACATCTTGTACTTCGGGGATATTCCGAACGGGGCCGGCTTGTCTTCGTCTGCCTCGATCGAGGTGGTGACGGCGTTTATGCTGAACGATCTGTTGCATGCCGGACTGGACGTGGTGGAGTTGGTGAAAATGTCTCAACGGGCAGAGAATCTCTTCGTGGGGATGAATTGCGGGATCATGGACCAGTTCGCCGTGGGCATGGGAAAGAAGGAACACGCGATCGCGCTGGATTGCGGTACGTTGGATTACGATTTGATTCCGCTACATCTCAATGGATATAAATTGGTGATCACCAATTCAAATAAAAATCATGATCTGGTCACTTCCGAGTATAACGTGCGACGAAGCCAGTGTGAACAAGCGTTGCTCGATATAAATCAAGCATTGAACGTGAAACACCTGTGTGATTTGAGCGAGGAAGAGCTAGAACGAGCGCGACATCTGATTTCCGATGAAACCGTTTATCGTCGGGCTCGTCATGCCGTCACGGAGAACGCCAGGGTGAACGAGGCCATTGATGTGTTGCAAAGGGGAGATTTGGTGCGTTTCGGGGAGTTGATGAACGAATCGCATCGATCCTTGAAAGAGGATTACGAGGTTACCGGTGTCGAGATGGATACACTGGCCGAGGAGGGGCAAAAGTTACCGGGCGTGCTGGGTTCCCGGATCACGGGCGGAGGCTTCGGCGGGTGTACGGTGAGCCTCGTGAAGGAGGACAACGTGCAGGAATTCATCGAGAAACTGGCTTCCGTGTATCACGATAAAGTCGGGTTGAATGCAGAGTTTTACGTGGCGGATATTGGTGACGGGGTAAGAAAGATATACTAAGTATAAACCATAACAATAGGAAAAATGTTGAACACGAGTTTTGAGTTCTGGGATTATTTCATTTTCGGGGCGTATGCCTTAATGATAATCTCCATGGGATTATGGGTATCAAGAGGCAAGAAAGGCGTGCAAAAGACAACGGAGGATTATTTCCTCGCCAGTAAATCGTTACCGTGGTGGGCCATTGGAGCCTCGTTGATAGCGGCCAATATCTCTGCCGAACAATTTATCGGGATGTCCGGATCGGGATTTGCCGTGGGCTTGGCCATCGCTTCCTACGAATTCATGTCAGCCTTGACCTTAATCATCGTGGGTAAATTCTTTTTACCTATATTTATCAAGCAGGGACTTTACACGATTCCCGAGTTCGTGGAAAAACGTTTTTCCACGAACCTGAAGACCATCCTTGCCATTTTCTGGATCGCCTTGTTTATTTTCGTGAACTTGACTTCCGTGCTTTTCTTGGGGGCAAAAGCCATTGATACGATTATCGGTACGGGTAACGGGGAGTTATTTATTCCAGCCATCGTCGGGCTGGCCTTTGTCGCGGCGGCATACTCCATTTACGGGGGATTGTCGGCAGTGGCTTGGACGGATGTGATTCAGGTGGCCTTGCTGATCGTCGGGGGTGTTATCACCACGCTGATCGCTTTGGATAACGTGTTGCCCGGTGGCGGCGTCGTGGAGGGATTTAACCACGTTGTAGACACGGCGGAAGATAAGTTCCACATGATTATCTCGAAAGATAATCCAGAATTCAAGAACTTACCGGGTATTGCCGTGCTTATCGGTGGCTTGTGGGTGGCAAATCTCTATTACTGGGGATTCAATCAATATATAATCCAGCGGACGTTGGCGGCCAAGTCGTTGAAAGAGGCTCAACGAGGTATTGCTTTCGCTGCGTTTCTGAAATTGATCGTGCCTTTAATCGTGGTTATTCCGGGAATCGTGGCTTTCGTGATGTACACCGAATCCAAAGACCCATCCGTGACAGCCATGTTCGAGATGACGGGAGGAAATGATAAAGCCTACCCGTGGCTGATCGGGACGTTTGTCCCCACGGGATTGAAAGGTTTGGTGTTGGCAGCGTTGGCGGCAGCTATTGTTTCTTCACTGGCTTCCATGCTCAATTCGACTTCCACTATTTTCACGATGGATATTTATAAGCCTTACATCGATCGGGATGCCTCTCACAAAAAATTGGTGAGCGTGGGCCGAATCACGGCAGCCGCGGCCTTGGTTATCGCGGGTTTGATTGCCCCCATGATGGCTAATTTCGATCAGATGTTCGTGTATATTCAAGAATACACGGGATTAGTGAGCCCCGGTATTCTGGCCGTCTTCCTGATGGGTTTATTCTGGAAGAAGACAACGAACCGGGGAGCAATAACCGGAGTGCTGATCTCTATTCCCGTGGCGTTGTTGTTGAAGTTCCTGCCCATCGAAATGCCATTCCTCGATCAAATGATGTACACGTTCCTGTTGACGATGGTAACGATTGGTATGGTCAGCTTGGCCACCTGCAAGACGGATGACGACCCGAAGGCCCTCGTGTTGACATCTGAAATGTTCAAGACGGATAAGGCATTTAATATTTGTGCCTACGTGATCTGTATTTTGTTGGCCGTGATTTATACAACTTGTTGGTAAGTCCTATGGTATCAGTCTATCTCCCCTAGCACTCCTTACATGGTAAGGAAAACTGCTTGCTTATAGCGTATAAAACGCTGAGTTTGTTATTTTTCTTGCCAAACGGAGAGCGATTGCCAGTATTGGGGGAATCCCATATCTTTAAGGTCAAGCAGTCGATAATCGGATTTGAGCAATTCTTTGATATTTCTTTTAAAGTCGCTTCCGGGACTGATAATATCAAGAATCCAACTTTAAGGATTGGAACAAGCGGCTCAATGTGGCAAACGATACTACTTCGAGTGCCATCCAACTTGGCGGCATAGGAGGATTATCGTATTTTGATTTGTAGTGCTTGATAAAATCTTCGTTGCTGCGGTTTACATCTGTTTCGATATGCTTTATTAGGTCGTCATAGCCGAAACGATATAAACTTTCATCATCGTACCAATGGCTACCACCTGTGCTTTCGGCGTATACCTGTACGATTTTTGTACGCGCTGCCACTTCTATTTTTTCAATAGCATTGAAAATAAGAGAACGCAGTCTGCGGTCAAAACAATAAAGGTCTATTATGTCTTTGAAGTGAATATCTTTGCGAGTAAAGTTGTGTCCAGAATCTTCGCCATTTTCTTGAAACGGATAAGTGTATGCACGAAGTCGGTAGTAGCTGATATTAAACAAATAAGCAGATAAACGTGTATTATCTAGGAAAAGTTTACTTTATATTTCGTTGTAAAGTGGTGTATAAGTACTAACATTATTTATCGCGGTATTGGCCGTTGTTGTCATTTATTTGCCTCAACCTGTAAATGGCGACAGAATCCTCTTGCGGAGGAGCATATGGGATATTGTTGAGATGTTACTCAAATATAACCCAAATAAAGAAGTAAAGTTACCCAAATAATCCCACTTATTCGTTGCTCAACCGTTGCACATCCGTTGTTCAACCGTTCCCCAATGGTTAAGCTTCGAGTAAGCTTCGGGACATCATCGAAAAAGGGGTATTATTTCCCTAGTATTTCAGTAGGATTTCCCTTGGTTTTCATTAAGAAGTCCTTTCATTCTATCGGCATCTAGTACAGACAATGGAGCCGGACGTTTCACGGTTTTGTTATTAAAAATGTCAAGACGTTTGTATCTGGGAAAAAAATACTAATTTTGAATCCATATAAAGTAAGTATTTTTTTATAATTATTACGAATAGTCTTGATAAAATCAGAGGATGTTTTCATAAAGAAGTTTCGAGCGGGAAACGGTAGTGTTTTCAAGGAGATTTTTGACAATTATTATCTCCCCGTGAAATCATATGGTTTCCAGTATGTCGAAAATGACGAGATGGTGGAAGATTTTGTTCAAGATGCTTTCCTGAAGGTGTGGGAGAAGCGGGAAGACTTTTATTTTGTTGCGGCAATCAAGAGTTTCTTGTATATGAGTGTAAGAAATGCTTGTTTGGATTACCTGCGTCACCAAAAAGTGCAACGTCGTAATGAGCCGGAATTAATCCTGTGGCTCACGGAGGAAGGAGAGGAAGAATTTGTTCTTGAGGAGGAAGTGCATGCGATGGTGTACGATGCAATAAAAGATTTGTCGGAACGTTCTCGCCGAGTCGTGATCATGACGATGGAAGGTCTTTCCAATCCTGAAATTGCAAAAGAACTGGGGATTTCCGTGAATACGGTGAAGACGATAAAATTGCGTGCTTACAGAATGTTACGGGAGCGATTGAAAGGTGTCCAGTGGTTGTTGTTACTTCTTTTGGGGCTTTAAACTTTAAAGAATTTTTTTTAAGAGGGTGTCACCCTGTGGGGAGGTATTCACGTTTTAGGGGAAATTTTTGAAAAAATGGAGAAAATTGATCCTAGGATAGAGTTTGTTATTTATCGTTTTTTGCATGGGAAACTCTCCACATCTGAACGAGAAATGCTCGAATCTTGGTTGCGTGAAGGAAAGCATAGGGAATTGCTCGAGAAAATTTGCAACAAGGAGAATATGCTGGAAAAGTCGTTCTATTTTGATCGACTGAATAGAGGAAGGGAGAAAACTTGGTTGCGTTTGGAACGGGCCACCGGGTTACGTCGTCGTGTCGTATTACGTCGTTGGACGATTGCGGCTTCATTGATTGTTCCTCTTTTGATCGGGGCGTTATATCTAAACGAGCGTCAGATTACCTCGAAAGTACCTGGACGACAGTTGGAACGGATTGTCCCGGGAATCTCTACGGCACAACTTTACCTGCCTGACGGTAATGTGGTTGACCTTGGTAAGGATAGTGTGTGTAATTTACTGTTGTTGAAAGGTGGACGTTTTGTGAACGAGCGGGGTACGTTGACTTACAAGGGGGATAGTTCGGGGGTGAAAGTTGCGCAATACAGTGAAGTTCGGATACCGAGAGGGGGAGAATACAAGGTTGTGTTGCCGGACGGTACAATCGTGTGGTTGAATGCCGAGTCGTCACTTCGTTTCCCAACCTTATTCACGGGAAAGGAGAGAAAGGTGTACGCGAAAGGTGAATTGTATTTTGATGTGAAACACGACGAGACCAAACCTTTTATCGTGGAAGTGGAGAAAGATTATGCGGTTCGGGTACTCGGGACAGAATTTAATCTCCGGGCATATAGCGGGTCTCCCATTGCAACAACCTTGGTGGAAGGACGTGTACAAGTGAAGGGAATGGATAATATAGTATTGTTATCTTCGGGACAGCAGGCTCTCGAAGTGCCCGGAACTCATGACATAGAAGTGTTTGATGTCGATGTGGCACCTTATGTGGCGTGGCACGAGGGAAAGTTCCATTTTGTTCATGCCCCGTTGAAGGATATAATGGAAGAGTTGGCACGTTGGTATGATGTTGAGGTCGTGTTTGAGAATCCGGCAGTGAGAGATGAATGTTTCACGATCGAGATGCAGCGGTTTGATGATTTTAACAAGGTATTGAGATTAATAGAACGAACAGATATAGTGACCATTTCGGTAGATGGCCATATCGTAACAGTGAAATGATAAAAACGAGAGATCTAGTCCATCTCCCGTTTTTAAGTAAGGTGCCTGAGGCACAATGTGAAATTTTAATTCTACTAAATTTATGAAAAAAAACAGAACGAGTGGGTTCTTTAGGCGAACTTATGGGAATTTTTTGTTGATGATGAGATTGACAATGTTGTTCCTGCTGATGACGTTTGTCTCGTTGACGGCTACAGCCTTGGGCCAACGAATGACAATCAAGTTGAACAATGTTGATTTGCAAGTTGCTTTTAACGAAATTAAACAGAAAATGGGGTACACGTTTGTGTACAATGATCAAGTGGTGAAGAATGTGGGGAAGGTTTCTATTAATGTTACATCTTCGGATATAAAGTATATCTTGGCTAGATGTTTAGAAGGGACATCTCTCGATTTTTACATTGAAGATAATATCGTGGTGATTAAATCAAAAGTAGTCCAGACTCAGGAAACAGAGAAAAAGCCAGTAACCGTGAAGGGGAAGGTAGTTGATGAGAAAAAACAACCTTTACCTGGTGTTACTGTTTTGCTAAAGGGTACTACCTTGGGAGTAACAACCGGGGGAGAGGGGGATTTTTCGATTATGATTACTGACACAACCAAGGCTGAACTTGTATTTTCATTTATCGGTATGGAGTCTCGAACAATCCCTTATAAAAGTATTCCTAAAGGGGAGTGGACGATCATTTTAAAAGATGATGTACAAGAGATGGATGAAGTTGTTGTTACAGGTATTTATTCTCGTAAAAAAGAGAGTTTTACCGGGTCGTCGACAACTTATACGGCAAAGGAGTTGAAAACTATCGGTAACCAAAACGTGCTTCAAAGTCTGAAAACGATGGACCCTTCATTTGCTATCATGGAAAATAACCAGTTTGGATCGGACCCCAATCGTTTGCCGGATATTAATGTACGGGGTAAAACTAGCGTGATAGGTTTAACACAGGAGTATGATATTGATCCGAATCAACCCCTGTTTATTTTAGACGGGTTCGAAACGACTTTAAAGACTATCAGTGATTTGAGCATGGATCGCGTGCAAAGTATCACGGTGCTGAAAGATGCGGCGGCCACGGCAATTTATGGTTCGAAAGCGGCGAATGGTGTTGTTGTGGTGGAGACGAAGGCTCCCGCTCCCGGTACATTGAGGTTAACGTATAATGGAAATTTGAATCTTTCTTTTGCCGATTTGTCAGATTACAATTTGATGAATTCTGCTGAAAAATTGGAGTTTGAACGTTTAGCTGGGTATTATGGAGATTTGGATGTTAATGGAGAGATTGTGTCGGAGGGTTATCAGCAATTGTACTATCAGCGTTTGGCTGAAGTGAAACGAGGGGTGGATACCTACTGGATGAGTGAGCCGTTACGGTTTGCAACTTCTCATAGCCACAACCTTTTTGCTGAAGGGGGGGATGACAGAATGCGTTACGGATTGGGATTCAGTTATAACAAGACTCAAGGTGTGATGAAAGGATCTGATCGGGACGTGATTAATGGTAACGTGCAATTATTGTATCGCTACAAGTCGTTGTCATTCAAAAATTATTTGAACTTGGATTACTCGATGTCTTCACGCGAGAAGGTGGCGTTTTCGAAGTTTTCACAGGCAAACCCGTATCACAGGAAAAAGAATGAAAATGGTGTGGTAGAGCAGGTGTTAGAAATTTACTCTGATTCAGATGCAAATTCATCCACTTATCTTCAAGAATTGAAAACGTACAATCCTCTATATGATATGCGTTTAGGTTCTTCCGATGAAACCACGTCTTTCGGTTTTACTAATAATTTTGAGATCGATTGGCAGGTGTTTGATGGTTTGAGGGCAAAAGGTCGTTTTAGTATTTCAAAATCAACGGACCGGGGAGAAGTTTTTAAATCTCCCAATGCTTCAGATTATGTCGAAACCGCTTCAACTGAACGCGGATCGTACCGGGAAACAAGAAATGAAAATTTGAGTTATGACGGGGATCTTAACGTGACCTATGCTAAATTGTTTAACGAGGTACACATGGTGAATGCCGTAGGGGGAATTCGTTTGGCATCAAGTAAATCACAATCTAGTGGTTACGAGACTATTGGGTTTATTGATGACCGTTATTCGAATCCTTCTTTTTCTTCTGGGTATCCTACTGGAAGTAAGCCGTCTTATTTTACTAGCGAGAAACGTTCGGCGAGTTATTACCTGAATGCTGGTTATGCTTATGATGATCGTTACTTGCTAGACGTGAATCTTCGTTCAGATGGTTCTTCCGTGTTCGGCTTATCTCAACAATTCACGACAACTTGGGCCATCGGGTTAGCGTGGAATATGCACAAGGAGGACTTTTTTCAGAACCAAAACTGGTTGAATCTTTTGAAATTGCGTTTTTCTATAGGTAATCCTGGGAATCAAAATTTTGATGCTTATATTTCCATGAACGTGTACAAGTATGCGACTAGTTACCCAAATCCTTTTGGGGTAAGCGCTATTGTTTCTACTTGGGGAAATGACAATTTAGATTGGCAAAAAACAATCGATCAGAATTACGGTATTGATTTGGCTTTTTTAAATAATCGTTTGAAAGTTACAGTTGATTATTTTTATAAAAATACGGATCCTTTACTAGTTTATGTCCAGACGCCAACTTCTACCGGGACGTCGACAGTTCCTATGAATCTGGGTAAACAGGTTTCTCAGGGATTGACGTCGACATTGAATTACATGATCCTGCAGCGAGAGAACATGAGTTGGAATTTTAATTTTAACGCTCGCCATATTACTTACGAGTATCGGAATATCGGGAACGCTTTGGATAAGTTTAATCAGGAGAACAGGAGTTCGAATTTGGTGAGATATTACGATGGTGGAAGTCCTTCTGATTTGTGGGCCGTGCGTTCTGCGGGAATTGATCCGGCTTCCGGGCGAGAGATATTCATTAAAAAAGATGGTACGCAGACATTCGAGCACGACTATGCGGACGAGGTCGTTGTCGGGAACTCTGATCCGAAGGTGGAAGGGGTAATCGGTACTTCTTTCTATTACAAGGGATTTTCTGCTTCTATTAACTTGCGGTATCGTTTGGGAGGGCAAATATTTCTATCAACGTTATACGACAAGGTGGAGAATATCTCGAAAAACGCCTTGCAATACAACCAAGATAAGCGGGCATTGTACGATCGCTGGCAAAAACCGGGAGACGTGAGCAAGTATAAAGCAATTTCATTGACAGATGTGACCCCGATGTCATCTCGTTTTATCGCAGACGAGAAGACCTTGAGCGGGGAGTCTATTTCTTTTGGATACGAAACTCAAGCCAAGTGGTTGCATCGTATCGGGGCATCTTCGATGACTATCCGGGGATACATGAATGATATTTTCCGGGTTTCTACGGTAAAGAATGAACGAGGGTTAGATTATCCTTTTGCGCGTGCCGTGGCTTTTTCTCTTGGATTAACGTTTTAATGAATTAAAAAGTTTGTTTATGAATTTAGTAAGAAATATAAAATCGGGTTTGATTGTCGGCGTGATGTTGTTGCTCGTGTCGTGCAATTCATGGTTGGAGGTTGATCCTGACGATAGAATAATGGATAATTCTTTGTTTAAAGATAGAGAAGGTTTTCTTGCGGCTTTGAATGGCGTGTACTCGGAAATGAATGATCCGAAATTGTACGGAGCTAATTTAACAATGGGGATGCTTGATGTTATGGCACAATATTATAATTGCAACTTTACAGATCATGATTATTCTGTTTATGCGAATTATTCATACACGCAAAAGGGATTTAAAAGTACGCTGGATAATATTTGGTCCGGGTTATATTCAATGATTGCAAATTGTAATGCGATACTCGCTCATTGCGGGGATGGGAATCCGGTTTTATCTGATACTTATTATCGCCTTGTGAAAGGTGAGGCCCTAGGTTTGCGGGCAATGATGCACCTTGATCTTGTACGTATGTTTGGGCCTGTTTATTCGGAAGAGAACAAAGAAATTAAATGTATTCCATACATGACTAAAGCGGACCGGGGCGTGCAACCATTGTTGTCTGCCGATAGCGTGATATATTACGTTATCAAGGATTTGGAAATAGCGTCGAGTCTACTTTCAACAGTTGATCCCGTTATCACGGAAGGGGCTAGGAATCATGATTCGGAAAAAGGTACGAATGATTTGTATTATAGACAATATCGTATGAATTATTTTGCCGTGAATGCTTTGATGGCTAGGGCTTATTTGTGGATAGGGAACACGCAAAAAGCAGGGGAATGTGCACGGACTGTGATAGCAAAAGTGAGTAACGAGGATAAGCCTTTATTCCCGTTGGTGAATGTTGACTATATGACAAAGAATTCGCCAGATGGGGTGTTTTATCCCGAGGTATTGTTTTCTCTTTATAATACTTCTCGCGAGAGTAAAGTGTATAAGACTTTTTTTGATCCCTCTTTATCAGTAGTTAAAATGTTGACTATGAGTGGAAATCTTTCAACGGGACGAGTAAATGGCACGTATGATGATAAGGATGATTATCGTTATAGAATGTGGGCTTCTACAATATCCAATAGCAAGGAGGTGACCTATTTAAATAAGTATAAAGATGAAACAGAGGCGGATTCCGCGTATCATTATCGTTATATGATTCCTTTAGTTCGTGTTAGTGAGTTATATTTGATCGCAGCCGAGTGTGAAACGGATGTTCCGACGGCTCTTGAAAAGTATTTTAACAAGTTACGTTTTGCTAGGAATTGCGTAAATCAGAATGCATCATCCGTGGAGGAATTAAAGGGTTTAATTCGTTCTGAATACGTGAGGGAGTTTATAGGAGAAGGACAATTATTTTTCTATTACAAGCGGAACGGTTTGCAGACTATTCCTGATGGTGCGACGACTAGCGGCACGATGAATATGCAATTGGAAAACTACGTGTTCCCTTTGCCAGATAGCGAGACGAGCCAACGAGCAGGGTCTCAAGATAATGTTTCACAAGAATAAGTAATGGTTATGAAAAAAATATTATATATTCTCGCTCTTGCATGGCTTGTTTGCTGCGTGGCGGGTTGTGAAAAGGAAGTTAAGAATTACGATGGACGGGAAGGGGTTTATTTCTACGTTCAGTACGGGGCAGAATGGGGGGATACTACGATTTGGGCGAACCAGTCTTTTACCCCGGTAGAGTTTGTTAAAAGTACAGGTGATTATCACGATGTGAAATTGCGGGTAATGACAACCGGTAGAATTAAGGAATATGACAGGACTTTCCGGGTTGTTGTTGACAAGGACTCGACTACTGCTGTCGAGGGGGTGAATTATGATCCTTTCGACGAGTTTCAAGTGGTTAAAGCTGGGAGTCATTATGCAGATTTGGTGATTCGTTTAAAGCGAGATGAGAGTATTCAAATCGAAGAACGGGTTTTAACATTGAAGTTAGAACCGACGGATGATTTCGAAATTGGAATTAACTGGTGGGGAGAGGTTCCCGGGTTATGGTCTAGTACTGGAGGTAATGATTTTGACGTTTCTATGCACAAAATTACCATGAATGATTTTCTTGTTCGACCAACCCGTTGGATACCTGCAATTGATTATGCACCAGGACAAACAGAGGGGGGACTTTGGGGGGCTTTTACGAGAAAGAAATATGACTTGATTTGTGAAAAGTTTAATCTGACGTATGATGATTTTGCCTCGGAAGTGACAATGCCAAATGCCAAACGAACAATGATCGCAAATTATTTTGTGGATTACTTGCAAGAACTTTATGACAAGGGTACCCCGGTATTGGAAGAAGATGGCCGTGCCATGTGGTTCATGGGAGTATCGTGGAAATCAATCGTGGGACAACCCTGGATTCCGGCAGAATAATGGTTGAACAATGTAAATCTGAAAATTATGAAACGAGTTATATTATTTTTTTTAACGAGCGTGTTCATTTGTTTGGCCGTGGCTTGTTATGACGACAAGGGTTCTTACAATTACAAGGACGTGAACGAGATTGAAGTGGATAGCCTAGGAAAATCACATAGCGTGATTTTTAAGAAAGACACATTAAAAATAACCCCCTTGCTGAAATTTACGGAAGATAGTTTATCCCTTGATCGTTACGTTTATGAGTGGCTGGTAGTCCCGTCTACCGAGGAACTAACCCGGAAAGTGATCGGTACGGAACGTGATTTGAACTATTTCGTGGAGTTGGAACCGGGGGCTTATACTCTTTACTTGAAGGTGAGAGATAAGTCTACTGGTTTGTTGTGGATGAATTATACTTCGCTTGTGGTCAGAACTGCGACAAGTTTGGGATGGCTGGTTATCGGGGAAGATGTCGAAGGGTTCGTGAACTTGGATATGGTTGCTATGGCGGGTGATACAATGGTGTTATATAATCAATTGTCTAATAATGGTTTGCCACGATTGAAAGATCCCAAGAGAGTTGTGTACACGGGACGTGTGAGAATGTCTTCTTACGCACCTCACGAGAGATTATGGATAGCAACCGGGGAACGTTCGTATCACGTGAATCCATCAACCTTTGAAGGTGATCTGGCAAGCACGTTTGAACCGTTGGTTTACTCGTATTTTGAGCTGCCGCAACAATTGAATCCCGTGTACATGATTACTAAAGCGGCGGGTAATGGCGTAATGAATAGTTCTAGGACGGTTGTTTGTGAAGAAGGACACGTGTTCCATTTATCTAGTTTTTTGTCAAGTAGTGAATATGCAGATCCGATCAATCGGACAACGGATTCTCCTAACGTATTGTTTAAAGCGTACCCCTATATTTTTGCTTCTTTGGGATACGCTTCCGGTGGGATACTTTATAATACTGATAAGAATCAATTTGTGAGATATACAAGTTATTCCACAACTTGTTCATCTTTATCTGATAAGGCTGATGATGCTTTCCCGTGGGTGCAACCCGAGGGGCGTACGCTCGTGTATGGAGAGAATACCATGGATACCGAGGGTGGGGGAAATGGTAATTCATTCGCCTTGATGAAAGATGCCGGGACGAACGGGTATTATATCTATAAATTTAAAGCTTCTGGTCAGAAGGTGGCTGGATATGAGGTAAATAAGTCGCTTGCGACGGATATTGACAAGGCTGAGTTATTCGCTTTTGCCTCCAATCGTTCCATTTTATTGTACGTGGTGGGTAAAACCTTACATGCTTATGATTACAAGAGAGACTACGAGAAGAAATATTCGATAGAAATGGAAGATGAGATTACGATGGTTAAATTTGATGTTTTCTCGGGATATGGAGATTATAACGATTTATATGTAGCAACTTATAATAGTATAATGGGAGGAACTTTACAAAAGTATGTGTTGGGAACCGATCAAAACACGTTTGAGTTGAAACCGGACGAGAAATGTAAATGGAGCGGGCTGGTAAAGGTGAAAGATATCGATTGGAAAAATGGTAATCAGTAATATGAAGATAAAATTAGTTTTTTGTTGGATGATAGCGGTAATTTTGCCGCTGTCATCTTTTGCCCAAGGGGTAGATTTTAAGGAGTTGACAATGCAGGAGGCTTTGGCTCTTGCGGGGAAAGAGAAAAAGATGATATTTATTGACTTCTACACGACGTGGTGCGGACCGTGTAAGATGATGTCTTCCGAGGTGTTTACACAAGAGCAGGTGGGGACCTATTTTAACCGGGTGTTCGTGAATATGAAAGTGGATGCAGAGAAAGGGGAAGGAGTGGAGTTGGCAAAGAAATATCAGGTGAGGGCTTACCCGACGTTTGTGGTTTTGAGAGCGGATGGGACGGAGGTTTATCGAACATCCGGGGCTCGTCCGGCGGAGGAATTTGTTGATAAGATTCGTAAAGGGATTGATCCCAAGTGGTCACCTGAAGGGTTGAACCGTCGTTATAAAAAAGGAGAACGGACCCCGGAACTGGTGAACGAGTATGCCTTGTTGCAGATGGAAACAGGGAATATTGAGCTGGGAAATCAAGTGATACGGGAGTATTTTGATAAGTTGTCTGCCAAGAAAAGGGTGAAGCCGGAGAATTTTTTCCTTTATACTCGTTATACCTTGAATTACGGGGATCCGAAAGCGGATTACATGTTTGCCCATAAAGATCGTTTTGTAAAGGAGAATGGACGGGAGAAAGTGGAGAGTTTGTTGTATAACTGGTTACGGCAGCAGATTATGCTTTTTGTTTCGGCTCGGGTAGTTTCAAACACGGAAGTAAACGAGGAGAAATGGATACGGTTGAAAGAGAAGATTCATGATGCGGCTTTGGCGAACGGGGAGGTGCTGACAGCACTGGAAGGGATTGCCGAGGTACGGTTGAAAAATAGCATGAAAGATTATTTGGATATCTGTCGGGAGAAGTTTCCACAACTGGAAGACCGGGATCGTTTCTCGATACTGGTCGGGTTTGGTGTTTTGAAGGAGCAGAATGAAGAAATTCGACAGGCTGCGGCGGATTTGTTAAGGGATAATCTAAACGTGGCGGAAGGATTCAATAAACGGGTTCTTTACTCGATCATGCTGGATTTGGAGGGAAAGAAGGAGTTCCGTTTACGAGCCGCGATTGATGCCGCGGAAAAGGGGAAAGTGATTGTCACCTATTCTTCTAAGGGGAAATTTATGCAGGAAGAGCACGAGTTTGATAACTATATGCTGGATATCAGTATGGCGGGAAAAGATACTGTATCCGCGGGGATAAGATTTTTGTGTGATGAGTTGGCGATGCCGACTGCTGAGGGAACCAAGCAGAATCCGCATTTTAGTTTTATGATTGTGCCGGGAGAATTTGCCGTGTTAAAACTTGATTTGGAAAAGGGAAAAGTGCCCGTGGTGAAGTGGGAGAAGGGAGGACCTGTTTCCCGTGATTTCGTGCGGCTAAATTACGATTTGCTGACCCCGGAGGAAAAGGCCTATAACCAGTTAATGATTGATAATGTCATTCAAGGGGGAGATATTCGGAATTATCCCGAGGAGTTTCAGCGGTCATTTGATGCAAATAAGCGTAAAACGATGGAGTTTATACGGAATAATCCGGATAGTTATATCGCGGTTATGAAGTTAGCCGAACATTATATTTGGTTTGATGAGAATGAAACAGAGGATATTTACAGTCGTTTCCCCGCGAATTTGAAGGGAAATTCTTATGGCCGTATTATTGCACAACGTTTGAAAAGAAGTCAGGATTTTAGGATAGGTATGCCTGCCAAGAATTTCGAGAAGAAAGATATGAACGGGGAAACGGTGTCTCTTGAGAAGCTACGTGGAAAATACGTGTTGTTGGATTTTTGGGGAAGCTGGTGCGCTCCTTGTCGGGCATCGCATCCTCATTTGAAGGAGTTGTATGAAAAGTACAAGAAACAAGTTGTTTTTATTAACGTGGCCCAAGAGAACGTGAAAGATCAGAACGAAGCCCGGAAGCTTTGGAAAACGGCAGTGAAAGAAGACGGGTTGACATGGACTCAAATATTGAATAACGAGGGACGGGAAACGTGCGATATGATCCGTCTGTTTAATATTTATTCTTTCCCGACCAAGGTGTTGATTGATCCGAACGGGATTGTGGTTGCAAGGATGGTGGGAGGATTGGTTGATGCGGGGGAGGTGTTAGAGAAATTGATTGACTAACTGTATTTTAATACTTAGATTATGTATGTCCTGTTAATTTTGATCATTGTTGATATTTTAGGTCTATTTTCAGTTTTAAAAAGAAATGATTTAGACCCGATGTATATGTTTTCACGTTATGTATCATTTTGTTACCCATTGTAGGTATCATCATTTATTATTTATTTTCATCAAGAAGGAAGAGAAAGAAATTTGATATTTCGAAACGTTGGGGGAGGAGTTCTAAAAGGTGATGTGATAGAGCGTAAAGAGGGGAATATTCGTAAAATAGCTGTAAGACTTTTTAGTGTTACAGCTATTTTTAGGAATTTACTGAATATCTTTTTAGACAACTTCTTTTCATTTATTAATGTGTTGCTTTCAAATATTGTAGGTCTCCATACCAGTAACTTGCAGTTGTTCCTCCATCAATGAGGATGTCTGCACCAGAAATGAATCGTCCCCGACTTGACATTAAGAATTCTGCCAAATCACCCACTTCATCGGGAGTTCCGGCTCGTCCGGCTGGTGAAGCTTGAATCATCTTCAGATAGCCCTCTTTGCGAGGTCCTTGTAATTCGGCATTTGCTAGTGGCGTGATGATGATGCCGGGTGATATGGAATTGACAGTAGCTCCACGTTTACCCCATCGAGTGGCTTCGTATGCCACCTTCAATACATTGCATCGTTTGGAATATTGGTAAGCCTTAAGTGTATCGGTGATTGCTGTTACGAAGTCTAGATTTAAAAGGTCTTCCGGTTTACTCATTGCTAAGGCATCATTTTGTTCTTGTGGAAGAGCCGGCAGACGATGGCCACTTTGTGAAGAGATGATTACGGCACTACCTCCTTCCGCGATCACTTTGCCAAATTCTTCCAAAAGGACACTTGTCCCGTACATATCCACGCGAAGTATTTCGTGTACAGGTGCTTGCGAAGGACTAACTCCTGCAGCATTAACGACATACTTTACTTCCCCCCATTTTACTGCTTCTGCGACTACAGCCAATATGTCTTCCTTGCTACCTAAGTCAGCCTTGATGATGCTACTCTCGAAGCCTGCATCACTTAGCATTTGGGATGCAATTTCAGCATTTTTTAAGTTATAATCAGCTAAAATGATATGTTTACCTGCAGATACACGGCGAATAATTGCAAGTCCAATACTTCCTGTCCCGAAAAGTACGACTACTTCTTTTTTGTTTGTCATAATGTCTCTATTTTGTTTTAATAAAGCAAAATTACAACAAGCCTTGGCAATTTATCTAATACAAATAACGGAAATGCTTACCAATATTACGGAAAGTAAAGGTGTATAAACAAATAACCCCGCCGAAAGGCGGGGTTATTTGTTTTATAGTTGGTTAACAACTTCAACGCTGTTCATACCGGTTTGGATGGCCTCGATGTTCATCGGGATCATCTTGTGGTGACGAGGGGGTAAAGATTTTTGCAAACCTTTTTCCACGTTGTCAAGTTTTACGATCGGTTTTACCTTCAAGAATCCACCAAGAACGATCATGTTGAATACTTTCGGGTTTCCTTGCTCTGCGGCAATGGCTGTTCCTTCGATCTTGTAGATATTGATATCTCTTCTCGTCGGTTCGTGAGTGATACCGTTCGGGTCATAGATCAAGGTACCTCCCGGTTTTACCATGCTTTCGAACTTATCCATGGATTGTTGGTTCAGAACGATAGCGGTATCGTATTTCGTTAAGATCGGGGAGCTGATGCGCTCGTCGCTCAAGATAACGGTCACGTTGGCGGTACCACCGCGCATTTCAGGACCGTAAGAAGGCATCCAAGCAACTTCCTGATCTTGCATAATTCCGGAGTAAGCAAGAATCTTTCCCATGGAAAGAACTCCTTGTCCACCGAATCCTGCTATAATGATTTCTTCTGTCATAATCTTTAA
>ENA-USUG01003573-USUG01003573.1-human-gut-metagenome-genome-assembly--contig:-NODE-3573-length-20908-cov-5.583025_pt1 | contig 20908 bp, 18 predicted proteins | sample MGYA00250059_ERZ773394 | MGnify/ENA primary metagenome ERZ773394 (study PRJEB29103, sample SAMN06111957) | human gut metagenome | biome: human gut; feature: ankylosing spondylitis patient; material... | reverse complement strand
TTTTTTTCAAGCAGAAGACGGCATACGAGATAAGCTAGTGACTGGAGTTCAGACGTGTGCTCTTCCGATCTATTTCCACAATTCTGGCAGACCAGCTTATCGCCTTCCTGTTTATAGTATCCTTTGCCGGAATCATAGCATATCTGGCAGGTGTTGAATGCTGTGCGTATGGTTCCTGTGGAATCTTTTACTGCAATCACTTCCATTTCTGTGCCGTCTACATCTACTGGGTAAAATTCTGCATTTTCAGACAGTTCATCTGTCGGAATGCTCAGCGCATTGCCAGAAGTTACTTTTGTTACCTCATTTGTCGTATTTTCAGAAGTTTGTGCTGTTGTCGATGTTTCTGCTGCTTTTTCTTTTCCGCATCCCGCAAATGCTGGTGCCGGGGATCACGCCGCAGAAGTTGGCCGCCAGCAACGGCAGGATCTTCCGCCACTGGAAGCTGTGCCGGTTTTTCCAGGTGATCCAGGCGTTCACCGGGCAGTCCAGCAGCAGCGTACCCGGGGTGATGACCACATTGTCCAGGCCCATGGACAAAATCGGCGCGGAGATCAGGGGGTTGCCGAAGCCGATCAGCCCTTTGACCAGATAGGCCAGCAGCTGCGCGGCAAAGATAAACAGTGCGGTTGAAAGCGTCATTGTATGTTCCCTCCCAGATTTTCACCCCTCATTATATACCACATTTTCAGCGGAAAGGAAACGGCATTCTGCCTCCGGCGGAAAAAATGGACTCCCTGTTCCAGGTTTGTGTCGGTAGAGGCATCCCCGGCAAATCGATAAACGATTTGCCGGGGAATTCCAATAAGTGCAGATTTAAATATAAAGATACCATATCGTCATGATTGCAAAATCCGCAAACATATGGATAACCCATGAATGATAGATATTTTCATTTTTGCTATCTACATAGTCAAAAAGCAGCCCGCCAATCGCCAATCCTATTAAAGCCAAAAGCAACATCAACGGCGGAAATGACATTCCAATCATTGCAATATGATAAACTGCAAACATGCCTGAACTGAATATATATGCTATTTTTCGGGCTGTGTATTTGGATAATCTGATAAATGCAACGAAACGAAAGAAAAATTCCTCCAGAAAGGAATTGCAAAAGGAAATATAGAGAGCCACCCCAATAAAGCTGCCGCTGTTGACTTTTTGATCCGCTGAAAGCGACTGAACCAACGACGCATAGTCGAAGAAGTTTTTTGTCAAAGTATACGCACCCAGAATCACCGCATAGATAAAAGAGCCCAGCACAAATAATTTCATCATGCCCCTCTTGTCGATTTTAAAGAATTCATCCAGTAATTTTGTATGGGTTATTTTTGCATATACCAATGGCAATAATAAAAATACCGCGACTTTAAGCGCGGATTTGACAATATATGCCGGTTCAATGATTGTTTCAATGAGTGCCATAAAAACACAACATATTATAACAAGAACAATAATACCCGACGCTTTTTCTTTATTCATAGCCATCAGTATTATCTGCCTCCCAAATATAAATCTGCTGCCTTTATATTGCCTATGTCTCATTTTTACCATTATAGAATAGAAAAAAGTTTTGCGCAAGGCAGCAGGTGAATTTGCCGGGGTTGTCTAGAGCCGGGAGAAAAATTCCTTGACATTTCCAGAAATTCCGATATAATAATATGGCTTGCAGTCTGCAGGCATATCCTTGCTCCCATCCCGAATGGGGGCCATTTGTCCAGAAGGAGGTGCAAATATGGCAAAGGTTTCTGCCAATTATGAGGTCGTGTATATCATCGACCCTGCACAGGGTGAGGAGAACACCGCCGCGCTGGTGGCCAAGTTCAAGACCCTGGCTGAGCAGAATGGTTCCGCTGTGGAAGTGGAAGAGTGGGGCAGCCGCAAGCTGGCTTATCCCATCAACTACAAGACCGAGGGTTATTACGTCCTGATGACCTTCACCAGCGAGCCTTCTTTCCCGAAGGAGCTGGACCGTGTTCTGCGGATCACGGACGGCATCATGCGTTCCCTGATCGTCTGCAAGGGCGAGTAAGGGGGCATTGATATGCTCAACAAGATCATCATCATGGGTCGTCTGACCCGGGACCCCGAGCTGCGCCGCACCGGAAGCGGCACCGCCGTCACGTCCTTCTCCCTGGCTGTGGACCGGGACTTTAAGTCCCAGAGCGGCGAAAAGGAGACCGATTTTATCGACGTGGTGGCCTGGCGCAGCACCGCGGAGTTTGTCAGCAAATACTTCACCAAGGGCCGCATGGCCGTGGTGGAGGGCCGGCTGCAGATCCGCGATTGGACGGACAAGGACGGCGGCAAGCGCAGAAGCGCCGAGATCGTCGCCGACAATGTCTACTTCGGGGATTCCAAACGGGACGGCGCCGGCGATTTCGGCGGCGCACCCGCTTCTTACAGCGCCCCCATGGGCGGCCGCAACGCCGCACCGATGGGCGGACAATCCGATTTCGCCGAGATCGGCGAAGAGGACGGCGAACTGCCGTTCTGACTTTTGATAAAGGAGGAACCATTTCATGGCTTTTGATCGTGAAGCGAGACCCGCTCGCCCCAACCGCGGCAAGCGCCGCAAGGTCTGCCAGTTCTGCGCGGACAAATGCGAGTATATCGATTACAAAGACGCCGCCAAGCTGCGCCGCTTTGTCTCTGAGCGTTCCAAGATCCTGCCCCGCCGGACCACCGGCACCTGCGCCATGCATCAGCGTCAGCTGACCGAGGCCATCAAGCGCGCCCGGCAGATCGCCCTGCTGCCCTACGTCACCGACTGAGGCAGACCGTGACTGAACAAAGGCTCCCCCATCCGCTGGATGGGGGAGCCTTTTTACTGCAGTCCCAGTTTTTTTACGCTATATAAACTTTCTGGTTGTTTTTCCTCTTTTGGCGTGGTACGATTAAACTCGCACCTGTGTGTGGATGGAGGAACGTTTTCATGGTATTGATGCTGCTTGAACAGATCGTACAGCTTTTTCTGTGTATCGTCCTGGGCTGGCTCCTGGTCCGCCTGCATCTGCTGAAGCCGGAGGACAGCCGGGTTCTGTCCAAAGTCTGTCTGTATCTGGTCACTCCCTGCGTCATCATCAACGCCTTCCAGCTCCAGCGTACGCCGGAGCTGCTTCAGGGTCTGGCCCTCTCCCTTGGGGCCGCCATTGGCATCCACGCTCTGTTTTTCATTGCCACGGCCTTACTGCACCGCCCCCTGCGTCTGACGCCGGTGGAACAGGCCTCCCTGATTTACACCAATTCCGGTAACCTCATCATCCCCCTGGTGACTGCGGTCCTGGGGCCGGAGTGGGTCATCTATTGCAGCATGTTTCAGTTGGTGCAGCAGTTTCCCATGTGGAGTCACTGCCGGATTATTCTGAGTGGTGACCGGAATGTCTCGCTGAAAAAAATTCTCCTGAATGTCAACATCATTTCCGTGTTTGTGGGTGTGCTGCTGTTTCTGCTGAACCTGCCCCTGCCTACGGTAATCGCCGGTACCATGAAGTCCATTGCCTCCACCATCGGCCCCCTCAGCATGTTTGTCGCCGGCATGCTCATGGGAGAGCAGAACCTGCTGGCGGTCCTGCGCATCCGCAGCATCTGGAAGGTGGCCTTCCTGCGGCTGATCGCCCTGCCGCTGGTGGTCCTGTGTATTTTCAAATACTCTGGCCTTGCGGCCCTGGTGCCGGACGGCCAGTCCATCCTGATGATCAGCCTGCTGGCAGCAAGTGCCCCTGCGGCGGCTAACGTCACTCAGATCGCTCAAGTTTACGGTCATGAAGGAGACTACGCCGGCGCCATTAATGTAATCACCACGCTTCTCTGTATCGGGACCATGCCGCTGATGGTTCTTCTGTACCAAATGTAAGCAGAACCACAGCTTTTCCGGAAAACGCACAAAGCGGGCCACCCTTTTGGGTGGCCCGCTTTCTTGCTTTAGCGGTTATTCCTCCACGTCTTTCAGACGGTCCACATAGGGGCTGGCGGTGCTGCTGACCTCCGCGGCCTCCTTCTTGAACTTCTCAACATTCAGGGTGCTCTCCCGCACGGGGGTGATGGTGCCGGCGCCGGCCACGCAGCCGCCGGGGCAGCCCATGCCCTCCAGCAGATAGCCGTTGCGCTTTCCGGCCTTGGCCATCATCAGCATCTTCTTGCACTCCCGCAGGCCGTCGCCGTACTCGATCTGTACCTCCCGGGTGGGGTCGATGTGCTTGATGGCCTCTACCACGGCCGCGGCCACGCCGCCGCCCACCGCGAAGCCGCGGCCCATGGAGGTGCCCTCGTTCAGGCCGTCCTCCGGGTCCGCCTCCAGGGTGGTGAAGTCGATGTTCTTGGCATCGAACATGCCCTGCAGCTCCTCAAAGGTCAGCACGTAGTCCACATCCGACCGGACAGATTTCCGGTTGGCCTCCAGCTTCTTGGCTGCGCAGGGCCCAATGAAGCAGATCCGGGCATCCGGATGGTCCTTCTTCACCATGCGGGCGGTGATCACCATGGGGGTGAGGGCCATGGAGATGCAGTCCTTGAACTCCGGGAACAGCTTCTTGGCCATGACGGACCAGGCGGGGCAGCAGCTGGTGCCCATGAAGGGCAGCTTCTCCGGCACCTCCGCCAGGAAATCCTTGGCCTCCTCCACGGTGCACAGGTCCGCGCCGATGGCCACCTCCACCACATCGTCAAAGCCCAGGATCCGCATGGCGGCCTTCAGCTTGGCAGGCGTGGCGGCCTTGCCGAACTGGCCCACAAAGGCGGGGGCCACGCAGGCGATGACCTTGGATCCGCGGTTCATGGCGTTGATGACCTGGAAGATCTGGCTCTTGTCCGCGATGGCGGCAAAGGGGCAGTTCACCAGGCACATGCCGCAGGAGACGCACTTGTCGTAGTTGATCTTGGCCCGGCCCAGCTCGTCGGATTCGATGGCGTCCATGCCGCAGGCTGCGGCGCAGGGGCGCTCAATCTTGCTGATGGCGTGGTAGGGGCACTGGTTGAAGCACCGGCCGCATTTGATGCACTTGTCCTGGTCAATGTGGCAATGCTTGTCCTTGTCCAGATAAATGGCATCCTTGGGGCACACATTCATGCAGGGATGGGACAGGCAGCCCTGGCAGCTGTCCGTAATCCGGATCTGCTTGGGGGGGCAGGCATTGCAGGCAAAGGAGATGATATTGACCAGGGGCTCCTCAAAATATTTGTCGTCGGCCGCGGCCGCCTCCTGGATACCGGCGCTGACGGGCGTCTGCTCGCCAGCGGGCTGCAGGCTCATGCCAAGGGCCAGCCGCACCCGCTCCTGGACAATGGCCCGCTCCAGAAACACGTCGTGGCGGTGGCGGGCCACCTCTCCGGGAACGATGGTGTAGGGGATCATGTCCACCCGCTTCAAATCCCCGCCCTCATAGGCCAGGCGGGCCACTTCGGTGAAGACATTGCGGCGGATCTCATCCACCGCGCTGTGTACGCCTCTCATTCTTTTTTCCTCCATTGTTCACCGGGCAGTCGCATTCTGAACCCGGCTACTTAGAATTGCGGAATCATTATATCGGAAACACCGGCTGTTTGCAAGAACAAGTCGGCGGAAAGTCCTGGACCGGCCGGATCTTTCCATCTTTTTCGCCCTTTTCGCGCAAGACAGCGTGCGGCGGAGGACGCCTGGTCATGGACGCCCTCCGCCGCACGCAGAGAGAAAGGAAATGAAAAATGAAAAAAGAGAGGGGGGATCAGTTATCCTTTTTGGAGGATGTCTGTATCATACCCCCAAAATCTAAAAACAACCTTTAAAAAGTTTGAACAGTTTATGAAGTTCTGTTCATTCTTTCAGATAGTTTTCAGTTTCTTTTTTTATACTGTGAAAGCTGACTGGGGCGGGCCCTGCCCGTCTCCATTCCTGAAGGAGGTTATTTGTGTGATCGAGGTCAAAAACCTTGTGAAGCGTTATGGCGACCACTATGCGGTGAACCATCTGAGCTTCACGGTGGAGGACGGCCAGATCTTCGGCTTCTTGGGGCCGAACGGCGCCGGAAAATCCACCACAATGAATATCATGACCGGCTATCTGGCGGCCACGGAGGGACAGGTCCTGGTGGAGGGCCACGATATTCTGGAGGAGCCGGAGGCCGCCCGTGCCTGCATCGGCTATCTCCCCGAGATCCCGCCGCTGTATCCTGATATGACGGTGGAGGAGTACCTGCGCTTCTGCGCGGAGCTGAAGAAGATCCCCAAGGAGCAGCGGACGGACCAGCTGACGAAGGTCCTGGCCCTGACCCATCTGGAGGATATGAGCGCCCGGCTGATCCGGAACCTGTCCAAGGGCTACCGCCAGCGGGTCGGCCTGGCCCAGGCCATCCTGGGCTTCCCCAAGATCATCATTCTGGACGAGCCCACCGTGGGCCTGGATCCCAAGCAGGTGGTGGAGATCCGGGATCTCATTCGGCATCTGGCAAAGGACCACACCGTGATCCTCAGCTCCCATATCCTCTCTGAGATCCGGGCGGTATGCGACCGGGTCCTCATCATCCGCAAGGGCCGGTTTGTGGTGTGCGACACCCCGGAGGACCTGGAGGAGAAGCTCTCCGCCGGAGGCTCCCTGGAACTGACGGCAAAGGCCGCGCCGGAGGCGGCGGAGGCCGTGCTGGACCGGGTGGCGGGCATCACCGGCCGGACCCTGCTGGGGCGGACGGAGGACACAGCCCGATTTGCCATCCACATGGAGAGGGACATCCGGGAGGCGCTGTTCTTCGCCTTTGCAGAGGCGGGGCTGCCCCTGCTGGAGCTGCGGCCCCGGACGGCCTCTCTGGAGGAGGTCTTCCTGGATCTGACGGACGATAACGATACGGTGGCCGCCCGGGCGGCGGCGCTGTTCCAGACCTCTGTGGAAACTGCGGAAAAGGAGGCGGTCGGCGATGAAAGCGATTTATAAGCGGGAGGTCAGCTCCTATTTCAACTCCATGATCGGCTGGATCTTCGTGGCGGTTCTGACGGTCTTCATCGGCATCTATTTCTTTGCCTACAACCTGTTTCAGGGATACCCCTATTTCTCCCTCTCTCTGGGCTCCTCTCTCTTCATTTTCATGGTGGTGGTCCCCATTCTCACCATGCGCTCCATGGCGGATGAGCGCCACACCAAGACAGACCAGCTGCTGCTGACGGCGCCGGTATCCGTCACCGCCGTGGTGCTGGGGAAGTACTTCGCCATGCTGACGGTGTTCGCCGTGCCGGTGGCCATTGCCTGCCTGTGCCCCCTCATCATCGCGCTGAACGGCACGGCCTTCCTGTTGGCGGACTACGGCGCCATTCTGGCCTTCTTCCTGCTGGGCGCGGTGGAGATCGCCGTGGGCATGCTGATCTCCTCTCTGACGGAGAGCCAGATCATCGCCGCAGTGGGCACCTTCGGCCTGCTGCTCCTGCTGTATCTGTGGGACGGCCTGGTGGGCTTTCTGCCCTCCACCGCCGTCGGGTCTCTGCTGGGCTTCTTCGTGGTGCTGATCCTGGTGTGCTTCCTCATCAACGCCCTGTCCAACAACTGGAAGGTCACAGCCGGCGTGCTGGTGGCCGGCGCCGCGGTGCTGATCGCCTTCTACCTGCGGGACTCCTCCGTCTTCGCCAACCTGCTGCCGGATGTGCTGGGCAAGTTCTCCCTGCTCTCCGCCTTCGACAGCTTTTCCACGGACCACGTCTTCGACGTGCCCGGGATCCTGCTGTACCTGTCCATCAGCGCGCTGCTGGTCTTTCTGACCGTCCAGGTCATCCAGAAGCGCCGGTGGAACTGAGAGGAGGCGTGTGAATATGGAACATCGTGATTGGAAAAACAGCCTGCAGGAGACCGCGGGGCGCCACGCCTCCCGCAGGGGCGCCTTCTCCGCCGGACTGACGGCCCTGGCCGTGGCGGCAGTGCTGGTGTTCAACCTGCTGGCGGCACAGCTGCCGGAGCAGTGGGCCCAGATCGACCTGACGGGCAGCGGGATCTACAACATCAGCGAGACCTCTCAGGACTACCTGGCGGGGCTGGAGGATGACGTGGTGATCCACGTGCTCACCGACAAGGACACACTGGATACCCGGATCGTCCGCTTTCTGGACATCTACGCAGATCTCAGCGACCACCTGACCCTGGAATACACCGACCCCACGGTCTATCCCTCCGCCCTGTCCCAGTACGGTGTGGGGGCGGATACCATCGTGGTCACCTGCGAGGCCACCGGCCGGCAGGAGTCCTTTGACATCAGCGACATAATCGGGTATGATATGATGTCGTATTACTATTACGGCACCTATACGGAGACGGACTTCGACGGGGAGAGCCTGCTGACCTCCGCCATCGACAGCGTGCTCACCGGCGTGACCCGGATGGTGTACGAGACCACAGGCCACAACGAGACCGCCGTCCCCATCAGCGTGAAGGAGCGGTTCACGCGGCTCCACATGTCCGTGGAGCGGGTGAACCTGCTCACCGACGGCGGCATCCCTGAGGACTGCTCCCTGCTGATCCTCAACGAGCCGGACCAGGATCTGGCGGACGATGAGCTGGATATGATCCTGAACTATCTGGCGGAGGGCGGCCAGGTGATCTACAACATGGCCGGTGAGCTGGTGGACCTGCCCAACTTCAACGCCCTGTGCGCCGCCTATGGAATGCAGGTGGCGGACGGCATGATCGCGGACACCTCCCAGGGCTATCAGAACAACCCCTATCTGTTCTTCGCGCAGGCGGACACCTCTGTGGATGCGGCCAGCAGCCTCACAAGTGATTCCATGGTCCTGTTTTATGCCTCCCGGGGCTTCACCCTGGCGGATCCCACCCGGGACACCATCACCGTCCAGCCCTTCCTAACCACCACGGAGAACGGCTATGCCGTGCTGGACGCGGACAACATGACCCAGGGGACCTATGTGGTGGGTGCCGTGGCCACGGAGGAGATCAGCGAGGACACCACCGCCCGGCTGACGGTCTACGGCGCGGACACGCTAATCAACACCGATGTGACCAACAGCTTTACCAATGTTGACAACGTGGATCTCTTCATCCACTCCGCCACTGTGGGCTTTGACGATGTATCCGCCATCTCTGTGGAGCCGGTGAGCCTGTTGACGCCCACCAATACCATCACGACCGGCGGCATCTGGGGCCTGCTGTTTATCCTGGTGATCCCCGCGGCGCTGCTGATCTACGGCTTTGTCCGCTGGATGCACCGCCGGAAACTGTGACGAAGGAGCATACAAGCATGAATCGAACACAGAAGAAGACGCTGGTTCTCCTGCTGGGGATCCTGGTGGGCCTGGGCATCCTGCTGGCGGTGGTCTCCGCCGTCAAGCGGTCCAGCGCCCAGCGGGAAGCTGAGGAGGCCGCCGCCCAGGACGCCGCCAGCGTCATCACGGAGACGGAGGCCGCCTATTCGTCCCTCACCTATGACAACGGCAACGCCACGCTGTCCTTCCATCTGGACGAGGCGGGCAAGTGGGTCTGGTCCGACGACCCGGAGTTTCCCCTGGACGACTCCACCATCCAGTCGATCCTGACCCTTCTCACCAACCTCAAACCCCAGCAGACCATTACAGAGGGCGATACGCTGGAGGCCTATGGCCTGGACCAGCCCTTCGCCACCCTGACCGCAGCCAAGCCGGACGGCGGGACGCTGACCATCTCCCTGGGCAACACCACTACGGACGGCAACAGCTACTATATGCTGATGAACGAACAGGAGAGTCCGGTGTATATCATCTCCAACTCCCTGTACACCGAGATGTCCAAGACCATCTATGACATGTGCGACCTGCCGGAGCTGCCCCAGCTGACGGAGGAAAACCTCCAGTCCGTCACCGTTGAGGGCGCCGCCAGCACCCTGTTGCGGCCCATCGACAAGGAGACCTCCACCGACGAGGAGACCGGGGAGGAAACGGTTACCGTCACCTGGGCTGCCAGCGGCGAGGACGTCACCGGCAACGCGGACACCGCCTCTCTGCTGGCGGAGCTGGGGGCGCTGACCTTCACCAAATGCGTGGACTACAAGCCCACAGACGAGGCCGCTGCCCTGTGCGGCTTTGACGCACCCCAGGCCACGGTTACCATTCTCTACCTGAACGACACCGGTACCGAGGGGACGCTGACCCTGACCTTCGGCAGCGAGAACCTGGACCAGACCGGCTACTACGTCCGCATGGAGGGGGATTCCACCATCTACCAGATGGACACCGCTTCGGTGGACACCATTCTCTCTGTGGCGGAGAATGGCCTGACTGCGGCGGACGCCACGGGCGAATAAACTCGATCTCGTTTCCCATCCGTCTCATCTGACCAGGGGGGAGCCCCCGGGCTCCCCCCTGTGTGGCGCTGCCGGCAGAAACGGCGCGCGATCCTGCAAACGGAGGTGATTTCATGCGCGTACTGGTGGTGGAGGATGAGGTCCGCCTGGCCGCCACCCTCCAGGACCTGTTGGAGCTGAACGGCTATACGGTGGACGTCTGCCACGACGGCGAGGCGGGGCTGGACAACGCCCTGACCTCCATTTATGACGTGATCCTGCTGGACGTGATGCTGCCCAAGCTGGACGGCTTCACCGTGCTGCGCCGCCTGCGGGCGGAGGGCAGCACCACGCCGGTGCTGATGCTCACGGCCCGGTCCGAGCTGACGGACCGGGTGAACGGGCTGGACTCCGGTGCGGACTACTATCTCACCAAGCCCTTTGAGCCCAAGGAGCTGCTGGCCTGCATCCGGGCCCTGACCCGCCGCCAGCCGGAGCTGCGGCAGACTGATGCCCTGAAATACGGAGACCTGCGGCTGGAGAAGACCTCCTTCACCCTCTCCTGCGGCGAGCGCTCCGTGCGGCTCAGCCGGAAGGAGTTCGACATGATGGAGATGCTGATGCTGAACCAGAAGCTGGTCATCACCAAGGAGAAGCTGCTGCTGAAGGTCTGGGGCTATGAGTCCGACGCAGAGGACAACAATGTGGAGGTCTACATCTCCTTCCTGCGGAAGAAGCTGGACCATCTCCACTCCCAGGTGAAGATCCGCACGATCCGCATGGTGGGCTACTGCCTGGAAGCGCCTGAGGAGGCGTAGTTTTCCACAAAGTCCACATTTTTCCACTTTTCCACAGAGTTTTCGACAGGAAGGGGGCGATCCTCCCATGATCCGAAAATTGCAGATCAAATTCGTGGCCATGTGCATGATTCTGGTGACCGCGGTACTGGGCGTGGTATTCACGGCTGTGTTTTTCTCCGCCAAGCAGAACATCGAGGTCATCAGCCATCAGGTGCTCCAGCGGGTCATGGAGGACGACACTCCCAGCGGCCGGCCGGATCTGGGGCTCAACCGGGGCGGGGAAGACGTTCTGCTGCCCTATTTCACGGTGAATCTCTGGGACCGCAGCGGAATCTACGAGGCCTTTGTCACAGGCGGGACCTATTCCAATCTGCAGGACACACAGGAGCTGCAGACCATTCTTACCGACTGTCTCCAGCAGAACCGGCCCGAGGGCACTATCCACAGCTACGGCCTGCGGTATCTGCGCCGGGACTATGGACTATACGAGCGCATCGCCTTTGTGGACATGTCCATGGAGCAGGCCACATTGCAGGAGATCATGGGCTCCTATCTGCAAATCGGTCTGGCGGCGCTGCTGCTGCTTCTGGGCGTCTCCATCCTGCTGGCCCGGTGGGCCACCCGCCCGGTGGCAAAAGCCTGGCAGCAGCAGCGGCAGTTCCTTTCCGACGCCTCTCACGAGCTGAAGACGCCGCTGACCGTGATCCTCTCCAATGCGGAACTGCTGGAGGCGGCGCCGCTGGAGGACCGCCCGGCCCGGTGGGCGGACAACATCCGCTCCGAGGCCGGACAGATGAAGTCCCTGGTGGAGGAGATGCTGACCCTGGCCCGGGCGGACAATGCGGTTCCCACGGCGGTGATGGGGGAGGTCTCGCTCTCCGACCTGGCCACGGACTGCGTACTGGCCTTTGAGCCGGTGGCCTTTGAGGCGGGAAAGCCCCTGGAGAGCGACATCACCCCCGACGTGACCGTCACCGGCGACGCCGACAAACTGCGCCAGCTGATCGGCGTCCTGCTGGACAACGCCATCAAGTATGGGCAGGCGGGGGGTACCATCAGCCTGACCCTGCGGCGCACAGACCGGCAGGCCCGTCTGCTGGTATCCAACCCCGGCGATCCCATCCCACCGGACCAGCTGGGCCGCCTGTTCGAGCGATTCTACCGGGCGGACGCCTCCCGGGGGGAGCAGTCCGGCTTCGGCCTGGGGCTGCCCATCGCCGCCTCCATTGCGACGGAGCACAAGGGAACTCTGAAGGCCGAGAGCGACCAGGCCTCCACCCGGTTCCTCTTCTCCATGCCGCTGAAAAAGTGAGCCATTGAAAAGAAGGGCTTTCCTTCCCGGGAGGGCCCTTTTTTTGTGCCGCTTGAAACCGTAAGAAATCTGTAAGAAATTTCTCCGGGTGTTTGTAAGAATTCCCCGGTATGCTACAATCAGCTCAAGGAGGGATCGAGATGAACGCGTGCATTCTGGTGGTAGACGACGATCCGGAGATCGTGGGGGCCATCGCCATCACCCTGGAGCGGGAGGGCTACCGGGTCCTGCGGGCCTATGACGGCATGGAGGCTCTGGATCTGGCCCTGGACCCGGCGGTGCGGCTGATCCTCATCGACGTGATGATGCCCAAGCTGGACGGGCTGTCCGCTCTGCTGCGGATCCGGGAAAAGCGGAACCTGCCGGTGATCGTCCTCTCCGCCAAAAGTGAGGACACGGACAAGATCCTGGGCCTCTCCATGGGGGCGGACGACTATGTGACCAAGCCCTTCAACCCCCAGGAGCTGGCGGCCAGAGTCCGGAGCCAGCTGCGGCGGTACACCCTGCTGGGGGACGTCCACGCGGAGGAGTGGCAGGGCCTCATCGTCAACGGGCGCCTCACCTACGACCCGGACCGCCGGGAACTGCGGGCGGATGGGGAAGCGGTGAAGCTCACCGCCACGGAGACAAAGATCGTGGACCTGCTGATGCGTAACCCCGGCCGCATCTTCCCGGCGGAGGAGATCTACCGCCGGGTGTGGGACGGGGAGGCGGCCTACGCCTGCGAAAACACGGTGATGGTCCACATCCGGCGCATTCGGGAAAAAATCGAGCTCAATCCCAAGGAGCCAGATTACATCAAGGTGGTGTGGGGCATTGGATACAAAATGGAACAGCACGGGACCTGACGAAGGTCTGGAACAACTTGTGGCCGGGGAGGTCCGGGAGGCTCTGAAGGGGGTGGAGGACGCCCCGGGCGTGGCGAAGGTCCGCGTCTCCGGAAAGACCTGCGGCAGGCTGCGGGCGGCGGCCGGACTGGCGGCCCTGGTACTGGGCGTGAGCCTGGTGCTGGGGAGCCTGGGACAGACGGCGGGCCGCCTGGCCAGCGGGGTCGACAGCGGCTCCTTCGGCAGCGGATGGTGGAGTACAGACTGGCAGGAGACCCCAGCCTTCCGGCAGGAGGTGGCCCAACGGCTGCGGGCCTTTCTGGCTATGGCCACTGGCAGCGACCTGGAGTGGTGGGATACTGCTTCCGGGGATACCTACGTCGTGTCCAGTGCTGGCATCACCTGGTACGAGTGGGGATCCACGGACACTGCCACAGAAGATATAGCAACCCCGAAAGAGGAGGCGCCAGACGCCTCCTATGCAGAGGACAAGAATCTCCTCTACCGGGTCCAGGGATCGGGGGAGGACTCCTATTACAGCAATGCTCCAGCGAATATGATCCTCTCCTCCAGCTGGGCCGTGCCGGAGGGCTACAACTTTCTGCTGACCTTCCAGAACGGTACAGTCACCATCACCAAGGATGGAGAGCCAGTGGACGTTTACGGCGATGGATTTTTTACAGAGGATTCCCTGTGGGACGTCCCCGGCTATGAGAATTTCACGGCCGGGGAGGACGCGGCGGATGTGACCGTCTACATGGCCGTCCGGGAGGAGCCGGTGCCTTATCTCCAGCCGAACAGCGGCGGGGCGTCCCGCCCCGCTAACGATCTCTACAGCCTGTATCAGCGCATCCAGGGGATGCAGAAGTTCTACCTGCTGCGGGCAGTGCTGTGTGTGCTCGGCATTGCGTATCTGGTGAGTACCCGTCTCCTGCGGGCGGAACGGCGGAAGGCGGAGAAAAAGCTGGCCGCTCTCACTCGCCGCGTGCCCGGGGAGATCTGGTGGCTGGCGGCTGCCCTGGCAGTCCTCTCCATGGTGTTCTCCACAGGATTCGGCGGCTACTCTCCCTTTGAATTCTGGTATTACGGCTGGGTGGGTCCGACCGTGACGGACGCCCTGCGGCTGGCGGCGCTGCTGCCCGCCAATGCCCCGGCGCTGCTGGCGCTGGTGTGGGCGCTGTGGCTGCGGCACATCACCCGGAAAAACACGGAAAGGGAGCAGCGGCGGAGTCTGTTGAGGGGGCTGAAAAACGCATTCTTGGCAAGAGACTTGAAGCTGCCGGTGCAGAAGCGGCTCCGGCGGCGGTCTCTGGTGCGGAACCTTGCACTGTGGGCCATTATGCTTACAGCTGTTCTCTGCTGTGTCCCTGTGTATGAAATGCTTTGGAACTCTTTTCTGACTGTGATCTGCGTTTTTGTTCCCGCCTTTGCGCTGATAGGGGTCCTGGAAATCTTCTGGATCCGGCGGGACTGGACCCTGGTCCGGGATATCGGCCTGCTGGCGGACCAAGTGACGGCCATCCGGGACGGGGATCTGGAAACGCCCCTGGACCTGCCGGCGGACGCAGACCTGCATCAGACCGCGGAGCAGCTGAACGACATCCAGGCGGGCCTGCACCGGGCCCTGGCAGAGCAGACCCGCAGCGAACGGATGAAGGTAGAGCTGATCTCCAACGTGTCCCACGACCTGAAAACGCCCCTGACCTCTGTGCTCTCCTATGCGGAACTGCTGCGGCAGGAGCCCCTGGAGGGGGCCGCAGCGGACTACGCCCGGATCATCGACGAGAAGGCCCGACGGCTGGCAGTGATGGTCCAGGATGTGTTCGAGGTCAGCAAGGCCGCCTCCGGCCAGCTGCCGGTCCACTTGGAGCGGCTGGATTTTGCCAAGCTCCTGCGGCAGACCCTGGCGGACCTGGAGGGGCCCATCTCCCAAAGCGGGCTGACCTTCCGGATGGAGCTGCCGGAGATACCGGTGATGATCACGGCTGACGGCCGGCGGCTGTACCGGGTGTTCCAGAACCTCATCGACAACGCCCTGAAATATGCCCTGGCGGGAAGCCGGGTCTACCTCTCCTTAAAGACCGAGGTGGGCAGGGCGGAGGCCAGCCTGCGCAACACCTCCCGGGAGGAGCTGCCCACAGGCGTGGACCTGACGGCCCGGTTCGTCCGGGGCGACGCCAGCCGTACCGATGGCGGCAGCGGCTTGGGCCTTTCCATCGCCAGCTCCTTTACCGAGGCCTGCGGCGGAGATTTCCACGTGGAGACGCTGGCGGACTTGTTCACCGCTGTGGTGTCCTTCCCCCTGGCGGAGGAGCCCTGAGCCTTCAAAGCAAAAAGCCCCGTCCGTTCGGACGGGGCTTTTGCCGTCGGACCGGGGCCGGATGGCCTGCTCTCCGCAGGACCGCCTCTGTCACTTGCCCAGATCAATGAGATAGTCCGCCATCTGCTGGGCGAACAGGCGGCCCGCCAGGGCGGCCTCCTCCGGAGAGTTGCCGGCGGCCCCTACCTCTACCAGCAAGGAGCCGGTGGTGGCGTGCTGGTTATAGCGGGAATTCCGCAGCAGGATCGGCCGCATCAGGGTGGGATAGCTTTGCAAGATATTGTCCTGAAGGGCCACCGCCAGTTTCAGATTCTCCATCCAGTGCTCATGAGCCAGGCCGCTGCCGTCGCTGCCCATCACCAGAGTCATCTGGGCGGAGGTGCCCACCCCGTCGATCTCCGAGATCACCTTGTACTGATTGCCCTCCGCGTCGCCGATGGCGTCCCGGTGGACATCCAGGATGAAGCGGATGGAGGGGTATTCCGCCAGATAGGTCTCAATGGCCGCCAGGGCGTTGTTATAGGCGTCGTTGTACGACGAGTAGTCGTACAGTGTCCGGTCATGGAGGACGGAGATCCCGGCGGCGGTGAACACCTCCGCCATCTCGTCTCCCACCCCCACCACGTTGTAGCGGGAGTCCGTAGTGCGGTAGTTGCCGGACCAGACGATGTCCGTGCCCGGGGGTGGGGTGTAGGCCTCGCTGCCGTGGGTGTGGAGGATCAGAATCTGAGGCTCCCCATCGGCGAGCCGGGCGTCAAAGGGCTCCGACAGCTCCGTGACGGTGAGGGCGTGGTCCGTGCTGTTGGAGATGTAGGACCGGCCGCAGACCGTATAGCCGCTGGGGTCCGTAGGCACCAGTGTTCTGGCCGGAACGCCGTTGTCCGTCTCTCCCGTGGTCTCCAGCGGCGTCTCCTCCACCGGCTCCGTGACAGTCTCCTCCCGGCCGTCCGCACCGGATTCCTCCGTCCGCTCGGTGGACCACAGCTCCGCCACAGCCGCCCGGGCGGACAACAGCAGGGGAGACTCTCCCAACGTCATCACCGCGGCGGGGGAGAGGTCATCGTTCGCCCACAGGTCCCCCAGCTCCCATTTCAGCGCCGCCAGCGGAGACGCCGCCCGCAGGGCCGCCCAGGCTGCAGACGCGCTGTCGCTTCCGGCGGTGACCACAACCGCCCAAAGGGTCCCGGCCGCCAGCCCGGCTGCGCCCAGCCGCCGGAGCCCTCTTCTGAACGGGCCTGGAAAAACCGGCCTCTTCATATCGCCTCACCTCTGGGACAACCTTATGCGGCGGCGGGCGGAGATATGACAGCCCGGTTTTCCACAGTGTTTGGGAAAAAGGGGAGAGGGGTTCGCCCTCTCCCGCATCTCTCTTATTTCTGCTCAGCGGCCGCCTTCTGGTCCATCAGCGCCTTGTCTACACAGAAGAAGGTGAACTCCCCCGTGGCCAGCAGCCTGCCGCCCTCTCCGGTGATGTCCACAGCGGTGAGCACCGTGGACTTTCCACGGTGCCGGACCCAAGCAGAGGCCCGCACCGTCCCTGTGGCCTGGTTGCGCAGGAAGTGGAGCGCGCTGGTCTGTGTGACGTAATACCGCCCGTCGCTGTGGGCCGCCGCGCCGGTGGCGTTGTCCGCCAGGGTGTAGATGGCGCCGCCATGAATCAGCCCGTAGGGGTTGTAGCTCTCCGGGCGGATGTCCAGCTTGAAGACCGCCCGGTCTTTTTCCACGCGTTCCAGCTCGATATAATTATGGAGCATGAAGGCATTCTTCCTCATTCGTGTCTCCGCGCTCTCCCGGATATGTTCTAGAGATTCTTCCATCGTGTGCTTCCTTTCCGTTTTCAAACAATTTTTCTTCTATTTTAACGGGAGGGGGGAGAATCTGTCAAGAACTGCGAAAGTTCATGCTGCCTGTCCGTGTTTATCTGTATACGCATAGAAAGACCAGAGCGCCGGCTGTATAGCCGTCGCCCTGGTCCGCTTTCCACATACTGTTAAAAATGCACTGACTCCAGTGTCTCCAGTTCTGCCTGCCACAGTGCCGCGGAAGCATCGCTCGGCATCCGCCAGTCGCCGCGGGGGGAGAGTGCCGCAGAGCCTACCTTGGGGCCGTCCGGCAGACAGCTGCGCTTGAACTGCTGAGAGAAGAAGCGGCGGTAGAAGGTCTTCAGCCACTTCAGGATCACATCCGGGGTGTAGGTCTTCCCCAGGGCATACAGCGCCAGACGGTAGATCTTCCGGGGCGGGAAGCCCCAGCGGAGCATGTAGTACAGGAAGAAGTCGTGTAGCTCATAGGGCCCCACCAGATCCTCGGTCCGCTGGCTGATCTCCCCTTGGACAGCGGGCAGCAGCTCCGGGGAGACAGGGGTGTCCAGAATATCCTCCAGCACGTCATGGAGGGCCTCGTCCTTCTCCGCGTTGTCCCGGGCCAGATAGGCCACCAGATGCCGCACCAGGGTCTTGGGGATGGAGCAGTTGACGGCGTAGTTGCTCATGTGGTCGCCATTGTAGGTGCACCAGCCCAGGGCCAACTCACTGAGATCTCCCGTGCCGATCACCAGGCCGCCGGTCTGGTTTGCAATGTCCATCAGGACCTGGGTCCGCTCCCGGGCCTGGCCGTTTTCAAAGGTGACGTCATGGTTCTCCATGCTCTGTCCGATGTCGGTAAAATGTCGCCGCACCGCCTGGGAGATGTCAATGATCTTCAGCGTGGCACCCATCCGCTCCGCCAGCAGCTCCGCGTTGGACTTCGTCCGGGCAGTGGTGCCGAAGCAGGGCATGGTGACGGCCACGATGTCGCTGGCGGGCCGGTTCAGCATCCCCATGGCCAGGGCCGTGATCAGCAGGGCCAGGGTGGAGTCCAGCCCGCCGGAGAGGCCCACCACCGCCGTCTTGGCGCCGGTGTGCTCCAGCCGCTTCTTCAGACCCAGGGAGGCGATCCGCAGGATCTCCTCACACCGCTCCGCCCGGCCCGCGGCATCCTCCGGCACGAAAGGAGATGGGGAGACGTACCGGGTGAGCCGGGTCTCCTCCACCGGCAGCGTGAAGCCGCACCGCCAGATCTCCGGCGGCTCCTTGCCGAAGGTGAAGGTGTTGGTCCGGCGGCGGTCATGGATCAGCCGGTCCACATCGATCTCGCTGACGGTGAGTCCGGTGGCGAACCGCCGCTCCGCCAGCAGGGTACCGTTTTCCGCGATCATATTGTGGCCGGTGAACACCACATCGGTGGTGGACTCTCCCTCTCCGGCATCCGCGTACACATAACCGCACATCAGCCGGGCGGACTGGCCTGTCACCAGGGAGCGGCGGTAGTCCGCCTTGCCCACCAGCTCATTGGATGCGGAGAGGTTCAGAATCACGGTGGCGCCCTTCCGGGCCAGCTCCACAGAGGGCGGCGCCGGGGCCCACAGATCCTCGCAGATCTCCACGCCGATCACCAAGTTGGGCATGGTGTCGCAGGCAAAGGTCTGGTTCGTACAGAGACTCACATGCTGCCCGCACAGCTCAATCCCGTGCTCCACGCCGCTGCCGGATGCAAACCACCGCTGCTCATAAAACTCCCCATAATTGGGCAGATAGACCTTGGGAATCAGCCCCAAAATCTCTCCTTTTTGTATAATAGCCGCACAGTTATACAATTTGTTGTCCCATTTGTCCCACACGGGCAGGCCAAGGGCCGTCACGATCTCCAGATTTCTTGTAGCCTCCAGGATGGTCTGAAGGCCCTCCTCGGCGCCCCGGAGCAGCGTGTCCTGCAGGAACAGATCTCCGCAGGTGTAGCCGGTGAGGCACAGTTCCGGAAGAGCCAGCACCTTCACCCCCTGCTTGTCCGCCTCCCGCATCAGGGTAAAAATCTGTTCCGCGTTATAGCGGCAGTCCGCCACCCGGATTTTGGGGGTGCCTGCGGCCACGGAGATAAAACCGTCTCTCATGTTGAAAAGCCTCCTTGAAGGAAAAACCTGTATGTTGGATATTCTACACCCGGCGGCCCGGATTTACAAGAAAGGGCCTTGTTTTTTTGGCGGCATTCTGATATTCTGAATGCAATCAAACCTCCCGCGCCCTCTTGCCGGATGGGAATGCCGATGGGCCTGGAGACTGCTCCGCAGGTATTGCGAGGAGCGGTCCCCGGGCTTTTCTTCTCTGCATCCGGGTGGAACAGCGGCACCATCTTTCAAAGGAGGAACGCCATTATGCCGTTTCAGCTGCGCCCCTATTTTCCGCCGGTCTTTTCCACACCCGCACTGGAAAACGCACCGGACGCCGTCTTTCGCCCGGCGCCCCGGGACGGCGTGGCGCCGGAGAATTTCCACGCCATGAGCATCTTTCCGGAATACTTCAAAATCGCAGGGCAGTGGCATCTGGCCCGGGAGAGCCGGATGGACTGCGTGGCTGTGTGGGATCGGGGCCGCATCGACGTCCGGGAATTCCGCCGCCTGCGGCAGGGAGATCTGGTGGCCGTCGGCCGCACAGAACAGGGAGAGGAGGGGATCCTCGTCCACCCGGACGGCTTCCGGGAGCGCCGGGTTGCCAGAGATGTGTTTGCCTTCCGGCAGGGCCGCTCCCGGGAGACCGCCTTTTCCCGGGACTATGACGAGCTCTATGAACTGCTGCGCCACGAACGGGACCACGGCAAGGTGGTCTGGGTGATGGGGCCCGCCTTCGCCTTTGACCACGACGCACGCAACGCCTTCTCCCAGCTCATCGCAGGCGGCTTTGTCCATGCCGTGCTGGCGGGCAACGCGCTGGCCACCCATGATCTGGAGGCAGCCTACCTCAACACTGCCCTGGGGCAGAACATCTACACGCAGGAAAGTCAGCCCAACGGGCACTACAACCATCTGGATACCATCAACCGGGTGCGGCTCCACGGATCGATTCCCGCCTTTCTGAAAGCGGAGCAGATCGAAAACGGCATTCTGCACACCTGCGAACGGCACGGCGTCCCGTACATACTGGCGGGCTCCATCCGGGACGACGGGCCTCTGCCGCCGGTGCTGGCAGACGTCTATGCCGCTCAGGACGCCATGCGGGCAGAGATCCGCTCCGCCACCACGGTGATCTGCATGGCCACTGCCCTCCACACCATCGCCGCCGGAAACATGACCCCCTCCTACCGGGTGCTGGCAGACGGAACCGTGCGGCAGGTGTATTTCTACTGCGTGGATATCTCAGAATTTGCCGTGAACAAACTCAGTGACCGGGGAAGCCTCTCCGCCCGGGGCATCGTCACCAATGTGCAGGACTTCATCGTCCATCTCAGCAAGGAGCTGATCCAGCCGTAAACACACAAAGGACCGCCATATGGCGGTCCTTTGTGCTGTGTGTGTTTTTAGGAGGGAGAAAACGCATCGGGTTTGGGTGAAACATGTGATGACATCTGTAAAAATGTAACATCTATCTGTAAAGGTGTATTAGATAACCCTCTTAAAA
>ENA-USUG01003566-USUG01003566.1-human-gut-metagenome-genome-assembly--contig:-NODE-3566-length-20944-cov-5.486174_pt1 | contig 20944 bp, 19 predicted proteins | sample MGYA00250059_ERZ773394 | MGnify/ENA primary metagenome ERZ773394 (study PRJEB29103, sample SAMN06111957) | human gut metagenome | biome: human gut; feature: ankylosing spondylitis patient; material... | reverse complement strand
GAAGAAGATACCTATGACGTAATGTGGAACTTCTTGGACAAACGAATGCTGGAACTGAAAGAAAATGTACAAAATGAAGATGGAGGAATCAATATGTGTGGAGCCGTAGATCAGATGATTGCAGAAGGAATGGAGCGCGGACTGGCCCAGGGAATGGAACGTGTTGCACAGGAGAAAGTATGGGGGATTCGGAATATGATTGAAGTTTGCAAGGAGTTAGGTGGGACTTATGATAATACGCAGTTCCAGGTGGAAATGAGATATCATCTGAGCCAGGAGGAAGCAGGAAAATATATGAAGCAGTATTGGAAGTAAACACAAACCCCTTGTAAAACCAAACTCAATCGTATATAATTTATCTTTAGATTACTGGTGTCTGACATCAGCAGAAGAATGAAATAGTAAGAGGAGATAAGCAATGGGAAAGGTACGTACAAGATTTGCGCCGAGTCCTACAGGACGTATGCATGTAGGAAACTTAAGAACGGCGTTATACGCATATTTGATCGCAAAGCATGAGGGAGGAGATTTCCTTCTTCGTATTGAGGATACTGACCAGGAGCGTCTGGTAGAGGGTGCTGTGGACATCATTTACCGCACACTGAAAGCAACTGGTCTTAAGCATGATGAGGGACCGGACAAAGATGGCGGCGTTGGTCCGTATGTACAGAGTGACCGTGTAAAATCCGGTATCTACATGGAATATGCTAAGAAGCTGATTGAAAAAGGCGAAGCATATTACTGCTTCTGTGATAAAGAACGTCTGGAGAGCCTGAAGCAGGAAGTGGCTGGAAAAGAGATCATGATCTACGACAAGCACTGCCTGCATCTGAGCAAGGAAGAAGTAGAAGAAAAATTAAAAGCAGGTGTTCCGTATGTTATCCGTCAGAACAACCCGCAGACAGGAACTACTACCTTCCACGATGAAATCTACGGAGATATTACCGTCGATAACTCTGAACTGGATGACATGATCCTGATCAAATCTGATGGATATCCGACCTACAATTTTGCAAATGTAGTAGATGACCATCTGATGGGCATCACTCATGTGGTTCGTGGAAACGAATACCTGTCTTCTTCACCGAAATACAATCGTCTGTATGAAGCATTTGGCTGGGAGGTTCCGGTCTATGTACACTGTCCGCTGATTACAGATGAGACTCATAAGAAGCTGAGCAAGCGTTGCGGACATTCTTCCTATGAAGATTTGATCGAGCAGGGCTTCCTGACTGAGGCAGTTGTGAACTTTGTAGCACTGCTGGGATGGTCACCGGAGGACAATCAGGAGATCATGTCCCTGGAGGAGCTTGTGGAGAAATTTGATTACCGCCATATGAGTAAATCTCCTGCAGTTTTTGATTACGGAAAACTGAAGTGGATGAATGGCGAGTACATTAAGAAGATGGACTTTGATGCATTCTATGAGAGAGCACTTCCGATCATCAAAGAAGTGATCACCAAGGATTATGATCTGAAGAAGATCGCTGCCATGGTGAAGACCCGTATTGAGATCTTCCCGGATATCAAGGAGCTGATTGATTTCTTTGAGGAAGTACCGGAGTACGATGTATCCATGTACACCCACAAGAAGATGAAGACGACTGCAGAGACTTCTCTGGCAGTTTTAAAAGAGGTGCTTCCGCTTCTGAAAGCACAGGAAGATTATAGCAATGACGCATTGTATGCAATGCTGAGTGCATATGTAGCGGAGAAAGGCTATAAGAACGGTTATGTTATGTGGCCGATCCGTACTGCTACTTCCGGTAAACAGATGACTCCGTGCGGAGCAACTGAGATCATGGAAGTGATCGGCAAAGAAGAAAGTATTGCACGTATTGAAAAAGCAATTGATAAATTAAGCGAGTCTTTATGAGTTCTTTTACAAAATCGCAGAGCGAAGCGATCCGTCATGTAGACGGACCGCTGCTCGTTCTTGCCGGCCCGGGATCGGGCAAAACCACCGTTGTGACAAAAAGAGTGCAGTACCTGGTACAGGATTGCAGTATTTCCCCTTCTTCAATTCTGGTCATCACCTTTACGAAGGCAGCTGCTACGGAGATGAAGGAGCGTTTTACACGCCTGATGGAACAGCAGGCACAACCGCCCGGAGGATATGGAAACGTATCGTTTGGTACTTTTCATGCTGTTTTTTTCAATATTTTGAAATTGTCTTATGGGTTTACGGTGGCAAATATCATTACTGAGGAGACCAGACGCCAGTATCTGAAGGAGAGTGTAGACCGGATGAAACTGGAGATCGATGATGAAAATGAATTTCTCACGGGGATTGCCGGAGAGATCAGTCTGATCAAAAATGAACGGGTAGAACTGGAACATTATTTTTCAAAAAACTGTTCGGAAGAGGTGTTCCGAAAGATCTACGAAGGGTACGAAGAACGAAAGAAGCGTGCAAGACTCATTGATTTTGACGATATGCTGGTCTATACATGGGAACTGTTGTCCCAGCGGAAAGATATTCTGTCTGCCTGGCAGAAAAAATATCAGTACATACTGGTGGATGAATTTCAGGATATCAACCGCCTACAGTATGATATTTTGCGTCTGCTGGCAGAGCCGGAGAACAATCTGTTCATTGTGGGAGATGATGATCAGTCCATCTACCGATTTCGGGGTGCCAGACCGGAGATCATGCTGAATTTTCGGAAGGATTATCCAAAATCAGGACAGGTACTGCTGAATGATAATTTTCGCTCTACCACACAGATTGTAGAGGCAGCTGGTCGGGTGATCGCCAGGAATAAGACCCGGTTTCTGAAGAACATCATAGCTCGAGGTGGAGATGGGGCTTTGGTGCGGAGCCTGGAATTTCCAGATCAGCAGCAGGAGTGTACTTATATTTTGAGAGAGATTCAGAACTGGCAGGCAAGGGGAGGTTCGCTTCGCCAGGTAGCGGTCATTTATCGCACCAACACCCAGCCAAGGGTCGTGATCCAGAAGCTGATGGAGTATAACCTGCCATTTCGGGTGAGGGATCAGGTTCCAAATCTGTTCCAGCACTGGATCGCCAGAGATCTGTTCTGTTATATGAGACTTGCCATGGGAAGCGGACTTCGTAAGGACCTGCTTCCGGTGCTGAACCGTCCTAAACGGTATCTGAGCCGGGAGTGTCTGAATGATGAGCGGATCTCCTGGGAATATATGCTTGACTTTTATAAGGATAAGCGTTATGTGTGTGACCGAATCGAGAGGCTGCAGTATGATCTGAAGATGATGAGCCGCATGGGTCCTTTTGCAGCCATCAATTATATCCGCCATGTGATCGGATACGAAGAGTATCTGAAAGAGTACGCCGGGTTTCGGCGCATGAATGTGGAGGATCTTCTGGAGGTGCTCTCAGATCTGCAGGAGAGTGCCAGAGAGTATCATACCTATGAAGAATGGTTTATCTATATTGAAAAATATACAGAAGAGATGGAGCAGTTGAAAAAGCGGCAGCAGGAAGTAAAGGATGGTGTTCATCTGACCACTATGCACAGCAGCAAAGGACTGGAATATGAAAAGGTATTTATCCTGGATGCGGCGGAAGGAATAACGCCTTACAAGAAAGCGGTGCTGGAACCGGATCTGGAAGAAGAGCGGCGCATGTTTTATGTGGCTATGACCCGTGCCAAGAAGGAACTGACCATCTGCTGGACCAAGAAGGTAGGAAGCCATGAGAAGAAACCATCCCGGTTTCTGGAAGAGATGCAGGAGGAAGTAAGAAATGACAGAACAGTATAAGACCGTCTACGAAGGCGGCGAAGGAGAGATCGTAGAGAAAAAATCCAGGTTTATTGCCACTGTCCGCCCGGTGGAGACAGAAGAAGAGGCTCTTGCATTTATCGAGGAAATGAAGAAAAAATACTGGGATGCCAGACATAATTGTTCTGCTTATGTGCTGGGAGAGCGACAGGAACTGATGCGGTGCAGTGATGATGGAGAACCATCCCAGACAGCGGGAAAACCTATGATGGATGTGTTGACCGGAGCAGGGCTTACGAATGTGGCGGTGGTGGTGACCCGTTATTTTGGAGGAACACTGCTTGGAACCGGCGGACTGGTGCGTGCTTATTCAGCGGCGACCAAAGAAGGACTGGCCAACAGTACGATCATAACAAAATATTGGGGAACGAAGCTTCTGGTAAACACCGACTACAATGATATTGGAAAGCTTCAGTATCTGTTCGGACAGCGGGAGATTCCTATTATGGATGCTCAATATACGGAAAAGGTAAGCTTTGTGGTATTGATTCCCGTGAGCCGGGTGGAAGAGATCAAGAAAGCCGTGACAGAAGCAGTCAGTGGCCGGGCAGGCATGGAAGAAGTGGAACAGCTTTTCTATGCGCTGATCGATGGAGAATATATTTGCTTCTGATATCCTGCGGTAAATCAAGACCGACAGAGAAGAAAAATAAAAGCCGGAAGACCTGTATCTTGCAATGTCTTCCGGCTTTTTCTGACCTGCAAAGCAGATCAGGGAATGACTAGTTCAGTTCATCCTCAGATACCAGTTCGTCGTACTCCATGGAATCCAGCAGCTCATCGAATGCATCAGAAGCGATCTCGTACTCTTCATCAGACTCAATGTTCTCAAGCTTCGGCTGACCGGCTGCATCTTTGGAATAACGATACAGATATACTTCGCCGTCTTCGTTCTGGCCGTTCTCATCCAGCGGAAGCAGAGCGATGTATTCTTTATCGCCGCCGTCGAAGATGCCTACGATGGCACATTCTACGGTGCTGTCATCATCCAGGGTCAGAGTTACGGTAACGCCGTCTCCGCCGCAGGAAGAGCAATCGCCATTGCATTTGGTTTCATCACAGTTATTGGACATTTGTAAACCCTCATTTCTTTCATAATAAACAGTTCAGGGAAAATCCCTGTACAAAACATATCATTTACAATTTATCAGAAGCCGGATGGTTTTGCAAGAGCTAATCACTGTAGTCGGACATAAAATCATTGCTGAGCCGTATACACAGAGCCAGCTTGTCTTTGAGATCCACCTCAGTTCCTTCATCAGCGGATACGGTCACGACATAATCGTCAGAGAAAAAGCTTTCCAGTTCTGCCTTTCCCTCACCGACTTTATTTCCATCAAAGTCCATCAGATAATTGCCCTTTTCAGTTGCCAGATAGTCTCTGGCAACATTTCCCTCTGCATCCAGAAAGACAATATAATAAGCCCGCTCCAGTGTATCGCTTTCCAGGATCCGCTCCTGTGCATATCCTAAGCAGTTGTCATCCATATCGTAATATCCATACGTATTACCGGAATTGACCCCTTCCATGTTGTAGATCCATTTCTCCTTTGGATAAGAGATATAGAACCATGGCTCTCCGCCGGAGGTGATGGTCCATTTGGTGTTGAAGAAGCCTCTTTCTACGATCCGTCCGGCAACTGTACCGTCAGCGATCAGGTCGGAATCGAGGACAATGTCATCCAGGTCACCGGTAACGGTGAGGGTGGAGGCATTATTAAGCAGCTCCCGCTGGTCCGATTCAGCAGCTTTTGGAGTATCTTTTCCGCATCCGATGATTGCAAGCGAGAACGCCAGTATCAGAAAAAGTACTGTTTTTCTGGTAAATGATTTCATCTATTTAGTCATCCTCCTCATCTCTTGCAATCTCTCTTGCCACCATGATCGCCATAGCAGTCATCAGTGGAAGATAATCGGTGTCATAGACGATCATCACAGCATTATCAAAGATCAGATTGTGTATGGTCAGTTCCAGGTCATCCATGATGGCACCCAGCATCCGTCCATTGAGAGTGACTGTGAAGTTGTGTCCGATGGAACCAGCATATTCTCTGAGCTCCAGTCTTCCTTCTGTTACATCCATAGTGAAATGATCCCGGATCAGCTCGAATTTTTTCTCCAGCTTTCCGTAGAGCACATCATTTGCATAGAAGCGATAAGTCGGCAGCACATGAAGAATCTCTTTCTCTACGCGGAATACTTCTCTGTGAGACGGGTCAAAGATGCGGAATTTGAGAAGAGGAGCTGTTCCATCGATAGAGTAGACCAGATTACCGTCCTTGTCACACAGATCGAAATGCTGTCCTGTCAGTTTGAAATCTTCTGTAAAGGTGTATACCTCTGATGGTTCAGATTCCGGGATCGGAAGGACTTTACCGGTATTTGCATAAGAAGAGATGCTGTCAAACAAATACTTCTGAAGCAGGATCACATCCGAGTGATAGCAGACGCTGTCAGCAGTATTATCTGCAAAGTTTTCTCTCGGAGGGATCAGCGGTTTTGTTATCCGCTTTTTGATCAGACCTGCCAGATCGGAGTAGCCGAGGTACCCGTTGATACCGGAACCGGTGATCCAGAAATAGAGATAATTTCCATACTCATCCGGTCCGAAGATCAGAGCAGGCTGCTTCATAGTACAAATATGTCCCAGATAGCCGCTGCCCAGAGGAGTGGATACATTTTTGAAGGCTTCATAGAAATCTTCGATTTTTCTCACGGTCTCACCGAAACTGACCATTTTTACAATGTCAGTAGAGTTATTGTAATCTTCCGGGGTTGCCATCATCCAGATGGCGACTCCGAAGATCAGAATCACCGTTCCTACGGAGATGAGGACAGAACTGTAATAAAATTTGAAGATTAAGCCAAGCCCAAGAACGGAAACAATGGCACCAACCAGCCGATAGAGAATACGTCGCAATTTCATAAGACTCCTCCTTCTCATATGTATTTTATATTATAATTCAAATGATATCATTTTCAAATTTTGTTGTCACTACCCGAAAGAATCATATCTTGACTTTATAGCATTTTTTTATAAAATAAAACTATTCGGAGTTTCCGGATATCGCAGACAAGGATACACAGAGGAGGAAATGAATATGGATATGATATTTTCAAAAAGAGCCACTCAGATCGAGGAAGGTATTTTTTCAATTCTAAATACAAAGAAAGAAGAACTGCTGCAGGCGGGCAGAGAAGTCTATAATTTTTCTGTGGGCACGCCGGATTTTAAAACACCGGAACATATTATGAAAGCAATGGAAGAGGCCTGCAAGGATCCTGATAATTACAAATATGCCATGGCTGATCGGCCGGAAATGCTGGAAGCTATGAAGAATTTTTATAAAAATCGTTTTGGCGTGGAGCTTGAGACAGATCAGATCATGAGCATGTATGGATCTCAGGAAGGCATGGCACATATTGCTCTTGTCATGTGTGATCCGGGAGATGTGGTACTGGTGCCAAATCCAGGTTACCCAGTGTTCGGCATGGGACCACAGCTCATGGGGGCAAAGGTAGAGACTTATCCGCTCTATGCAGAAAATAATTTCCTGCCGGATTTTGCAGATATTCCGGAGGAGACAGCCAAAGCCGCGAAATTTATGATCATTTCTTATCCGGCCAATCCGGTATGTTCCGTGGCAGATGACAGCTTTTATGAAAAAGCCATTGCATTTGCAAAAAAATATAATGTGATCCTGCTTCATGACAATGCTTATTCCGATATTATCTTTGGTGGAAAAGAGGGAAAATCTTTCCTGTCTTATCCAGGAGCCATGGAAGTGGGTATTGAATTTTATTCTCTGTCCAAGTCTTATAACATGACTGGCATGCGAATCTCTTTTGCGCTTGGTAATAAAGATGTGATCCAGATGTTCCGGAAAGTCCGTTCTCAGATTGATTACGGCATCTTTCTGCCGATCCAGAAGGCCGCAGTGGCAGCACTGACTGGTCCGCAGGACAATGTAAAAGAGCAGTGCCGGATCTATGAAGAGAGAAATTATGCGCTCTGCAGAGGCATGAGCAGTATTGGATGGAAGATCCCGGATGGGCAGGGAACCATGTTCGTATGGGCACCGATCCTGGAGAATTATACCAGTTCAGAGAGATTTACCCTGGATCTGATGGAGAAGACCGGCATGATCGTAACGCCGGGTACTGCCTTTGGCGATCTGGGAGAAGGGTATGTGCGGATTGCATTGGTTCATCCGGTGGAAACCATTGAAAAAGTAGTTCGTATCGTAAAGGAAAGTGGTATTCTGGAAGCATGAGTTTTGTAGATGCATATACTGATTTCATTTTCATAGAGAATCAGCCGGAGCAGGCAGATATGATCTTTCTTCCTGGATCTGCAGAAGGAGCACTGCCAGTGCGGGCGGCACAACTCTGGAAGGAAGGATATGCGCCATTGGTGCTCCCTTCTGGAAAATATTCCAAGCTGACAGGATGTTTTACAGGGCATGGGGATCATGAGACCGAGTGGGATTATTTTCATGAGATCCTGCTAAAGGAAGGAGTGGCTGATCACGCGATCCTTCAGGAAAAGCAGGCAACTTATACTTATGAAAATGCAATTTTCTCCCGCAAATTAACTGATAAACTGGGTCTGGACATTAAAAAGGCGATTCTGGTCTGTCAGGCATATCATGCAAGACGTGCGAGCCTTTATTATCAGGTCTGTTACCCGGAGACTGAGATTCTGGTGTGCCCGGTGATTACCAGAGGCATCAGCCGGGATAACTGGTATCAGCATGAGACAGGTATTGAGACGGTACTGAAAGAAGTAGAACATTGTGGCAGTCAGTTTGGAGAAATCTTCCGGGCGAGACTATAATGCTAGAATTTGTTACGCATAACAACTTTCTGAAGAAAAAGATAGATAGAGTAATATTACACTTTTTGCAAATTCCGACTATAATCATTGACATAAAGAGCAATCCGAAAACGATGTCCGGTTTACCGATATCGCGGAGGCAACAAAAATAATCAATCATTATAAAAGGAGAAGAGCAAAATGAAAATCGTAGTATTGGATGGTTACACTGAAAACCCGGGAGACATCAGCTGGGAGCCGCTGGAGGCACTTGGAGAGGTAACAGTATATGATCGTACATCTTATGAGGAGTCTCCGCTGATCGCTGAGCGTATCAGTGATGCAGAAGTCGTTGTTATTAACAAGACCCCGATCAGTAAAGAGACTATTGACAAATGCCCGAACATCAAGACAATCGCAGTTCTGGCAACTGGTTACAATGTAGTTGATTATGAGTATGCAAAATCCAAAGGAATCCCGGTTCAGAACGTACCGGTATATGGAACTGACAACGTAAGCCAGTTTGCAGTATCCCTTCTGATGGAAGTTTGCTCCCATATTGGACATCACAACGAGTCCGTACATAAAGGAGAGTGGGCTAGCAACGCTGACTGGTGCTACTGGCATTATCCGATGATCGAGGTATCTGGAAAGACTGCAGGTATCATTGGTCTGGGACGTATCGGTGTCAACACCGCTAAGATCCTGAAAGCAATGAATGTAAATGTTATCGCATACGATGCATTCCAGAGCGAGGCTGGAAAACAGGTTGCTACTTATGTAGAGCTTGACGAGCTGCTTGCTAAATCTGACTTTATTTTCCTGCATTGCCCGCTGTTCCCGTCTACTGAGGGAATCATCAACAAAGACAACATCGCTAAGATGAAAGACGGCGTGGTTATCATCAACAACAGCCGTGGACCGCTGGTTGTAGAGCAGGATCTGTATGATGCACTGGAGAGCGGAAAAGTATCTGCAGCAGCAGTTGACGTTGTATCTACAGAGCCGATCAAAGCTGACAATGTTCTGCTGAAAGCGAAAAACTGCATCATCACTCCGCATATTTCCTGGGCAACTCAGGATGCAAGAAAACGTATCATGAACACCACCGCGGAGAATATCAAATCTGTTCTTGATGGTGCACCTGTAAACGTGGTTAACAAATAGTATGAAGATAGTAATTGCGATTGACTCTCTGAAAGGAAGCTTAAGCTCCATGGAAGCGGGACACGCGATCGAACAGGGAATCCGCAATGTTCTGCCGGAGACAAAAGTGCTGGTAAAGCCGCTGGCTGACGGCGGAGAAGGAACAACGGAGGCTCTGGTAGAAGGTCTTGGCGGCGATATGGTACAGGTGCAGGTACATGGGCCGCTGGAAACACCGGTGAATGCTGCTTACGGAGTGATCAGGGAGTCAAATACGGCAATCATGGAGATGGCTGCAGCTGCAGGTATTATCCTGGTTGGCAAAGACAAGCGTCCGCTAGATGCAACCACGTATGGTGTCGGTGAGATGATCCGTGATGCCATTACCAGAGGCTGCAGAGAATTTATTATTGGAATCGGCGGAAGTGCCACCAATGATGGTGGTATCGGAATGCTGACAGCATTGGGATATGAGTTCCTGGATGCTGAAGGAAAACCGGCAGGAATCGGAGCAGGAGCACTTTACAAAGTTGCAAAAATCTGCGATGATAAAGTGATGCCGGAATTAAAAGACTGTCATTTCCGCATTGCATGCGATGTGACCAATCCTCTCTGTGGAGAGAATGGTTCTACTTATATCTATGGTCCGCAGAAAGGTGTGACTGTAGAACTTCGGGATGAGCTTGACCATGCTATGGGTGCTTATGCACAGGTAGTAAAAGCTTACAATGGAACTGATTATGCGAAGACACCAGGTGCCGGTGCAGCCGGAGGACTTGGATTTGCATTCTTAAGTTTCTTAAGCGGAGAGCTTCTTCCAGGTATCGAACTGGTACTGAATGCAGTGGAGATGGATAAAGCAATGGAAGGTGCAGATCTGGTATTTACCGGAGAGGGTCGTCTGGATTATCAGACAGCCATGGGAAAAGCACCGGTGGGCATTGCAAAAATGGCGAAAAAGCACGGTGCAAAGGTGATTGCTCTTGCGGGAGCAGTGATCGAAGGGGCACAGGAGTGCAACGAACAGGGAATTGATGCTTATTTCCCGATTCTCCGCCAGGTAGTGACACTTGACGAGGCCATGGATCCGGCAACGGCAAGAAAGAATATGGTTGAGACCACGGAGCAGGTAATGCGCCTGGTAGCAGCTGTAAAATAAGAAAGAGAAAGAGAGATACACATGACGGATGAAACATTGATCCTTTTGGGAACTGGCAACGCAACAGTAACCAAATGCTTCAACACCTGCTTTGCGATTAAAACCGGAGAGGAATATTTTCTGGTGGATACAGGAGGTGGTAATGGTATCATGACTCAGCTTGAAAAAGCGGGGATTCCTATGGAATCAATCCACGAGATTTTTATGAGCCACGAACATACCGATCACTTACTGGGACTGATCTGGCTGATCAGAATGATCGCAACAAAGATGAAGAAGGGACAATATGAAGGCAATCTGAACATTTACTGCCATGCCGATCTGAAAGAAATTATCCTGACGATTACCAGACTGACCGTTCAGGCGAAATTTTTTAACATGATCGGAGAACGGATCTTCATTCATCCGGTGGAAGACAACGAAGAGAGAGACATCCTGGGGTATCATGTGACCTTTTTCGATATTCATTCTACAAAGGCAAAGCAGTTCGGCTTCACTATGAACCTGAAAAATGGAAAGAAATTCACCTTCCTTGGAGATGAGCCCTATCAGGAACACGAAGAAGTCTATGCGAAGGATGCGGACTGGTTATTGCATGAGGCATTTTGCCTGTATGCGGATCGGGACAAATATAAGCCTTATGAAAAGCATCATACGACGGTAAAGGAAGCCTGTGAGAATGGGGAGAAGCTGGGAGCTAAGAATCTGATCCTCTATCATACAGAGGACAAGAATCTGGCAAACAGACGAGAGCTGTATACAGCAGAAGGAAGCCTTTATTATCACGGCAATCTGATCGTACCGGACGATCTGGAACGGATCGTATTATAAGCCATGTGTATGAGAGGGGAGGTTCTTAGGAACTGTCTCCCTCTTGTGCAGTCTGCCCTTAAAAGACAGAGAAAACATTCGCTTGAAAAAAGCTAAAAATATGGTACTATATAAACGTATTATTTTAGGATAGAAAGGAAATGAATTATGCAGACTTTAGAGTTACAGAAAATTGCAAATGAAGTCCGCAAAGGAATCGTTACCGGTGTACATAGTGCAAAGGCCGGACATCCAGGTGGATCTTTATCTGCAGCAGACATTTTTACCTATCTCTATTTTGAAGAGATGAACATCGACCCGAAGAACCCGACTGATCCGGACAGAGACCGTTTTGTTCTTTCCAAAGGACATACCGCTCCGGGTTATTACAGTGCAATGGCTCAGAGAGGTTATTTCCCGGTTGAGGAGCTTCTGACTCTTCGTCATGTAGACAGCCGTCTGCAGGGACATCCGTGTATGCAGGATCTTCCGGGTATTGATATGTCTTCAGGATCTCTGGGACAGGGAATCTCCGCGGCAGTTGGTATGGCAATCGCCGGAAAACTGGACAACAAATCTTATCGCGTATATACCCTGCTGGGTGATGGCGAGATCCAGGAAGGTCAGGTATGGGAGGCTTCCATGCTGGCTGCACATCGTCATCTGGACAACCTGGTAGTGATCGTTGACAACAACGGTCTTCAGATCGATGGAAGAATCGAAGATGTGAACTCTCCGTATCCGATCGATAAAAAATTCGAGGCATTTAACTTCCATGTGATCAACGTTGCTGACGGTAATGACATGGATCAGTTAAGAGCTGCTTTTGAGGAAGCTAAGACTGTAAAAGGACAGCCGACTGCTATTATCGCCAAGACTGTAAAAGGTAAAGGCGTATCCTTCATGGAGAACCAGGCATCCTGGCATGGAACTGCTCCGAACGATGAGCAGTATGCAGTAGCAATGGCAGATTTGGAGAAAGTAGGTGAAGCATTATGTCAGAAGTAAAGAAGATCGCAACGAGAGAAAGCTACGGTAACGCTCTGGCAGAGCTTGGCGCACAGAATCCGAATATTGTCGTACTTGATGCAGACCTTGCAGGAGCTACTAAGACTGGTGTTTTCAAAAAAGCATTCCCGGAGCGTCACATTGACTGTGGTATCGCTGAGGGAAATATGATGGGAGTAGCAGCAGGACTTGCTACCTGCGGAAAGATCCCGTTCGCTTCTTCTTTTGCTATGTTCGCAGCAGGAAGAGCATTTGAGCAGGTTCGTAACTCTATCGGATATCCGCACCTGAACGTTAAGATCGGTGCTACCCATGCTGGTATCTCTGTAGGTGAGGATGGAGCTACTCATCAGTGTAACGAGGATATCGCCATTATGCGTACAATTCCGGGAATGACTATTATCTGCCCGGCGGATGATGTAGAAGCAAGAGCTGCTGTAAAAGCTGCTGCTGAGTATGTAGGACCTGTCTATATGAGATTTGGCCGTCTGGCAGTTCCGGTAATCAATGATGAAGCTAATTATAAATTTGAAATTGGTAAAGGAATTACCCTGAAAGAAGGTAAAGATGTAACCATCATCGCTACCGGACTTGAGGTAAATGAAAGCCTTGAGGCTGCTAAGCTTCTTGAGGCTGACGGTATCTCTGCTGAGGTGATCAATATCCATACCATCAAACCGCTTGACAAAGAGCTGGTAGTTGCATCTGCAAAGAAGACTGGCAAAGTTGCAACCGTAGAAGAGCATTCTGTTATCGGTGGACTTGGTGGAGCTGTTGCTGAGGCTCTTTCTGAGGAAGCTCCGACCAAGATGCTTCGTATCGGTATGATGGACAAGTTCGGACAGTCTGGTCCGGCAAAAGCTCTGATCGAGTACTATGGTCTGGATGGAAAGAGCATTTATGAGAAAGTAAAAGCATTTCTGTAAGCTGAAGTTCTGAATCGAAGATAAAAAAGATCCCGCAGGATTCACTGGAAAGTGAAGATCCTGCGGGATCTTTTTTGCTGTCGGGGAAATTACCGGAACATTATCTGCCCCAGAATTCTTTGATAAGATCCACACGGGAAGTCATGGCAGTCAGCAGTCCGTCCAGAACCGTAATAGCAGCCATGCATTCGACAACCACCACTGCGCGGGGCACGATAATGGGATCGTGGCGGCCGTGGATAGAGACTTCAATGTCTTCCCCGGATTTATTGACCGTATGCTGCAGAGTGCTGATGGATGGCGTCGGTTTGAAGGCTGCCCGGAAGATAATGTCGCTTCCGTCACTGATGCCGCCCAGGATACCACCGGCATGGTTGGTTTTCTTGCCGACAGATCCATCTTCCTTCATATAGAAGGCATCGTTGTTCTCACTGCCGCAGCTTCTGGCAGCTAGAAATCCATCACCGATCTCAAAGCCCTTGACTGCGCCGATGGAACAGATGGATTTTGCCAGGTTTGCGCTTAATTTATCAAAACAGGGATCGCCCACACCTGCGGGGACGCCCTTGATCACACATTCCACCACACCGCCGCAGGAATCTTCTTTTGTGCGACAGGCATCCAGATAAGCCATCGCCTGTTCAGCTGCTTCTGCGTCAGGCATATTGACGGCGTTGCGTTCCATCTCTGAGAGATCAAAGCGGCTGTCATTGATCTGTACCGGTCCGATGGAGCGGGTATAAGCGGTGACAGTGATGCCAAGCTCCTGTAAAAGCTTTGCAGCGACCGCACCTGCGGCCACACGGCCAATGGTCTCACGCCCGGAAGAACGACCGCCGCCGGTGTAATCACGAAATCCGTATTTGCAGTCGTAGGTATAGTCTGCGTGTCCGGGACGATAGTAGGATGCAATCTCACTGTAATCCTTGGAACGCTGGGATGTATTTCGGACCATCAAAGAGATAGGGGTACCGGTAGTGCGTCCGTCAAAGACGCCGGACAGAATCTCAACAGTATCATCTTCCTTACGGGGAGTGGTGAAACGGGACTGTCCCGGTTTTCTGCGGTTTAAGTAGACCTGAATATCTTCTTCGGTGAGAGAAAGTCCGGCCGGACAGCCATCGATCACTACACCGATGCCTTTGCCGTGGGATTCACCCCAGGTCGTAATAGAAAAAATATTGCCAAAAGTGGAACCTGCCATAGGTAAAATACTCCTGTTCTGTATATTTGGATTGACTAAATCCAAGTATATAGAATATACTTTCATCTGTAAAGACTAAATGGAGGATGAGGAACTTTGTATAAATTACTGAAAAAAGATGGAGATGCCAAACGAGGGGAATTTCATACCGTACACGGAGTGATCCAGACACCGGTGTTCATGAATGTGGGAACGGCAGCAGCAATTAAGGGGGCAGTGTCTACGGAGGATCTGGAAGAGATCGGAACCCAGGTGGAGCTGTCCAACACCTATCATCTGCATGTAAGACCTGGTGATGAAGTCGTTAAAAAGATGGGAGGACTTCATAAATTTATGTCATGGAACAAACCAATTCTGACCGATTCCGGCGGATTTCAGGTATTTTCCCTGGCAGGGCTTCGTAAGATCAAGGAAGAAGGAGTATGTTTCAACTCACATATCGATGGAAGAAAGATTTTCATGGGTCCGGAAGAGAGTATGCAGATCCAGTCTAATCTGGCTTCTACCATTGCCATGGCATTTGACGAGTGTCCGCCAAGCCTTGCAGACAGAAAATATGTGCAGGATTCGGTGGACCGTACCGTTCGCTGGCTGAAGCGTTGTAAGACAGAGATGGATCGGCTGAACAGTCTGGAAGACACCATCAATAAGAACCAGCTGCTGTTTGGAATCAATCAGGGTGCAATCTTCGAGGATATCCGCATCGAGCATGCAAAGCAGATTACAGAGATGGATCTGCCTGGATATGCCATCGGTGGACTGGCAGTGGGTGAGAGTCATGAAGAGATGTACCGGATCATTGAAGCGGTGATACCGTATCTGCCGGTAGAAAAACCGACATACCTTATGGGTGTGGGAACACCTGCAAACATTCTGGAAGCAGTGGAACGAGGTGTGGATTTCTTTGACTGTGTATATCCAAGCCGTAACGGACGTCATGGACATGTCTATACCAATCATGGGAAGCTGAATCTGTTTAATGCAAAATACGAGCTGGACGAGGATCCTATCGAGGAAGGCTGTCAGTGCCCGGCCTGCCGTCGTTACAGCAGAGCATATATCCGCCATCTTCTGAAGGCAAAAGAGATGCTTGGCATGCGCCTGTGTGTGCTTCATAATCTGTATTTTTACAATCATATGATGGAGGAGATCCGTGAGGCCATCGAGCAGGGAAGATATCAGGAATATAAGAAGCAGAAACTTGACGGAATGAAAAATATTGTGTAGAATAGACGATAGGTTATTTTTCTAGGAGGAAACAGATATGTTATTAACCGCAACAGGTTCTGCGCAGACAACGGTAATGCTCATTTGGATCGTTGCATTGTTCGCAATCATGTATTTTATGATGTGGAGACCGCAGAAAAAAGAGCAGAAGAGAGTAGCTGCCATGCTTTCAGCAATGGAGGTTGGCGATGTGGTTGTTACCACGAGTGGATTTTATGGTGTGCTCATTGATATTACTGATGATGATGTGATCGTAGAGTTCGGAAGCAACCGCAACTGCCGTATTCCAATGAAGAAGTCGGCTATCCAGGAAGTGGAAAAACAAGACTAAGGCAAAGATGCCAAAAGGGGCGGGAGACTACTTCCGCCCCTTTTCTGCAAACTGTCAAGGCCCGTGTAAAAGAGGAGACATGAGATGAATTATAAGATTGGAGTGATTTCCGGTGATGGAATCGGCCCGGAGATTGTAAGAGAAGCCCGCAAGGTATTGGACGCGGTGTGTAAAAAATACGGACATGAGTTCGACTATACTGATCTTCTCCTGGGAGGAGCATCCATTGATGTACATGGTGTGCCGCTGACCGAAGAGACTATAGAACAGGCAAAGAAATGTGATGCAGTTCTGATGGGTTCCATTGGCGGTGATGCAAAGACTTCTCCATGGTATCAGCTGGAGCCGTCCAGACGTCCGGAGGCAGGACTGCTGGGAATCAGAAAAGCTTTGAACCTGTTTGCAAATCTGAGACCGGCTTATCTCTATGATGAGCTTCGCAGTGCATGCCCGCTTCGTGAGGATATCAGTGCAGCCGGATTTGATATGCTGATCATGAGAGAGCTGACCGGAGGACTGTACTTCGGCGCAAGAAAGACAGAAGAAGTAGACGGGGTAAGAACTGCTACCGATACGCTTACATATAATGAAAATGAGATCCGCCGGATCGCAAAGAGAGCTTTTGATATCGCAATGAAGAGAAATAAAAAGGTCTGCAGCGTAGATAAGGCGAATGTACTGGATTCTTCCAGACTGTGGAGACAGGTCGTGGAAGAAGTGGCGAAGGATTACCCGGAGGTAACACTTTCCCATATGTATGTTGACAACTGTGCAATGCAGCTGGTGATGAATCCGGCACAGTTTGATGTGATCCTGACTGAGAACATGTTTGGTGATATTTTATCAGATGAGGCTTCTATGGTGACCGGATCCATCGGAATGTTGTCAAGTGCAAGCCTTAATGAGACAAAATTCGGTCTCTATGAGCCGAGCCACGGATCAGCGCCGGATATTGCCGGACAGAATAAGGCTAATCCGATCGCAACCATCCTTTCCGCAGCGATGATGCTTCGTTACTCGCTGGATCTGGATGCGGAAGCAGATGCTGTGGAGGCGGCTGTCCGTCAGGTTCTGAAAGAGGGATATCGCACCGGCGATATTATGGCAGAAGGCTGTAGCCAGGTAGGAACCGTAGAGATGGGTACTCTGATCGCAGAGAGAGTATAAGAAGACAAATACCTGTTCAGAACCATATTCGCAAACATGAGGCTTTGAACAGCAAACACACATTTTATATACAACAGGAGGAATTATCATGAGAAGTGATGCAGTAAAGAAAGGCATGCAGCAGGCACCGCACCGGTCTCTGTTCAATGCACTGGGACTGACAGAAGAAGAGATGAACAGACCGCTGGTCGGAATTGTCAGCTCTTACAATGAGATCGTACCGGGACATATGAACCTGGACAAGATCGTGCAGGCAGTAAAGATGGGAGTTGCAATGGCAGGAGGAACACCGATCATGTTCCCGGCTATCGCCGTATGTGATGGTATCGCTATGGGACATACCGGTATGAAATATTCTCTGGTGACCCGTGATCTGATCGCAGATTCTACAGAGGCTATGGCAATGGCTCACCAGTTCGATGCACTGGTTATGGTGCCGAACTGTGATAAGAATGTACCGGGACTTCTGATGGCAGCAGCCAGAGTCAATGTACCGACCGTATTTGTAAGCGGCGGCCCGATGCTTGCAGGACATGTAAAAGGACAGAAGAGAAGCCTTTCCAGTATGTTCGAGGCAGTTGGTTCCTACGCAGCAGGAACTATGACAGAAGAGGATGTCAAAGAGTTTGAAGCAAAAGTCTGCCCGACCTGCGGATCCTGTTCAGGTATGTACACGGCCAACAGTATGAACTGTCTGACAGAGGTTCTTGGTATGGGACTTCAGGGTAATGGAACCATTCCGGCAGTATATTCCGAACGTATCAAGCTGGCGAAGAAAGCTGGTATGCAGGTAATGGAGATGCTTCGGAGAGATATCCGTCCGAGAGATATTATGACAAAAGAGGCATTCCTGAACGCTCTGACTGTAGATATGGCACTGGGATGTTCCACCAACAGTATGCTGCATCTTCCGGCAATCGCTCATGAGGCAGGCGTAGAGCTTGACATGGAACTGGCTAATGAGATCAGTGCCAAGACTCCGAATCTGTGCCACCTGGCACCGGCAGGTCCGACCTACATAGAAGATCTGAATGAGGCAGGCGGTGTCTATGCAGTTATGAACGAACTGAACAAGAAGCATCTGCTGAACCTGGATTGTATGACAGTGACAGGTAAGACAGTTGGTGAAAATATTGAGAAATGCTATAACAAGAATCCGGAGGTTATCCGTCCGGTAGAGAATCCGTACAGCCAGACTGGCGGACTTGCGATCCTGAAAGGAAATCTGGCACCGGACACTGGCGTTGTAAAACGTTCTGCAGTTGCTCCGGAGATGCTGGTACATGAAGGTCCTGCAAGAGTCTTTGATTGTGAGGAAGATGCGATCGCAGCCATCAAAGGCGGCAAGATCGTTGCAGGAGATGTTGTTGTGATCCGTTACGAAGGACCAAAAGGCGGCCCGGGCATGAGAGAGATGCTGAACCCGACTTCTGCAATTGCAGGAATGGGACTGGGATCTTCCGTTGCACTGATCACAGACGGACGTTTCAGTGGAGCAAGCCGTGGAGCTTCCATCGGTCATGTATCACCGGAGGCAGCAGTCGGCGGTCCGATCGCACTGGTAGAAGAGGGCGATATCATCAAGATCAATATTCCGGAAAATTCGCTGAACGTAGATATTTCTGATGAAGAGATGGCAGCAAGACGTGCAAAATGGCAGCCAAGACAGCCAAAAGTGACAACAGGCTATCTGGCTCGTTACGCACATCTGGTAACATCCGGAAATCGTGGAGCAATTCTTGAGATTCAGGACTAGGGGGAGAAAGTTATGGTATTGACTGGAGCGGAAATTGTAGTTGCCTGCTTGAAAGAGCAGGGTGTGGACACGGTGTTCGGATATCCGGGCGGCGCGATCCTGAACATATATGATGCATTATATAAACATGCGGATGAGATCAGACATATTCTGACTTCTCATGAGCAGGGGGCTTCTCATGCGGCAGACGGTTATGCAAGAGCAACCGGTAAAGTGGGCGTATGTATCGCAACCTCCGGTCCTGGTGCCACCAATCTGGTGACCGGTATTGCAACTGCTTATATGGATTCCATTCCACTGGTTGCAATCACCTGTAACGTAGGTACCAGCCTGCTTGGAAAAGACAGTTTCCAAGAGATCGACATTGCCGGTGTGGTTATGCCGATCACCAAGTACAGTTTTATTGTTAAAGACGTCAGAGATCTGGCAAAAGTGATCCGCCGTGCATTCAGCATTGCAAAGAGCGGACGCCCGGGCCCGGTTCTGGTGGATATTACCAAGGATGCGACTGCGAATACTACCGAATATATTCAGCAGGTGCCGGATGTGATCCTTCCGGATACTGCAGCGATCACAGACGAAGATCTGAATACAGCTGCAGAGCTTATCAAAGAAGCAAAGAGACCGATGATCTTTGTGGGCGGTGGTGCGATCGCAGCAGATGCCAGTGAAGAATTACTGGAGTTTGCAGAGAAGATCAATGCGCCGGTATGTGACACTTTGATGGGTAAAGGAGCATTTTCCGGAGAACATCCGCTGTATGCAGGTATGCTGGGTATGCATGGAACCAAATATGCAAACTTTGGTGTAACTCACTGCGATCTTCTGATTGCGATAGGTACCCGTTTCAGTGATCGTGTATTTGGTAATGCGGCAAAATTTGCACAGAATGCCAAGGTGCTGCAGATCGATGTAGATCCGGCAGAGATCGACAAGAATATCAGAACCACAGCCAGTGTGATCGGCGATGTGAAGGAAGTACTGAAGCGCCTCAATCCGATGATCGGTCAGTATGACCACAAAGAATGGGTAGAGCATATTGAAGAACTGAAGCTGAAATTCCCGCTGAAATACAATCTGGATGGCCTGACAGGACCGTATGTGGTAGAAGAGATCTACCGTGTGACCAAAGGTGATGCGATCATCACCACTGAGGTTGGCCAGCATCAGATGTGGGCAGCACAGTATTATAAATACAGCAAGCCGCGTCAGCTTCTGACTTCTGGTGGACTGGGAACGATGGGATACGGCCTTGGTGCAGCTTTGGGAGCAAAGACTGCAAGACCGGATAAAACGGTCATCAATATTGCAGGTGATGGCTGTTTCCGTATGAATATGAATGAACTTGCAACGGCATCCCGTTACAATATTCCAGTCATTGAGGTTGTCATCAACAATCATGTACTGGGAATGGTACGTCAGTGGCAGACCCTGTTCTACGGCGGAAGATATTCTGCAACCGTATTGAATGATAAAGTGGATTTTGTAAAAGTAGCTGAAGCACTCGGCTGCAAAGGAATCCGCGTAACGAAAAAAGAAGAAGTCGGACCGGTACATTGAGTTTTTGTATCGCTATATCGTGAATCACATTGTCATAGGCACGTTGCATGAAAGACGAATAGATATTGC
>ENA-USUG01003557-USUG01003557.1-human-gut-metagenome-genome-assembly--contig:-NODE-3557-length-20966-cov-48.398344_pt1 | contig 20966 bp, 24 predicted proteins | sample MGYA00250059_ERZ773394 | MGnify/ENA primary metagenome ERZ773394 (study PRJEB29103, sample SAMN06111957) | human gut metagenome | biome: human gut; feature: ankylosing spondylitis patient; material... | reverse complement strand
GTGATTGGTACGACAACAGGATAACGAGTTCAACACCCTTCCTTTTGCGGGTTTCCGTGAGAGGAAGGGTGTTTTTTTGCTGCAAAAAAGCAATGGAACGAGTCCCTTTCCAAAATGAATATGTTGCAACAAAAAGACGGAATAAAGTACGGAAATCTTAGCCATGAAGCAGGCAATGATACAGCTGCAAAGTATTGTATCTCAGAGAGAAAAATGGTAAAATAATTTTAGTGTCAATAAATACATTTACGAAATTGATATTGATGATTCTGGAAATAAAATGTCAATGAATTGCGGCGTAAATCAGTCAAAAACCTGGGCGTAAATGCGTCCGGGCTTTTTCTGGTGTAAAGGAAACCGGGCCGGAGTTTGGCACGGTATGTGGATGCGATCCCTAAATGGGGAAAGCGACGGAAAAGGGAAAATGAAAGAGAAATTGAGGCTTGCTGTTTTTGGCCACAAAAGGTGGTCGAGAGAGGGCGGCGTGGAGATCGTGGTAAAAGAGCTGTGCACACGGATGGCGCAGCAGGGCTGTCAGGTGACATGCTACAACAGATCGGGACATCATGTGAGCGGTGCGGAATATGACGATGCTGGGAAAACGGAGTACGAGGGAATCCGTCAGAAGTCTGTTCCGACCATTGAACGGCGCGGGGCTAGAGATATAATACGCGACTGTCATAATAGGGACAAGGGTACGGCAGAGAATGAAAGGCTCCGCAACCTGAAGTTCATATTTTCTTACCCGAAGAATGAACGACTGATCTTTTTGGGTGGCAGAAATGCCGCACAGGAAGAAATCTCGACCATGAGGGTGGGGTGACAGCCAGCGGACAGGCAAGCAAGCCTATCCGCTCTTTGTGTTGGCCGAGATATTGATGAAGAAATTGAGTGGGATTGTGGGAAAGATTTATGAGTAAAAAACTTGCGATTGCAATGTTCGGACAGAAGCGATTATCGAGAGAGGGCGGAGTAGAAATCGTTGTCAAAGAGCTCTGCACCCGAATGGCACAGAATGGTTGTGACGTGACCTGCTACAACAGAGCAGGCCATCATGTGAGTGGTGCAGAATATGACGATGCTGGTAAAACGGAGTACGAGGGAATCCGTCAGAAGTCTGTTCCGACTATTGAACGGCGTGGACTTGCTGCAGTCAGTTCCTCCGCATTTGCGGCACTTTATAGTGCATTTGGAAAATACGATGTGGTGCACATCCACGCCGAAGGACCGGCATTCTTTGCATGGCTGCCGAAGATGTTTGGAAAAAAAGTTGTTGTTACCGTCCATGGCATTGATTGGCAGCGCGAGAAATGGCAATCAGGACTTGGCTCTAAGTTTATCCACCAAGGCGAAAAAAATGCTGCGAAATATGCGGACGAGGTCATTGTTCTGAGCAAAGGAGTGCAGGACTATTTTAAGGAAACTTATGGAAGAGAAACGCACTTTATCCCTAATGGCGTGAATAGGCCGCAGATTCGGGAAGCAAGTCTGATTACAGATAAGTTCGGGCTGAAAAAAGACTCATACATATTGTTCCTCGGTCGTCTGGTGCCAGAAAAGGGTATTCGATATCTGGTTGAGGCCTTCAAGAATGTCAAGACAGATAAAAAGCTGGTCATCGCAGGCGGCTCTAGCGATACGGATTCCTTTATGGAGGAATTGAAAGAACTGGCGAAGGGTGATGATCGGATTCTCTTTACTGAGTTTGTGCAGGGAGCAGTGCTGGATGAACTATACAGCAATGCTTACATTTACACGCTGCCGTCTGATCTGGAAGGAATGCCATTAAGTCTGCTTGAGGCAATGAGCTACGGCAATTGCTGTCTGGTATCCGACATTTCAGAGTGCGCAGAGGTTGTGGAAGATAAGGCATTGATTTTCCAAAAGTCGAATGTAGAGGACTTGCAAGAAAAATTGCAAGATGCCTGTGACCATCCAGAAATGGTTATGAGAATGAAGAATCAGGCAGCTGACTTTATCTGCAAGAAATACAATTGGGATGAAGTTGTAAAGGAAACGATGAAACTGTACAGGAGAAAATAATAGATGAGAGTATTGATAATAAATAATCTCCTCTAACCGAACGCAGGTAGTGAGATGTATATAGTGAAAACGCCGGAAAAATAGCGTATTTACGGCGCTTTTTGAGAAAAACTGGGAGCTGTAAGAGCAGTTTTAATCTCGCTACCTAGGTTCAGCAACAGCAGATGTAATTATCATAAGAACTTTCAGTATCACTACCTGCGTTTGTATGGAGCACTCTGGTTTATGAACAATACATTGGAAGTGCTTCATCTGAACGGAGGCAGTGAAATAGAACATAGAACAAGGAGAAAATTAACGTGAGGACGCTGATTTTGAATAAATTTCTGCACCGAAACGGCGGAAGTGAGACGTATATATTCAAATTGGGTGAGGCACTGGAGCAGCACGGACATGAGGTTCAGTACTTCGGTATGGAGCATGAAGGCCGCTGCGTGGGCAACCGGGTCAATGCGTATACATCTGATATGGACTTCCACGGTGGCAGCAAACTGAGTAAGTTGACCTACCCGATCAAAACTATCTACAGCAAGGAAGCAAGAGCGCAGCTGAGAAAAGTTCTGGACGACTTCAAACCGGATGTCTGTCACTTGAACAACTTCAACTACCAGCTGACACCTTCCATCATTCTGGAAATCGTGAAGTGGCGCAAGGAGACCGGAAGAAACTGCAAGATCATCTTCACGGCACATGACTACCAGCTGGTCTGCCCGAACCACATGCTGAACAATCCGAACACGCACCAGAACTGTGAGAAGTGCCTCGGCGGTCATTTCGTGAACTGCATGAAAGGCAAGTGCATTCACGGCTCCACGGCAAAATCTGCCATCGGCATGATGGAAGCAGAGTTCTGGAAGTGGAAGGGTACCTATAAGTACATTGACACCATGATCTGCTGCTCGGAGTTCATGAAGAGCAAGATGGACAGCAATCCTTTGTTTGCAACGAAGACTGTGGCAATGCACAACTTCATCGACAAGGTGGAGTGGAAAGAGACGGAGAAGAAGGATTACGTCCTCTACTTCGGCCGCTTCTCTGAGGAGAAAGGCATCGGCACACTGATCAAGGTCTGTAAGGAGCTGCCGGATGTTCAGTTCATCTTCGCCGGCACTGGCCCGCTGGAAGAGACGGTAAATGGTATTAAGAACATCAAGAACGTTGGTTTCCAGAAGGGCGAGGCACTGGAAAAGCTCATCCGTGAGGCACGGTTCTCCATTTATCCTTCTGAGTGGTATGAGAACTGCCCGTTCTCCGTGATGGAATCCCAGATGTATGGCACACCGGTACTGGGAGCAGACATTGGTGGTATCCCGGAGTTGATTCAGGTTGGCAAGACTGGTGAGCTGTTTGAGAGCGGTAATGCCGAAGATCTGAAGAAGAAGATCGAGAAGCTCTGGGGTGATAAGAAGCTGTGTGCGGAGTACAGTGCGAACTGTAAGGACATCAGCTTCGATACCATTGATGAGTATTACGAGAAAATTATGAAGGTGTATTGCGGAGAGAATAAACAAGGATGAGTGAAAGAAAAATTGCGAATAATCATTATCCAGGGCTAGATGTGGTTCGTGTTATAGCGATAGCGGGCATTGTTCTAATGCATGTGCTTGCAAATGGGAATTACGATCTAAGCGGATTTTTATTCGAAAAAGTTATCGGAACGGCAGGCAATTTTACCATTCTGTTTATGATGGTAAGTGCCTTTGGAATGTGTTGCGGATACTATGAGAAATTCAAAGCAGGAACAATTAATATAGAAGCATTCTATAAACGCCGATATGAAAAACTATGGCCATTCTTTGCATTGCTCTGCATTTTGGATGTGGTGATTTCTCCAAGTGCGGATAGTGTATATGAGATTTTTGCAAATCTTACAATGTTGCAGGGGCTACTGCCAAACCCACAGATTTCTGTTGTAGGCGTGAGTTGGACTTTGGCAGTAATATTTGTTTTTTACTTGTTGTTTCCATTTTTCTGCTTTTTGCTGTTTTCAAAGAAAAGAGCATGGCTGGGTTTTATTATTGCTGGAATTTATAACATTCTCTGTCAGTTGTACTTTTTTGATGAGCAACATGTACTGGGAAATTTTATGGAGAGAGAAAACATCCTGTACAGTGCGATATTTTTCATGGCGGGTGGATTGATTTATCTTTATCGAGATGAGCTGAAGCGGCTGAAGAATATTAGAATTGTTGCGGTCTTTTTTCTCGCAATAACAGCTAGCGCATATTATTTTCTGAGTCAAAATGACTTGGTTATGGCCGTTTTTTCTGTGGCAATTATTATTTTTTCTATAACTGATAGCGGAAAATTAGGAGAAAACAAATTAATCAAACAACTAAGCTCTATTAGCTTTGAAGTTTACTTGAGCCACATGATGATTTACCGAGTTTTGGAGAAGTTGAAGATAAATCACATGTTTGGATTAAATGCCATTTCATATGGTGTAACGGCAGTTTTAACACTTGCTGGAGCGATTGCCTTTTCTTACATCGCAAAAGTGGTACTAGAGAAATTTATTATATGTATGAAAGAGAGAGTTAATCATGTCTGAAGAAAAGAAGTTAAATGGTACTGTCATCGTCACTTATCGTTGCAACGCTCGTTGCTCTATGTGCAACCGTTATAAAGCGCCTTCCAAGCCGGAAGAGGAAATCAGCATCGAAACCATCAAGAAGTTGCCGAAGATGTACTTCACCAACATTACAGGTGGTGAGCCGTTCATCCGCACTGACCTGAAAGATATTGTGCGCGAACTGTACAAGAAGTCTGACCGTATCGTTATTTCCACGAATGGCTTCTTCACCGACCGTATCGTTGACCTGTGCAAGGAGTTCCCGCAGATCGGTATTCGTATCTCTATCGAAGGTCTGGAGCAGACCAACAACGAGATTCGTGGTCTGCAGAACGGCTACCAGCGTGGTTATGGCACGCTGAAGAAGCTGCGTGAAATGGGTATGAAGGATGTTGGCTTTGGCATGACCGTTCAGGATAAGAATGCTCCTGACCTTGTTCCTCTGTACAAGATCTCCGACGAGATGGGCATGGAGTTTGCTACCGCCTCACTGCACAACAGCTTCTACTTTGTTGAGGCCAAGAACATTATCCATGACCGTCCGATGGTTGCTAAGAACTTCGAGAATCTGGTCAACGAACTGCTTCGCAGCAACAGCCCGAAGAAGTGGTTTCGTGCGTACTTTAACCACGGCCTGATCAACTACATCTACGGCCAGAAGCGTCTGCTGCCTTGCGACATGAGCTTTGATACTTTCTTTATCGATCCGTATGGCGATGTTATGCCTTGTAATGGTACCAAGGACAAGGAAGTAATGGGCAACCTGAATACCCAGAGCTGGGATGAGCTGTGGAACAGCACGCAGGCTGAGGAAGTCCGCAAGAAGGTTCGCTGCTGCGACCGTGACTGCTGGATGATCGGTTCTGTCAGCCCGGCTATGCACAAGTATATCTGGAAGCCTGCTACTTGGGTTCTGGTACATAAGTTCAAGGCTCTGTTCACTAAGCATCCGTACAGCATGTATGAGCTGAAGATTTGCCGTGACTACCGTGATGGTAAAGTCACCAAAGAGGATTTGGATAAGTGCAGCACCTGCGATATGAACTGTGTGATTAACAACGGTCTGAGTGAGGCAAGTAAAGAGCAACTGAAGCATAAGACCGGCGAGGAAATTGTGGATGCTGATATCGCACAGCAGATGGAGAATAAATAAGGAAAACAATAACTATGATGATAACAGTTTTAACCCCTACCTTTAATCGGGGGGGGATTACAAAGCCTCTGGGATTCACTGCAAAAGCAAACTGTAAAAGATTTTGAGTGGCTTGTAGTTGATGACGGAAGTACTGATGGTACGAAAAATTTAATTACTCAGTTACAAGAAAAAAGTGATTTTCCAATACGATATATCTATAAGAATAATGGAGGAAAACACACTGCTTTAAATGTAGGAATACAGACCATTTGCAGCGAACTTACCTTTATAGTTGATTCAGATGACTGTGTGACAGATGATGCAGTTGAGGCGATACTGAAGATTCACCCAAAATATAGGTCACAAAATAATATCTGTGGATATGCGTTTCTCAGAGCGTTCCCTGATGGTAAAGTCAATGGCAAGAAGTTTGATGTAGATGAAGAAATAGGTTCCTATATCGATGTGCGCGTAAACGGTGATGACACCGGCGCAGATAAGGCAGAGGTGTTCAAAACACATTGCTTGAAGGAATTCCCTTTTCCCGAATATCCGAATGAGAAATTCCTTGGGGAAGATCTTGTTTGGGTTAGAATGGCTAGAAAATATGAGATGGTACATATTAATAAAGCCATTTACGTCGGGAATTATCTTGAAGATGGATTAACCAATAATCGGCGTAAGCATAATATTGCTTCGCCAGTTGGGTGTATGCATCGAGCAGAGGAATTCATGGAGTCCGACTTAAAGACAAGATATAGAATCAAGGGTGGACTACAGTATATTGTATATGGGAGATTTGCGGGAGTTAAGATTTGCGACTTGATTCGAAAATCAAGACATAAAGTTCTTGCAACAGCGTGCATCCCGGGTGGATTGTTTTTGCATTCACGATGGAGTAAAGCACAGTAATTCGATTGATTAAGTAACTAAATGTCTTCTGTCAGTAGATGATAGGAGATATTTAATGAAAGTACTTGTTATTAATCCGATTATGTACACATCGGAAACAAAAAATATAAAAAGGGCTGCATCAATAAAAGACACAATGATGTATGATTTTTGCTTGGCGTTCCATGAAATGGGTCATTCTGTAACGCTGGTTGGAGGAGAGCCGTTCAAACCGACAAAAAGCGAAACATATCCATTTGAGGTACTGTGGTGGAAGTGTAAGTGCCAAAAAGTCTGCATGCCGCATTGCTTGCCGTTTATGCCAGAGACATATCAGTATGTAAAACAACATCGTACAGAATACGATTTGATTATTACAAGCGAAGTATTCTCACTGAATTCGTTGATGGCATATCGAGCTGCACCGGACAAGACGATTATCTGGCACGAACTTGCAAAGCATAATGCCATTATGAAGAAAATTCCCTCAAAGATCTGGTATGGAGTTATAGCAAGACTCTTCATGCGAAACGCAAAGGTTGTTGCACGCTCAGTAGAGGCAAGAAACTTTGTGAAGAAATACTGCATGAACACGGATGTAAATGTAATCGATCATGGTGTCAACCTTGATAAGTTTAAAGCATCTACGGAGAAAGATAATGGCTTCGTAGTGTGTTCGCAACTGATTGAGCGAAAGAAAATCGATGGAATCCTTGAAAAGTTTGCCAAGTATCTGGATCGGTACAATTCTACATGCCGGTTATACATTATAGGCGAAGGGGAGTTGAAAGAAAAACTTCAGAGGATGGCACAGACTTTGGGAATTGCTTCGAATGTAATTTTCACAGGAAAGATGACACACGATGAACTACTCCCGATTTTGTCTAAGTCAAAGGCGTTGCTCGTTAATACGGTGAAAGACAACAATATGATTTCCATCGTAGAAGCGATTGCGGTTGGAACGCCTATTGTCACAACAGACGTTCCGCTAAATTCTACCTATATCAAAGAATATCAACTTGGCATTGCGAAGAAACAGTGGGATGAATCCGATTTGAATGATGTGGTTTCTAACAGTGAAATGTATATTGAAAACTGCATGAAATACAGATACAAACTTTCTACAAAACAAAGGGTAGAACAGTTCTTGGAAGTTAAAAAATGATGTGATTATGGAGGATAAAATGTATTCAATAGCGTATGTTGTACCCTATTTTGGAAAGTTTCCAAAGGGGTTTCAATTCTGGCTGTTAAGCTGTAAGTGTAATCCATCGATTGACTGGCTGATTTTTACAGATGACAAAACACCTTATGATTACCCGGAAAATGTGAAGGTAACATATTGGACGTTCGATCAGATGAAGAAAAAGGTTCAGGCAATTTATGATTTCCCGATTTTCCTGGAGCGCCCGTATAAGCTCTGCGATTTCAAGCCGGCATATGGTGAGATTTTTGCAGACGAGCTAAAAGACTACGATTTCTGGGGACATTGTGATATAGATCTAGTTTGGGGTAATATCCGCAAATTTTATACGGATGAAGTTCTCGGTCAATATGAAAAAGTTGGTTTTAATGGACACTCCAATCTCTATAAGAACACGCCTGAAGTGTGTGCTCGCTATAGAACACATATTGAAGGAAAGATGTACTATCGGGATGTCTATTCAGTCGATAAGGGCTTTGCATTCGATGAGCCGGGTATGGATGACATCTACGAGGCACTTCAAATTCCAGTCTATAAAAAAATTGATTTCGCAAACCTGCTGAAATATGATTATGGCTTCTTCCTTGACTGGGGTAAGGAAGAGGATGCGTACAAAAATGAACATCAGGTCTTTACATGGCACAATGGAACTCTTCTTCGCCATTATTTGGATCATGGCAAAATAAAGGATGAAGAGTATATGTACTTGCACTACTGGTGCCGCCCGACAACTTTTGCCATTAAAGAGTACGATGAGCAAAAAGATTATCTGATTTATGCAGATACTACAACGGATAAGCCGTTTGAGCTGACTCCTGGCTTGATTCTGAAAAGAAGCCGCCGCAGTAAAGTGAAATACTATGCGAAGGTACTGTGGTTTAATAGGAAGAAAATCACTTGGGAAAGAATTGTATTCAATGTAAAGGGAATGTTGAACTATAAGAAGTAAGGAGGTAGCGATAGGTGGGACTTTATAAAGTATATGATAAATTTCGCCGTTATTGGCGGCAGATTCACATGCTGACGATCCGTGATGGATGGAAGAAGATGGCCTACATAAAAAAGCACGGAATGTTTGGTGCAGTGGGTGAAAATTGCTATTTCCAGTCGAATATACTGCCCGCAGAACCGTTTTTGGTCTATCTTCATGACAATGTGGCAATTTCGGCAGGCGTAAGAATTGTAACCCATAGTGCATTGAATACTGTGTTTAATCATGAAGAAAAAACAGATCAGTATCTTTGCCGCTTCGGAAAAGTTGAAATTGGAAACAATGTGTATGTAGGTGCGGATGCAATTATCAATTATGGAGTTACAATCGGGGATAATTGTATCGTGGCTGCAGGAGCAATCGTTACGAAGGATGTTCCTTCGGGCAGTATTGTTGGGGGCGTTCCGGCACGGGTAATTGGAACTTATGAAAGTGCAAAAGAAAAAGCAAGGGCATTTTCAGCACCTTTCTTAGAAAAAGGACTGCGGGAACCCTGTACAGTTGAGGAAATGATTCATGTCCTGTAATTTAACAACCTTAAAATGTAAACCCAAAAGGTATCTTTGGATTGATAATCTGAAAATGTTTGCGTGTTTGCTCGTTGTGATAGGACATCTCTATATGTCGATGATGGCAGGTGGCTGGATCAACGAGAACAATATTTTATATTGCTGGCCGATCCAAACGGTATATACATTCCATGTGCCTCTTTTTTTTGTTTGTAGCGGTTTTCTATATCAGGCTACTGCTCCGAACGAATGGAATGTAAAAAAACACATAGGGAATATTAAGAAAAAAGCCCTCGCATTGGGTGTTCCGTATGTAACGTTTTCAACTATTACACTTTTACTAAAGAATGTATTTGCCACGGATGTAAACAACGCCGCACCACCTTTTTTGAAAACGCTTCTTATAGAACCAATCGCACCATACTGGTATTTATATACGCTGTTCTTACTGTTTTGCCTGATTCCTCCGGTGATAGGAAAAGGAAAAAGAAAACCGCTTGTCAGCATGGTTGTCATAGCGTGTTTCATGAAGATCATCTATGTGGGGTGGCTTGCAGATAAGGCTATCCCGGATTTGGTTGCAAAAGTGATGGCAAGTGCTGTTTGGTTTTGCATAGGAATGCTGATTACAGCGACTCCATTCAAAAAAAGTAAACTGGCTGATGGGATAGCGGTTGGGATGGTGATATTGGCATGCATCCTTTCTTACTTTGTCTATAGTACACCGACCGATAATGCAAAAGCTCAATTTATCTTTGCCAGTATTTTTGTGCTTGTGATTACATACTTTTTTCAAAGCAAAGAGCAGTATAAGATAGATGGATTGGTTAATCATAGCGCAAAGTATTTTATGCCTGTATATGTATTACATACAATTGTGGCAGCGGGCGTTCGAACCGTGTTGTTGAAAATCGGTATCTCTTCAGGAATTCTTCACTTTATGATTGGCTTTAGTGTAAGTGTTTTTGTTCCGATAGTAATTTATATCATTGCCGAGAAACAGTGGTGGCTATTATTCTGGTTTGAACCGATAAAGGCTATGAAACTAAGGAACCAGAAAAAATAAAGGGTGGAATATAATGAAGATAAAACAATTGATTAAAAAGAGTATAAGTCAAAAAACGCTGTTTACAGATGTTTTTGGCTATTCGCTGACAAAGACTGGATTTGCAGACAAATACCTGGCGGGTCAGCTGACAATGTATAAATCCTATTCGTGGCTTAAAAAACACTTTGAAAATGATTTGAAACAAATCAAGACTGAGCTTCCCAAAGAACAGAATTGTGACGTGGCGGAGAAACAAGTTTGGATCTGTTGGCTGCAGGGAATGGAGAACGCACCTCAAATTGTTCAGGATTGCTATGCATCTGTCTGTTACTGGATGAAAGACTGGAAGATAACGGTTATTACTGCGGACAATATGAACGAATATGTGCAATTCCCGGATTATATTGTTAGAAAATGGAAAGAAGGAGTGATTAGCAATACACATTTATCTGATCTTTTAAGACTTGAGTTGCTTATTCGTTATGGTGGATTGTGGATTGATAGTACGACATATATGACAGGCACTATTCCAGCCTATATTGATGATTCCAATTTCTTTGTATATAGAAATGGTTGGATGGACATGGAAATGATCAATATGGGTAGCTGGCTAATTTTCAGTAAGTACACAAATAATATAATTCTTCTTGAAACACAAAGCCTACTCTATGCGTATTGGAAAAAATACAATTATATTAAGAACTACTTTTTGATGCATATATTTTTCCGTATGGTAACAGATGCGAATCCAGAACTATGGGGACAAGTTCCGGCAATAAATCACATTGATTCTCATTTGCTGATGCAGGAACTGCCAAAGCATTATGATAAAAATCGTTGCCAACAAATTATGCGTCTGACACCGATTCACAAGCTGACATATAAGGTGGAAACATCTAAGGGGGCAACTGCCGAGAAGTTGGGAGTGTTGTTTCAAAATAGGAGAGAACAGAATGATTCAATACAGTGACCGTGGCAAAGTAAGAATAAAAGATTTGATTTGGTATATTATCGTTGCGTTTCCATTGACTTCAACGATAAAAGTATATGTTGGACCTTTAAACTTGATTCTGACAATTTTACTGTTTGGTCTTTTTTTCTACAATTATTATAGAACACAGATGTTCAAAAGCGAGTTGTTGCTTTGTTTTTATGCAGTGCTCGGCGTTTTGATGAATGTTGCAATCAATGGCTTCCATTTTTTCAGTACGAACATGGTTTTTTACTTTCCATTTTTGATTTTATACTTCCTTTTTTTTATATACCATCAAGACGATTCTATAGCGTTTATGAAAAATCATAAGCAGTATGTAGACAGCGTTATAGGGCTGTGGGTAATGGCAGTGCTGATTTCATTGCCGTTGTCAAGCAGTTATGTGTATGAGGGAGAAACAAGAGGATTTGTTTCCTTTGCGGGAACAACGTTCCTGCTCTGTCCAATTGCGATTTTTGTATTTGCGCTTCTTACGGTTCAATATAATCTTTGGCATAGGAAGAGATATGTAATTGCCATGTTTGTACCTTCGCTGTGTATCATGCTTGGTACGACAAGAACATATCTGGGTGTTTTGGCGTGCGCGTGGATGCTGTTTCTCTATACGCAAATCAAAAACAAAAAGATGTACTTTGCAGTAATTGCGATAGCAGCAGTGGTTCTGGTTGGAATTGTGCTACTGTCTCCGATAAAGGAAAAATTTATATCTGCATCAAGCAGAACAGAAATCGGCATTGATCCGCTGGCTGCATTCACTAGCGGAAGATCTACTTTCTGGACATACGATATTTTAACTATGATCAAAAACAATCCGATTCGGATTCTATTTGGAAATGGAGTCAACTATTTGTTCAAGATTAACTATGCTCATTTTGGAAATCCATTGTGGGCACATAACGATTTTATTCAAATTTTTAGCGACTATGGTTTGTTTGGCCTATTGGTGTACTTTGGAATGTTTATAACATTGTTCAAGAAGACATTCAACGGAATTAAAATATCGAAGATGGCGATGATGATGTTGGTTGCAATATGGGCATTTAACGCCTTCTTTAATATGTTTTATACCTATTTTTGCGCAACACTTTCTTATCCGTTCTATTGTATGATTATTAAAATCGACGCAATTAAACGGGGGGGGGTAATCCTAAGCAGATGGATTAAGAAAAAACTTGCTGGACTGAAGCGCGAAACAGCTTGTGCTATGCACACTCAATTTTGCAACTATATGAAGTTTGCAGGATGTGAGGTGGCGGTATGAGTTGGAATGTGAAAGTTGGACAAAGAGTATATCATTCACATACTGTGATTTGCATCTTGGTCCTTGCATTCCAGATTTATTTTGAAATGCGAGGTGGCAGAACCTATTTCGATGAAGGACTAGCACTTGTTTGCATGTTCTATGTTATAATACTTCTTTTAAAGAGAAGATTGGACTCATCAGACCAAATATCGGTGTTCCTTCTGATTGTGGTAATTGCTATTGGCTTACTTTCGAACGCAATGAGTGGATTGGCATATTCATGGTTCTCGGTTTTTGTGGATGTCATCTCAGAAACAAAGTTTTTGTGGACGATTTTTGCATTTAAATATTATATTACTTCAGACGTATATAGCGATATGTCCAGAGCGCTGCGCCCACTCGCAAAATTGTTCTGCTACCTCGCAGGCTTATTTGCGATTATATCCCAGTTTGTGAATCTCGGAATGACTGAAAACGAAAGATATGGAATCAAATCCTATAATTTTGTTTTTCCGATGAGCTTTCAATTTCTTGCAGTTGCATTGGTTGCAATTGCTGTGCTTTCAATTTCAAAGGACAAATACAACAATCGTTTGCCGTATGCAGCCGTGTGCGTTGGACTGATCCTAGCGACAAAAAGTTCTCCGTTGCTGTTTTCGGTAATGTTTATATTCCTTTTGATCTATTTTCAAAAGAGAGCACAGCTTAAAACAAGAACAGTAGTGTTTATGGCTGTGATTGTTTTGATTTTGGGAACCTTCCAGATTCAAACTTATCTGATGAATGTGAATGCACCTAGATATTTGTTCTTCTACTACGGAGGAAAAACAGCAAATACATATTTCCCATTGGGCTCCGGGTTTGCCACATTTGGTTCGGATCAAGCAGCTAGAAATTATTCGAGATTATATTATCAATATGGCTTTAACAGCTTATTCGGAATGAATACCGAGGATGGATCTTTCTTGAGTGACACGTTCTGGCCGATGGCAATTGGACAGTTCGGATGGATTGGTTCGATTTTGTATATATTGATTTATGTACGGATCTTCTTCTCGTTCAAGTGGATGAATTTGAATTCGGAGCAGAAAGCACTTTTATACGCTGGTTACATGCAGTATATAATTCATGCTGTTGGCTCTGCAATTCTTTCTGCTCCTGCAGGTATGATTGGTGCAATAGCATTGGCAGCTGTTATGAAACCTGCTAATGAAGTAGAAGCAATAGACTAGAATAAAAATATCGTACAGGAAGATTATGGAAAAATACAAATACCTCTTAAAAAATGTTGGCATAATGACATTGGCCAGCTTTGGAACCAAAATATTATCATTTTTAATGGTTCCGCTGTATACAAATATTCTATCAACAGAAGCATATGGAACGTATGATATCTATCAAACCACACTCTTTTTGATTGTTCCAGTTTTGTCATTGAATATTGCAGATGGAATTATGCGCTTCTCACTGGATGAAACCTATGATAAGCGTGAAGTCTTTATGGTTGGTGTCAGACGGTACATTGTCGCATGTGTTCTGTGCATCTTGCTAGTGGGTGTTAATCAGTGTTTTTCTATAATAAAAACCTTGACGTTGTACCCACAGTTCTTTGTTTTATATTTCGTTACAAGCCTGATGTCGGATGTTCTCAATAATTATGCGCGCGGAATCGAAAAAGTATCAGATGTTGCCATTGGAGGCATTATCGGTTCGGTATCGATGCTTACATTAAATGTTCTTTTTTTGTTGGTATTTAAGTGGGGGCTTGTTGGATATTTTGTTGCCAATTGTTTGTCATTTGCAAGCACAGACTTGTATTTGCTAATTAAGCTGAAAATTTGGAAGGTTATTAGTTGGAAACCGGAAAATCGGTCCTTGAAAAAAGAAATGGTTGCCTACAGTGTACCAATGGGACTTGGCAATATCGGATGGTGGATTAATAATGTCTCTGATCGCTATATCGTAACGTGGATTTGTGGCCTTGCTGCCAATGGTGTGTATTCAGTGGCATATAAAATCCCATCGCTTCTTTCGATGTTTCAGCAGATATTTAATCAGGCATGGACAATATCAGCTGTAAAGGAATACGATCAGGACAGCAGTGAGTTTTATAGCACAATCTATAAGGCGTACAACATGTGTATGGTGATTACATGTGCAGGCTTGATTCTATTTGACAAGGTTATCGCTAAGATCCTTTTCGGAGCAGACTTTTATGAAGCATGGGAGTATGCTCCTTTCCTGATGATTTCAGTAGTATTTGGTGCACTGGTTCAGCTTTTAGGAGGAATTTTCTCAGCTGCAAAAGAATCGAAGGCATTTGGAAATACAATTTTGATTGGTGCAGCAGCCAACACGGTTATGAATGTAGCTTTTGTATATGCTTGCGGACCTTTAGGGGCTGCCATTGCAACATCATTGTCGTATATGCTGATTTGGGTATTGAGACTCTATAAAGTAACCCGTCAGATGAAACTAGATATCAGCCTGATTAGAGATGCTTTGAGTTATGTGTTGCTGTATCTACAAGCTACACTCCTAGTGTTTTATAGCTATAACTGGAGTGGGTACCTGATTCAAATCGGTTTTGTAGTTGCTGTCTTTGTGTTATATTTTAAAGAATTAACAGGAGTTGCAAGGAAAGTGCTGTCACGTGTGAAGAGCAGATAATAAAAATGGCGTTTGGTAGAGAGGAATGTATGAAGAAAGAACGAAATTCAAGCATTGAAATGCTTAGAATCCTGGCGATGCTAGGAATTGTAATCATGCATACGAATGGGGCGGTAATGGAGCATGGTTCAGGAACTGGATTTGCTTGGACACAGATTGAAAATGGCATCTTTAATGCCGGAGTTTCGATTTTTGTTTTAATATCAGGATACTTCGGAATACGACGAAGCACTCAAAAGTTGATTGAGTTGGAATCGACAGTGATTCTTTATGCGGTTTTAAGCGCATTAGTGGGATGCTACTTCGGCAAAGCGTCTATATTAAGCATAATCAAAGCTTTTATTCCCGTTTCAACGAATTGCTATTGGTTTATTTCTTGCTACATATTATTGATGATCTTCTCCCCATATATCAATAGGGCGATTGATTCGATGAGTGAATTGCAACATAGACAACTACTGTTGCTTATGTCGGCTGTGTTTCTTGTTGCACCTACTGTAATTTATTACAGTGTTCTGGGGGGGCAAGAATGTTATAAATATGCTTCTTTTGTATTTTCTGGGGTCATATATTAGAAAATACAGTTTGGACGAACGGTTTGATAAGAAATCTCTTTTAAAGATCCTAATAGCAACGACGACATTAAATGTTCTTTTGAATTCTTTGATCAGCATTGCTACAGGAGGAAAGCCACATATTCCTTTTGCAAGGGACTGTAGTGTTTTTATTGTAATAGAAGCAACGGTTCTGATGATGTTCTTTATGAAGGTTGAGTTCCATTCGGATTTCATTAATAGAGTTGCAAAACATGTGTTTGCAGTGTATCTTTTTGAAGGTGCATTACGGCAAATTGTGCAAAATATTGTTTTTGACTATAGCATATATGAAGGAGAATGGTACTGGCCCTTAGTAAATATTGCTGTTGCATTAATCGCAATGGTTGGTTGTATGTCAATCGACATACTAGCACAATGGATGTTGAAACCTTTTAGAAAAGCTGCGTTGAAAATGCTAGGTGATATAATTAATACTAGTCAAAAGATCTTCATTTGTTACTAGCGTGTGGCACTCGCAAAAAGTATTTCAAGTGACAACGAGTCAGATTGAATGCTTAGACTAAAGAGAATAAACGGAATTTTGAAACCTCGAAAGGAGAGTAAACATAATGAACACAACATTACTTATCATGGCTGCTGGTATCGGTAGCCGCTTTGGAACGGGAATTAAGCAGTTGGAGCCAGTGGATGATGCTGGTCATATCATCATGGATTACTCGATTCATGATGCGATTAAGGCTGGCTTCAACCATGTAGTATTTATCATCCGCAAGGATATCGAGAAAGAATTCAAAGAGGTCATCGGTGATCGCATTGCCTCCATTTGCTCTTCTCATAATGTAACTGTTGACTATGCTTTCCAGGATATTAACGATATCCCGGGAACTTTGCCAGAAGGTCGTACAAAACCTTGGGGAACCGGTCAGGCTGTGCTTGCTGCAAAGAAGGTTCTTGATACACCGTTCATTGTGATCAATGCAGATGATTACTACGGCAAGGAGGGCTTTAAGGCTGTCCATGAGTATCTGGTGAATGGCGGAAAGTCCTGTATGGCTGGCTTCGTGCTGAAGAATACTCTGTCCGATAATGGCGGTGTAACCCGTGGTGTTTGCAAGATGGACGACCAGAACAATTTGACTGAGGTTGTGGAAACCAAGAATATTGTAAAAACTGCAACTGGGGCAGAAACAGACGGCGTAGCTGTTGATGTAAATTCTCTTGTTTCCATGAATATGTGGGGCTTGACACCGGAGTTTTTGGATGTGCTGGAAGATGGCTTTAAGGAGTTCTTTAAGAAAGAGGTCCCGGGTAATCCTCTGAAAGCAGAATATCTGATTCCCATCTTTATCGGTGAACTGCTAGAGCAGGGAAAGATGTCTGTAAAGGTTCTGAGAACCAATGACACTTGGTATGGTATGACATATCATGAGGATGTTGCGGCCGTAAAGGAAAGCTTTAAGAAGATGCTGGAGAACGGCGTGTATAAGGCTGACTTGTTCAGTGATCTGTAAACAGCGATGAAAGAAACGATTGATTTACTCGGGAAGATTATCACAAACATCCTGACTGCTCTGTATGAGCCGTTTGGGTTTTCACTCCTGCTTTCCTTCCTAGCCATGTTTTTCTACCTGTATGCGTATGAGCCAATACATGCTGGTAAAGGTTGGAAAAATGCCATAGTGACATGGTATCAGAAATTCAAGGAGAGTGTGTTCTTTCGGAAACTATTCTTTCTGGCCTTTGTGACCTCACTTATTCTGTTCCGGACGCTGTTAAACCGTCAGCTGTGGATGAATCCTTTATCCGATGTCATGGGTGGCTGGGGCATCTGGGAGACAGTGAATGGCGAACAGAAGCTGACAACGGAGTGTATTGAGAATGTGATCATGATGGTGCCGTTTTCTGCCGTAGTGATGTGGACATTCGAAGAAAAGATAGGAAACGGCTGGAAGAAAATACTGTGGCAAAGCGGGAAGATAGCATTTATCTTTTCTGTAAGTATTGAGATGCTGCAATTATTGCTTCGCTTGGGAACGTTCCAGATATCAGACATCTTCTACAACACAGTAGGTGGAATGATTGGCGGATTGATGTATTGTGCAGTGATGAAGGCGAGAAAGCGTCTGTAAAACTGGATGAAATTGTGATATACTGGGAGCGGTAGCTCCCTACGCTGCTCGAAACTTCGCACACCTCTTCGTGGTGAGCAGTAGGCAACGATCTTATGATCGGCTGAGATGTAAAGAAACAATTGAATGCTAACAGAAAAGTTTTAATAGAATGGAGAATGGCAAATGACAATGAAAGAATATGCACATTCTTGTGCAGAGGAATTAAAAAAATTACCTACACAGAAAACTGTGGTTAAAGTGTGTAATAGGATTTTACACTTACAAGTCGATGGAAGAGATATTACAAGTTCTGAAGTTGAGATAATCTTAGGATACATTGAAGATGAAATCGGCGATTATGGTTTTTTTAATGAGAATTTTGACAACCATGAAACGCTTACCTTAATGAGCCAAGTGAGAAAAATAATTGCACAGGCAAACGGAGGAAAATAAAATGTCTGATACGATTATTGCAGGACTGTCCTTATTGGTATCTGCGATTAATGCTGTGTTATACTTTAGACTTCAGGGAAAGTATAATGAAATGACAAAGACACAAACGTTAACTGCACAAGGAGCCATTGAGACACAGGTGAGAAATAGCATTTCAGATGCAACTAAAGAAGTTTTACATTATGCAACAGAAGTAGAAAAAAATCCTAGTAGTAAAGTGACTCAACAGGCATATTTCTCAGCGGAAGAAATGTATAGAAATGCTTATGAAGATGCATGTGCAAAATATTTAGATAAAAAATTGATGTCGAGCGTTTTGAGAAAATGTATAAGCAGGAAATTTACAAGTTGGTAAATGATCCACAACAGAAAGAATTTTATGCGACAAATCAAACGACCTATGCGTCAACAGTTGCCGTATATAAAAATGGTTTTCGCAAAGCTAACATAGTAGTGGATATTGCCCTCACCCCAACACAGTGCTATACTTAAATCACTATAAAAGGAAAGAGGTTATCACCTATGCCCAGAACTAAAGGTAGCAAGAATAAGCCCAAAACTGTGACTGCTGATTTTGCGACACAGATTGCAGAAAAGCAGTCCGCAAAGGAAGCACTCACAGCTGAAATTGCATCCATCACCGCAAACATTGACACTTTGAAGGCTGATCTGAAAGCAAAGAAGGCTGCTCTGAAGAAGGCCGAAAAAGAAGTGGCATCCCTGGAAACAAAGAAGGCAAAGGCAGATGCTAAGGCCGCTGAAGAAGCTAAGAAAGCGGAAGCTGAAGCAGTGCTGAAGAAGTTGTTGGCGAGCGGCATGAGTGCGGATGAGATCCTCGAAAAACTGAAATAATATCAACCGTGTGGACAAACTGAACTCCAGGAGTTTACACGGTATTTTTTGAAGACCGATATATAGTTTATAACGAAAATAAAAGAAGAACATAATTTAAAGAAATGGAGCGTGAGAAAATGAATTTATCAAAAATACATCATATTGCAATCATCGTATCCGACTACGAAGCCGCAAAAGATTTCTATGTGAACAAGTTGGGACTCTCTGTCATCAGAGAAAACTACCGCCCGGAACGCGAGGATTGGAAGCTGGATCTGCGTGTCAATGAGCACACAGAACTGGAGATTTTCGCTGAGAAAAACCCGCCGATGCGTGTGAACCGTCCGGAAGCATGTGGACTGCGGCATCTTGCTTTCTGTGTAGAGAGTGTGGAGCAGACGGTGAAAGAGCTGGCGGAGATAGGGATTGAATGTGAGCCAATCCGTGTGGATGATTACACCGGCAAGAAGATGACATTCTTCCACGACCCGGATGGACTGCCGCTGGAACTGCACGAATAATTATGGGAGAGAAAAGAGCATATAAAGCCAGAAAGCCCGGCGGTGGCCGGAAAAAGTTAAAGCCTGAATACGATACCGGGAAGAATCTGAAAGAGCAGATGGATGCGGCTGTGGAGCTCTATGAGGAGGACTGCTCCCTCCAATCCATCACCGATGTGCTAAACCTAAACCCAATCAAAGTGAGAAAGCTGCTCATCACGGCCGATGTGTATGAATCGGAAGTGGCGCAGAAGGTACAGGATACTTTTGAAGAATATAGAGAAATACAAGACTACAAAACGTCCATACTCTCAACCGCAAATGCGCTTCAACTCTCCAAAGCCTCCGTTACTTCGTACCTACCATATCAGAAAGGCGTGTATTTCCCAAGTACTGCATCAAAAGAGAAAATCAGTGTAGGAGCAGAGCGGCAGCGGAGATACAGAGCGGTAAGAAAACTGAGAACCGAGCCGACAGAAGAGCATCTGTGGGAGGTGGTTCTTCTTTATGCAGGTGTGCGTTTCAAAACGTACTCAGGTTTACCCTTTACCTATGAAATACGAAAGGGCCGGAATGGGCAATACACTAAGGAACTGTGGGTCGATCGCAGAGAGAATAGTAAAAGCCTGGCGTGGAGTTCCGTGCTACTGGCTCTGGGTCATATTAAAAACGTAGGAGAAGTAGTTGAACGACCGAAAGCACTGGGCGATATCCGGGGTGTGACCTATATATACGGAATGTTCTATCGGTTCGGGCTAATCGATGTGCCGGATGAAGCAAAAGAAAAGATGAAGAAAGCGTTCAGCAAATCGTCCTGACACGGATGCCGCAGAGGGTGCGGAAAAGAAGCATCACCCAATGTTTGAGGTCATTGCGTGACCCGGAGATTACAAAAAAATCCGCCTGCAGAATGAACCACAGGCGGCTGAAATCACATTATAGCTTATCCAAAAAGTCTTCCAGAACACGGTTCCACTTTTCGGGGTACTCATAGAACATCAGGTGACCGCCCATGATGTAGGTGTCGTAACCGGGAAGCTGTGTTTCGACAAAGGGCTTTGCAATGTCCTGCCAGTGTTCTGCAACGAACATCAGGCTGGGCATCGTTGCACCGACATCTTTTGCGATTTCAAGATAGTTGGAGAACACAGCGTCGCAGAACAGCTGACGGCAGATCCAGTATGGTGTGCGGCCGGAAATATCCAGCAGAT
>ENA-USUG01003556-USUG01003556.1-human-gut-metagenome-genome-assembly--contig:-NODE-3556-length-20967-cov-5.924318_pt1 | contig 20967 bp, 18 predicted proteins | sample MGYA00250059_ERZ773394 | MGnify/ENA primary metagenome ERZ773394 (study PRJEB29103, sample SAMN06111957) | human gut metagenome | biome: human gut; feature: ankylosing spondylitis patient; material... | reverse complement strand
TGCACAATACGCAACTGGAGGGAGGTTAGGTGTGAGATAATGTCTAGTGTAATTGTAAAAGAAAACGAGACTTTAGATAGCGCTTTACGTCGTTTCAAGAGAAACTGCGCAAAAGCAGGTATCCAGCAGGAGATTCGTAAAAGAGAACACTACGAGAAACCAAGCGTAAAACGTAAGAAAAAATCTGAAGCAGCTAGAAAAAGAAAATACAACTAATAATTAGTTGTAATGCAAAAAGACTACCGCATGTGTGGTAGTCTTTTTTTTCTCTGAGTGAGGTTATTTACCAGATATATTTTATTGCGATAATAAGTCTATTCGTAAGGTGGATAATCTTTAGAAATATCGTGGAGCAAAGGGCATAGTATTGCAGAAATGCATAAATATGTTTATAATATGAGAAAAGATGTATGAAATACGAATTTAAGATAGAGACAGAATATACGAAATGAGTAGAATGGAGATGATATTTTATGATTAATTTAAAAAACTGCCGGGTAATTATCCGTGAACAGAAAAAAAACAGTGTACTTGCAGACACGGTAATTCTTGGTCATAATCTGCTGACAAATATCATCAAAGTGCGGGCGAGTGCGATGGCATATCGCCCGAAAGAACCAGTGGGACTGCTTGTTTTTCTGGAGAACAAAATATATTCTTATTTAGGTACCGTACAGGGGGCGGTGATCGCAAACGAAATGTCGATTGCGCTATACGATGAAGAACAGAAAAAAGGCAGAAAATTTGAGCGTTATGAGATTGAAGCATCTGGCAAGATCGAAGGTGTCAGGATAAAAAATAACATGATAACGCTCCATAAGCCGATACCGGTTACCATCAAAAATATGAGCGCAAATGGTGTACTGTTTAAAGGAATTTCCGGCTGTCTGGACGTTGGAATGCAGCTACAGCTTTATATGGATGTAACTGATTCAGGAATGCGTTATGAGTATAAAGTGGTTCGTAAGCAGAACAGCAATCCGGAGACCGAAGAGTATGGTTGTAAAATGGTTGCAAAAAAGAAATAGCAGCCATGAGAAATTATTTTGAAAAGATACGAAAAAAGGAACCGTAAAATATGAAAAACAGTTAACAAACTGAAAAATTCATATTTTCACGGTTCTTTTTTAATTAATAACCGAAAGATTCTCCAATCAAAAGTACTTTGATACGTCCTTTGATTCCACTTCTTCTGGTGATGACAACCTGATTACAGATACAGTCCGGAGAAAGACAGTCTGCGCAGGCACCGGTTATGGCACAAGGTGTTTTTTTGTCAAGACGGATACAGTTTTGTGCTGTGGCAACATTATGTACACGGCTCAGGGCCTCGTCTACATTTGCGGCAATTTTATTCATTCCAGCTAAAATAACAACAGTTTCCGGACCATAGATCAGTGCGGCAACACGGTTTCCGGTTCCATCGATGTTGACAAGCTCGCCACCGGTTGTGATTGCATTGGTACTCATAAAATATACGTCGCTGGAAAGAGCGTCGTGATACATTTTTTTTGTTTCATCTGGTGTTTTTGCGGTTGAGCGGTCGATCAGATGGATGGAAGGATCATGGCGGAGCGCTGTCAGCATGCCGGTCTCCTCTAAGGTCATGGAGCCGCCGAAAGATACGGTCTGCCCATCTTTTAAGAATGAAAATGCAAGTTTTTCTGCGTCTTCTACGGTCGGGCAGTAGTAGCCTTCCATCTGGCGTTTTTCAAGGTTTTTGATCACTGTTGCAGCAAGTGTTTCATGGTATTTGCTTTTGATTGTATCCATACATGTACTCCTTTTTATCGTATTTGACATTGGATCGCACTTTGGCAGTCTCAATGTCACTGTGTGCTTCTTTTAGTATAGCACATATTCTTGACTTTTGGGACAGGATAGATAAAATAAAAGAGTTGGAAATGGAGGAATACTATGAGTAAAAACCTGAAAAAGATGATTTCATATTATAAGCTGTATCTGGGAGTGTTCTGGGCAGATATGTTTTTTGCAACGGTATCTGCGGCGGTCGCGCTTGTGACCCCGCTTGTGATCCGTTATGTGACATCTACATTAATCTATATGGAACCGCAGGCGATTTTAGGACAGATCCGTTGGATTGCGCTTATGTTATTCGCACTGGTGGCGGTAGACTGTTACAGCCGTTTTTTTATTGCAAATCAGGGGCATGTGATGGGCGCTAAAATCGAGTATGACATGCGTGCGGAGATTTTTGCACATTTTCAGAAGCTGTCATTTTCCTTTTATGATGATCAGAAGGTTGGGCAGCTGATGTCCCGTATTACGACGGATTTATTTGATATCACAGAACTGATGCACCATGGACCGGAAAACATTATCCTTTCCCTGATCAAAATTATTGGTGCGTTCGTGATCTTAATGAGTATTAAACCGGCACTTGCACTTGCCGCATTTGCAGTGCTGCCGTTCATGTTTCTGTTTGCCTATTACATGAACGGAAAAATGCGACGTGCGTTTCGCAGCAACCGCGAGCGGATCGCCGATATCAATGCACAGATCGAGGATAATTTGTCCGGGATCCGTGTGGTAAAGTCATTTGCGAATGAGGATATCGAAAAAGAAAAATTCCGTCAGGGAAACGAAGGCTTTCTGCGCGCAAAAAAGAACAGTTATTATTATATGGGAAGTTTCTCGGCAGGACTTGGTACTTTTACGACCCTGATCCAGGTAAATGTCATACTTGCGGGTGTCATTCTGATCGCAAAGGGAAGTGTGGATATCAGTGATCTGGTCACATTTTTGCTTTATATCAGCGTGTTTACAGAGCCGGTGCGGACACTAATTGATTTTACGGAACAGTTTCAGAACGGATATACCGGGTTTGAACGTTTTCAGGAGATCATGGCGATCGAACCGGATATTGCAGATAAAGAGGATGCAAAAGAGCTGGTCAATGTCAAAGGCGATATCAGCTTTGAGGATGTATCTTTCCAGTATGAGGAAAATACGGAATGTGTGTTAAATCATATTAACCTGAACGTTCCGGCGGGGGCTTATATGGCACTTGTGGGGTCGTCAGGAGCCGGAAAGAGTACACTGTGTTCACTGATTCCGAGGTTTTATGATGTGACGGCAGGAGCAGTTAAGATTGATGGCTGCGATGTCCGGGATATCAGGTTAAAGAGCCTGCGCGACCATATCGGTATCGTACAGCAGGATGTGTATCTGTTTGTCGGAACCGTTTTTGATAATATCCGTTATGGAAAACCGGATGCAACACGTGAGGAAGTGATTGAAGCGGCGAAAAATGCCAATGCACACGATTTTATCATGTCGCTGCCAAATGGGTATGAAACAGATATCGGACAGCGGGGAATCAAGCTTTCCGGCGGGCAGAAACAGCGTTTGTCCATTGCAAGGGTATTTTTAAAGAATCCACCGATCCTGATCTTTGATGAGGCGACGAGTGCACTTGACAATGAAAGTGAGAAAGTCGTGCAGGATTCTCTGGAAAAACTGGCAAAGAATCGTACAACATTTGTGATCGCACACCGGCTTTCCACAATCAAAAATGCACAGCGAATCCTGGTTTTGACGGAGGAGGGCATTGCGGAGGAAGGAACGCATGAGGAACTGTTAGAAAAAGGCGGTGTGTATGAAAAACTGTATCAGATGCAGTTTCATAAATAAGAGTGCTGTGTAGAAGAGAAGTGTATAGCGTAAAATATAAAAGTTTCATGAAATCCATGCAAAAATTTGCAAAAGAGGAAAAACTAGAGTAAAATAGTAGTGTTTGTGAAGGGAGAGATAAGACAATGACAAAAATTGATATTATATCTGGTTTCCTTGGAGCCGGAAAAACAACATTTATTAAAAAAATGATCGAGGAAGTTTTTAAGGGCGAGAAGATCGTTCTGATTGAGAACGAATTTGGTGAAGTCGGCATTGACGGAGGATTTTTAAAGGATGCAGGAATTGAGATCACAGAGATGAATTCCGGATGCATCTGCTGTTCCTTAGTAGGCGATTTTGGTAAAAACTTACATGAAGTCATCGAGAAGTTCCATCCGGACCGTATTTTGATCGAGCCGTCCGGTGTTGGTAAATTATCCGATGTTATGAAATCTGTCATCGACGTGGAAAAAGACGAGGATGTCAAATTAAACGGACTGATCACGGTTGTAAATGCATTAAAGGCAAGCAAACAGATGAAAGCATTTGGTGAATTTTTCAACAACCAGATCGAATATGCGACAACGGTTGTCTTAAGCAGAAGCCAGAAGGCAACACCAGAGCAGTTAGAGCTGTGTGTAAAACAGATCCAGGCATTAAATCCGAAAGCTGCTGTTATCACAACTCCATGGGATGAGATCAAAGGCGAGCAGATCTTAAAAGTAGTGGAGGGACAGGACTCTCTGGAAGTAAAACTTCTCGCAGAGCAGCATGCAAAAGAGGAAGCTTTAGAACATGAGCATGAGCATCATCATGACCATGACCACGAAGAGCATGAACATCACCATGATCATGACCACGAGGAGCATGAGCATCATCACGATCACGACCACGATCATGAGGAGCATGACGAGAACTGCACCTGTGGCTGCCATGATCATGACCATGATCACGAAGAACATGAACATCACCATGACCATGACCACGATCATGAGGAGCATGACGAAAACTGCACCTGCGGCTGTCATGATCACGATCATCATCACCATCATCATGCAGATGAGGTATTTACAAGCTGGGGCAAGGAGACGCCTCATAAGTTTACAAAAGAGCAGATTGAGGAAGTGTTAAAGACACTCTGCGAGACAGACGACTACGGCGAGATCCTTCGTGCAAAAGGTATGGTAGCCGATGTGAATGGTTCCTGGATCTACTTTGACATGGTTCCGGGTGAGTACGAGATCCGTGAAGGAGAGCCAGATTATACCGGAAGACTCTGTGTGATTGGTACACATATTGACGAACACAGATTAGAGGAACTGTTTGGAATCGCGTAAAAGCGGGAAATAGTTACTCAGGAATGGAGATTTATATGAACGAAATACCAGTATATTTATTTACCGGTTTTATGGACAGCGGCAAGACGACTCTGGTGAAGGAGACGTTATTTGATGATGGTTTCACTGAGGGTGGAAGAAGTGTTGTGATCTGCTGTGAGGACGGAGATGTCGAATATGACGAGGAGGAGTTAAAAAAAATCAACGCCAGACTTGTCATGGTAGAAAATGAAGAGGATTTTACCGAAGAGTTTTTAAACAAAGTGCAGGCGGAATATCTGCCGGAGCAGGTGTTTATCGAATACAATGGTACCTGGGGAATGGGAACACTGATGGATATGGAACTCCCGAAACACTGGGTGATCGTACAGCAGTTAGCGACTGTGGATGCGACAACGTTTGACATGTATCTTGCAAATATGCGTACCATGGTAATGGAGCAGTTATTTCAGGCAGATGTCGTGATCTTTAACCGCTGTGATGACAGCACGGACAAAGGCAAATGCCGCCGTAATGTCAAGGCACAGAACCGCAAGGCACAGCTCGTCTTCGAGCGTGAGGACGGCAGCTTGGATGAACGTCCGGAGGAACTTCCGTTTGATCTTTCTGCGGATGTGATCGAGATCACTGATGCAGACTATGCAATCTGGTACATGGACTGTATGGATAATCCGAAAAAATATGAGGGCAAAAAAGTATCTTTCCTGGCATTGGTATACAATCCGGAAAAACTTAAAAAAGGAGTGTTTGTGCCGGGACGTTTTGCGATGACATGCTGCATCGAGGATGTGACATTTATCGGATTTAAGTGTAAATATGTGGATGAGGACAAGATCCCGCACAAATCCTGGATCAATATCACTGCGGAAGTGCATGTGGAATTTGCGAGAGAGTATAAGGGAAAAGGACCGGTACTTTATCCGGTATCCATCGAACCGGCAGAAAAACCGGAAGATGAGCTGGTATATTTCTCGTAAACCGGATATGTTCTGCATGCGTAAGCTGGGAAGAATAATCGCTGCTGGTCACACTTGGAGATGTGAACAGCAACAAATAGATGCATAGGAAAAGGACAGAAGTTGGAATCCGAAGAATCCAGTTTCTGTCCTTTTAAAATTTTTAGTAATCAGATATTATTTTTTGTGTTCTTGTTTTTCTTTGAGCCTATTCTTCCTTGATTCCATGTTCACGCATATACTCACCAATCTTTTTATCGGAACCTAAGATATGATTGATCAGCCAGCCGGACAAAAAATTGATCAGGTCAATCAGATATTCCTGCTGATTGTCATCCATTTCGTCCAAATCTGTTAAATCAACCTCAACAAGACGTTCCACGAAGGCAGTATGTGCACGTTTCTGAGCACTGATTTCCGGATAATGGATGCGTTCCATGAGATTTTCTTCATCACGGAAATGAAATTCTGTATAGTCTTTTAATTCTACAAGCAGGTGCATGATCTCATCATATTTGTCATGCAGAAGTTCTGCGTGAATCAGATCGTTGGTATCGTGAATGATCTCAAACAGCCGTCGGTGCTCAGTATCAATTAACTCAACGCCGGTTTTGTATTTTTCGCAAAATGCAAATGGATCTTCTTCATCAGCAGAAATAGAAGACATTTTTCCGATCATCGTATCACTGCTTAAGATATGCCGGTATAACCAGCGAGCCAGATAAGCCAGCAGGTCGTTTAGGGATTGCCTTGCTGCTTCCGGGGAAGAAGTATCCAGAGCAAAAGTGTTGATTTTTTTTGTAAATGCTTCATGTTCTTTTTTTTGGATCGGAAGCTCAGGATCATGAATATGCTCCATGTAAGCTTCCTCATGGGCGAAATGTGTTGCAGCGTAATTTTTCAATCCGGAAACCAGATTCTTGGAGATAACAGAGGTATCTGAACTTTCTTTTGAAAGGTCAATCGCTTCATTTATCATCTGAAATAACCGACGATGCTCATTATCAATCTCGTCAATTCCAATTAAATAGTCGTCTGTAAATTTATACATTATAAAATCCTCCATTCCGTGGTAAATACCACTTTTCTTTTGAATAAAAATATGGATTTCCCAGCCCATAATTATATTTATGGAGTTATATGGGATAATACATCAACATTATAACATGAATCCGTGTGAGAAAAAAGTAAATAAAAAAGAAAATAAAAAATGTGTTGACAAAATCACTTTAATATATTAAAGTATACCCATAAAGAAAAACCGTTGAGAAAGAGTAGTAAGCATTTTTTGATATTACAGAGAGCTGCAGGTGGTGGGATTGCAGTATGGATGGATTTGCTGAATGGACTTTTGAGGGCGGCCTGAACAGGATTTAGTAGGCGCCGCCGGGAACCGGACCCGTTACCCATCCGGCATGTATGGTTGTACATGAAGTGAGTGGACTTTTCAGTCAATATGAGTGGTACCGCGATAATAGATACTATTACCGTCTCAGGCAAGAACCTGAGGCGGTTTTTTAATGTAAAATTCATTTACATTGTAAACGAAAGTTTGCATGATGACGAATTCCACCTCTCGAAACGGCTTTTTCCAAATTTAAAATCTGGAGGGAACAAGTGCGAAAAATAGAATTTTTCGCACACAGGATTTGTGCTTATGCACAAACCTGTAATGCGCAGAGAACGACGCAGAAAGGGGAAAGAAATGAAAAGAAAAATGATGGCAGCAGTATTAATGATGGCAATGACAGCAGGTGTGCTTGGTGGATGTGGAAACAGCACGGGAAATAATGCGAAAACAGACACAAATGCACAGAATAATGCAAATACCGCAGAAATAAAAGAGAATGCCAATGCGGATGTGACAGAGATCGCCAATGCAGATGGCACGGTATATAAAGTTGGTATCGTCCAGTATGTAGATGATGCTTCCTTAAACCAGATCGAGAAGGCGATCGAGGCAGAGCTTGATGCAAAAGGTGCAGAACTTGGTGTGACATTCGATTATGCAGATTATACCTATAATGGTCAGGCAGATTCCTCTACCTTAAATCAGATCGCAACGGATCTGGTTGCAGAAAAAGTGGATGTGATCATCCCGATCGCAACACCGGCAGCCATGATCATGCAGAATGCGACAGAGGACAATCAGATCCCGGTTGTATTCTCCGCAGTATCAGATCCGGTCAGCGCAGGACTTGTCGCAGATTTAAATGCACCTGGTGCAAATATCACAGGCACATCCGATGCACTTGACACCACGGCTGTTATGAAACTGATCACGGCAGCCAACCCGGATGTAAAGAAAATCGGACTGTTATATGATAAGAGCCAGGATTCCTCAAAAGTGCCGGTTGCAGATGCAATCGCTTACTGTGAGGAAAACGGTATTGAATATATTGAAAAGACAGGAACCACCAATGCAGAGGTATCTGCAGCAGCAGATGCGCTTGTGGCAGAAGGGGTAGATGCAGTATTCACACCGACCGATAACACAATCATGACAGCCGAGCTTGCAATCTTTGAAAAGTTTGCAGATGCAAAGATCCCGCACTATACAGGAGCTGATTCTTTCGCGTTAAACGGAGCATTCTTAGGATATGGCGTCAATTATACAGAGCTTGGAACTGCAACGGCAGATATGGCAGCAGACATCCTTGTAAATGGTGCTGATCCTGCAGCAACAGCAGTCCGCACATTAGACAGTGGTATCGTGACTGTCAACACGGAGACAGCTGCAGCTGTTGGCATTGATGACAGTGTATTTAAAGATATGTGTGAGGAATTAAAAGAAGTTACAACCGCAGAAGAATTTGAATAAAAGCGGAATAGAAGAAAAACGGAACCGGAGGGGATTATGGGTTCGATCATTACACTTTCCATTGTACAGAGCGCATTAGAACTTGGATTTATCTATGCACTGGTTGCGCTTGCATTATTTGTATCATTTTCCATATTAGATATCGCGGATCTGTCAACAGACGGCTGCTTTACATTAGGCTGTGCAGTCTGTGCGACGGTGACGCTTGCCGGACATCCGGTGTTAGGACTGTTTGCGGCGGCGGCAGCAGGAGTTGTATCGGGATTCGTTACTGCATTTTTACAGACCAGAATGGGTATTCAGTCCATCTTAGCTGGAATCATCGTAAATACAGGATTATACACGATCAACATTGCGGTGATGGGTTTTGCATCCAATATCAATCTTTTTTCCTGTGACACGGTTTTTTCATGGGCGAAAGATCATATCGGGGGAACCTGGTATAAACTGATCGTTGCAGCTGTATTTGTTGTGATTGTCGGTGTGATACTGGCATGGTTTTTAAATACGAGACTGGGACTTTCCATCCGTGCGACCGGCGATAACCCGGATATGGTAAGGGCATCAAGTATCAATACCGGACTTATGATCACGATCGGACTTTGTGTTGCGAATGCCATGACCGGACTTTCCGGCGGACTGCTCGCACAGTATCAGAAATCCTGTGATATCAATCTTGGAACGGGAATGGTAACGATCGCACTTGCGAGTCTGATCATCGGGGAGTCGATCATCGGAAAAGGCGGTGTGTTAAAGCGTGTGATCGGCGTGGTATTAGGAAGCTGCCTGTATCGCTTTATCGTAGCGATTGCTTTAAGATTAAATGTTCCGGCAGAATGTTTAAAACTGGTATCATCACTTATCGTTGCATTTGCGATCGCACTGCCTTATCTGAAAAAGCAGGCAGCGTTTATGAAACAGCGCCGCCTTGCAAAGGCAGAAAACCAGTTATATATGGAACAGATCCAGAAACAGAACCAGAAGAAGGAGGAACCGTGATGTTAATTATGAAAAATGTCAGCAAGACCTTCAATCCGGGAACTGTCAATGAAAAATGCGCATTAAAAAATCTGAATCTGGAATTGAAGGATGGCGACTTTGCAACAATTATCGGAAGCAATGGAGCAGGTAAATCTACATTATTTAATGCAATCACCGGAGCATTTTTTATCGACCGGGGACTTATTGTGTTAGATGGGGAGGATATCACTTACCAGAAAGAACATGTGCGGAGCAAGGTGATTGGTCATTTGTTTCAGGATCCTTTAAAGGGAACCGCGCCGCATATGACGATCGAGGAAAATATGGCACTTGCCTATCTTCGCGCCAAAACCTCAAAAAATGCATATTTCAGCCGTATCAATGCGGCGGATAAGGCAAAATTCAGGGAGCACCTTGCACTGCTTGATATGGGGTTAGAGGATCGCATGAAGCAGCCGGTAGGACTCCTTTCCGGAGGACAGCGCCAGGCACTGACGCTTCTTATGGCGACGATGGTCACACCAAAGATCCTGCTGTTAGATGAGCATACGGCGGCATTGGATCCGGCAACCGCAAAAAAAGTGCTCGACCTGACCAGACAGATCGTTGCAGAGAGAAAGATCACCTGCCTTATGGTAACCCACAATATGCACCAGGCATTAGAACTTGGAAACCGTACTCTGATGATGGATTCCGGAAATATCATCTTAGATGTGAGCGGAGAAAAACGTGCGGGCATGACGGTGGAGGATCTGTTAGAGCAGTTTGCGGTCTGTGCCGGAAAGCGTTTGGACAATGACAGGATCCTGTTTTCGCAGGCGGAATGATGGTTAGTCAACAACAGGATCCTGTTTTCACAGGCAGAATAAGGGAAAAATAGGATTTTTTGCAGGATCTGGCAGTAATAATTTGAGAAAAAACAGAACTAATTGAGAAAAAATAGAGGAAAGCCGTTGAAATTTAACGTGTTTTCCTTTATTATGTTAAAGTATGAAAATAAATACTTTGACGGGCATGTTGATGTATATAAAAATGTTAGGAGGAGACCATGTATCCAATCGTAAGAAGAGAAAAACTGGCAGATAAGATTTATCTTATGGATGTCAAAGCACCTCGTGTGGCACAGTACTGTGAGCCGGGGCAGTTTGTAATTGTAAAGATTGATGAGGAGGGCGAGCGTATTCCGCTTACCATTTGTGATTATGACAGGGAAGCAGGTACGATCACGATCGTATTCCAGACTGTCGGAGCATCTACAGAGCGTATGGCATATTTACAGGAAGGAGATGCATTCCAGGATTTTGTAGGCCCGCTTGGATGTGCGTCTGACCTGATTGACGAAGATATTGAAGAATTAAAGAAAAAGAAGATCCTTTTCGTTGCCGGAGGTGTTGGTACAGCACCGGTATATCCGCAGGTAAAATGGTTGCATGAGCACGGTGTGGACTGTGATGTGATCATGGGATCTAAGACAAAAGATCTGTTGATCTTAGTAGACCAGATGAAAGAAGTTGCGACAAATCTCTATGTGACGACCGATGATGGTTCTTATGGATTCCACGGTATGGGAACTAATCAGTTACAGGAACTCTGGGATGCAGGAAAACGCTATGATCACTGTGTAGCGATCGGACCGATGATCATGATGAAATTCGTATGTAAGCTGACAAAAGAGCTTGGAATCCCGACCGTTGTTTCCATGAACCCGATCATGGTAGACGGAACCGGAATGTGCGGTGCATGTCGTCTGATAGTAGGCGGGGAAGTAAAATTTGCCTGCGTGGACGGACCGGAGTTTGACGGGCATCAGGTTGATTTTGACCAGGCGATGAAACGTCAGGCACAGTACAAGACAGAAGAGGGAAGAGCGATGTTAAAGCTGCAGGAAGGTGATACACATCACGGCGGCTGTGGCAACTGTCAGTAGGGTTGAGCGTTTGAAAAGGAGATAGAGAGAATGGACGTATTAAATAGAGTACCGGTTCGCGAGCAGGAACCACAGGTTCGTGCGGCTAACTTTGAAGAGGTATGTTTAGGATATAACGAGGAAGAGGCAAAAGCTGAGGCAGCACGCTGCTTAAACTGTAAAAATGCGCAGTGTATGAAGGGCTGTCCGGTATCTATCAATATCCCGGCATTTATCGCACAGGTAAAGGAAGGAAACTTTGAGGAGGCATATCACATTATCAGTCAGTCTTCCGCACTTCCGGCAGTCTGCGGACGTGTCTGCCCGCAGGAGAGCCAGTGTGAAGGAAAATGTATCCGCGGAATCAAGGGTGAACCGGTTGCAATCGGTAAATTAGAGCGTTTTGTTGCCGACTGGGCAAGAGAAAATGATATTAAACCGAAAAAAGCAGAGAAATTAAACGGACATAAGGTTGCAGTCATCGGTTCCGGCCCTGCAGGTTTAACCTGTGCCGGAGATCTGGCAAAACTTGGCTATGATGTGACAATCTTTGAGGCACTTCATGAGGCAGGCGGTGTACTGATTTACGGTATCCCGGAGTTCCGTCTTCCGAAACAGAAGGTTGTTGCTGCTGAGGTGGAAAATGTAAAAGCACTCGGTGTTAAGATCGAGACAAACGTTGTTATCGGAAAATCTGTTACAATCGATGAATTAATGGAAAACGAGGGATTTGAGGCCGTATTTATCGGTTCCGGTGCCGGACTTCCAAGATTTATGGGTATTCCTGGCGAGCAGGCAATGGGTGTATTTTCTGCAAATGAGTTCCTGACCAGAAACAACCTGATGAAGGCATTTAAAGATGAGTATGATACACCGATCAAAGCAGGCAAGAAAGTTATCGTTGTCGGCGGCGGTAACGTTGCTATGGATGCTGCGAGAACTGCAAAGAGACTTGGCGCGGAGGTACATATCGTATACCGCCGTGGCGAGGAAGAACTTCCGGCGCGTGTGGAGGAAGTACATCATGCAAAAGAAGAGGGCGTGATCTTTGATCTGCTCCAGAACCCGACAGAAATTCTTGTAGATGAGAATGGCTGGGTAAAAGGCGCGAAAGTCATTAAGATGGAACTCGGTGAACCGGATGCATCCGGAAGAAGAAGCCCGGTAGAGATTCCGGGATCTGAGTATGAGATCGAGGCAGATACCGTGATCATGTCACTTGGAACTTCCCCGAACCCGCTGATCTCTTCCACTACAAAGGGACTTGAGATCAACCGCAGAAAATGTATCATCGCAGAGGAAGAAAACGGTGCTACCTCAAAAGCCGGTGTATTTGCCGGTGGTGATGCCGTAACCGGAGCTGCAACTGTAATTCTTGCCATGGGTGCAGGAAAAGCTGCCGCAAAGGGAATCGATGAATATCTGAGCAATAAATAATAGACCAGTGATGGTAAAAATGCCGGAGTCAGTGGAAACTGCTGATGTCCGGCATTTTTTCTTAAAAACTTTTTTTTATAAAAATTTCTTAACACATCTAAAATATTCCTTAAATCTTATCCAAAACTTACTTTTTTTCAAAAATATTGGTTATACTTGTAAGCAAAGTTATGATGAATTGTAAATGAGTCAGAGTGACAGTGATGAATACTAAGAGGTATAGCTATATGGAGGAAAATGTGAACCAGACAGAGAAAGAAATGGCAGAAAACGAAAAACAGAATCAGACGGGAAAAGAAGTGGCAGAAAACGAAAAACAGAATCAGACGGGAAAAGAAGTGGCAGAAAATGCAAACTTGGAACAGACAGAAACGATCCGGGGACTGACCGCACAGCAGGTGGAGGAGCGGAAAGAAAAGGGACTCTGGAACAAAAAAGCAGAGTCGGCGACGAAGACGACAAAAGAGATCGTAAAATCAAACGTATTTACATATTTTAACCTGATATTTTTAGTGATCGCGTTATTGTTAATCGGCGTTGGTGCTTTCCGGGATCTGACATTTCTTCCAATCATTGTTGCAAATACGCTGATCGGAATCGTGCAGGAGATCCGCTCGAAAAAGGTTCTGGATGATCTGTCTATCTTAAACAGTCCGAAAACACGGGTAATCCGGGAGGGCAGTAAAAAAGAAATACCGGCAGAAGAACTGGTGATGGATGATATCGTGGAGCTTTCTGCGGGCGGACAGATACCGGCGGATGCAGTTGTGTTAGAAGGGCAGTTAAATGTGAATGAATCACTCCTTACCGGAGAAGCGGATGAAATTGTAAAGAAAAATGGCGATGAACTGCTGTCCGGCAGCTTTGTGGTGTCCGGCAGCTGTCTGGCACAGCTGACAAAAGTTGGGGAAGAGTCTTATATATCAAAACTTACCCACCGTGCAACACAGACGAAAGAGGGAGAACAGTCAGAGATGATCCGCTCTTTGAACCGGCTGGTGCAGGCAGTCGGTATTGTGATCATTCCCATTGGTGTGGTTCTTTTTATACAGCAGTTTGTATATGCGGGAACCCCTTTGCGGGACAGTGTGACAAGTATGGTCGCAGCGATCATTGGAATGATACCGGAGGGACTTTATCTGTTAGCGAGCGTTGCCATGGCGGTAAGTGCCATGCGTCTGGCAAAGCAGCAGGTTTTGATCCATGATATGAAATGTATTGAAACGTTAGCCCGCGTAGATGTACTTTGTGTGGACAAGACAGGAACAATTACAGTGCCGGAGATGGAAGTGGATCAGTTTATTCTTGCAGAAGACCTGACGAAAAGAGTTTATGAGAAAGACGGTGATACGAAAGTATATGTCGATGTAAAGTGCGGTGAGGAACAGGAACAAAAACATGCGCAGATAAAGGGCATGATCAGTGAGTTTGCGGCAGACATGGATGCCGATAATGCAACAATGGAGGCATTAAAGACATATTTTAAGCCGGATACTTTAACAAAGATAAAGAAAGCAGAAAAGGTATTTGCATTTTCATCAAAGACAAAGTACAGTGGAATCATTTCAGAGGGAAAAAGTTATGTGATCGGGGCACCTGAATTTGTGCTTCGGGAGGATTATGCAGAGTACAAAGACCGAATAGAAGCGTATAGTGAGAAAGGGTATCGTGTCCTTGTGTATGGCAGATATGAGGGAATTTTAGACGGACAGCAGCTTACGGAAAAAGTATTACCGATCGCGTTTATCATGCTGACAAATGCGATACGGGAAGGAGCAAAGGAAACCTTTTCCTATTTTACAGAGCGTGGTGTGGAGATCAAGGTTATCTCCGGGGATAACCCTAAGACTGTTGCTGAAATTGCGGAAAAAGCGGGAATCTGCGGCTCAGATAACTATGTGGATGCATCCACGTTGACAACAGATGAGAGTATCGCACAGGCTGTAGCAAAATATCAGATTTTTGGCAGGGTGACACCTGATCAGAAGTTAAAGTTTGTGGAAGCGCTGAAAGCACAGGGAAGAACGGTTGCCATGACGGGTGACGGTGTCAATGATGTGCTGGCATTAAAAGATGCGGACTGCAGTATCGCAATGGCATCGGGAAGCGAGGCAGCATCGCAGGTGGCACAGCTTGTTCTTTTGGACAATGATTTTTCAAGGATGCCGTCGGTGGTGATGGAAGGGCGTAGAGTGGTAAACAATATCCAGCGCTCGGCAAGCTTATATCTGGTCAAAAATATTTTTTCCATGCTGCTTGCAGTATTTTCCATGATCTCTATGATCAATTATCCACTGGAACCGTCACAGATTTCATTGATCAGTATGTTTACGATTGGAATTCCGTCTTTTGTGCTTGCATTAGAGCCAAACAAAGACCGCATACAGGGACATTTTATGACAAATGTGTTGTTGAAGGCATTGCCTGCCGGACTTACCGATTTTTTTGCTGTCAGCAGTCTGGTATTGTTTTGTCAGGTATTTGGTGTGAACGAAGAGGACATTTCGACATCCTGTACGATACTTGTTGCTATTGTTGGATTTATGATCTTATATCAGATCGCAAAACCGATGACGGCCGGACACCGGGTACTGATGGTTGGAATGGTCGCCGGCTGGCTGTTCTGCATGATATTTGTCAGCCACTTATTTGCAATCAGGGATATCTCAGGGCAGTGTATGATGCTGACTGCGGTATTTACGGTTGCAGCGGAGTCCATTCTGCGGTATCTGTCGAAATTTGTGGAGTGGATGCGGGAAAGTCTTTTAGTGTTAAAAAAGAAAATACATCAGGCAACAGCATGAAAGAGGACAGGTATTCGGTAAGGATAAAAACCGGATAAAAAAACAGCCGCTCCGTTTTTAAAGCAGAGCGGCTGTTTAGCAATCAATTTTTGTGAAAATGAAATGTTGTAGTTATTCCAGATTAAGGTGTTTTTTGATGATAACCATGCACACGATATAGAAAACAACACATTCGATGATCGAAAAGAGCGATCCGGAAAACAGCATAGAGGAAACAGTTGTGCTGAATGTAACGTTTTCAGTGGCATTATAAGTTACAACATTGACGTTGTTCATGACACCAAAATATCCGGTAAGTACCAGGATGATCGAGGATACAATCTGACCTGACATGTAAAAGACGATTCCGGCACCGATGGAAGCTCCTACTTTATGTTTTGTAAAGAGCTGACCGATAGAACCGCTTGCAAATACCATCAAAAGGTACTGTAGGCAGGATAAGATCATGGCAAAAATCATATAAATGCTAAACGTATGGAGAGACATGCCAAACAGATTCTGGAAATCTACCATGAGCATATCAAAATCTGCATCAAAGGAAAATCCTCTGTTTGCCGCACAGCCCAGGGCGAAGATCGATACAAACATAATGATCAGGGAGAGCATCAGCCAGCATAGGGAAACGAGCAGTTTTACATTAAAAATTGACATCTGGCCAACCGGCAGTGTGTGTGTCAGGTATCCCTGATCAGAATACATTGTCTTATAAAAATGTACACACATATATACATAGCTTACCACGAAAAGTGCAAATACGCCGAGTACATAAAATACCATAGCTGCTGTAAAGAAGATCTCCTGTAACTGGTTTTCTGTGCCGGCAGGATCACTGTCACCGTACATGGCAATACAGCCAAGGATGGTAACAAACGCCATAACGCCATAGATGATGAACATTAACTTGTATGTGTTTTTAAATTCGTATTTAAATAATTTTCCTAACATCTGAATACCTCCCGGAACAGTGCATCGACGGATTTCCCCTCCTCGGCGCGGATATCGTCCACAGAGGATGAGAGACGGATCTGTCCGTTCTGAATAAAAATAACCTGGTCTAAAATGTTTTCGATATCTGCAATCAGGTGCGTTGAAATCAGGATGGAAGCGGACGGATCGTAATTGGTTAAGATCACGTCTAAAATGTAATCTCTCGCAGCGGGATCGACACCTGCGATCGGCTCATCTAAAATATATAATTCTGCTTTGCGGCTCATGACGAGGATAAGCTGCACTTTTTCTTTCGTTCCCTTTGACATGCTTTTTAGAGAATCATTTGGATTGATATTTAGTTTTTGCAGCATATCATAGGCGCGTTCGCTGTCGAAATCTTCATAAAAGTCCTGAAAGAAGGCGATGATCTCTTTCACACGCTGGTTCATATTCAGATAACTATGATCCGGCAGATAGGAAATGTGGCGTTTGCTCTCGACACCGATTGGATTTTCTTTGTAATAGAGGGTGCCGGAGGTCGGGGTTAAAAGTCCGTTGATCATTTTGATCAGTGTTGTCTTTCCGCTGCCGTTTGGACCGAGCAGACCAATGATATGTCCGCTCTCAATCGAAAGATCAATGTGGTCGATCGCTGTTTTTCCACTGAAACTTTTGGTGAGATCTTTGCATTCAAGTAATGTGCCCATCATTTTTCTCCTTTCATGGTCTGACCGATCATAGCCAGAATCTCATTTTCCTGAAAGCCGAGCTGCTGCATAAATGAGAGCAGTTCTGTAATTTTATCTTTTGCAAGTGTTGATTTTAATTCATCGATCATGGAAGTGTCCTCCGTAATAAATCGTCCGGTTGTCCGCTGTGAGAAAACAAGACCGGTTCGTTCAAGTTCTGTGAAAGCTTTCTGCATCGTGTTTGGATTTACCGCTGCCTCGGCGGCAAGGTCACGGACAGAAGGCAGTTTGTCTCCGGGTTTATATTTGCCCGAAATGATATCCATTTCGATCCGTTCGACGATCTGTATAAAAATAGGACGGTCGGAATTAAGGTTCCATGCCATTGTATCACCTCGTTTCTTTGTACTAGCGAAATAATACAATAATACAAGAAAAGTGTCAAGAGATTTTTTGTAAAGTATTCTGATTTTATGACGATATAAATTACATAACAGGAGAAAGCTAAGGATGGCGTCTGATTTTCAAGGAATGAAATACCCGGAAAAACAGGCACCATTTTGTTATATGGATGAAAAATCAGCTGTATAACGGGAAGAACTTAACTGTTGTCATAAAATGAGTTGTGAAATGGGGAAAATGAGTATGAGAGTTGGGAACAGACTAAACAGCACCATTGTGCGTGCGCGGATGAAACGTATTGCAAAGACGAAGACATTTACGACAAAACAGCAGAGAACACAAAAGAGCACTTCCGGGAGTTCCGGACAGTCGATCAGTCAGCTTCTTTCAAAATTAAATGCAAACAGTGGAAAGACGTCATCTGCGGAGCAGTTACTTGCAAACCGGACGCAGACGCTTTTGTACAGTGGTATGGAGACGGCTGCGGAACGTGTGGAAAAACGGTTGGGAAAGTTTTTAAAAACGGATGGTACTTCCGTATTTGACGAGGAAGATGAGACAAAGCTGAAGGAAAATGTGGCGGATAATATAGAGTCGTTTGTGAATGACTATAATTATCTGATGAAGCGTCTCGCACAGTCCGGCGATATTGTTGATTCAAATTATGCCAAAAAACTGAAAAATTATGCAAATGCGGAAAACAAGGAACTCCGTGAGATCGGAATTACGATAAAAGGTGACGGGACATTAGAACTGGACGAAAACAAATTAAAGGCAGCCGATATCAGCCAGGTAAAGAAACTGTTTACCGGTGAAGATGGATTTGCCAAAAAGGTGTCGAATCTGTCAGGCCAGATCGGCAAATATGCAAAAGAAAAGGTGACGGAACTCGAAAAATCAAGTGCGCAGGCGAGCAGTAATTATAACCGTTATGCACGCTACGCGAATAATTCACAGAGTTATAACAGCAGTTATTATAACAATAGCTATTATAACAGTAAGGCATAATGACAGATCATATATATGGAGAAGAATCTATCAAAATAAAACAGACGGCAAAGACAGACTGGGTGCGGTCGGAATTCAGGGAGCAGGAGAAGTACCGCAGAAATTATTATGGTACAATTTTTCTTGAAATCCTGTTAGAAAAAATGCAGCGGAAAGAGGATGTCCTCTACATTGAGTCAGTCCGGGCGCCGCGGGTTGTACGGGTGAAGCGGAGAAAAAAAGAGCCGGATCCGAAAAATTGCAACGTGATGGAAAAGCAAAATGAGCCTGTCGCAAAAACCTGTGATGAGCATAGGTCCAAGGAACCGGCTGCATCCGGGGGGCGGTCTGTGCAGTCCGTACAGAATGTGCAGGATATGCCGGTCATGCCGGAAATAAGACTGTCCAACGAACCGGCGGAGCGGCTACAGAAGGGGCGTTCGGGACTTGGGATAAATGTTGAAATGCCGCCTGAAAGTCGGAACGTGGGCAATAGTCAGGGTGGAAACCAATATTCTATGGAGCATTCTATGAGATCTTCCATGGAAGTCTTCAAAGAATATTCCATGAATGTTTCAAAAACCGGGATGGCTTCGATTTCTGGAGAAACGATCCTTGTGTGGGCGTCGGGAGATATTTTAGAACTGTCTGTGATGTCGGAGCTGCCGGAAATATCGGGAAATTATAATGCACGGGCGTGCATGGTGTAATGTTGCCGGTCACACAACAGGTGTGTACAGCAGTGTAAAAAAGAGGCGGTGTTCAAGTCGGACACTGTCTTTCTTTAAAAATCGGACTTCTTTTTTGTGCAGACTGCACAAGAAATTTCAAATCAGTTGCATACGAAGAATGACGTATGCTAAGATAAATCAAAGCATATTTCTACCATGTGAACAGCGTTATTCAGACAGTTGCATTTGCTTCACATGACCATAAGGATGACACATCCGTCTACATTTCAAAAAACATTTCAGAAATCTATGCTTTTTATCCACAAAAATGAAAAGCAGGAGATCTGGATGAGCCTCCTGCACATAGGAGGAACTGAATATGAAGAAGGGTACACAGGTATCAGAAAAGATACCAGCAGCCAACCGTCAGTACAAAGACACCGTATTCCGCATGTTGTTTTCAGAGAAAGAGAATCTCTTATCTTTGTACAATGCAGTAACCGGGAATGCTTATCAGAACGCAGATGATCTGAAAATCGTCACGCTGGAAAATGCAATCTACATGGGGATGAAAAACGACCTGGCATTTATGTTAGAGACGAATATTTATCTCTACGAGCACCAGTCCACGTTAAATCCTAACATACCGCTGCGGGATCTGATTTACATAGGAATCGAATATCAGCAGTATGTTGATGATAAGTCCTTGTATTCGTCCCGCCTGCAGAAGATACCGGCACCGAAATTTATGGTATTTTATAATGGAACGGATGCAGTGGATGACCGGGTGGAACTTCGACTGTCAAACGCTTATGAGCATCTGGCTGGTGAGCCGGACCTGGAGTTAAAAGTCCTGATGTTAAACGTCAATGAAGGACATAACAAAGAGCTGATGGAGCAGTGTCAGACATTGAAGGAATATGCCATTTATGTAGCGAGAGTCCGCAAATATACATCAGAAATGAACTTAAACGATGCAGTTGCACGGGCAATCGATGAATGTATCAAAGAAGGAATTTTGGTGGAATTTCTTCGGAAGAATCGTTCGGAGGTAAAGATGGTGAGTATTTTGGAATATGATAAAGAGTGGGAAGAGAAAAAACTCCGAAAGGCAGAATATGAGGCTGGCAAAAGTGACGGAATCGAGATCGCAGAAGAGAGAATGATCCATAATATGATTAAGCTGGATTTCCCAATAGAAAAAATTGCAGAAGTAACTGGAAAATCGCCAGTGGAAATAGAACAATATTTACAATCGAACAGACAATAAATATTTTAAAAAGATTACGGAAACTGTTGATAAAACTATATAAAAAAATAATGAAATGAACAGTAAATAATAAAATCCTCTGTAAACAGAAAAACAGGTGGCAAATAGCACCTGACTGTTTGCAGAGGATTTTATTATTA
>ENA-USUG01003535-USUG01003535.1-human-gut-metagenome-genome-assembly--contig:-NODE-3535-length-21104-cov-8.482380_pt1 | contig 21104 bp, 25 predicted proteins | sample MGYA00250059_ERZ773394 | MGnify/ENA primary metagenome ERZ773394 (study PRJEB29103, sample SAMN06111957) | human gut metagenome | biome: human gut; feature: ankylosing spondylitis patient; material... | reverse complement strand
CCCGCCAATTTCCATCATGGCATTGTCACTTGGAAAAATGTATGGATATAGCATAAGGACAACAGGAGAACTCACCACACTCAGCGGTGAACTGGAGCATTTACGTAATTACATTGCCATTTCAGAAATTCGTTTTCCCGATAAATTCACAGCCGAGTATAGCATTGACGATTCCTTATTAAATATCCCGACATTAAAACTCATTCTGCAACCGATTGTGGAAAATGCTGTTTGCCACGGTCTCAATCCCTGTTCCAATACCAATGGACGTATATACATCTCCGTGAATCGAGAAAATAATGATTTGGTGATTGAAATCCGGGATAATGGTGTCGGAATGTCAAAAGAAAAGCTGGATTTTTTGCGTGCCTCCATCAATGAATCGTTTCTTATCGATGAACAGGATATTAGCGAAGCCCGCCATATCGGATTGCGAAACGTCAATTCACGCATCCAACTTTACTATGGCAGAAACTATGGACTCTCAATAGAAAGTAGCAATCAAAGGGGGATTTCTGTAATTGTTCGGGTTCCAATTATTGGAGGTATTCGGGATGTATAGATATGTGATTATTGATGATGAGTATCTGACGCGAGCAGGGCTTCTAAAGAAAGTGGAACCCCTTAATCACCTGATAACCTGCGTTGGAGAAGCGGTAAACGGAAAAGAAGGTATCAGTCTCATTGAAAAGCTGAAACCTGATTTTATCATTACGGATATGTATATGCCGGTTATGGATGGCAACGAACTACTTCAGTATGTATCTGTGCACTATCCGAATACCCAAATCATCGTAATTAGTGGATACAGGAATTTCGAGTATGCACAAAATGCCATCCATTCAAATGCGATTACTTACTTGCTGAAGCCCTTCAGCAGCGAAGATATCCAATCTGCGATTCAAACCGCTATCAAGCGTATTTCCGAACAGCAGGATCAGTTAGAACTACACCAGATTTCGGAAACGATAGATCGAATGTCTTATGAATTTGATATCCAAACTCTTAGAAACCTTATTTTGGGTACCACCATGGCTCGTGTGGATTTCAACTCCAAAGCAATTCAGGATCTTCTGGATCGGCAGGTCTATTCGCTTTTAACCATTGTTGACGGGTCAACGGTCTCTAGCGATAAATTCTTAAGCACATGTATGGATTTTTTTGATCAAAACAGCGTATTTCATGTTGCAGTTTTTGATTATTACTTCTCTTCCAAGTTTGTGTTTATATTAGTACCCTCTAAGAGTCACCAGTCGGCCAGGAACGATGTTACGCTGATTGCTCACCGTCTGACTGAGTATCTTTGTTCGGCTGGACATGCGCCCAGTGTCGGTGTTAGCACGTCGCGTGACAAAATCACAGAGTTGCATCAATCGTTTCTCGATTGTGTGACGGCCCTGGATAACAAACCACTTTCCGCATCTGTTGGTATTTGTTTCTATGATGGAAATCGGTCTTTGAGCCGGCGGGATATCCTCTGGAATGATGAACACAAATTCCGTTTCTACGTTGATATGGGCCTGGAGGAACGGGTGTCGAAATTATTGGATCAGTTATTTTCCAATCTAAAAGCCAGCAAAACTTCCTACACCCTTATGGATCTCAAGTATTATTTTCTGCATCTTCTCAATGCCATCAACATTGGCCAAAACAGGGTAACCATTACTATTCCAACCTCCGCTGACATTTCTGACAGTTACCGTCAGCATGTAAAATACATATTTGACATAGATACTTTGATCCAACGTACCAAGGAAACCATGCGAATGATCTGCCAGAGAAATCAGACGAATCCAATTTATTCCACGGACAAAACCTCCGACGCAATCGTCCAAAATATGCAGCAATATATCAAGCACAATTATAATTATAATATTTCTTTGGAATCTGTGGCAGATCTCTTCTTCCTCAACAAAAATTATGCCAGTACGCTGTTCAAAGCCAAAAGCGGCGTCAAATTCATAGATTATTTAACACACATACGTGTGGAAAAGGCAAAAGAGTTGCTCTCCAATTCAACCCTGAAAATCCCACAAATTGCGGTTAACGTTGGATACAGTAATACAAAATACTTCTATCGGGTATTTAAAAAGCTCACTGGATATACTCCCGAGGAATATCGCACTCTCCCCTAATTGCTTTTTCCTTCTCCTAAGCCTCCGTCCAAGTGAACTGCACCCTGTCAAGAAGACAGTGAAATAATTCAAAGAAAGTTCACAGCGCTGCGGCGCTGTGGGAACCGCAGATTCCGAAAGAATGCCAAGGCATCCTTTCGGAATTTGAGGTTTTAAGCCGCTAAGTACAGATTGTGTTTCTCCATCGGCGTGAGGATACCAAGGCCCCGCTGCACACGTCTGTTGTTATAGTAACGGATATAATCCTCGATCATATTGACCAGTTCCTTTTTGCTGGTAAAGCGCTTGCCGTAATAGCGCTCTCGTTTCAGAATACCCCAGAAGCCCTCCATCGGTCCGTTGTCAATACACTTGGCCACGCGGGACATACTCTGGGTCATACCAGCTTTCTCCAGTTTGTGGTGAAAGGTCCGATTGGTATACTGAAATCCTCTATCACTATGGAATAAAGGATGTGCATCAGGGTTTGCCGTTATCCATACCTGACAGTTTCCATCCTGAATCCCACGAAAGGCGAAATTGACAGTGTTCGGATGAAAATCGGGGAAATTGTCAGCAGAAGCTGCCGCAGCACGAATCCGAATCTTCGCAATACGGAACCGCACATCTGGGTCGACGGGAAAACGCCGCAGTGGTATGCTTGCTGCCCCGGTTCGCGTGATTATACGCTGTTGGCAAACGCGACTGCGGAATATCTCAGCGTTTTTGAACTGACGCATGAACGGGTGCAGAATCGGGCTGGCAAAACTACGGAACGCAGGAGGGCTGAAAATGTCAGATGAACACTATCCGGAATTCACCAGCGCACAAACCGAGCGTCTTGATGAGATCGACAATGCGGTCTATCAGACGATCCTCGCGTTTCTGAATAAGAGCGAAGATGAATTCCCGTGGGATATGTACTATATCGGAGAAGTTGCGGAATGTATTGAGGAAACGCTTTTAAGCATGGGGCAGCGCGTTCACTGTCCCGTCATTGTAACAGGAAAGGACGGTATTTCTCGCATCGAGGAATATCAAGACCCGCCCAAACCAAAACCGAAGCAAAAACCAAAACAGAAAACGAAGGGAGCGGATGCCCATGAGCGATAAGCCCAGATGGGAGATCATCCACGGAGACAGCCTTACGGTGCTGGAGAACTTTCCTCCCAGCACATTTGACGCTGTCATCACAGATCCGCCGTATGCGTCCGGTGGCCGCACACAGGCGGAAAAATCCAAAACCACCGCAAAGAAATATTCCAGCATGGGCGGCAACGCACCGCCCGATTTTGACGGCGACGCCAAGGATCAGCGGTCGTGGACCCGCTGGGCGGCAGAGTGGCTGTATCTTGCCAGACGCGCAGCCAAGCCCGGCGCGCCGGTTTGTATGTTTATTGACTGGCGGCAGCTTCCCTGCGCCAGCGATGCGCTCCAATGGGCGGGCTGGATCTGGCGCGGGATTGCCGTGTGGGACAAGGGAAACTCCCGCCCGCAGAAGGGGCGTTTCCGGCAGCAGGCAGAATACATTGTTTGGGGTTCGAACGGCGACATGCCGGTCAGCCGCCCTGTGCCGTGTTTGCCGGGTGTATTCAAATACGGCAATCCGCAGAACCGCATCCACCTGACCGAAAAGCCGTTGCAGCTCATGCAGGATCTCGTCAAGATCACGGAACCGGGCGGTCATATCTTGGACCCCTTTGCAGGCTCCGGCACGACAGTTCTGGCTGCAGTCAAAGAGGGTTACGATGCAACCGGCATCGAGGTCACGAATGTGTACGCGGATCTTGCCAGAAAGCGGCTGGAGACGGAACTGAACGCTGCGTAGCGACTATAGTAGCGACTACAAGAGGCAGGAACCAGTCCTTCGGGATTCCATAGCGACTATTGTAGCGACTACGTCATTCAAAAACCGATTTGAATGGCCGAAGCAGCGCGAAAGCATCTATAAGGAAAGAAAATTGAAATCTCTCTCCTCTCTTGCCCCGCCTTTTGGCGGGGCGTCAGGCTCTCGCCGCCGCGCGGCAAGAGCGCAAGCATAGCGTTTTGGTACCAAAACGCGGCTTGCAGGGAGAACCCTGACCCCAATATGCCGCCTGCGGGCGGAGAAAGGAGCGCCGTGCGGAAGAATCAGTACAATCTGCATATCCGGCTGGACGAGGACGAACGCGCCGCGCTGGAAAAAGGTCTGCAAGCCAGCGGCCTGCCGCTGTCGGCGTACCTGCGTAAGCTGATCCTCGGAGAAAGCATCCAAGCTGCACCCTCAGAAGAACTTCGCAGGCTGCGCACGGAAATCCACCAGATCGGCAATAACATCAACCAGCTTGCGCGGAAAGCGAACGCCGGATTTGCCAGCCGCGACGAGGTCACACGCGCCCTGCGGATGCTGGATCGTGTTTATGAACTCATGTACCAGCTCAGTCAGCAGTCATGGCAGTAACCAAGATCCTCGCCCGGCATGCCAGACTGGATCTGGCAATCAATTATGCGGTAAACCCTGACAAAACGGATGAGGAAGTCCTGACGGCTTATCTGAACTGCGACAAGGGGCATGCTTGCCACCAGATGCTTGCAACTAAGGAAGCGAAGAATAACCGTGACGGCGTTCAGTATTACCACATCATCCAATCATTCAAGCCCGGTGAGATCACGCCAGAACTGGCATTGGAAATTGCACAGGCATTTGCAAAGGAACACCTTGCGGATTATGAGGTCGTCATTGGCGTTCATGTGGACAAAGAACATATCCATGCGCACATGGTTTTCAATTCTGTGAATCTGGTGACGGGGCGAAAATACCACAGCAACGCCAAAAGCTACTACCAGCAGATTCGCACAATTTCGGATAAGCTCTGCCGGGAGCATGGGCTGTCTGTCATTATGGAGGGAAAGCCCTCCAAAGCGGTCAGCTATATTGAATGGCTCCGCCAGTCTAAAGGGCAACCAACGTTCCGCTCCATGCTGGAAGCGGACCTGCGCGATGCGATTGCCGACGCGAACGATCTCGGTCACTTCTTTCTGCTCATGGAGCATAAGGGCTACGAGATTCACCACGGCAACCGGCTGGGTTTCCGATTGCGCGGGCAGGAACGCTATATGTATCCAGAGCGCAAGAATGCAGCGTTTTCGGAAGAAAATATCGAACGCGCCATTGCGGGCAATCTGGCAGAGATCGAAGCCGGTACCAGACCGGCGTTCCTCCCGCGTCCGAAGGCCCAGCCGTATCGACCGCATCCAAAGTACAAGGGATTCCTTGCGCTTTACTATCACTACTGCTATCTGCTCGGCCGCATTGAAAAGCAGCAATATCCGCCGCGCATGACGCCGCATCTCCGGCGGGAGCTTATGAAAGCCGAAACCTATAAGGCTCGGCTGAAATTTTTGCAAGAGAATGGCATCTCCACGGCAGATGACCTGACCGCCTGCATGCATCAGGCAGAAAGCACGGTCACGCAGCTTGCCAAGCAGCGCACGATTCTGAACGTCCGTAAGAAAAAACGCAAAAAGCTCTTTGATGCACTGGCTACGGAAGAATCGCTCGCCGTGAGCAAAGCTCTTTATGAAGAAGGTCTCTCCGGCATGGAGTCCGAGTACGCGCAGTATGCAGAAGCAAAAGCCACACTGGACACCTGTGGCATTTCGCGGCAGGCTCTCACGAAAGAAAAAGCGGATATCTACGAGCAGCTTGCGCAGCTCAACAAGCAGATCCGTGCCGAGCGGCAAAAGATCAAGCTGTGCCGCGAGATTGCAGACTCGGCAGCGGTCATGCAGCGCGATGTCGCTGCACAGGAAAAATCTCGACATGAGAAAGAATCGTCGCAAACACGCGACCACGAATAGAAGAAGGTGATTTCCCATCAACGTAGGAAACAGCGAAGCCGCCGAGCAGGTCGTTCACATGATGCTCTCCGGCGGCGAGGTTGCAGTCAAGCTGGCAGGCTCTGCGGCGAAGAATGCCGCGGCGATGCTGCTGGCGTTGGCGCGCAACCATAAAAAGGTCTACGGCAAGACCAGCCTCAAGAAAATTCTCCAGCAAACGCGCGACATCCGCACGTTTTCCCTGACACCGGAGCAATACCGCGAGTTCAACCGTCAGGCGAAGGACAAGGTACTGTTCGCGGGTATCCAGGACAAGGAGCAGCCGGACGCACCCATTGATCTGGTCATCCCGACGACCGATCTGGAGCTGGCAAATGTTATTTTCGAGCGTCTTTTCGGTTCGCTCGAAAAGCTGCAGGAGGAACGCTCATCAAAAAAAGAGTCTCGGTCGGAACGCTCCTCGGACGATACCGGCAGCAGCTCGCCTACGAGCAGGAAGAACTCGAAGAATGACCGCCCGTCCATTGGCGAGCAGCTTCAGTCCTTCCGCGAAAAGCTGTCTGGCGTAGAACCGCGCGTTCCGGCCAGAGAAAAAACACACAGTGAGATCACAAAATAAGCGCCGTTTGGATGGATTTACACGCCAAGCTGTGATATACTCAAACCAACAAAAGCTGGGAGGTGGCGCGTATGGCAGAACAAGGATATGATCTGATGCACAAAGACGATGTTGTTGCATCTTTGCAGCTCGACGATCTGTCCGGTGCTATCCTCAAGGTCACGCCCGGTGCAAACCCAGAGTTGCTGCCGCTCGGCGGCAGTCAGGGCACAGACAGTCTGCGCAAATGGTGGCTGCGCCGTGCCGTCCCCATCAGTCAGGGCAACATTGCCGCGCTTTTGCAGCAGGAGGGCATTCCATCCACACAGAGCCTGCTCGTGCGGAACCTCGGTCTCAGTCTGTCCGACCATTATTGGATCAAGCCGAACGGCAGAGAACTGACGTGGAAAGACGTCAGCCTGTTCTCCAACAGCTTCCGCGATCCACTGGAATCCATGCAGATCCAACATCCTCACGGTGCAGCTTCGACAAGCACCCAGACACCAGCGTATTCGCCCAGCGCATCGCTGCAAGGTGACCTGATCAAAAAGTGGTTGATCGTCGACGACACGCGCTGCCTGCTCAAAGGCAACCGCGGCGCAAATTCCCAGCAAAGTCTCAATGAAGTGCTGGCATCCATGCTGCATGAGAAGCAAGGCTTTTCCAACCATGTGCGGTACCGCCCGGTAAAACTCACCGGAAATGCAGGCGAGCAGTATGGCTGCATCTGCGAGGATTTCGCGTCGGAGGCGCTGGAGTTTATTCCGGCGATTGACGTTGTGGATTCCGAGAAGAAAGATAACGCTGTCTCGACCTATGAGCATTTCATTCATGTTTGCACGGCACATGGTCTGTCTGAGCTGGAAGTAAGAAGTTTTCTGGAATATCAGATCCTCACGGATTTCGTGCTGACGAATACGGATCGGCATCTCAACAACTTTGGTGTTCTCCGCAACAGCCGGACACTGAAATTTGTGCGGATGGCACCGATCTTTGATTCCGGCAATTCGATGTTCTGGGATTCCCCTCGCCTGCCGGAGCGCAGTAACTGCACAGAGATCACGGTCAACAGCTTCCGCAAGACAGAAACGGAGCTTCTCAAGCTCGTCACCGACCGCAGCTGTGTCCGTATGGACCTGCTTCCCTGCCGGGACGAAATTGCAGAGCTGTACGCCAAAGACGACAGCATTGCATTTGTGGATTCCATTCTCACCGGCTATGAAAAGAAAAAGGTGCTCATGGAACGGTTCATGGAGAAAGGACTGCCAGAGCAAACGCATCTGAAACGGAGTACCGGCTTTGAACGGTAACAGAATATAAAAATGGCGCTGACGGTATGCTTCGTCAGCGCCATCGATTTATTATTATACGGCTTCTTTTCGCTCCGCAACGTACTCCCGCAGAGCATCTTCTACCAGCGTGTTCAAGCTGACCTGCTGCGCCATTGCGCAAATCGCAGCCTGCTTGTGTAGCTCCGGTGATACCCGGATGTTAAAGCTGCCCTTGTAGGCTTTTTCCGGTTCGCTGTTTTCTGCTTCGCACAGCGACAGATAATCGTCTACCGCGCCATGAAAATCAGCCACAAGCTCGGCGGCGTTCGTCCCCTCATAGGAGATCAATGCACGGATACCGAGAACCTTTCCGAAAAACAAACCATCGGCTTCGGAGAATTCAACGCTTCCGACATAGCCCTTATATTGCATTGTATTGTTCAAATCAATCCCTCCTGTTCCAGCACCTCAAGCAATTGCTTGACTTGATACTCCAAAAGCTCTTTCCGCGGATGCGGCTTGTGCAGCAAGATCGGCGCATGCTGTTCGCTGGTAAACATGACGCGCGAACCGCTCGTCTTTCCTTTGTTGGAGCGAGAGTACGTCAAATACCCCAGCAATGTTTCGGCTTCATCAAATGTAAAATCACGCGGCTTGGTTTTTAATCTTTTGATTAGTTTCTCTTTCTGACCCAAGTCTATCCCTCATTTCTATGATCAGTATAGCACGGTCAAAACAATTTTGCAACTGATTTTAGTTGCAAACATTTTCCGAGGTGATGCCTATCCGAAAATCAAACGACACCCTGTTTTATCTCATTGGCACAATCCCCGTCATCTGGCTTGCCCTCCTGCTGGCGCAGTCCCTTGGCGGCGGTTTGCCGGAGCTGCTGCAAAACCTGACGCGCGCATTGGAGCATCCCACAAATATCGTGTGGACAGACAAAAGCCTGCCTGCAATCCTCATCTGCCTTGCCGCTTACGGCATGGCAGTTTTGCTTTACCGGACGAATCAAGGCAGGACCCGCGACGGCGAGGAACACGGCTCCGCGGCGTGGGCGACACCAGCCTCCGTCAACGCACAGTTCGCGCAGAAGGACAGCATCCCCCTGACCCAGCATGTCCGGCTCGGTCTGGATACGCACAAGCACCGCCGCTCACTCAACGTGCTGGTCATCGGCGGCAGCGGCGCGGCCAAGACACGCAGCTTTGTGCTGCCGAATATCCTGACCGCAAACACCAATTATGTCATAACAGACCCCAAATCTGAAGTGCTGCTTGCCACGGGCGGCTATCTCAAAGAGCAGGGCTACGACGTGCGCGTTCTGAACCTTGTGAATCTGGAACAGTCGGACGGTTACAATCCGTTCCGCTATCTGCGCGACGAAAAGGACGTGCTGAAGCTGGTCAACAACCTGATCCAGTCCACCACCCCGAAGGGCAGCCACGAGTCCGACCCATTCTGGACCAAAGCCGAAACCGCACTCCTGCAGGCGATCATCCTCATGCTGTTTCAGGAAGCCCCAGAATACGAGCAGAACTTCTCTATGGTCATGCGCGTGCTGGAATACGCCGAGGTGCGCGAGGAAGATGAAGGGCATGTGTCCCCACTCGATCTGCTCTTTGAATCCATAGAGCGCAGAAAACCGGACAGCGTCGCTGTCCGGCAATATAAGGTTTTCAAATTAGCCGCGGGCAAAACCGCAAAATCGATTTTGGTGAGTACGGCTGTCCGTCTCGCGCCCTTTAATCTGCCGCAGATTCAAGCCCTGACCGACCATGACGACATGGACCTTTACACGCTGGGCGAGAAAAAGGTCGCGCTCTACGCTGTTATCCCAGATAACGACAACACGTTCAATTTCCTTGTATCCCACGCGGGGCGCAGCTGCCCAATGTCCATGGTCAAGGTGATCTCGTCGTTTTCCTGCTGCAAGGCGTCGGTCATGCCGATATGTCCATACGGGCTGTCCGGCGCGACCTTGCAGTTTTGCATACTATGGCTGCGCACATTCGCGGCGTAGTCCGCGTCAAAGTTCAGGAGCCAGCCGCCAGGCTTCAAAACCCGGAACCATTCCCGGTAGGCCTTCTCCGGTTCCGGAAGCGTCCATGTGAGATTGCGGCTGAGAACCACGTCGAAGCTTTCGTCCGGATAATCAAGCGCCTGCGCGTCCATCTCGCGGAACACAATGGAAAGGCCACGCTGCGCAGCGACCTCCTGTGCCTCGCTCAGCATGGCAGGCGTCAGGTCAATGCCCTCCACCCGCTGCCCGGCTTGTGACAATAAAATTGCAAAAAAGCCGGTGCCTGTGCCGACATCCAGAATACGAAGATTTTTCCCATCAGGCAAAAGCTTCTCCAGCTCGCAAAGCCACCGCTGCCCCATGTCGTTGTCCAATTCATTTTTCCGCACGGTACCAAAATCGTGCGACCGAAGCGTCCAGTAGTGCCGGACGCGCTGTTCCATTGCTGAGATCATTGTGACCCTTCCTTTTCCAGTTCTGCGTATGCGATCATTGGCGTTCCCGCTGCAATTCCGAGCGAAGCTGTCTGATACAGAACTACGCCGTCTGCTTCGGCAAAAACGCTGCACAGCCGCTCGGCATAAATGTCCCGGATCTCGCCCAGGAGTTCTCCTGCTCTGATCCTGTCTCCCGGACGCTTTTTCGGATACCAGCACCCGCTGACCGGCGCATTCAAATACCGTCCGTTCTGCGCCATGGTGTGCGAATATGTCTTTACGCGTTCCTCCGGCAGGAAACCCAGGCCGCAGAGTATATTTTTTACATCTGAAAGATCTGTTTGAACTTCGTCCTCGCACAGCAGGCCGCAGCCGCCGCGTTCGAGAATAATCGCCGGAACGCCGCACTGACCGGCATGACTGTAAAATCCGTTTTTTGCTTCGGAACGAACCAGATATTCCGCACCGGACAGCGCCGCAATGCGGAGCGAGTCCGCGCAGACAGATGGATTTGCCGCGCCGTGGTAATAGACATGCGGGACGAGCGTCTCACAAAAGCCGCCGGAATGAAGATCGACCAGATAATCGGTGTGCCGGATGATCTCCGTTTCCAGAAACGCAGCAAGCCTCTGTGTCTGTGTGCCGTCGACTGTCCCCGGAAATTCCCGGTTCAGATTTTTGCCGTCATGGGGTACAACGTCTGCGCTGCGCGAGAGAAAGCCATCATAATTGCAGCAATGCAGCAGTAAAATCGTTCCCTGTACATTTTCGGGTGTCAGCTCCTGCGCCAAGCGGATCAATGCTTCTATGCCAATGTACTCCCGGCTGTGAACGCCTGCGGAAACTGTAATCGTTTTGCCGGTTTCCCTGCCGCAGATCAACGTGGCAGGGATCGTCATGCCCGTTTTCGGCACATGCAGGAGGATTTTCTTTTTGGTATTTTTCGCGTATTTCATGCTTGTTTCGGTCAGTCCACTTCCTCCGCGTCGACGAACAGGTTTGTGATCTGCACGGGGATCGGCAGGCGGCTCTGCTTGACGGCGCGAAGCACCATATCCTTGAGCTCAGCGCAGCAGGGCTTGTCCATCGTGACGATGGTGACGCTTGCAACGTCGTTGAGGCTGAAAATATCCGCCAGCTTCACGGTAATATCAAAGTCGTTTTCCGGGCAGCAGATCAGCGGCACCCGTCCCTTGGATAGTGCGTCATGGAAGCCCGGATAGGAAAATGCCGAGCAGTCCGCCGCAATGAGCAGGTGGCCGTGATGGTAATAGGGCGAGAGCTTCGGCGCTTTGTAGAGCTTGATTGGCCACTGCACCAGGTCGCTGCTTTCCTGAAGCAGCGCTTCGGGGCTGAAGTCACGGACTCGTTTCCATGGGTCAAAATTCTTGTCGATCATAGCGTTCCTCCTCAGCGAATGTAGCGGTCAATGGCCTTTTTGAAATCGTCAAGCGTCTGTGTATCGCCGGACTGCACTGCGTCCACAACGCAGTGGTCGAGATGGTCTTTCAAAATTACCTTGGCGATGGATTGCAGCGCGCCAATCACGGCAGAAAGCTGCATCAGAACGTCTGAGCAGTCTTCTCCGCTGTCTACCATCGCGCGGACGTGCTGCAAATGTCCGGAGGCTCTTGCCAGCCGGTTCTGAACATATTTCGTGTTTTCATGATGGTGCGGATGCTTGTGTCCGTCCGCATGGTCATGCTCGTGCGGATGCGCATGGTCATGGTCATGCGTGTGTTCATGTTCATGAAAATGCTCCTGTTCCAGTTCGTCCACGCACACCACCACCTTTCATTTTTGTATTTTACAAAATTTCGCGCTGGCTCGTAAGCCTCCCCGGGGGATGAAATTTTGTGCGCGGCACAGAAATCAGAACCCCCTCCGGGGGTCAGCCGCGTAAATAGAACGCTTTACAGGGATTATTTGCCCTTCAAGCACGGAAATACTTGTTAAATATAGCTGAATTTCTGACAGTATTTTATTCAAAATAGCGGCGCACCCGTCAAATATCCCATATAGGGGATGCAAAACGCCCGATGCAGCTTCTTGCATCGGGCATTTGTACCTATTTCTTTTTCAGCAGCGACGCCTTTACCGCGCCTTTCGGGTCTTTGACGAGCAGGATTACAAGCCAGATGATGAGACCCAGCGCAACCACGGACAAACCGAGATAAAAGTCGTTGAGCATATCGATTGGTTCCGGCGTGAAGAACGCCTCATGCAGCTCGGCATATTCAAAAATCGCATCACCGAGCCACATAAGCGACGCGCCCCAGTACATGAGACTCAGTGTACCGAACCGCATGGTGTTATCCGGCGCGTGCTTGTACCATAAAATCGAGCAGATGATCGCCGCAAACACACAGGTCAGAAGTGTCATTGCATCTCCTCCTTATCGAACGGCAGGTGTCACGCCGGACTCGCGCTTGACGATCTTATCCGCTGCGAGCGCAATGCAGCCCCACGCAGCCGTGACCAGAAGTGCCATCGTCACGCCGACAGTCGCCATCTCGTGCAGCATAACTGCCGCATCCTCCGGATTTGCCGCAGCCGTCAAAAACGGGAACCAGGGTACAACTTCGCCATGCCAGACATGCTCATACGCCAGCAGCGCTGCGCCGCCCCAGAGCATATTTTTGAGCCACTTGAGCTTGCGGGAGAATGGGATCTTCCCCTCCGCCACGACCTCATTCTTCTTTTCTACCTTGGAAACCACACCCGTGACGATAGCTTCCGCAGTCGGAACCAGGAAACATGCCATTGTTTGTTCCTCCTTTTTCTTTGGCGATTTTCGCCGTTTCAGGATACCATCAGTGTAGCGCGACGCATCGGAAAGAAAAAGCTCCCGGGGAGGTTCAAGTCAAAATGATTGTAGAAACTGTAAAACTTGCAGCCTTTATATTGTGCATTTTAGAGAAATATGACACGATACGGAACCCCGTGGGGAGGTTCAGTTTTTTGAAAAACAGTGCGTTTTTCCGCGCAAAACCCCATGTGGGGATATGAAAACACGCGATGTGCGTACAAAAAACATCCCCCGGGGGAGCTTCCGAATGGGCTTGTGGTCTGCTACAATACAGCCATCGGTTAATACGCTCAACCCAATCCAATCCTAAAACAAAAGCGCGGCGTTTCTTGGGGAAGAAAACGCCGTGTTTTTGTTTGGAACGTAATAGCCGGAGCGCTATCCGCATTTACGGATAGCGCTCCTATTTTTTCTATCATTCTGCGTTGAGCGCCTCGGCAATCTCCTGCGCGATGCGCTGCCGTTCCTCCTCATTCTCTGCCCGCGCATATCGTTCCAGCGCAGCATCCCGCAGATCTGCCGCCTGTCTGGACCATACCTCGAACTCGCCCTTGGTCATCAGTCCGCTTCTGATACGGGCAAAATATTTTTTGTAAGCCCGCTGGTGAACTTTCCAGATATCGTTATTCTCTACCTTGCTTCGGAAACTGCTGCTCGCGCCGATTTCCCGGCAGGTCTTGCCGTCCTGCCCCGGCGCAGGGTCGGTACAATAGGCGTAGGTTGCTCCGGGCTTCTGCAAAAACCAGCGCCCGCAGTTGGCGCAGCGCTTCGGCACAAATCCCTTTTGCAGCCCCTTCATGAACTCTGCATACACAAAATCCAGCAGCCGGTCGAAGTACATCCTCTCGACGATCTCGGCATTTTCTTTCTCGCCGCGGATGCGGTACTGCGTCTTCACCGGCGGCGCGTCTGTCTCAGGGCTTTCACCGAGACTGACGCCGCTGATAAAAGCTTCATATCCGCGCGAACAGATCATCGGCGCCAGAGGAATTTTCTTCTGGCCCTTTTTCTTTTCAAATACCGCGTCGGCAAAAACGCCGTCGAGGAACCACGCATATCGTTCCTGAATCAAACGAATGTCATTGATCTGCTGCTGCATGAACGCGGGCAGATCGTTATCTTCCTGCATCATGAACGCTGCAAAGGCATCCTGTGCTTCTCCGACCGCAAACGCCTCAACTGGCATATCGCCGAAGACGCGAAAGTCCTCCAGATACAACCGGTAGAGCGGCAGAGAAGCAAGCCCCTTCTTCATGTCCATGTAAGCACGCAGAACATCATTGCTTTTTTCTTGAACGGCTGTGTTCAGTTGATCCAGCAATTCCTGAAACGGTGCGACGTCAAGATTCAAAACTTCCGTCAGCACCGCTCCATACGGCTGCGGCTCCGGCCTGTCCTCCACCCAATAGGCCGATGCACCAAATTCGACCTTGGTGTTTGTCTGCGGTCGATGGAAATCAAATATGTCTTTTCCTAAAACGCCCATAAGCTGTTTCCTCATTCGAGAATGTATTTGTATCGATATAGTGTATCTATTGAAATGATACATTACCTATTTTCAAAAGTCAATCCTTATGTTACGATATCGGTGCAAGAAATCGAAAATAAAAATCACAGTAACAAAATCGAAAGGAGGTGACAGTATGAATAAACTACACACCATCACAGCAGAAGATCTGCAAAATCGGACGTATGAACCAACGCCGTTTCTCGTCGACGAACTCATCCCGGAGGGCTTACACATCCTCGCGGGCGCGCCGAAGATCGGCAAATCGTGGCTGGCATTATGGCTCTGCTTGTGCATTTTGCAGGGGCAGCCTCTCTGGAATTTTGCAACAACACAGGGCGAAGTGCTGTATCTCAGCCTTGAAGATTCGTTCCAGCGTATCCAGACGCGGCTCTTTGATCTGACCGAGGACGCGCCATCGACGCTGCACTTTGCGATCATGGCTGACACGCTCAAGCACGGGTTGGAACAGCAGATCGAGCAGTTCTTAATGGAGCATCCGACAACGAAACTCGTTGTGATTGATACCTTGCAGCGCGTTCGAGGCACTGGCAGTGACAGCAATTTGTACGCAAATGACTATCAGGACATCGGACTTTTGAAACGGCTTGCAGACAGGCGGCACATCGCAATTTTGTTGATTCACCATCTGCGGAAGCTCCATGATGATGATCCAATGAATATGATCTCCGGCTCGACGGGCTTAAGCGGCGCGGCAGATTCGACCTTTGTTCTCCAGAAAAACTCTCGTCTTGCCAACATTGCCTCGCTGCATTGCACCGGTCGGGACATCCCGGATCGGACTTTGAAACTCGAATTCGGTGAGGAAGATCACGTCTGGAAACTGCTTGAGGACAGCAAAACTTGCAGCGGCGCTTCTAGGATTTCAACGCTTCGGATTGAAAATCTTCTCTCTGAACTTCTGCAAAAAGAGTCTGAAATCAGCGCCCCTGCAAAAGCGCTCTTGGAAAAGATCGACCCTGTCGGAAGCGAGGGCTGGACACCGAACAGCTTCTCACATCAAATCCGAAAAAGCGTTGATACTCTAAGGCAAACCGGTATTTTCGTATCGTTCCGAAAGAGCAACGGGGAGCGTCTCATCTGCCTGAAAAGGGCCGTTGGTGCCGATCTTCCCACCACGGAAAAAATCGTCCCTATCGACCCTGTGGGTGTGTCGATCCCCCGCAGCGCGCCGTGAGGCGCGTGTCGCCGCTGTGTGCGGCTTTGCGCCCCGGCTGCGGACGTGTGCGCAGCGCAGCCGAAAAAGCCCGCGTTGCGCCGACGGGCGGGCAACGCAGAAAAACGCAGGCGCAATACGCCAGCCCAACGCAGTGAAACCCCGCCGCGGCGGGAAAAATCCTCCCGTTCGGGAGGAGCCAGCATCGCATTTGGCTAGTCGCCGGTCCACCGGCTCCCTGCCAAATGCTGTTTGCGGGCAGAAGCCCACACCCACTTAATACGAACGGAGGAAATATGCGAAAAAATAAGCAATTCAGCATCCGAATCTCGGAACAGGATTTGGAAACGATACGCCGAAAAGCAGCACAGGCACACATGAGCCAGAGCGATTATGTGACGGCCTGCTGCCTCGGAAAACGGATTGTGATTCTGAACGGACTCAAGGAAGTTCTGCGGCAGCAAAAGGCCATTGGAAACAATCTCAACCAGCTGGCAGTGCTGGCAAACATGGGCAAGGTTCAGTTCGCAAATCTGGATTCTGCCGTGCAAGAGTTTGCCAGGATCAACACGGCTCTGCGGGAGTTGCAGGAGGGAGGTGTGACAAAATCGCAATCGTCCATTTCGTGAATTACAAAAAGGGTACGCAGACTCGCGGCTGCATGAAAAGCGTGATGCGATATGTGGCACAGGAAAATAAGACGCTCTGGAATGGAGAGCAGCTCATCAGCGGCATCGGCTGCCAACCGGAAACGGCATTCGACGACTTCCTGAGTACGAAGCTCCTGCACCGCAAGGACGGTGGCATCCAGTTCTACCACATGGTGCAGAGCTTCCCGAAAGGCGCGGACGTTGACCCGCGCACAGCACACGAAGCGGCCCGCAGGCTTGCCGGATATTTCGAGGGCTGCGAGGTGCTGGTCTGCACCCACGTTGACCGCGAACACATTCACTCGCACTGTATCATCAACAGCGTGAATTTTGAAACCGGCCAAAAAGTACATATGGCGGACGAACAGATTCAGGAACTGCGTGTTCGCAACGACCAAATTTGTGAGAAACTGGGACTACCCAAATTCCAGAAAGACGAGCAAAAACGTTCCCGCGGGATGTCCAATGCGGAATACTACACGGCGGTCAAGGGCGAGAGCTGGAAGTTTGAACTCATGCGTGTGATCGACGAGTGTATGCGCTGCGCTGGGAGCCGCGAGGAATTTCTGATCTTGCTCCGCTCTGAGGGTTACGACGCCACTTGGACGGACAGCCGCAAGAACATCACCTACGTCACGCCGGATGGGCGCAAATGCCGGGACAGCAAATTACATATAGAAAAATACCTGAAAGAAAATATGGAGGCGGAGTTTGGATACAGAACGGAGAATGACAACACAAGAAATGTTGACGCGGCACAAAAAGCTGATGGACGAGGCGCAACGGCTGGAACCCAGCGTGATGGTCACGGAGCGGAACTGGAGCGCGCTGCTCGAAATGCAGGACAGGCTGTTCCGGCAGCAGATGCAGTTAGACACGGACCTGAAAATGCTTCTGACGAAAGCAGAAGCGCAGGAATCTCTGATCAAGATGCAAACGAGCGCAGAAAATTTCGAGAAACAGGCTGGGAGCCTGAACGAGAAGTATTCTTCCGCCTGCAAAGAGCTGACCAACAGTGCTCGTTGGGCTATGACTACGATTCTGGACGATGCGAAGAAGCAGCTTTCGGATACGACACAGAAAGCAGCAAAGAAAATCCGCCTTTGCGCGTGGGTTTCGATTACGGCGGTGATCTTGTGCGCGGCGCTGTGCAGCTTGGTCGTGCTGTGGAGCAGATGATGGACGATGCACCGACGCGCGACGGAGCGACCACGCCGCACATCGACAGCAAACGCCAGAAGAAGCTCAAGCAAAAGAAAACCGCCCTCGGCCACGCCGAGGACGATCACGAAGATTGGAACATGGAACAAAAAATGTAAGGGGAGATATTATGGCAAGTATCAAGCAATTATCTGACCGAAAATACAAAATTACCATCAGCAATGGCTACCGCACGGACGGACGGAAAGTCTGCAAAGCGAAAACGATTCAGGTTCCGGATAGCATACCGAAGCGTGGCGTTGAGCAGTACGTCTACCACGAAGCTGAGCGGTTGGAGCGTCTGTTCAAGCAGGGCTACAGTGAGGATGCCGAGATGACGTTTGAGACTTACGCCCGCGGCTGGCTGGAACGGCAGACAAAATACGCACCCGGCACAATTGCCTTTTACCGCCGGTCACTCGAAACGGTTTTTCCGGAGATCGGCGCGATCAAGCTGAATCGGCTGCGCCCGATTGCGCTGGAAAACCTGCTGGCAAAGCTCCGCAAGCGCACCTATCGCGGCAAACCCATCAAGGAAAAGACAGTACAAAAATATCTGACCGTCGACGCAAAACGCAACGAAATCATCGAGAAAAATCCTGCACGTATGATTGACTTACCAGATGCCGAGCGCAAAGCGCAGGAGATTCCAACGATGGAGGAAATGCAGAAATTTCTCTCCGCCCTCTGCTATGAAGAACCGGTGTTTCAGCTCTTTTATTTCCTCGCCATCAACACCGGAATGCGGCGCGGCGAGCTGTGCGCCCTGCGCTGGTCAGACGTGATCGTGACTGGCAGCTACGAGGGCTATATCATTGTCCAACACTCGCGCAGCACCGTTTCCGGCGAAGGCGTGCAGGAGGGTAAAACGAAAAATGGTCGCACCAGAACCGTTTCGATGAACGAAGAAATGTTCAGTCTGCTGCGCGGGTTCTGCTACCGCAAGATGAGACTCCGCGATGAGAATGACATCCCATTCCCGGAATACATTTTCACAAAAGACGACGGCACACCCATCCACCCGGACACGTTCAGCAAGCACCTGAAAGCCCTGTTCGCAGAAATCGGTCTGCCGAAAACCTATCACCTGCACACGCTTCGCCACTTTTTCGTCTCGACGCTTCTGCATGAGGGCGTGGACAAGAACACAGTCGCAGATCTCGCCGGTCACGGCGATACGTCATTCCTGGAGCGCACCTACTGTCACCCGCAGATGCAGCTCAAGCAGGACGCCGCAAAGCGTATGAGCAATAGTCTGTTCGCAATACCCAATCCGGAATTGTTGGTTTCCTGATACGGAGTAGTGTTGTTGAACGCAGAAAAAATCTGTAATATAGTTGTTCAACAGACCGGAATTTATTGAGCAAACAGTCCCTCACCGTATTTGGTAATGAGGGACTGTTTGAGTATATATTATTTCTTCATCAATGGTGCGCCGGTGTGCCATGCTTGGCCAACCTTTTCCCCAATGGCATAGTAGCCGTTGCGGAACTGGTCAAACACGAAAGCGTTCAGCTTGGTGACATCTACCTTGTCCTTTTCATCCAGCACGGACTCGTCTGCCAGTATGCCAACGATCTCACCGATGACATGATGACCGTAGACCTCCATCTTGTCCTCGACGACCTTACACTCCAACGTCAGCGGGAACTCCTGTACGATTGGAGCGTCCACCTTTTCGCTTTTCACAGCAGTCAGACCGCTGCGCTCGAACTTGTTCGCCATCTTGTTGCCGCTGGCAATGCCGAAGAAGTCAGCGGCCTCGATATGGGGAATATCTGCAATACTCAGAGTGAACGCACCGCGCTTTTTGATGTTCTCCGAGGTCTTATGACCCTCGTCAATGTTCAAAGACACCATATTCTCCGCGCAGATCCCGCCCCACGCCATGTTCATCACGTCAACTGTATCATCGTCGCCGTAAGTGGCGATCATCAGCACCGGCATCGGGAACAGATAAGGGTGGACGCCCAATTCTTTTTTCATGATAACGACCTCCGTTTGAGTTTTGGATTGACATCGATCCGTCATCCTGCTATCATATTAGCACACATCTGGAAAAGCGCAAGTACTGTCAATAAAGATAGATACTATTCAAAAAGGAAGTGCAACCATGTCCTGCATGGAGAACTATATCAAAGACGCAAACTTTGCTGACACCGGATTCAGCTACACCATGTCACTCATCAGCGGCAAGCATAAGATGGTCATTTTGTATTGCCTGATGGAGTTTGAACCGGTGCGGTTCAATGAGATGAAGCGCTATCTTGGCGTAATTACAGACAAGACGCTTAGTAGCAACCTGAAAGAACTGGAAGCCGACCAGCTTATTGTGCGGAAAGAGTATCCGCAGATTCCACCGAAAGTAGAGTATTCGCTGTCCGAGCGCGGAAAGTCTCTGATGAAAGTGCTTGACCAACTTTGTATCTGGGGCGAAGAAAACAGGTTAGTAAATTGATAAACTCCAGTTTGCCGAGATACTCCTGATACCATTGTCACTTTCGTAGAATCTTCAAAACCTACTAGCTATTCCCGATTTTTCTGGTATTGTTGCTGTTACAAAACCTCAGCCGTGCTGAGCAGAACAGGAGGAATCACAAATGGCAAGTATCAGAAAACGCGGAAACAGTTACCTCATCGTAGTGTCCATGGGCTACACCCCGGACGGCAGGCGGCGTAATCCGCAGCAGAAGACGGTCAAGCCGCCCGCGGGTCTTACCCCAAAGCAGACGGAGAAGTGGTTACAGGAACAGGCGATGCTGTTCGAGATGAGCTGTAAAAAGCTGAACCCGGACATCGACCGGTCGATCACGCTGGAAAAGTACACGGAAATCTGGCTCCAGACGATTGCACCGGACAAGCTGGCGAAGTCCACGCTCGTGCGCGAGAAGCAGGATATTGAACGCTTCAAACCGTATCTCGGCAGCTACAAGCTGGTCGATCTGCGGCCGGAACACTTCCGCAGCCTGTACACAAAGCTGCGGAAGCAGAAAAATAAAGCGACAGGAAAGCCGCTCTCCGAAGCGACGGTCGAGGGTGTCCACAGCTGCCTGTGCGGCATCCTCTCCGACGCGATGGAGGGCGGCTATTTGGATCACAACCCGGCGTGGCGCACCTACAAATACGCCGGTCAGAAGAAGGAAAAGAAAATCGCGGACGATGAAACGGTGAAAAAGCTGATTCAGGCGCTGGAAACCGCGAGCATCCTGCATGAAACCTACTTCAAGCTCATCATCGCCACGGGGATGCGGCGCGGCGAGTGCTGCGCGCTCAAGTGGGCGGACATCAACTACGCCGAACGCAGCATCCACGTCTGCAGAAACGCGGTCAAAACGACCGGCGACGAGATCATCGTGAAAGCCCCGAAAACGAAAGCGGGCAACCGATATGTGTATTTCTCAGCAGAGATGGAAAGTCTGCTGCGCGAATACGAAACCTTCTGCGCAGCGGAAACGGAGCGTTACGACCGGCGCGAGCAGACCAAAGATGACTATGTGTT
>ENA-USUG01003531-USUG01003531.1-human-gut-metagenome-genome-assembly--contig:-NODE-3531-length-21133-cov-14.020659_pt1 | contig 21133 bp, 16 predicted proteins | sample MGYA00250059_ERZ773394 | MGnify/ENA primary metagenome ERZ773394 (study PRJEB29103, sample SAMN06111957) | human gut metagenome | biome: human gut; feature: ankylosing spondylitis patient; material... | reverse complement strand
CGGGAAAAATACCTTTTTTCAGCCAGTATCAGGCGAGACGGAAGTTCCACCTTCGGGAAAAACAACCGCTGGGGAACCTTCCCATCCATTGCCGCAGCATGGAGTTTCTCGGAAGAACCTCTCGTGAGAGATAATCTCGGATGGATCTCTTTTGGAAAAATTCGGGCTAGTTGGGGACGTTCCGGGATGCACTTTTCCCAAAATTACTTGGCCCTGGGAATTATGAAAGTAGGAAGTACGTCTTACCTCGGAAATAGTTATATCCAACCACAATGGGGTGACGGGCTTTATAATGACAAATTATCCTGGGAAGAAACGGATCAGTACGATTTCGGGTTAGATTTGGATATGTTTGACCATCGTCTAGGAGTCACGATTGATTATTACTACCGCTATACAGACAAATTACTGGATCGGGTTCGTTTACCCAGTGCCGGGATAAACACCGGCTATCAAATGCAATGGCAGAATGCAGCAGCCGTTTCCAATGAAGGATTGGAAGTTATGGTCAAATATGAAATTTTCAGAAAACCCGATTTATATTGGAAAATATCTGTGAACGCCGCCCAGAACTGGAACCGGTTTGAAAAATCATATACCGGAAAAGATTTAGATGGGGTTCGAATAATTGGAAAATCACTAAACGGGATATACGCCTTGAAAACAGACGGATATGTAGACTATCAAGATGAAGTCCCCATTTTTTACAATCAAATAGGTATAAAAGCACCTTTAGCTTCTGAAATGGGAAGTGCAACATTTTACAAACCGGGAGATTACAAATTTGTCGATGTGGATGGAAACCGCAAAATCACTGCTTTCGACGATGAAGTATATTGTGGAAGTGCCTTACCAAAAGTTTCCGGGGGAATCGTGAATGAGTTCCAATGGAAAAACTTTGATGTAAACATCCTGTTAAGTTTCCAATTGGGACGACACATGTTGAACATGACTCAAACGAGATGTTTATCCAATTTTGGAGCGGCAGAATATCCGGCTATTGTCATGAATTTAAATAAAGTATCTTTTTGGGAGAAACCCGGAGACAACCCGGACTTCCCTAAATGGCAATATGACTGGGACACTTATTTGTGGGGCGGACGATATGTCGATCGAAGAGTTGAAAAGGTAAACTGGCTGAAAATAAAAACAGTATCCATTGGTTACACTTTACCCAAAGCATGGATGAAGAAATACGGGCTGGACGAGTTGAGAATCTTTGCCAGCGGGGAAAATCTATGCACGTTCACCAATTACTCCGGTATTGAACCTGAAATCGTGGACATCCGCAATGGTGAAGACGTGGGAAGTTCCTACCCCTTAGCTCGTAAATTAACATTAGGTTTAACATTGAAATTTTAAGTGATGAAAAAACGATACTTATTTTTAACATTACTCGGGGCGTTTATGCTGTGTGCCTGCGAAGAGTGGGTGGAATTAAAACCGGAAAACTCGGTTACCTTCGAGAATGCCTTCGACACGGAAAAAGACATCGAAGCAGCCTTATTCGGGGCAGAACAAAGCCTACGAGTAAACATGACCGCTGCTCCCTATTCGCCAGAAATGCGAGGTGAATTTTCAGACTATCGTTCTAGTTATTCCGAAGACCTTCTAAAAGAAGAAAATCCCATATTATACGTTGCACAATGGTGTTGGAATTATAATGTAATTGCAGCAGCCAATGTTGCTTTACCCTATATCAACCAAGTCGAAATGCCACAAGAGAGACGGGACTTTTACAGGGGTGAAATTGCTTTTTTCAAGGCATTCGTTTACCTGGATTTGATCCGTCGCTGGGGAGATTGCGTGATGATACAAGATGAAGTGGAGCTAAAACCCATTGCTAAAACAAGCTGGCCCAAGGTGGCAGATTATGCCATAACGTTAGCAAAAGAGGCCGTACGTCTTCTACCGGAATGGGATGAACTGAAAGAATCCGACGGAGCTTCTGTCACCCATCGGGCTCGGCCATGCAAGGGAGCTGCCAACGCCGTGCTGGCCCATCTATGTGCCTGGAAAGCCGGATGTAAATACATGGCCCAACCACAAGACCGGGATTATGATGAACAACAATTATGGCGAATGGTCGATTCAGCTTGTACAGCAATTATCAACAGACAAGACATTTATGATTTAGAAGCGACACCCGATGAGGTTTGCACCAAAACATTCGTAGACGGGGGAAAGGAATGTATTTTCGAGAGTGTATTTCGAGGATATTGGAATGAATTTGACGAAATGAATGAAAGTAACACAACAAACCCGGGACGAAACTACGAAGCCTATCCGGCCATCCCCGGCAGCAAAATAGGAGATAACAAAAAAACAACGTACCGAATATTAAATTCAACCGTTCGGGAAATGTTTCAAGATTATACCGATGGAAATACCCCTGTTACCGATTTACGCCGGTTTGCTTGGTTCTATGACTTTGAAAATATGGAACAAGAAGACGAAGAGATTACCGGAGGATATGCCTATCCTTACAAATGGCGTTACGCCCGGGTGGCCACGGAGGGATTCATGGCCGGAGAATTCATCAACTTCGACCAAAACAAAATATGGTGGAGACTGGCTGACATCTATTTGTTACGTGCGGAATGTCGAGCCAGATTAAACGACCGGACAGGAGCTATCGCTGATTTGAATAAAATCCGTGATCGGGCAAAAGCCAAACGTTACAATGAATCCGAGTATGACGGTAATCTACGCTACGCCATATTCAAAGAACGGGAAAAAGAATTATTGATGGAAGGCAGCCGCTATTTCGACGTGTTACGAAACGGGTATTACAAAACGGAACTTTACGGAAACTTCCGCAACGTTTCAGATCAAGACGTGGTTGACGGTGTGTTTTTCAATGCATTAGAAAACACCTTATTCTGGGATAATCCATTGATGAGACAGAACACCTATTGGCTAAAAAGACAATAACAGAACACAAACAAAAATGAACATATCATGAAAACAGGATTAAATATATGGATATACTTTTTGATTCTTGTAGGATTTTCAGCTTGCGATACAAAACAAGACTGGTTTGACTCCGGAATCAGCTCTCCCTATCACGATTGTAGTATCATGGAATATTTGCAGAAGGATACGGCAAACTGGAAACTAACCGTAGAATTGATAGAAAGAGCGGAACTCACAGATCTTTTCGAGGGGAAAGATCCGAATTACAAAGAAATCACGTTCTTCGCACCCCCTTCCCTATCCATTCTTCGGTACGTGTGGGACAAAGCATCCGGAAAAGAACAATTTCCCGGGGAGCCGGATCGTTGGAGAGCACTCACGGAAGAGGAAAAAAATCACCCGGAGCATCTTGTTCAAGCACTTGACAAAGATTGGTGCCGGGAAATGGTACTACGCCACGTTATTAAAGGCAAACATCTGAAAGACGAGATCGCTTTCCGAAATCGGGATTACGAAATTGAAGCGGAAGAACAAACCGGGGGAACAGATTTTACCTGCGAAAGCGGAAACAAATTGCGGGCTTACCTGGAAAAAACAAATTATGGTGGAGTTGCAGATGCCGGAGCAATTTTCATGTATCTCTACTCGTTTGATGCCATGGAAATGGTTCCATTGGCCTCTCCGGATATTCAACCGTTAAACGGAGTGGTACATGCACTAAACTACAATTATGTACTAGGAAGAATCTAACGTGGAACTTAAAATTTAAAATCATGAAGAATCTAATTATACTGGGAATACTCGTTTTTGCCGCTTGTCTGGGATCGAGTTGCCAAGACGTAACGATCGGTTTTTTGCAAACAGAAGATGCCGGTTATAATCCCGACACGATGGTCGTAAAGAAAGAACTGGACACCACTCCTCCTCAATTACAAGAAGTGGATAATCCGCTTTACTATGAATTGCTGGAAGAAAACCCTGAATTTTATACCCCGGAACTATTGGCCATTTTAGGCATTTTCCCCACTCAAATTATAGAAGTCGGTGCCGGAGAAGATTATCAACGGGCACAATGGGGCACGCCGTGGGTAAGTAACCCGATTGAAGGAGTGGACGGGACTACCCAGATATACGTTTCCATAAAAGAGATCAAAACGACAACGGGAAACGCCGAAAAGATGTGGGAATACTTGAAAGTATATGGTGACGGGACTTTCGAAGTGCCTTTAGAACATGATATTCCCGTCGGACGTTATCTGATTTCTCTGAATTTCAGAAACGAAGGATACTCCAAAGATGTAAACGATTGTTTTACGATCATCGTGAAATAATGTTTACCGTGAATGGGTGGAATTTCTTCCCCCATTCACATTTAATATTATAATTATTTACAAAGACATAAAGAGATGAACCGAATGGAAGTATTGCGTCCCTACTCACGCGACACGTCCTACCGTTAACAAGGCCTGTTTATACCCTATTAAATAAAATATACTAAATTTTCAACAAATATTATTCATACTTATATTATACCAACTCCCATTCAACTCCTATTCATTTCCCATTCAACTCCTATAAAAATAAGAAATGAATTATAATTCTATAATAATTATAAAATAAATATTATGTCATTACTATATCATATAATTAATTTATAATACACACACAGGTATTAAATCCCCATATTTACCCGGTGAATACCAACGGATTACAGGTCATAAACAAAAATATCGTCCACGACCTCACTTGAAAAAAGAACCAATATTGATTTAGTAATTCACGATCAAATGATTAAACCTTCACTTCCCCTTTCACAATCAACTGGATCGTGGGTTGACGGGGATCATTACAAAAGAGAGTGATGACTTTACGTTGTTTACCGTTTCGCCCGGCAGAGTGAAAGATGACATTTAGGTCCATTTCTTTACCGGGAAGAAGCACTCGTTGACTGGGGAGTACCGCGGTACAACCGCAAGTGGTTTCTATTTTACGGATGATCAAGTTACGTTCTCCAACATTTTGGATTTTAAAAATCATCTTGGCCTCCTCTCCTTCTCGAAGTATTCCGAAATCACGTTCCGTCGAGTCCACCATGAAATGAGGGGCTTGTGCTTTTTCTTCCTCGCTCCAATGTGCAAAATCCTCCCGTACAGGTACATCAATCATAAACCCGTAATCGTAATCCACCTCCCCGTTTATCATGAAACGCATCACATTATAATAATTACCTAACATGGACTCATTCTTTAAACGTAACGTCACGATTAACGTGTCACAAGTTCCGGATTCTACGGTATATCCTCCTAAATTCCAATCCTGCCCAGAGTGCCCTATCTTCCGACAGGTGATCTCCGGGAAATGGTTAAAACCTTCCAGACGAATCCCCGCTTTCGTGGGATTGTACACCAGCACCGTGTCGGCATACTCCTTATCGATATATACCTCACTCCAACTTGCCTTTTCCTTACTGAAAAACAAATCTCCTGCCGGGTAAATACACTTTTTAGAAGGCTTATCTGCAGAACAAGCCCCTAATAAAAGGGTGATAATGAACCATCCAAGTGCTTTCATCTCTATTCAAATTTAGAAAATCAAAATTACTATTTTTATCAGGGAAAATGGAAAATACCCTCTGAAAAATGAAAAAACGAAAGAAAGAGGCGGGATATAGATAAAAAAATCCTAATTTCGTGCCAATTTACATGACACAAAAATGCGTAATTACGATTATATCATTGTTGGGAGTGGTTTAGCGGGTCTTTACACGGCCTATCGTGCATCTGCCTATGGGAAAGTTGCACTTTTAACTAAATCAAATATTAGGGAAAGTAATTCTTATTTTGCCCAAGGAGGTATTGCGGCTGTTACCGGAGAAAATGACGCCCCGTTATTTCACTTTCAAGACACGATCACGGCAGGAAGAGGTTTATGTGACTACCCCGCGGTGAACGTGCTGGTAAATGAAGGACCTGCCCGCATACAGGAGTTAATCAATGACGGTATGCACTTTGACACGGAAAATGGAGAACTGGCTCTAGGCCTAGAGGGGGGGCATCATCAGAAACGAATCCTCCATGCCGGAGGAGATGCCACTGGAAGAATGATCACGAATTTCGTTATTGACAAAGTAGAGCATTGTCCTACCGTGGAAATATTCGATAATCATGCCGTCATCGCCCTGTTACAGGATGAACACGGATGTTACGGTGTCAGATGCTGGGATTTTAACGAGAACCGGGAAGAAGTATTCACGGGACACAACGTGTTCCTGACTTCCGGAGGGACCTCAGCCATCTATAAACGAACGACCAATCCTCACACGACCATTGGTGACGGTTTGGCGCTAACCTATAATGCCGGATGCGAAATCGTGGATATGGAATTCATTCAATTCCACCCCTCTGCAATCTACACGCCTACCGGAGAAGCCTATCTGGTAAGTGAAGCGGTACGGGGCGAGGGGGCATACCTGTTAAATCAACAAGGCGAACGCTTTATGGTGGGAAAACACGAATTGGCAGAACTTGCCCCACGAGACATCGTGGCCCAGTCCATATTCCAACAAATGAAAGAACACCACGAGGACTACGTTTATTTGTCATTAAAACACCTTGATCCTAAAAAGATCAAGAAACGTTTCCCCAACATCTTCGAGAAATGCGCTGAATTGGGTATCGACATGACAGACCGTATTCCTGTTGCTCCTGCCGCACATTACACCGTGGGCGGGGTGAAAACGGATCTCACGGGACGTACGAATATCCCACACTTGTACGTGTGCGGAGAACTCGCCTCATCCGGTATCATGGGAGCCAACAGATTGGCATCCAATTCACTGATAGAATGCTTGGTATTCGGAAAACGTGCGGTAGAAGACTCCGTACACAACCGACGAGAAGCCACAATCCCGGAAACTACACCATTATTCTCTCTTAATCATCAAAAATTAGAAGCCTACCTATGTTTAAAAAACAAGGTTGCCGATATTATGACACAAGAAGCTGGCATCATCCGTACGGAAAACGGATTACAGGAAGGACTGGAAAACTTGCACCACTTGGAAGAGACCGAAATATTCGAAGAGAATGAATACTATTCGTTGGTAAGTAAAAATTTACTCACCGTCGCCGAATTAATTATCCGCTCCGCCCTCTTCCGTAAGGAGAGCCGAGGTGGTCACTTCCGTTCCGACTACCCCACCCCGAATGACAAATACGTGTGTCATATCATTCAGCAAAAGGGTAAAGAAATCAGGACGACACCGGTAATTAGGAAGCTAAAAGATAAAAGTTAAAAAAGTAGGAAATTAAGAAGCATCGGCCTTGTGCGGTTGGAATCTAAAATTTAAAATCTAAAATCTAAAATTAATATATGTACGATTCGCTCATAAACAGACTCATCGACCTTGCCATAGAAGAAGACATCGCAACGGGAGATATTACGACCAACGCCATTATCCCGGTATATGCTAAAGCGGTTGCCGAAATGAAAGCAAAAGCCGACGGTGTTATTTCCGGACTGGAGATCGCGAAACAAGTATTTGAAAGATTTGAAAAAGATATAGTATGGGAACCTCTTGTTACTGACGGAACTGCCGTAAAGAAAGGGGATATTATCCTGCGCATCGAGGCTAGCTACCGTACGCTACTTTGCGGAGAACGGTTATCATTAAATATTTTGCAACGGATGTCCGGTATTGCAACTGCAACCTCACACTACATGAAAGAATTAGCAGGAACACATACTCAACTATTGGATACCCGAAAAACAGCTCCCGGCTTGCGAGTACTGGATAAAATGGCCGTACACCACGGAGGTGGTTCCAATCATCGGATGGGACTTTACGACATGATTATGCTGAAAGACAATCATATCAAAATTGCCGGAGGTATTCCCAATGCCGTGAAAGCCGTGAAACAAAATCTTCCGCTAAGTATCAAAGTGGAAGTCGAGACCACAAATTTGGAAGAAGTTCAACAAGCCATTGATGCGGGTGCAGATATTATCATGCTCGACAACATGAGTAACGAAACTATGGCAGAAGCAGTAAAACTCATAGCAGGCAGAGCCAAAACAGAAGCTTCCGGGAACATGAGTATTCCTCGTCTGAAAGGCGTTGCCGCTACCGGAGTTGATTACATCAGTGTCGGAGCCCTCACTCACTCGGTTACGGCGATGGATATTAGCATGAACATTATAAAAATGTAGAATGTAAAATTCAAAATATAGAATGAGGGTAACACTCTAAATTTTACATTCTAAATTCTAAATTAATATTTATCTTTGAAGCCTCAAAAAACAACGTTATGACGCAGACAGAGATTATCGACAGGATAAAACAACTCAAGAAAGAGAAAAATGCCATTATTTTGGCACATTATTATACGCGTCCTGAAGTGCAAGACATTGCTGACTATTTGGGAGACTCCCTAGGACTTTCTCAGATGGCAGGAACCACGGAAGCCGATATTATTGTCTTTTGCGGTGTGCATTTTATGGCAGAAACAGCATCCATCATCTCTCCCAACAAGAAAGTACTAATCCCCGCAGAAGGTGCCGGTTGCTCCTTAGCCGAAGGCGTAAGCGGGTATGACTTGAGAGAATGGAAAAAAGCAAACCCGGATGGCCTCATTGTCAGCTACGTGAACACCACTGCTGAAGTAAAGGCTTACACGGATTATTGTTGCACCTCTTCCAATGCCTTGAAAATCGTGCAAAGCCTGCCGAAAGACAAAAAGATTCTTTTTGTTCCTGATAAGAATCTGGGAGCCTATATACAAAAGGTAACCGGACGTGAAATGGAAATTTGGAATGGAGATTGTTGCGTACATAACAAGATTGACACCCAGATGGTACTGGATAAATTAGAAGAATATCCTGATGCCGACGTGTTGATTCACCCCGAATCCAGTTGTTCACACGATGATCGGATATTAAACCATCCTCGTGCTTTCATGTATTCCACGGCAGGAATCATCAAACATGCCAAGGAATCCCCGAAGCAACAATTTATCATTGCCACAGAATTGGAAACCATTCATAAACTCCAGGCGGATAACCCGACCAAAGAATTCATCCCGATTCATTCAAAAGCCATATGCGGCCAAATGAAGAAGGTAACATTGGAAAAAGTTCTCGAAGCCCTTGAAAAAGAGCAATACGAGGTACGGCTCCCGGAAGACTTAAGAGCAAAAGCTTGGTTACCCATTCAACGCATGTTAGACCTTAGCTAAAAGAACTCTGGAATCATCGTTTAAATAAAATGTACGGGCCCATGTGGCCGAAGCCTAAAATTTAAAACCTAAAACCTAAAATTAAAATATGAACGTATCACTGAACTGGTTGAAAGACTATCTAAAGATCGACCAAAGCACTGAAGAGATTTGCAAAATTCTGACAAGTATCGGACTGGAAGTTGGCGGGTACGAAGAATTTGAAGCAATAAAAGGGGGATTAAAAGGATTGGTCATCGGTCATGTGTTAACTTGCGAAGCACATCCCGATTCGGACCATTTACATGTGACGACTGTTGATTTGGGCACGGGTGAACCGGAACAAATCGTCTGCGGAGCACCTAACGTGGCCGCAGGACAGAAAGTTGTCGTTGCCACCGTAGGAACAACCCTTTACAAAGGTGATGAAGAGTTCGTGATCAAGAAATCAAAAATACGAGGTGTAGCCTCTAACGGTATGATCTGCGCTGAAGACGAAATCGGTGTCGGAACCGACCATGCCGGAATCATGGTACTACCCGAAGATACCCCGGTTGGAATACCGGCTGCAGACTATTTCAACGTTTACCGGGACACGGTTATCGAAGTCGATATTACCCCGAACCGGATTGACGGAGCCTCACATCTTGGTGTCGCCCGTGATCTAGCCGCTTATTTACAACAGACACAAGATGTTCACTATACTCTTCCCTCCGTGGAAACTTTCCAGCCGGACAGTACGGATGCTAAAATCTCCGTACGGGTGGAACGTCCCGAAGCCTGCCGTCGGTATGCCGGAATATGTATCGAAGGAGTAACCGTAAAACCTTCTCCGGAATGGTTACAAAACCGGATGAAAGCTATCGGATTACACCCGATCAACAATATCGTGGACGTGACCAACTACATTCTTTTCGGCTTGGGACAACCTTTACACTCTTTCGATAAAGACAAAGTAAAAGGAAACGAGGTTATCGTGAAAAGTGTTGCCCAAGGAACTAAATTCACAACTTTAGACGGAGTGGAAAGAGAATTACACGAGGATGACCTGATGATCTGTAACAGCGAAGCTCCCATGTGTATCGCCGGAGTTTTCGGTGGACAAGAGAGTGGCATCTCGGATACGACAACAAACGTGTTCTTGGAAAGCGCTTGTTTCGATCCGGTATTCGTTCGCAAAACAGCTCGCCGTCATGGCTTGAACACGGATGCCTCTTTCCGTTATGAACGGGGAACAGATCCGAACATCGTGATCTACGCGCTGAAATTAGCCGCCATGATGATTAAAGAAGTTGCCGGAGGTAAGATTACTTGCGCTCCCATCGACATTTACCCGGAACCCGTGAAGGATTTCGAAGTGGCTATAAAATATGCTCACGTAGATCGTCTGATCGGTAAAAAGATTGACCACGAGGTGATCAAAAACATTCTCCGTTCTCTTGAAATAAAGATCGTGGAAGAGTGCGAAGACGGGCTTTTGTTGAATATTCCTCCATACCGTGTCGACGTGCAAAGAGAAGCAGACGTGATCGAGGATATTCTTCGTATCTACGGTTTCAACAACGTGGAGGTTCCTGCCAGCGTGAGATCCACGTTAAGTTACTCCGAAAAACCGGATGACTTCCAATTGAAGAATATCATTTCAGACTTGTTGGCAGCAAACGGATTCAATGAAGTAATGAATAACTCGTTGACGAAAGCCAGCTACTACGAAGATTTCAAGAGTTTCGATACGGCAAAGACAGTCATGTTATTCAACCCGCTTAGTGCAGACTTGGGGGCTATGCGCCAATCCCTTTTGTTTGGTGGACTGGAAAACATTGCTTACAACATCAACCGGAAAAATCATAATTTAAAGTTATTCGAATTCGGTAAAGCTTACACGTTCAACCCAAAAGATGGTATTGACAACCCGCAAAAACAATACAAGGAAGACAACATGCTCGCCCTTTTCATCACGGGAAGTAAAAACATGACAAACTGGAATGCCAAAGAGACGAAAACAGACTTCTTCTACTTGAAAGCGTATTGTGAAATGATATTAAACCGTCTGGGACTTCACCCCGATAACTTGAAAATTGATGCCACAGACAAGGATATCTTCCGGGAAGGACTGACGTACAAAGTTGGGGATAAACATATCGTATCCATGGGTATCTTGAGTAAAGCTCCGCTGAAAAAAGCAGATGTCAGTCAAGAAGTTTACTATGCAGAATTTTCATGGGAAAATATTTTGAAGGCCATCAAGAATCTCAAGGTAACCTATACTCCGCTACCGAAATTCCCTTCTGTAAAACGAGACTTAGCCCTGCTACTCGACAAGAAAGTCACGTTCAAGGAAATCAAGGAAACGGCGTTTCGTACCGAAAAATCATTATTAAAATCCGTCACGCTATTTGATGTTTACGAGGGAGAAAAACTCGGTGCAGACAAGAAGTCTTATGCCGTTAGTTTTACTCTTCTGGATGAAGAAAAGACGCTCACGGACAAACAGATCGACAAAATTATGAACAAGTTGATGGGTACCTACAAGCACCTGTTCAACGCCGAAATTAGATAGTTACAAGCCTACAGGCTACAAGTTAATGTTTAACTTGTAGCCTGTCTTTTCAATTTTCAATTGTATGAAATCACTTCTCCCCTCCTTTATTCTTATTCTTCTATACTTTATTGCTGAAGAATTTTTTGGTCCGAAAATAGGCTTAATCGCCGTAATCATATTAGGAGCCGGAGAGTTTTTCTATTCATGGATTAAAGAGAAGCGTATCAACAAGATGACACTCTTCAACACGCTGTTTTTCATAGCCCTTGCAGCGGTCAGCGTGTTACTCGAAGGAACTTCATTTGAGAGGATACAACAAACCATCGTAGAAGCAGCTATGTGCGTTCTAATCGGGATATTTGCATTTTCGAAAGCGGATATGACCCAAACATTACCGGAATCATACCGCAAGACATTACAGATTACCCCTGAACAGCAAGAAGCCATGCACCGGATGCTACGCCTACTATTCTATCTGCTCGTATTGCATACCGTCCTAGCTTTCACTTCTGCCTTTATCTTTGACGAAGAAATACACCAATTCATAGAAGGGCCTTTATTGTATATCTTGATCATTCTATTCTTCCTCACGTTGTTTGTCAAGAATAGGCTACTTGCCAAAGCTGCCAGTCAAGACGAATGGTTACCTATCGTGAACGAGAAAGGTGAAGTAGTCGGCAAAGCCACTCGTAGAAGTTGTCATTCCGGTTCCATGCTCCTGCATCCCGTCGTGCATCTCCACCTGATCAACGAACAAGGGAACATTTATTTGCAAAAACGCAGTATGAAAAAGAACTTTCTTCCCGGTATGTGGGATACTGCCGTGGGTGGACACGTTGCCCTAGGAGAGAAAATAGAAGATGCCTTAAAACGGGAAACTTTTGAAGAACTAGGTATCACGAAATTCAAGGCCCGTTTCCTTGGTTCTTACGTGTGGGAAAGTTCCCGCGAACGAGAACTTGTATTTCCTTTTCTTTGTACCTCTCATGACGCCATTCACATCAATAATGATGAAGTTGATGAAGGACGTTTTTGGTCACGCAAAGAGATAGAACAAAACGCAGACACCAATATCTTTACCCCAAACTTTTTACACGAATACAATCATCTATTGAAAAAAAATTAAATAACCTTAATTCATAACCACGTAAACCTGACCTGTTTGGTATTTAACCACCCGAATACCTTTTCCTCTCTCGATAAAAGCACCCGTGTCGGACACGGCATCATACACCTCGTTTCCGATCATTACCTTCCCCGCCGGGCGTAAATCCGTGAATGCCATTCCCTCTTTACCAATCACCTCCTTTGCCGCCATATCCACGCCCACGAAACCATCCTCCACTTTTTGTTCTGCATAAAGGGCAAAATTCAATCGCCTAGAACCAAACAATTTCCTGCTCAACCAAATACTCCCGAACAACGAAAGCAACGAACAACTCACCACGAAAAACAATGAACGAATAATAGCACTTGTGAAATCCGGCAAGAAATCAAACGTGAAATCATCAATCCCTGCTAATACCAACGACGCCACCACGCAAACAATTCCCAGTACCCCGGTGACACCGAAACCCGGTATCACGAATATCTCCAGCAACAGCAGGATAATCCCCACCACAAACAAGATCATCTCCACGTAATTTGCCATTCCTTCCAAATACAACGGGGCAAAATACAACAAACACGCCGTTATTGCCGCCACCAACGGGAAACCAACTCCCGGCGTCTGCAACTCAAAATAAATTCCCCCGATAATAATCATGATCAGAATCCCTTGCACGATCGGGCTGATCAAGAACCCGATAAACCGATCCATCGTCGTCGGTTTATACTCGTGCAACTCGTAATTTGCAACTCCTTCTTTCTGCAACACTTCTGCCACATTCTCCGCAATCCCGTCACAGAACCCGTATTGTATCGCCTCGTGCGGAGTAAATGTTACCACTTTCCCACTATCCGTTACCCCCTCAATCACAACCCGCTCATCCACCATAGCTTCGGCAATCCTTGGATCCCGTTTCCAACGAATCACCGTCTGGCCATTCTCCGTCACGGTATCTTTCCCGTGCGCCTGAGCCGTGGCCCGAATCATCGACCGCATATATGACTGGTATTTATCAGGCATGGCTTCCCCCGTTTGGTTCACGACTGTTGCAGCACCTATATTCGCCCCTTCCCGCATGTAAATACGATCACAGGCAATAGAAATCAACGCCCCTGCAGAAGCAGCATTGTTATCAATAAACACCCATACCGGTTTCGGATAATTCAATATTAAACTACGCAGAGAATCGGCATACACGACCATTCCCCCGTACGTGTTCATATGTACCAAAATAACATCCGCATTTTCGTCCGTGGCTCGGTCAAAAGACCTTTTCACCAATCGCCATATGCCAGGACCGATTTCGTCCTTAATATCCACCCTATAAACCACTTCCCGTCTCTCCCCTAAGCCGCCTTTTTCCTCTCCCGCAAACATTGGCAGATTACCCACCAATAAAATCAAAATTACCAGCCACTTTCTCATCACAAATATCTTTTACTTGTTAATATTTTTCTCGTTCAACTGTTTCTCCACAACTACCGTACCCGCCACAACCGAAAGCAAGGACACGAAACTGCAAACCACGATACTCGCCCACGGGATCATCAACGACAAGGCAAACACCGCCCCGACCGCCGTTACCGTTCCCGCATTGCGTCGCATATAACGCACGCTCTCCTTTACCCGGAAACGCTTTCTCTCCACGGCATAATCCATGAAAGCAAACCCGTAGAAATAAGCACCTACCCCAAAAGTCAATATAGGCATAACCAATCCCACTAAAGGAATAAATGAACCGAAAAACAACACGATGGTCACGAGTAACTGCAGTACCATACAACGCAATGAAATCGCAATTCCCCGTCCGATCTCCCAAACCAATTGTTTCAGATTAAACGGGTACTCCCGTCCCGACACGATAGCCTCTGTTCGCTCCGAAAGCCACGAGTAAACAGGAGACATCACCATCATTACCACGTATCCTCCAAAGGAGATAAACAAAATATAGTATAGGAAACGTGTCAGCAACCTCGCCAAGAACCCAGCCACTCCCGACATCCATTCCAGCCATGTTATTCCCTCGATCCACCCCGTCACTTTTGCCTCGATCACCCCGGAAAGCCCATCACCCAAATACCCCACAGCATAATTACCAACCACGAACAATGCAATAACGATTACCACTGGGAAAAGCATAAAATACCACAACTTACAGGAAAACAACAAATTTATCGCCTTCCCATATGCCTGTATGCCTCTTGAAAAATCTCGTGCAAAACTCATAAACTGTGTATTAAAATTTCCGTAAATTTAAACAATTTTCCGCAAACATCAAGGCAAGATAGTTGCCTTAAGTTCATAAACTTTCCAGACCTTATGAACTTTACAAACTATTTTGTACTTTCGCGAGAGAAAGTAAATTCCTTGATTTAACAATAACGCGAAAAACAAATAAATATGCAAGCATTAACAGCAATTTCGCCGATTGACGGCAGATACAGGGATAAAGTAGATAGCCTGGCAAACTACTTTTCCGAGAGTGCCCTGATTCGTTACAGGGTAATGGTTGAGGTTGAATACTTCATCGCTCTCTGTGAGTTACCGTTACCACAATTACGAGGATTTGACCATGCGCTGTTTGACAACTTGAAAGAAATATACCTGGACTTTACCGTCGAGGATGCCCAAAAGATTAAAGACATCGAAAAAGTAACCAACCACGACGTAAAAGCTGTGGAATACTTCATCAAGGAACGGTTCGATGCGCTGAACCTCCACGAGTACAAAGAATTCATACACTTCGGGTTAACTTCACAAGACATCAACAACACGGCAGTACCCTGTTCTTTCCGCGATGCCATTCACGACGTGTACTACCCCGTGATTGACGAACTGATTGCCAAACTCGAAGAGCTGGCCGAAGAGTGGAAAGATATCCCCATGCTGGCAAAAACACACGGACAACCGGCATCTCCAACCCGCTTGGGCAAAGAGATACGAGTGTTCGTCTATCGTCTAACCAAACAACTGGAACTACTGAAAAAAGTAGCTTGTTCCGGTAAATTCGGTGGTGCCACCGGGAACTTCAACGCCCACAACGTGGCTTACCCTGAGATTGACTGGACGGCATTTGCCAACAAGTTCCTCACCGAAAAACTAAAAATAGAACGGGAACAATACACCACCCAAATATCCAACTACGACAACTTTGCCGCCGTGTTCGACAACCTGCGCCGCATCAATAATATCGTGGTGGACTTGGACCGTGACTTCTGGACATATATCTCCATGGCCTATTTCAAACAAAAAATCAAGGCCGGAGAGGTTGGTTCGTCAGCCATGCCCCACAAGGTAAACCCGATCGATTTCGAGAACTCGGAAGGTAATTTGGGTATAGCAAACGCCGTACTTGACCACCTCAGTAACAAGTTACCGATCTCCCGACTGCAACGCGATCTCACGGATTCCACCGTACTACGTAATATTGGGGTTCCTTTGGCACACACGATTATCGCTTTCAAATCCACACTGAAAGGATTGAATAAACTGATCATCAACAAACCGGCCATCGAAGCAGACCTAGAAGACAACTGGGCCGTGGTAGCCGAGGCCATCCAGACCATACTCCGCCGCGAGGCTTACCCCAACCCGTACGAGGCATTAAAAGCACTTACCCGTACCAACAGCAAGGTAACCCAAGCCTCCATCGCTGAGTTTATCGATACCCTCGACGTATCTGTCGAGCTGAAAGAACAACTGAAACAAATCAGCCCGTCAAACTACACGGGGAAACTATAAACAATTGAAAATTGAAAATGGAGAATTGAAAATGTATATTCTATTCTCATTTTCAATTTTCAACTTTCAATTTTCAATTATTATGCGTGATTTCATACAAATACTGAAGAGGTTCATCCCTCCTTACAAGGCCCGGCTTGGGAAAAATATATTTTATAACATTCTTTCTGCCGTATTCGGTTCCATATCATTCGTGCTACTCGCACCTGTGTTGAATATTCTTTTTGATGTAACAAAAGACGTCACGGAGCTCATGCCTTTCGAACTAGACAAGGAGGTTTTAATGAACAACTTCAACTACTACATCACGCTTTTGAAAGAGTATTTCTCTGCCCCGACAACCTTGTTGATTGCCGGGGGATTCTTCGTGGTAGCCGCATTATTTAAAACCGGCTTTTCCTACCTCGCTGCCTACGAGATCGTGTATATCCGGAACGGTGTGGTTCGTGATATCCGCCGGAAAATATACCAGAAAATCCTGTCCTTACCCCTACCTTTCTTCTCCGAGGAACGCAAAGGAGATATTATTGCCCGAACCACGGGAGACGTACAGGAAGTGGAGAACTCGATCATGAACTCTCTAGAAATGTTTTTCCAGAACCCGATCATCATCCTGATCTACCTCTCTGCCATGGTTTTCATGAGCTGGCAACTAACCCTATTCGTATTGGTACTGTTACCAATCATGGGAACTCTTATCGGAAAAGTAGGAAAAACACTGAAAAAACGCTCCAAGGAGGGACAAGACAAAATGGGCGAAATCCTCTCGAACATCGAGGAAACCCTCTCTGGTTTGCGCGTGATCAAGGCATTCAACGCCGAGCACAAAATGGATACCCTCTTCACCACACACAATGAACAATACCGACGCATCATGAACCGCCTCATGTGGCGACGTTCTCTCGCTCACCCGATGAGCGAATTTCTCGGTACGATTGTCGTGGTGATAGTCGTGTGGTTCGGTGGAACCTTGATCCTAAGGCATAGCCCTATCATGGAAGCCTCGGACTTTATCGCCTACATCGCCCTATTCTACTCGATCATCAACCCGGCAAAACAATTCTCCACGGCGTTGTACAGCATCCAGAAAGGAGCCGCCGCCATGGATCGTATCGACCAGATATTAAATGCAGAATCGTCCATTCAGGAACCCGAACACCCGAAACCATTAAAAGAATTCAACCGGGAAATTAAATACCATGACGTCAGTTTCGCCTACCGCCCTGACCGGATAGTCTTGAAAGACGTGAATGTCACGATCGCAAAAGGTAAGACCATTGCCCTCGTCGGACAATCGGGTTCGGGAAAGAGTACCTTTGTCGACCTGCTTCCCCGTTTCTATGATGTCATCAAGGGAGAGATCACGATCGACGGTATTAATATCAAGGATGTATCGTTACACAGCTTGCGTGAATTAATGGGGAATGTCAATCAGGACCCGATCCTCTTCAACGACACCATATTCAACAACATCGCTTTCGGCGTGGAATCGGCTACTCGAGAAGAAGTGGAACAAGCAGCACGCATAGCCAACGCCCACGAGTTTATCATGCAAACCGAGAAAGGCTACGACACTTGCATCGGTGACCGCGGGGGAAAATTGAGCGGAGGCCAGCGCCAACGTCTAAGCATCGCCCGCGCCGTGTTGAAAAATCCACCGATTATGATCCTCGACGAGGCCACCTCCGCACTAGATACCGAATCCGAAAAGCTTGTGCAGGAAGCACTCGACAACTTGATGAAAAATCGCACGTCGATTGTCGTGGCTCACCGCTTATCGACCATCCGTAACGCCGACATAATCTGCGTCTTCCACGAGGGTAAAATAGTTGAACGAGGACGCCACGAGGAACTGTTGGCCCTGAATGGTATCTACACGAAATTATACAACATGCAAAACTTCTAATCATGAGTATTGAAGCCAAAGTCCTCGGACAACAAGTTGCCTATCCTACCAATTATTGCCCATCGATTCTCGTCCCGGTTCCGCGTTACTTGAATCGGGAGATTTACGATATTCACGCTCCAGAAGAACTGTTCCAAGGATATGACACCTGGCACGCCTACGAGGCCGGCTTCCTAACCCGAAACGGCCTACCCGTGTGCGGAGTATTAAAACTGGTTTATCCGGCCAGCAGCCCGTGTATCGTGGAAAGTAAATCGCTGAAACTATACTTGAACTCCTTGAACATGACTCGCCTCGGGGAAGACATACCCTCAGGCATAGAAACGTATCTCCAAACCATAAAATCAGATCTTGAACAAATACTTCAAACCCGTGTAGAAACCACTTTTTTTCAGCGAGCCCCAGAAAAGCTGTATTTCGACTTTCAAAATTACACGCTATTAGAAGCCACGCCCGGCATCGAACGAGAAACCTTCACCGAGTATACTGAAACCCCTACATTACTACTCGAAAACCAGACAATCGGAAGCGGGGAAATCAAAGTATGCAGTCATTTGTTACGAAGCAATTGTAAGATTACAAAACAACCGGACTGGGGAAGTATCTACATTCACATGCAAGCCGACCACCTACCAGATCAGTTTTCTCTACTGAAATACATCGTTTCCCTGCGAAACGAAAACCACTTTCACGAAGAGATATGCGAAATGACCTACAAACGCTTGAATGATCTCTTCCACCCGGAAATCCTAGCTGTATCCTGTATCTACACCCGTCGTGGGGGTATCGACATCTGTCCTTCCCGAGCAAACAAAGCAGAGTACCTTCCCAAATACCTACATACCTCGGAAACATTAACCCAAAAATTAGTAAGACAATAGCAAAAAAGATATGTATCAAAAATTCCCACCCCTCCTGCAACAAACGAGAAAACCGCTTGGCATTTAACTCTCCCCTGTGCAAAGGGGATCCGGAGGAGGTAGTTCGTAACCAACAAAGGGACCGCCCAAACAATATTTAGACAGTCCCTGCAACCAGCCCATTTTACAAGCCAGACAACCACTTTACACTATCATTTTTTGATTCATTAAACGAACCTTTTCTGATATTACAAATGTAGTTATTTTCTTTCAATAACCAAAAAAGTTTTTAGAAGGTTTAATTTATTTGTAATCAATGGTTAAGAAGGGATTGTCATTCGTTGTATTTGGCTTGTTAAAAGTAGTTTCGGACGATATCTAAAAACCTTCGTTAAATAATACTCTAATCACTCTCCTATTTCGTCTTAAACTAAGTCACAGAGACCTCAAAATCAAGTATATTAGCTATTTCAATCCCACAACACACGACTAAAAAAAAGAGTTGTCCTTTTTCGAACAACTCCTTTTCAGTACAACTCATTATTTCACATTATGAAAGCTATGAGTTTCTATATTTTACAGACAAACACTTAAAATTTCCAAGCTGCTGATAACTGGAACACACGGTTCTGATTATTACCACCGAACTTATCTTTCTCGATCACGTTCGTCAATCCCAAATTGTAACGGGCAGAAATGACCAATCCCATATCGAAATCGTAAGACAATCCCATGGCAAAACTCAAATCAACCGTATTCAAATTGTCAATATCCGTTTTTACTTCCGTACCACCGCTTTTTGTTTTACTTTTACCATTTAAGGCAAAACCCAATTGCGGTCCAAGATCTACACTAACCCCTTCCCAAACATAGAATTTAGCCAAAATAGGAATATTCAAATAGTTCACACGAGCCCACGTCTTCACGCCTCCGGATTTTTCCTTATCTCCCTGACGAGAATAAATCAATTCCGTTTGCAAACCGAAAAGATCATTAAATTTAAACTCGGCAAAAGCTCCTAAATGGAAACTAAACTTGCTCTTGTTCAAACCATCACTAATGCTTGCCACGTTAAACCCGAACTTCGGACCGAAATAGAATTCTGTCCCGGTTAACCCTTCTACCTTGTTTTTAAACGCTGTTTGTGCCTGCACGCTACCTAACATGACCATGGCAAGCACCACAAAGAAAAACTTCTTCATTCCATTAAATTTAAAGTTAATTATGAACTGAAAAACTCGTTTCCAGTTTAGTTACAAGTTAACAAGTTACGGGCCACAAGTTAAAATACCCTACATACACCATAACCATTAACATCGATAAACATTTGTAACAAAAAACGGACCAAAAGGATGAACTAAAAAACATTTTTTTAGTTCTATCACAAGCCACGCAAACAGCAAGTTATAAGTTGTAATTTCTTTCAACTTTTAGCTTTTAGTTTTTAACTTTTACCTTATCAAGTAACGGTCCCCGTTACTTGATAATCCTCCCATACGTCCCGTCATGCAACGCCTTCACGGCGGCTTTCAGTATCTTATTCTCCTCGTTAGAGATACGATACAACTCGTTCATATTCCAAAGATCGCGGGCAATCAACGACTTCACGAACAACTTGATTTCCGGTACAATCGGGGTGAAAAGTTTCTCGTCCTTCTTCACGCCCTGCTTCTCGCCACTTTTCACAATCTCATTGACCATATCATTCGTCACCTGAAAATCTTTCTGGAAAGTTTCGAACTTCGGGTATTTCTTTTTAAGCGACTCCCGGTTCTTGTCCACGTAATTCAACACGTATTCATTGATCACGCCCTTTGCCAGCAAACGATTAAAGTAGCTATAATTGAT
>ENA-USUG01003527-USUG01003527.1-human-gut-metagenome-genome-assembly--contig:-NODE-3527-length-21141-cov-10.674088_pt1 | contig 21141 bp, 11 predicted proteins | sample MGYA00250059_ERZ773394 | MGnify/ENA primary metagenome ERZ773394 (study PRJEB29103, sample SAMN06111957) | human gut metagenome | biome: human gut; feature: ankylosing spondylitis patient; material... | reverse complement strand
GCGAAAATACTCGCTTAGCCGCCGCTTATTCACATTTTTCGAGTATATTATACACCCTCTCGACAAATATTGCCAGCATTTCCCCTTACCCCTCCCGTTGTTTTCGGTCGGTTTATGCCTACTTTTGTCATTTCACTCGCTGCGGCTCTCAACCGAACGTCTTTTCTATGTGAAAACGGAGGCTGATGGGAAGAGTCCTCCTGCGCCCCATTGGTTGCCACGCAACCGCGAACTTCGCCTGCGTTTCTTGATGCAATATTTTATTACGCTTTGATTATTGGATTCATAACCACGCACTTCTTCATCTACACGGCGAATTCTTGTCGCTCGCTTCCACACAGCAAAAGTCACCCCTCTTACAGGAGTGACTTTTGCTGTGGCGGAGCGTTAGTAACGTAAATCGAATTTTATAGTCGCCAACGGCGTTTAGGTCGTTGCCCTAACATACTATTCATAATTTGCTTTCTACTTGCTTCATATTGTCGTGCACGTTCTTGTTGAATATACGATTGAGTTTGGTTTATAATATCGTCAATCGATAAAACATCATCATTTATCGATATTCCATATTGTTTGAGAAAATTGTTTGCTATAATATAATTAGGGTATGTTTTATAAAAGGTAAAATCTTTGGGGGATATTTTTGTTAGTAGCAACATAATATCAAATTCTTGATTGGCATATTGCGGATTTGATATGCTGGTTTTGTATTGTATAAATATTTTAACTTGCGGCGGTATTTTGATTGCAAATTGCTGTTTTGCTCTTTTCCAACACAAATCGTCATCTCTGCATTTCATAGGGTCAATAGAATCTTCAATATAATTTTTAATTCTATCAGTTGCATCGAATACCCAAACTACCTGATACCCACAAGAAAGGTAGAAAGCATTTCGTTTTGTAATTTCTTCACCCGTAATAGGGCTATGCTGAAATTCAATAACTGTTCCATTGATACAAATATCTGCTCTATGTTTAATGCCGTTTTTCTCAATAACGACTTCTCTATATTGTTCGGGGAATTGTCTTTGCCAAGACAAATGCCACTCACTCATATCGTGCTTCCAATCGTCATAGCAAATAGTCCCTCGTTTATGAGCAAAATGTGTCTTGACCGCCAAAGATTCTGTTGCTCGAATTGTAAGAATCTCGCCACAAATAGGGCAAAAATATTGATTGCCCTTTATTGCGTTTTCTATTGATATTCTATTTCTATTGGTGTCCAAAGCAATAAACATAATTTTCCTTTACAAAGCCTATAATATTAAATAATCACATCCAATAAATAACAGTTCCCGAAATCGCTGTTATCGTTCCAATAGTCCTGCCGCCGTAACTACTCTTACCGTTCCCTGCCGCATTACAAGTAACATACATTTTTTGTCCATCGTGTTCTATTTCAAAAACGACATTCTCATAATAGGCATAAGAAAGACACCCATTTGCAGTAAATTCAACTTTTTGCGGTGTTGATGAAAGATATGCCACAATGCTCGTTTCTATATATGTCGAATAATTATTCATCGTTAAAGAAATAGTATGCTTTTGTGGCAACTCTGGCTGTTGCATTCCGACGTTCTCTGTCACCGATGAAGTATCATTACCATTAGTAGCGGTTGTTGTTTCTGCATTTTCTTTGGCAGTACACCCAACAAATAACATACAGCAACAGAATAGTAAGATTATGCTTAATAGTTTTTTCATAACATACACCTCATAAAACATATTATACACGAATGTAAAATTAAAGTCAATACAACTTAAAACAATTAACAGCATAATCAAAAAACTATATCTATGGCACTTTGGCGGGTGCTTGACTTATACAAGCGCGACGCTTCGCGTCGCGGTCAAGCACCCGCCAAACAAACTCACTAAACTCGGATAAAAAGGTCAACTTTGGAGCCCGAGCGAAACGGGGCGTTCGCCTGCGGCTCCCTTGGTCGCTTACGCGACCGCGAACTTCGCCTGCGTTTCTTGATACAGAATCTTATCTCACATTGATTTTACGACGAGAATCCAGACAAAATAAACATTTCACGGGGATGGCGGTTGCCGGCATTACGGCAACCTTTGGAACTAACGCTACGCGTTGGTTCGCGAACCTGATTTTCGCAATTTTATGCGAAAATCAGGTTCGTCCCGATGCCCCGCCACAGCAAAAAGCCACCCCTCTTACAGGGGTGGTTTTTTGCTGTGGCGGAGGCTGAGGGATTCGAACCCCCGTGGGCTTGCACCCAAACGGTTTTCAAGACCGCCTCGTTATGACCGCTTCGATAAGCCTCCGTATTATATTCCTTTGTATCCTTCGCTTTCGGCTTCGCAATGCTTTACCGTAGCCCTAAGATTATAGCAATCGCGCGACATAAAGTCAAGCAATCGCGCGGCGGCGCGGTCAAAAAAAGCCGCTTCGGCATTTCGCCTGCGGCTTGCGGCGGTTTTCACTTGATTATTTACGGGCGTTTTTTCGTAAAATTCGTGCACGGATAGTCTCCGGGCGGCATACATTACGAATATGAAAATCACGGTTTACGCAATCTCGAAGAACGAGGCTAAATTCGCCGCGCGGTGGGCAAAGTCCATGAGCGAGGCAGACGAAATCGTCGTGCTGGACACGGGCTCGGACGACGATACGGTAAAAATTCTGACGGACGCCGGAGTGCACGTTAAGAGCGCGGTTATCGAGCCGTGGCGGTTCGATTCGGCGAGGAACGAGTCGCTTAAACTCGTGCCGCCCGACACCGACGTGTGCGTTTGCACCGACATTGACGAGGTTTTCGAGCCGGGATGGCGAGCTGCGCTGGAAAGAGCCTGGACGGACGGCGCAACGCAGGGCAGGTATCGATACATCTGGTCGCACACGGCGGACGGCAAGCCCGGCGTGGAGTTTTACGCCGAGAAAATACATACTCTCGGCGGTTTTCGGTGGGTAAACCCCGTCCACGAAGTGCTCTCCTGCTCGCTACCGACGCATAAAGCGGTAACTCTCGACGGCGTTACGCTCCACCACTACCCCGACGACGGCAAGTCGCGAGCAAGTTATCTGCCGCTGTTGGAGCTCGCGGTCAAAGAGGAGCCCTCGAACGACCGCAACTCGCACTACCTCGGGCGCGAGTACTACTTTCGGAGCAGGTACGCCGACGCGATACGCGAGCTTAAACGCCACTTGTCGCTGAAATCCGCTGTCTGGGCGGACGAGCGCGCCGCTTCGATGCGCTACATCGCGCGTTCTTGTCGGGCTTTGGGGCGCACGGACGAAGCCGAAAGCTGGTATCTGAAGGCTGTTGCCGAAGCTCCGGGCGTTCGCGAAGCCGCGGTGGAGCTGGGGCGCATGCTGTACGACGCGGAAAACTACCACGGCGCGATTTATTTCCTCGAAAAAGCCCTCGCCGTCAAAGCTCGCTCGGCAAGCTACATCAACGACCCCGACTGCTGGAGCGCGCTCCCCTACGACCTCTTGTCGCTGTCCTACTATTTCGTAGGCAGGTACGCCGAAGCCGTAGCCGCCTCCGACCTCGCCATCGCCGCGAGCGACGAAAAACGCCTACGCGTCAATCGCGAGTTCTTTATCACCGCGCGCGATAAGTCCGCGAAAGCCGACAAAACCGATAAGTAATCGCCTGCGCCGATTTTTGTTATAATTCCCGATACCACGACATAAAAAGAGCACACCGCCTTCGATGTGCTCTTTCCCTTTAAGCTTAGGTCAGGTTTTCTCAGGTTGCAAGCAAGCCTGCCGCGCGAAGCGAAGCAAGCAGCGCGTTAAACTGCGTCACGACGTCGTCCGCGCTCGTAGCGTCGGTCACGGCAGCCGCGGCGGTTACCGTGCCGGCAGGTCCCGTGGGTCCGGTCGGTCCGGTAGGTCCCATCGCGCCTGTTGCACCCGTGGGTCCGGTAGGTCCCATCGCGCCCGTAGCACCCGTAGCGCCCGTAGCACCCGTAGCTCCCGTAGGTCCGGTGGGTCCCGTCGCTCCGTCGGCGCCGGCATAGCCCTGCGGACCGGTGGGACCGATTTCGCCCTGAATGCCGCGAATACCTTGCGGACCGGTGGGGCCGGGAACGCCGGGGAAGCCTTGGAAACCGCGCGGACCCTGCGGACCCGGAGGACCGGGCATACCGGGTCTGCCGGGAGGTCCCGGAGGACCGGGGCAACGACAGCCGGGGTCGGGGCGATAATCGGGACGGCAGTCGGGGCGGCGCTCGTCGCAGTCGTCGCGCGGTCGGTCGCAATCGCAGCCGCGTCCGCAATTAAAGAAATTGAACATAGACGTTACTCCTCTCTTTGGTTTGACGGAACGGAGCCGAACGCGCCGCACCGCCTATACCATACTATTCGGCGGTCGCCTTGCGCGTTACAAAGAGAGAATTCGCCCGAAATTAAAACCGTGATTATTACCTTTCATTCCGCGCCAAAAAAACAGCTCCGCATGGACGGAACTGTTTTTTACTCCTCTGAATGATTTTTTACCTAAGGAAAGCGCGGTCTGTTTTTTTGTGACGGCATAGCAATATTTTTGCAACATGCCGCCGCCGTTTTAAGCCTCACCGCACGCGTTACCGTGATGGTCAGATACCCAGGTTCTTGCGGACGGAGCTTATATACGCGAGCGCGGCGGCAATGTCGGCGTCGGGGTTTTCGCCTGCCTCGCGCTCGACGGTGAGATAGCCGTCGTAGCCGGCGGCTTTCAGAGCGGCGAAGTAAGCCGTAAAATCGACGTCGCCCTTGCCCACGGGCGTTTCGGTGAAGTAGTCGGCGACGTTGAGCGCGTCGATGCCGCCTTTCGCGAAGCAGTCGTACACGAGCTTAGGGTCGGCGGCGATAAGGTTTTTGCCGTCCTTGACGTGAGTGTGGACGATATACCCGCCCAGTAGCTCCACCGCCTCGACGGGGTCCTGCCGAGTGACCATGACGAAGTTCGCCGGGTCGAGGTTTACGCCCACGCCGCCGTGAGTATTGTCCAAAAAACCGCGCAGCGTAGCTGCTTTTTCGGGACCTGTTTCGATTGCGAAGGTTACGCCCACGCCCTTTGCGTACTCGCCTATTTCCGACAGCGCGTCCAGCATGGCGGCATAGCGCGGCTCGGATTTATCGGACGGAATAACGCCTATATGCGTGGTCACGACGCTCGTGCCGAACTCGGCGGCGAGGTCGGCTATACGCTTGCTAATCTCCACGCGCCCGGGGTTGTCGGCTGCGATTTCAAAGCCGTGACCGCCCATGTCGCCGCACAGCGCGCTGACTTCCACGCCGCTGTCGGACAGCGCCTTTTTGTATTTCTTCTTGTCCGCGGCGGTCATATTATAGGAAAACTCGCCGCCCGTGGCGTAAATCTGCACTCCGTCGAACCCGAGCCGAGCCGCCGACTCGATGCCGCCGATTACGCCTCTGCGAAAACAATCGACGATAACGCCGTTCTTCATAACGTAATACCTCCCGTTCGAGCTACTTCAGTTTTTCGTCGGCGTTTATCAGCGCCTCGCGAATGCTCATTACTTTCAGCGTTTCCTCTTTCGCTACGGGCACAACGCCTCTCGCGAAAAAGCCCGTGATATCGCGGATGAGCCCGGCGAAATAGTCGGAATTAAGCTCGCGTAACGCGTCCTCGCCGTTTGTTTCGGCGCACACGGTGAACGGCAGCGACGGCGAGAAAATCAGCGTGGCGCGCTTGCCGCCCGTAAACTCCAGCGAGCAAACTCTCTGCGCGCCGTTTCTCGTCACGCTTCCGCTCACAAAGCTCTCGCCCGAGGTGAGCACCGAAGCGATTTCCGCTTGATGCACGAGATATTCGGGGAAATTGCTGCCGCCGCCCGTCACGATAAAGCTGTCGGGCGCCAATCCCTTAAGCTCGGTTGCATAACGGAGCGCCGACGACGAGAACAGCTTTGCGCCGTACTTTTCCCCGAGCTCGAAAATCTTTTCCGCGGTGGCGACGTCGGGCGCGAACGTCTTATCGATATAGGTCAACTTGCCGTAGGGCAGTACCTTTTCGGCATAGCGAAGGTGCTTTTCGGGGTTGGAGGGCGCGAGCACGACTATCGCGTCGGACTTTTCGCAAAGCTCCTCTATCGTTTCGCACTTTTTTACGCCGTATTTAGCGCACCACTCGTCGGTGTTCATGTTATAAGCCGGCGAGTCGTACTTTTCCGCCCACGCGTAGGCGATTTCGACGTCCGCGCCAAGCTCCTTGCTTGCGGCGGCGAACCACGCCGGGTAGTTGTTGGCGTGCCATTCGGCGATGTAATAATCGACAAAGCCTATTTTCATAGCAGCCTCACTTCAGCACGACTTCGCGCTTTTTGTCGGCGGACTCGTAAACCGCGTCCAAAAGCCGCATCGTTTCCAGCACGTTGTCGACGTAGTTACGCGTCTTTTCGCCCGTTTTCAGCGCCTCGAAGAAGCGCACGGTTTCGGTATTGTGCATCGGCGGACGGTCGAAGTCGGCGTTTATCTTCTCGAGCACGCCGTTTTCGCCGCGGTACTCGGTGAACGCGCCGTAGTAGTCCATTCTGATGCCTGCCTTGTCGCCCATAAAGTCGATAAACATTTCTTCTTCGCCGATGTTCTGCGCCCACGCGCCCACGAAAGTTATCGCGGCGCCGACGTCGGTACGGATGTGCCCCGAAACGTAGTCGTCGACGTCGAATGTGCCGTTATAGTCCGGGGGACCTGCCCACATGTTCTTGTAAGTATACGCCTTCATGTCCTTGCCGAGCAGTCCCGAAGTGTCCGCCGACACGGTTTTGACTTTCGGGAAACCGAGCGCGTAGAGTATCAAATCGAGGAAGTGCACGCCCCAATCGATGAGCGCGCCGCCGCCCGAAACCGCCTTGGTGGTGAACTCGCCGCCCAGCCCCGGTATCGAGCGGAACGAACGGAACGAGCAATACACCGCATAGACCTTGCCGAGCTCGCCCGAAGCTATCTTGTCGCGGATTATTTCCACGGTGCGGTTATAGCGGTTGCAAACGCCGATTTCCAGCGTTCTGCCCGACTCGTGCGCCGCCTCCGCCATCTTCTTGCTGAGCTCGTAGTTGACTGTCATCGGCTTTTCGCAGAACACGTCCAGACCGTGTTTAAGGCAGTCCACCGTGATTTCATAGTGCGCGTAATTGGACGTGATGACCATCACGGCGCGCAGCTCCTTGTCCTCGAAAAGTTTGCGATAATCGGTAAAATACCCTTTCATTCCGTACTTCTCGGCGGCGGCACGGGCGCGCTCCTCGATGATGTCGACGGCGTAGCGAAGCTCTACGTCGGGATTACCCGCAAGGTTGGGAAGGTGGACGTTGTTCGCCAGCCTTCCGCAGCCCACTACCGCGGTTACGATTTTAGCCATAATTTTCTCTCCTTGAGTTAATTTTCCTTTAAGGAATACGCTTATATTTTAACGCTCCGCGGCGGCGAAATCAATATCAAAATCGCACGCGCGCTTATCAAATCGCGATAGACAATTATTTTTGAGAAATGGGATTGACTAATCGCGAAAACCGCTGTATAATCGGGTTATGAAGGCACAGAAAACACATAACAAACGCTTCCATTTCGACAACACGCTGTTCGACAGTCCGCTCGAAACCGCCGACTTCGACGTGTTTCAGGCAGGCGACCTCTACTGCGGCTACGGCTTTGCGACGGGCGAGCACACTCAGAGCGTGCCCGTGGAGTTGACGTTCGTCGAGCGCGGAAGCGGCTTTATGTTCACAAACGGCAGGGCGGAAAAAATGAAGCAGGGGCGCGCGTACCTGTCGCTGAGCGGCGACCGCCACGACGTGGTTTCCGACGACGGCGACTCGCTCCGCTACTTCTACCTCGCGTTCGGCGTGCGCGAGGGCTCGCCCCTCTATGCCGCCGCAAAGTATATTGCGGACGCGTTCGCGGCTAAGCCCCGTCGCGAACTGAAAAGCCGCACGGCTATCGAGCCGATGCGCAGGCTGCTCCGCGAGTTCACCGCCGCCGCGCCCTTCAAGGTCGCCTCGATAAACGCCGCCATTACCGAAATTTTGGTGGATATTTACCGCGAGGAAACGGACGAAAAGCCCAAGCCCTACGAAACGCCCTCCGACGACCTCATAAGAAACGTGACGGCTTATATAGACGAAAACGCCGCCGAGGTTTGCTCCTCGCGCGACGTCGCCGACGCTTTTTTCTATTCGGTGGGGCACATTTCCGCGCTGTTCCGCGCGGCTACCGGCACGGGGCTTCACGCCTATATCCGCTCGGCAAAGCTCCTTAAAGGCAAGAAACTGCTGTGCTCGGGCGTGACCCCGGCAGAAACCGCAGAGCGGCTTAACTACTCCTCGGCAGGCAACTTTTCGCGCGACTTCAAAGCCGCTTTCGGCGCTCCGCCCTCCGTCTTTTTCAACCGCCCCGATAAGGAATAGAGCAAATAACCCCGTGGACTTCAACCGTTTCCGATAGTCTTTATAAATAATAACGAGCAGCCAAAAGCGACGCGAATATCCGCTTGGCTGCTCGTTTGATTTAGTTATAACCTATGGTATTAACCCCTTGATGACGTCCGAAGCGGACTCCGAAAAACACACGGCGCGCGGAAATAATCGGGCTTTACGTCGAACCCGATACCGCAGATAACCGTCTTGCCTTCGCCTATAATATCGGCTATTTCGTGCACGCTAAAGTCACGACCACCTTGTTACGGGAGCGTGACTTTTTCGTTTTAGTCGGATATGTTCGCCGCCTGCTTCGCTTCGTAAAACGTCACGCAAAGCGGATTTTCGATACCATTCACCGAGGAAACGTAACGCATTTCGCCGCCCGTCAGCGAGAATATTGTCAGGTTGTTCGTGTACTGATTGGCGCAGACAATATACCTGCCGCAGGGCGTGATGTCAAAGTCGCGCGGAAAATCGCCGTGGCAGTTAATCTTTTGCTTTAATTTCAAACTCGCGCCGTCGACCGCGAACGAAACCAGCGTGTTTTCGCCGCGATTGGAAATGTACAGCGTTTTGCCGTCGGCGGACAGTCGTATCGCCGCGGCGGTATTTTTTTCGGCGTTTACAGGGCAGAGCGTAGTGTCGATATACTCGAGTCTGCCGTCCGCGTACCCGAACGCCGACACCGACGACACCAGCTCGTTTACGCAATAGACGTACTTGCCGCAGGGCGAGAACGCGAGGTGGCGCGCGCCGTAACCCGACGGTACTTTCGCACTCGAAACGAAGTTAAGGTCGAGGTCGTAGGTGAACACCGTGTCCAACCCCAGGTCGGTGACCAGCACATACTTTTTGTCGGGCGCAACTATCGCCATGTGCGTGTGCGCGGCGGTCTGGCGCGTGGGATGAACGCCCCTGCCGCTGTGCGTAACGAGTTTACCGCCCGGGAACTTTATCACGCTGCCGGAAATGTAATTGACCGCGTAAGCCTCGCCGCCGTCAACCGACAGGTGGCATGTCGCGTAGCCATCGCACGACAGTTCCGCGGATTTGTCCGTCAGCTCGCCGCCGCGGTTTTCAAACGAGAAGAACGTGCCGAACAGACCCTTTTTCTCGTCACCCTCGGTGATAACGTAGGTTTTGCCGTTCTCGTGCGCAATGTACATCGGACGATATACCGGCGTCTTGGAAACAAGCGTCATATCGCCCTTGTTCCACTCGTAGGTGTAAATACCGCCGTCGTCGGCACACGAAGCGACGTAAACAAGTCTTTTCATATTCTTTTCTCCTTTATCGATTTAATCTCAACGCGAAGAACGTTCTGTCATGAAAAAGCAAAGCTCTCACCTTTAAGATGTAAAATTACCGTCTACGGTAGCCAGTACAATGCCGCTGCGAACGGCGTAGTCGATACCGCGAGCGGTGAGTTCGACGGTTTTGGCGGTCTTTTTGGCGTTCATCAGCGCGAGCACGTTTTTAACAAGCGCGTCGCGGCTGCACGAGCCGTAGAGCTCGAGAGCGCACCGCGCGGCGACGGCGATTTCCTCGGGACAGACGTCGGCGTAATCGCGCGGCGTTTTGTCGTCGAGCGGACGGAAAACTTCGGTTTTGCCCGATGCGTACCGATACTCGCCGTCGTCACCGGGAGAAGCGAGCCCGTCCAGTCCCCTCACCGCAGTAAGTATGGCGGCGCAAGCCTTTTTGGAGGTCTTTGGCACGCGGAAAATATCTCTCAGTCTGCCCGTAAGATAGTCCTCGGCGACGGGCGATTCGGCTTTGATTATCGCTTCAGCTTTGGCTTTAACCGCTTTAATGCCGTCCTCGGTCGCGACGAATTCCGCGCCGCATGCGGACGGCGTGCGCACGGCGAGCCGCTTGTAAGCCCTCTTATAGCGGTTAAGCGTTTCCTTGGCGGCTTTTTTGCTCGTCAGTCCCGTGCCTGCGAGCGCGGCTACTAGCGCCTTTATCCTTGCGATTTCGCGCTTGGGATTGGCGAAAAAGTCCAGCGTCCACAGATTGGCGACGTTCCACCCGAGCGTTTTGAGTATGCGCGTCTGCACGCTCGCGCGGTCGAGAACGCCGGGAATACGCGCCTGGTTTTCGCCGTCGCACACGATTGCGAGGATATAGCGCGATTTGTCGCGAGGGTCGACGACTGCCGCGTCAATCTTGAAGTCGGACACGCCCACGTTACAGTCGCACTTAAGCCCCTTTTCGGTGAGCGCGTCGGCAACGAGTTTGCCTATGCCGGTGGGCGCCTCGCCTGCCGCCGTGTAATCGATTGCCAGCATTTCCCTGCCGCGCTCGGCGTATTCGAGAAAGTATTTCAAGCATTTCACGCCCTTGGACGAGGTACGCGCAAGGTCTATCATGCCCGAGCGCACCGACGAGAACACGCGCATTTCGGTGCGTGCGCGCGTCACGGCAACGTTCAGCCGCCGCTCGCCGCCCGTCTGGTTAAGCGGTCCGAAGTTGAGCGACAGCTTGCCGCTCCTGTCGGGACCGTAGCCCACCGAGAACAGTATCACGTCGCGCTCGTCGCCCTGCACGTTTTCGAGGTTCTTGACGAACAGCGGTTCCGGGCACTCGTAGGCGACTTTTTCCAGCCCCAGCCGCGCGATTTCCGCGGTCAGCTTGTCCTCTATGTAAGCCTGCTGAGCGCTCGAAAACGTGACTACGCCCACGGAACGCGCGCTGCCGACGGGGCTTTTAAGCCGCGCGATAACGTCGGCAATCAGCGCGTCGGCTTCGACGGCGTTGCACCTCGTGTCGCCGCGGTCGTAAACGCCGTCGACATAGCACATCGAAACTCTGCCGTCCGCTTCGCCCGGCGAAGGGAACGTGAGCAGGCGGTTATCGTAGAAGAACGCGTTGGAGAACGCAATCAGGCTTTCGTGGTGCGAGCGGTAATGCCACAGAAGGTGCCGCTCGGGCATGCCGACGGCGAGGCAGTCGTCGAGTATGCTCTCGAGGTCCTCGAGCTCGGGGTGCTCCTCGTCGCGGAAGTCCGAGCCGAAGAACGAGGTAGGCGGCAGCTGACGGGGGTCGCCCACGACAATCACTCTTTCCGCGCGCGCAATCGCTCCCACTGCCTTGGCGGTGGGCACCTGCGAAGCCTCGTCGAACACCACGAGGTCGAACTTGTCGGGCGACGAATCGAGGAACTGCGCCACCGACGACGGGCTCATCAGCATGCACGGGCAGGCGGCTTTCATAAGCGTGGGGATTTCGGTGAACAACTTTCTCAGCGTGACGCCCCTGCCGCCCGTCTTTTCGGCGCGCGCCAGCAGCACGCGTTCGAGATTGTGCTCGCCGTCTTTAAGCGGCGACGGAAGCCCGGAAACCAGCGCGTTGTAAAGCTTTTTCCGCGCGTACTCCTCGTACTCGTCGGTGGCGGCGCGCAAACGCTCGATCGCCTCTTCGAGCGCGAGCCCCGAAAACCTGCACAGTCTGTCGTCGAGAGCCACCTCGCTTTTCACGAACTCGGCGTAAACGCGTTTTTTGAAGCACGCGAGCACGTCGTCGGGCGCGACGTCGCCGAGAGCGAGCGGCTCGAGCACGAACTCGAAGCCCTTTTTGCGGCACTTCTCCGCCACCTCGCGGTAGCGACACCAGCCGGAAATTTTGTCCATATTTTTCTGAATACCGGCGACGTACTCGATTTCGTCGTTGAGCTCGTCGCATTCTCTTTCGCCGTCAATCTCGAAAATCCGCTCGAAGTCCGCCCTCGCGCTTTCGGCGCGGTCGTACTCGCCGGCGTAGTAGCGAAGCAGCGGAAACTCGCCGAAGCCGACGATAATACGGCACGACTCGAAGAACACGCGCTCGTCGAACTCGGCGTAAATGCTCTTGCCTGCCGCCGCGAATGCGCAGATTTCCGTCGCCGCCTCGGCAAGCCCTTCCTCGCCGCCGCCGAACGCCGCGGAAAGCTTTTGCAGCCGCTCGTCGATTTTCAGGCGGTTTTCGCTAATCGCGACGAGCCCCTGAAAATACTCGCCCCTCAAGGGCTTTGCGAGCGCGTACTTGACCGACGAAGCGTAACGCTTGACGAGCCGCGCTTCGGTCGAATCCTTTTTGCCGGCGGCAATCACCTCGCTCGCGGAGAAAGCGGCTTCGGGGAAAGCGGTAAACTTTTCTGCGAACGCGGTTTTAAGGCGATTTTCGCGGTCTTTCAGCGCGATAAGGCTGTCCGCGACGGCTAGCAGCCCTGCGTTTTCGCGGCTCGAGAGCAGCTTTTTAATGACTTCGGAGTCCGACAAAAACGCGGCGAGACGGCTCAGCCCCTGTAGTTTTTCACGAGTGAACGCCACCGTGCGCATATTGAAGTGCGGCACGAGGGCGCGGGCGTAGAACCGCAGCGAACGCAGCTCGCGAGCGTAGATGTCCAGCATCATGTCGGCGCGCTTGCGCCACGAGGGCGTGTACTCGATAACGTTGATATATCTGAACGGCGAGCGGTCGAGCGCGCCGCACTCCTTGGCGCACAGCGTGAGCTCGCTCAGCATTTCGGCATAGTCGGAAAATTTTTCGCGCGTCAGCTTTTCGTAGAACAGGCTGTCGAGCGTGAAGCAGTCGGGCGCGTCGGCGTTCTGAAGATATCCCGTTGCCGCCTCGTAAACGGAGAAGCCTATCGGTTTTTTCTCGTGCATGGCGCGCATTTCGCCGCCGAGCTTGTCCGAGAGCGCGGCGATTTCCTCGCACGCGCCGCCGTTCGCCTCTGCCCTTGGCTCAAGCGCGAGCGTGTGAGAAAGCTTTGCGATTACGTCGGACTTTTTGGTTTTTTCGGAGTACAGTTCGAGGCAGAAGTCGCCTATGCCGATTGCCCGAAGCCGATTGTACACGACGGACAGCGCCGCCATTTTTTCGGCGACGAACAGCACGCGCTTGCCTCGATAGATATTGTTCGCGATGATGTTGGTTATCGTCTGGCTTTTGCCGGTGCCCGGCGGTCCGTGCAGCACGAAACTTTTGTCCAGCGAGTCGGCGACTGCGGAATACTGCGACGAGTCCGCGCCGATGGGTAGCAGAATGTCCTCGTCGATTGCCTCGTCCACCGAGCGCAATCCGCCGAGCGCGTCGGCGGCGGTAAACTCGGGCTGTCCCGAGGTCAGCGCGCGGATAAGCCTGCTCGAGCGGAAGCCGTCCATTTCGGTGCGCACGTCCTTCCACATTCTGTAGCCGGAGAACGACAGCGAGCACAGGTACGCGCCCGAAGTGACGGTAAAGCCCGCGTGAGCGGCGATTTCGCTGCGGATTCTCGCCACCGCCGCCGAATAGTCCTCCGGGCTATCCGCTCTGAACTCGCCGAGCGCCCTCAAATCGACGTCGAAACAGCGGTAAAGGTATTCGAGCAGCGTAGTGTTGACGTGAATATCGTCCTCCTGCACCGCGACGGAAAACGAGGGCGAGCTCGCGCCTTTTTTGGTCATGGTGACGGGATAGAGCAGCACGGGCGCATAGCGGAAGTCGTCGTCCTCCGGATTCTTCCACCTGAGAAAACCTGCGGCGAGGAACAGCGAAGCCGCGCCCGACTCCTCCTGCCTGCTCTTCTCCTTGCGGTAAACGGCGGTAAGCGCGCGGTCAAAGTCCTTGCCCGACAGCGGCACGCGCAGTTTGCCTGCCTTGTATTCGTAGTTTATGAGGTCACGGACGGGCTTTAAGGGGCTTGCGCCGTCGAACGGCGACGACAAGTCCATCAGCGCGCCCTCGCCCGAAGCCGTGGGCGCGAGCTCGAACTCGGAGCGCGCGGTCACTGCGCGGATAAGGTCGTCGAGGTCGGCTGTCAGCAGTCTGACCGCGCCCGACGGACGAAAATTCAAAAGCGGATTGCGCATGTCGAGGTCGAGAAGCCGCCGCTCCCACTGCTTTTCGCGCGAGAAAACGGTTTCGCCGCCGAGGTCGCCGCTCATTTCCCTGATTTTGCGCGGCTTTACTGAAAAATCGTATTCGTCGGACTCCACGAGGTCATAGCCCCCTCCGCGCTTAACCCTTTCGGGAAGCGGCTTTACGCCCGAAATTCGCGCATAAGTAAGGTCAACGAAAAAGCCTCGCTCGGCTTTTGCCGCGTCCGCCGCCGAAAGCCGCTCGTTGCGCTCGAAACTCACGCCGCCGAATATGCCCGAAACGCCCACCAGCGACAGCTCGTTCACGCCGCGCCCCGTGCGGTTGGCGACAAGCGACGGCTCGTCGATTACCGCCGAAGCAAAGCAGTCGTCCGTGAGGAACGCGCCGACGTACCACTTGCCGTCCAGTCGCCCGAACACGCAATGAATTCCCGCGTTCTCGAGCATGGCGGCGAAAAGCAGCGCGAGCTCGGGCTCGGAAGCGGTTTTATCCCGAAGCGTCGCCTCGTGACCGGAGATAATAATATCGTCCTTGTCCTCTCCCGGGGCTTCGGCGCGCAAAAACGACTTTTCGCACAACACCGAGTAGGCGGCGGCGAAATAATAGCGCACGTCGTTGACGTTGCTGCCCTCGTAAAACTCGACGCGCTTTCTCTTCCACTCGTCCAGCCGCCTGTCGATTTCCGCGCCCAAGCTTTTGAGCGCAGCCGAGCGCGTGACGAACGCCGCCAAAAGCTCGGGGCGCGCGGAAAAATCGCACTCGTTGAACGCCGTGAGCACGACGGGCGTCACGCTTTCGACAATCGTCGCGCCGTCCTTTATCACCCTCACGGCGATTGTACCGTCGCCGCGTTCGTTCTGCGCCGCGGTGAACAGCGGCGAAACGATATTGCCGGGCTCGAAACGCAGCGTGCTCTTCCCCGGCAATCTTGCTTCCGCCGAGTACGGCAAAAGGAATTCGGGCGAGGAGGTTATCTCCACCCGAGCGTCCTCTATCGCCGCTTCGCCGAGGTTTTTGACGTAAAGTCTGTTTATCGGCGGCGCGCCCGAGCGCAACATGTAATAGCCGACCGCAGAAGCACAGTTAATTTCCAGCCTGACGTCGTATTCCGTAGTTTTTTTGCTTGCCATTTATACCTCTCGTAAAATTCGCCGTAATCGATTTTCGTTGCCATAAGCCGTCTCACGGGGCACCGTCAAACTTCATTCTACCATATCTCGGTGAAAAAATCAACCCTGCGAGAAGAAACCACGGTGAAAAATAAAAGCAGCCGCTCGCAAGGCGTTTGCCCTGCGAGCGGCTGCTATACGTTTTCCCTTAGCTTCACTCGCCGAAAAAGCGAGCGAAGTTTGCTTATCTGATTGTTGCTTGCCGAACTACTATATCCTTACTTGAGGATATTCTTCTTGATGCAATCGCCGACGAGGTTACCGATTTTGAGCATATCGGTCTGAGTCCAATGCCAGCCGTCCTGCTTTCTCACGTCATAGGGCGAGGACTTGACGACGTAGCAATCGTTGACGAGTTCGGGGAACGTGTTCTGCGTGGAAATGAACGTGTCGTTCATCGCGCTCGCGCTGCCGCTCGTGTACTTCGAGATTTCGCCGACGATGATGGGCATATTGCTGAGGTCGGTACCTGCAATCGTACCGAGGTCGCGACGGAAGTCGGAAGCGAGGTACTTGAACGCCTTGACGTACTCGACGGGGTCTCCGCGGTCGCTTTCGCCCTGCATCCAGAACAGACCCTTGAAGTTGATTTCGGTGTAGCCCATTGCCTTGAGCTGCGACACGTTCAGCTTGACCTGCTCGATAAAGCTACGGTAGCAGCCGCCGGTACGTCCGCCTGCTTCGGCAACGACGGAGAGGCTTGCTTCGTAAGAGGGCGATACCCAGTTGCCGCCGGGTTCGTTCTGACCGCCGATAGCGTCGAGAAGGCTCGTGCCGCCGTGAGCGGACTTGATGATGCCTGCGATCTTGCCGCTGGTGGGGTTATAGTAAGACGAGAGCGACTGAGCCATGCCGGCTTCCGCGCCGAACTTGCTCTGGTTGCCGCCGAGTCCCATACGGGTGAGCTGCCAGCCGAGCGTACCCGATTTGTCGGGGTTGAGCACGCTGTCGCGGTCGCCTGCGTACCAAACGTTGGACACGCCGTAAACAAGGCGCTCGTCCGCGTTCTTGGCGGTGTTGTAGTTGTAGTTGGAGTAGCCGGTGCCGTTGGACTGACCTGTGATGAAGTAGAGGTCAATCGACTTCTCGCCCTCGGGCGCAAGCGCCTTCAGCGCGTCAACAAGCTGCTCGTTGAGCGAGTAGTTGAAGTTGGTAATCGTCACGTCAAGCGCGTTGCTTGCCGACACGCCGAAGCCCGAAACGGTGCCGACGTGCGAGTAGTAGTACCTGCAAACGAACTTGTCGTTGAGGAAGAAGTAGTAATCCATTCCGTCGCGGACGACGCCGAGCTTGACTTTTGCCGAGTCGTAGCCGCCGGGGAACACGTCGTCGAGGTTGGCGAGAATACGCGTGTCGACGGGGTCCCAATCCTTGAGAATGGACGAAACCATAAGCCTCTTCTCGTTGACAGTCGCGACGAGCTTGACGTCGCTTTCGTTGGCGAGGTTATTCGGTCCGTGCGACAGGAGCAATCCCGCGATGTGGTCGCCGAAGTTATAGGTCTGGTTAGCGTCGAACACGCCCTCGACGTAGTACTTGGTGCCCACGGCGTTGTTCTGGAACGCATAGGTGTAGCCGGTCAGTCTGATGGTGTCGCGCCTGCCGTCGACGAGGCTCCACGCCTGTCCCGAAGTCGCGTTCACGTCCGCGTTGTTATAGCTCTTGTAGGTGGTTTCCACGCCCTCGGCGTTATCGATGGTGATACTGCCGCCGAGATATGCGGAGGAAAGGAAGCCGGTGAGCGCAGTCGCTTTGTCCTTTTCCACGGTCACGTCGTAGGTGTAGACGTTGTTGTTGCACTTGACTTCGATTACATAATAGCCTGCCGAGAGGTTGTCGAACGTTTTGGTCGCCTCGGTGAGGTTATAGGTGTTCTCGATGCCGGTGGACATGTTGCGGACGACAACTTCCACACTACCGTCGGTCACGTCGTACAGCGCGTACTCGACGTCGCCCACGGTTTTGGTGACGGACTTGACGTTCAGGTCAATCGAGCCCGTGCCCTCATCGACGTAGGTTACGGCGATTTCATAGCTGCCGCCTGCCTCGGGGGTGAAGGTGTACTTGCCGCCCTCGGTGTAAGTCGCGCTCAATCTATTGCCGTTGAACGTCAGCATGATGTCGCCGATAGCTTTGCCGCTCTCGGGGGTCACGGTGAACTCGACGGGCACACCGCCAATCACGTTGCCGTTCTCGCCGATTGCACTACCGAGTTGCTTGACCTCGACAGTCGCGCCGTCGAACGCAACGGTGGACGAGCCCACAAGCTTAGCTATCTTGCCAAGGTCGGTCGTGCACTTGAAATTCTTGAACGTAGCGTCCTTTTGGGTGTTGCTGCCGATAAAGATACCGAAGCCGGACTCGTTATTCGCAGGAAGCGTTTTGTTCTTATCCTTTCCGGAAACTACGCAGTACTGTTCGCTGATGACGAGCTTGTCGTCGAGGAACACATAGTAGCGGTCGTTGATACGAGCGACGCCAAGCTTGAAGGTGGAGCCGATATCGAACGCCCCGAGCGGGTCGCCCGAATCCCAGCCTGCGGTGGAGTGACGGAAAATCTGTCCGTAACCGCAGCCGTAGCCGTACCACACGCCGGTGGAGCTGGGTTCTTTGTCGGAGGTATTGATCATAATGCCGACCCAGTTGTTTGCATGCGACGGAGTAAACTCGGCTTCGGCGTAGTAAATGCTGCCTGCCTTGCCGCCGTTGATAATGTAGGACGGACCTTTGCCGAGACCGATTCTGCCGCTGTCCTTGCCGGTAAGGTTCCAATCGTTAACGAACGAATTGATTTTCGTTCCGTCGGAATAAATCGCCGCGCCGCCGATTTGCGAAGTTTCGGTGATATAGTCGCGAATCGCGTCCAGAGTATCGGTATTCCTCGTATAGCGAATATTATTGAAGCTGCAGGTGCTGCCGTTGGCTACCGAGAAGAAGCCAAAGCCGCTTGCTCCGAAGTCGGAGCACGGATAGTTTGCGATTACTCTGTCGTCGATAAGCAGATAATAATCGTTGTTCTCGCGATAAACCGCGAACTTATGAGCCGCAGGGTCTGCATAAAATACCGAAATATATGAGTCGGTGTTCGTGCCCCACTCACCGTTATTCCACACGCCGGATGCGCTCTTGTGCCAATAAATCTTGTTACCGCCGGAGTATGTGAAGCCGAGCTTATTTCCCGAGCCCGCGCCTCCGTCGTATGCAGGCATAAAGCCGACCACGGTACCTACGCTTTCAAAAACAACGTCGGCTTCGTAATAGTAACGAGTTGCGTATTCCTCTGTGGTGGTATCGACGTACACCCATGCCGCACCGGTAAGCGTAAGGTTGTCGGTGCCGTTCTTTACCCAATTAGTGCCCTGCGTACCCTCGTCATTACCGCCGTAGGATTTCTCGCTGCCCGATTTTCCGCCGACTTTGACGTCCTGCGGAATAAGATATGCGTTGGCGGTTGCGTTGCCCTCGTTGATAACGACGGTCACGTCTGCGGTGTAGTTGCCTTTTGCTACGCGGACGGTGTACTCGCCGCTTCTTGCGCGGAACTTAGCCACGCCGTTCTCGACCTTGACAGTGATGTCGCCTCTGTCGATAACGCCTGCGACGGTGCCGACGAGCTGGTCTGTGGTGGGCGCGAAGAGCGGAGCTTCAACGCCCGGGAGGTCGACTTTTTCGCCCGTAACTACGACTTGCGCGTCGTAGAGGCGAACCTCGTTATAGACCGCTTCGAGCACAAGGTCGTCGATGATTACGTCGCTGTCGAAATTCCACAGTCTGACGGCTCCCGGTACTTTCCAGCCTGCGAAGTCGTACTCGTAGTCCTGGTCGGCTTCTCTCGTCGGGTTGGTCAACGGAGCGGTGATATGCGTATGCGAGCTGATTTCTTCATAGGTCTGGTACACGTTTTCGCCGTTTTTGAAGGTGACGGTGCAGATTTTCGGGGTATAAACCGCGGTGACGTCGACGTCGGCGGTCACGCCGCTCAGTCCGCTCACGTCGTCCCAATCGCCTAAGTAGCCGGGCTTGACGGGAACTGCCGGAATGTCGGTGAACGCGCCGCCGTAGCTGACGTCGAACTGCTGATAGGTTTCGCCGTCGACGATAAATCTGACGGTGAGAGCTCTGACGGAGTAGACCGCCGTAACGGTCATGTCCGCGGTGATGTTCGTAAACGACGATACGCTCCACTTGCCGACTTTGCCCGTCTTTTCGGGAACGGACGGAATATCGGTGAGCGCGTCGCCGTAGTCCACGGTCTTGACTACGTCCGCCACGCCGTCTGCCTTGAAGGTGACGGTGAACGTCTTTATGTTATAATAAAGTTTAAGCGCGGCGCTGCCGTCCTCGGCAACTTTCGTTTCGAGCACGTTGCCCGTGTTGGTTTCGTCGAACACATAGCCCGTTTTGCCGTAAAGCTCGCTTACCGCGGTCACGGTCTTGCCTACCGCCGTCTTTTTGCTTTCCGAAGCCGACGCGTCGAGCTCGTAGCCCGTGCGGTCCTTCTTCTGACGATAAACCTCGATTTTGTAGTCCGCCTCGGCGGTTTCGCCTGCCGTGACGTACACCGAGCAAACGAGCTTGTGCTCTTTGCCGCTCGGGTCGGTCGTGACCGCGCCGATGTCCGCCGTGCCTTCGCCGACTGCGGTGATTTTGCCGCCGTTAACCGTCGCTACGGCTTCATCCGAAGTCGACCACGTCACGTCGCCGAGGTCATAGTTCGCGTCGATAGAAACTGAGATTTCTTCGCCCACTTTCATGTTCGCGCCGTCATGCGAAAGCGAAACCGAATAGGTTTTTTCCTCTCCGCAGCCGACGAGCGTGAATGCAAGAACGGTCGCAAGCAGCATGCTTACGACAACGGCGAAAAGACCGGTTCTTTTTCTTCTCATCTTTTTTCTCCTTTTTAACCCGTGCGCGCGTCTTTCCTCCGCCACAGGCTCTTAAATTTACCTTCAACCTGAAAAGCACATGATTTCGTCGGGATAATCCGCCTATTTTCAGCCTCACACCCGCCCGATTTTTCGCTTTTTCGTGTTGTAAACCCACGGCTTTTTCCGCGAGCTCTTATGGTAAGTTTAGTATAGCACAAAACACTCCCCCTTCCGCAACTCAAAAATATACTATTTTGTTTCATAAATATACTGATATTCGTATATTTTTATTCCCGAAATCCGTTTTATGACAAAAAGGTAATATTACAATAGAAAAAGTCAATTTTTCTCCGCGCGGTACCCCCCCGACCGCCGCAGAAATATAACGACCGATAATTCAGAGAAACAGCCGAGCAAAATGCTCGGCTGTTTCGTGGAATCCCCTGCATGGAGCGATTACTTAGCCTAATCTTCCAATGCCGGAAAACGGTCTGTTCCATATAAATATTATTATCCTCGGATTTACTTCACCGAGAATTTGTACACGGTTTCGGTGTGGTACTTCTCGCCTTTTTTCAATACGGTCGAGGGGTACTCGGGGCAGTTCGGGGAGTTGGGGAAGCCCTGCGTTTCGAGGCACAGCGCGGCGTAGTTTTCGTAGGTCTTTTTGCCCACGCTGCCCTTGACGGTATTGGACGTGTACAGCTGCACGCCGGGAAGCGTGGTGTAGCATTCCATGTACCTGCCCGACTTCTCGTCGTACACCGACGCGCAGAACTCGAGGTCGTTCTCCGTCTTGCGGTCGAGGCAGTAATTGAAGTCGAAACCGTGGCAGAGCGCAATCATGTGATCGTCGGAGAACATGT
>ENA-USUG01003517-USUG01003517.1-human-gut-metagenome-genome-assembly--contig:-NODE-3517-length-21183-cov-19.888657_pt1 | contig 21183 bp, 23 predicted proteins | sample MGYA00250059_ERZ773394 | MGnify/ENA primary metagenome ERZ773394 (study PRJEB29103, sample SAMN06111957) | human gut metagenome | biome: human gut; feature: ankylosing spondylitis patient; material... | reverse complement strand
CAGCGGATCTATCTCGTGTCTTTGATAAAGGATTTACTGGTGAAAATGGCCGCCGCTTTCCGAAATCTACCGGGATAGGTCTGTATCTTTGCAAGAAGTTGTGCGGCAAGATGAATATGGACATATCTATCAGCAGCGAGAAAGGGAATGGCACAACAGTAACTTTATATTTTCCAACAGAAAGTTTTCTGAAAGGGGCGGGCGTATGACCCGCCTTTTTCCAACCTTACATTCTGGTAATCTAAATGTAATCTAACTTAATGGCACATCCTAAATAGATGTGATATTGTAAAAATGCAAAGAGAGAATTTCTTTGTGAAAGGAGCTGAAATCTATGAATGATGCAATCTTGCGGGTAGACGACATCCAAAAATATTACGGCAATAAAGGCAGCCTGACAAAAGCTGTGGATCATATCTCGTTTACGGTTGATAAAGGAGAATTTTTAGGGATCATGGGGCCGTCCGGCTCTGGCAAGACCACCCTGCTCAACTGTATTTCTACGATTGATACCGTAACCAGCGGTCACATCTTTGTAGAAGGACAGGATATTACAACGCTGCACGGCGGACGGCTCTCTGATTTCCGTGGCCGAAAATTGGGATTTATATTTCAGGATTTTAACCTGCTGGACACATTAACGGCTTATGAAAATGTTTCGTTGGCGCTGTCTATTGCAGGGGTCAAACCTGCGGAAATCCAAAAGCGCGTAAAACAGATTGCCGAGGCGCTGAACATTTCCGAAGTGCTGTCAAAATACCCTTATCAAATGTCGGGAGGTCAACAGCAACGTATCGCGGCAGCCCGTGCAATGGTTACAAATCCAGCAATCGTACTGGCAGATGAACCAACCGGCGCATTGGACTCCAATTCATCACGGATGCTTTTGACGATGCTAACAGAACTGAATGAACGCCTATCTGCAACGATCCTTATGGTTACACATGATGCTTTCTCTGCCAGTTATTGCCGCCGTATTCTCTTTATCAAGGACGGAAAAATCTTCCATGAATTGAACCGCGGTTCTGACAGCCGGAAGAATTTCTTTTCTAAGATACTGGAAGTGGTGTCTGTACTGGGAGGTGAGCAAAATGACCTCTTGTAAGCTGGTTTTCAAAAACGTGCATAAGAACCTTCGGGACTATCTGATTTACTTTCTTACCCTGATGATCTCGGTTAGTCTGTTTTATGCGTTTAATTCCATTTCCGACCAACCGGCTTTCTCGGAAATGGGAATGACACGGACTTTGTTGTACGACCAGCTCGGTATTTTGCTCTCTGCTCTTTCCGTGTTAATCGCTATTGTGCTGGCATTTTTGATTATCTATGCAAATCAATTTCTCTTAAAGAGGCGAAAGAAAGAACTGGGTATCTATATGATGCTCGGCATGAAAAAGGGACGGATTTCACGTATCTTTGCAGGTGAAACATTCTGTGTTGGAGTGATTGCTCTCGTAGTTGGCTTGATTTTGGGATTTATCCTTTCACAAGGCGTTTCACTGATTGCCTTGAAATTATTTGCTATTGAACTGGACAAATACCAGCTTGTGTTCTCGATGGGAGCTTTTCGACAGACGGTGATCTGCTTTGCGTTGATTTTCTTCCTCGTTATGCTTTTTAATGTCTGGTCTGTTTCCAGCGTTCAACTGATCGACCTGTTGACGGCCAGCCGAAAGAATGAACGACTGAAAAGCGAAAATCGTGTACTTCCCGCTTTGATGTTTCTGCTGTCAATTTTCTGCATTGGTATTGCCGGAGTTCTTTTTTACAAGAACGGCATATTACCATCGAGGGATAATATGTCTTTCCAGATTGCCGGAATTGCATTAGTCGTTGGAACTATTCTGTTGTTTTACTCATTTGCAGCAGTATTCATTCAGCTTATGCGTTCCAATAAGGGATTTTACCTGAAAGGCTTAAATACTTTTCTGGTACGACAGATTGGCAGCAAAATCCGCACCAATTATTTTGTAATGACCGTTGTTTGCGGCCTGTTGACTATTACAATCTGTGCCGTTTCCATTGGAGCAAGTACCGCATTGGCAATGAATAAGTTATCCCAAGCCGCAACACCGTATGACCTGACTGTATTTTCCGATGTCTCCATTGACGGTGACAGCGATATTACCGATTATCTGGCTACTTGTGATATGCAGATGTCGGACTATGCAAAAAATATGGAGCAGATCAGTGTATATGATGCTGATATGACTTACACAGACCTATTTGCGGGACAGGATTTGAATTTGTGGCCGATTGATGAAGCTGTTCCCCAAAGCAGGGTGTCCGTCATTTCTATCTCGGATTTTAACCGGGCTTTAGCGATGCAGGGTAAAGAACCAGTTGCACTAAATGACGGGGAATACTTGCTAAACTGTAACTATGAAGGCACTTATCAATATGTGAGTGAGGCCCTGCGTACTCATTCTGAATTGTCGGTTGGGGGAGTTACTTTGCAGCGTGCTTCTGATGAAGTCCTTCAAGAAACTTATGTTATGACCTCTGTTGGCAACAATGACCGTGGTACCTTAATCGTGCCGGACAGCGTTGTAACCACACTGTCGAAAGATGTAAATGCCCTGTTGGTGCAATATAAAGAAGAAACCAATCCCGATGAAGTATTACAGAAAATGATCCCAATCGGTTTGGATGAAACCCACGGATACCGTTATTCCGAAAAGAATATGCTGTATGATATGTTTTATGGTATCAATGCACTGGTAACATTTATATGCTGCTATGTTGGACTGATTTTTCTGCTGATTTGTGCGGCTTTGCTCGCCCTCAAACAGCTAACAGAAACAACGGATAATATTTACCGCTACGGTCTGCTGCAAAAATTGGGAGCAAAGCGTCAGCAAATCAACCGTACCCTTTTGGTGCAAACAGGTGTGTTTTTCGCTGTTCCTTTAATAGTGGCCGGGCTTTACTCTATTCTGCTGATTGGAAAGGGAATGGAAATTGTTGAAGAATTTATGAACATCCATATTGCAACAAATGTGGGGCTTACCGTTATCCTTTTCCTCATCGTGTACGGGAGCTACTTTATCGCAACCTATCTATCCTGTAAACGGATGGTTACAGAGCAAAAAGAAATGGAGGTGTAAACTATGTTGCCTGAAAATATCAAGTGGGATGCTGTGTTCCAGAGTATCGTTGATACATGGCTCCCCCTGATCGGAGTGGTTGCCGCAATCATTGTAATTGCTGTGATCGTCCATGTGATTAAGAAAAAGAGAAAATAACAGAAATGCACGATGTGAGATCTTAATAAGGAGCAAGGAGGTGGAGTTGATATGGGAAATTAGCCGTACTGGATTTGAAAGATTCTGGCAAGCAGATCGGTGAAAAGCTGTTTGCTCTGCTTTCTGCCAGCCAAAAGAAGGAGCTGGCTCAGTTTATTCGAGACTATGAGGCTGGCGATATTCCGGCTGATGTCCCATGCGCAACACTCTTTCGAGGCCAATATTATATTCCACCGCAGGAAAATCAGCCATTGACGGAGATCCAGGAGGGCGATTTGTATTTTTGCCTGGAGCAGCGCCTTGTTACTGTCCGAGGTCAGGTGATCCCACTGACAGTTAAGGAATTTGAAATTTTTGCTTTACTTATACTGAATCCAAAACAGGTGTTCACCTATGAAATGCTCCTGGATCTGGTATGGCATGAGGACTACACCTACTATTCCCGAAAGGCGATCAACAATCATGTAAGCAATCTGCGAAAGAAAATCAGGATTGCCCCGGATCTGCCGGAATATGTAAAAAGCGTGTACGGTGTAGGCTATAAATTCGATATATGAAAAAGGAAAGCTGCAGAGCAATTACCAACTCTGCAGCTTTCCTTTTGAAGATTTTTTAGCGTCCATAGGACGCGTGGCCGTTACCGAGGGTATCGGTCTTGCCAGTTTGAGAAAAATATTTTGATTTTACCATTATGATATGTCTCTCTTACATGGATTCTTATTTGATTGGCAAAGTAATATAAAAAGTCGCCCCGCCCCCTGCGGTATCTGTAAAGCCGACAGTTCCCTCTAACATTTTGGACAGCTCCAAAGCAATGCTCAATCCCAACCCAAAATGTGTTTTGTCCGAACGGGATTTATCTGCACAATAGAAGCGGTCAAAAATATAGGGTTTATCTTTCTCTGCAACCCCACACCCATGATCGACAATGGAAATCGTGACTTCCCTTAGTGATAAGCTGGCACAAATGTCGATGGAGGCCCCGGCTGGAGAATAATAGATGGCGTTATCCATGAAAACGCTTAGGATTTGGAATAATCGTTCCCGATCTGTGAATAACTTCGGAAAACTGGTTTGATTCAGGTCTAAGTTCAGACGGAGCTTTTCTTTCATACATACCGGCTCGTAGGCTTCATAAAGGGAGATCAATAAGGTATCCAGATTGACCTCGGATTTTTGTATCGTCCATTTGTCTGCGTCCGAAGAAGCGAGAAGCAGCATATCACGGACGAGCCTTGACATCCGCATACATTCGGAATCAATCGTCTGTAAACCCGCCTGTATTTGTGGCTCATCCTGCGAGATAGTATCTTGAAGTTTTTCCGCACTTGTTATAATCACTGCCAGTGGTGATTTTAGTTCGTGGGAGGCTGCCGCAACGAAGTCTTTCTGACCTTTCAAAATCTTTTCTGTCGGTTCAAATGCTCTTTTGATAAGGAACCGGCTCAAAAGAACTATGCACAGGAAGGAGAAAAGCCAAACCAAACCATAGGATACCATGTGGGTTCTAAAAACTTCCCATATAGAGGTTTTCGGATAGAAGATCTCCAGCATATAAATCTGCCCTGATTTTGCCCGGATGGTTGCAGTGACCCCATAGTAATGCTCGCCTTGGCAGCCCGTGATCTCCAAAGGCTCCATAATGGAGGACGCCTCAGAAGTCGTCTGAAAGTACGCAATCATCTCATTCATGGATGATGAGAGTGTTTCTGCTTCTGTTGGGAAATTTGCGTTGTTTTCGTAGAGGACGTCACCATATAAATCCTTCAAAATGGTGGATACCTCATTGTTCCCCCAGTTCAAGAGTATGCGCTCTGCCGGTGCCTGTTCGGTTTCCAATTCCAAGACGAAAAAAGAGGCCATTTTCTGAAGGTAGTTCTTATCTGCTGCGACTTCGGACTGATATTGGCCATAAGAAAGAACCGCCATAACAGCGGTGATGAGGCACATGATGGTAATAATAAAGATCGTTTGTAATCGTCGGGATAACTTTTTAAGCATGAGAACACTCCAGTTTATAGCCCGTTCCATAGACTGTTTTTATTTCACATTGGCTTCGCAGTTCCTTTAAGCGTTTACGCAGAAAAGAAATATAGTTCTCTACATTTCCCGGTTCAACATCGGAATTGGCTCCCCACACTCGCAGTACGAGCTGCTCTTTCGTCAGTAATGTTTCGGGTGTTTTCATAAAATGATAGAGCAGCTCCGCCTCTTTTCCCGTCAGAGTTAGCTCCTGATCTCCTTTTCGTAATATCCGGTTCACTCGATCAAAAGATAAATCGGAATAGGTCAAGCTGTTGGACTCCTTTATCTCATAAGGGCGTCTTGTTAAAGCCCGGACTCTGGCAAGAAGTTCCCGGATGTGGAATGGCTTTACCAAGTAATCGTCAGCGCCGCCATCCAAACCGTCGATTCGGTCATCCAAGGCGGACATTCCCGTGATGATAATGACAGGGATGTTGATTCCTTTTCGCCGCATGGACTTTATGATCGTCAGGCCATCAATGATGGGGAGCATACGATCCACAATGGCAAGTTCATAGCCTAAGTCTGTATTGAGTGCGTAAAGCATGGCGGTTTCCCCGTCATGGCAGCTATCTACGGAATAACTCTCTTTGCCGAGAGCTTCTTCAATCGTGTCGCACAGGTTTAAATCATCTTCTAATAGTAAGACTCTCATTTATATCAAATCCTTTTTGGGGTTCTTTTTATAATCGATTATACCATACGAAACCTCTAAAAGTCCTCTAAAAAATTGTGAATATTCGTCCGCTGCTTAGAGGACTTTTAGCGGAGTTTTTTTGTATCATGGGAGGGCAGTCAGGCGGAGAAACGCGGAAAATCGCGTATTCCAAGCTGCAAGGTGCGGCAGGATTGCCGCATAACAAACTCTTATAACACAGAAAGGCGGAATTTCAAATGAAACATTCAAAGTGGATTGCATTGCTTTTGACAGGTGTGTGTGCTGTATCGCTGCTGGCAGGCTGCGGCAGCAAGGGAAATGATACTCCCCCTCAAACTTCTTCCCAGCAGCAAGGCAGCGCCAAACTAAACGATGAGGTATATGAAGGTTCGGTTTTAAGCGGAACGGTGATTAACTATGCGGATGGTGAGTTCTCTGTATTAGCCATTCAGGAAGAAACCGCTGATGATGGCGGAGAGATCGCCATCATGCCCGCCCCCGGCTCCGAGGGAGAAAACAACACAACAAAGGTAACTTATGGCGAAGATTGCGAGTTCCAGGTTGTCAGAATTGACGCTTCACAGGAAAAAGCTCCTGAATATCAAGAAGCCAGTGCAGGGGATGTGCAAAAGCTCACAGAGGTCATTGTCTTTGGAGAGGAACTTTCTTCCGGCGAAGTACAGGCAGACAAGGTGCTTATTGCGGACATTTACAACAAGGACAAAATGCCTGGCAGCTATTAAGAAGTGACGAGGTAACGCGATGGCATTTTATCGAAGGGCTTTTTTGTACCTGTGGCGAAAACGTGGAAAATCGCTTCTGCTTCTGCTGATCTTCCTATTTGTAAATACGATGATTTTAAGCACCAGTCTAATCCTGCGCGCCACAGAGGAAACGAAGGCCACTATGCAAGAAAAAACAAAATCCAAGGTGGTCTGTGAGATTGCAGAAGCAGGCGCACAAATCACAGCACAGGATTTGGAACAAATAGCAAGCCTTCCTCATGTTATTTCTGTGAATCGCTTAGGTGAGGACTACGCATTTTTAAGCAATGCGGTTCCGCTTACGGCCAGCGGTTCCGAAGAAGATGAGAACTGGATGGTGAAGCTGTCCTCTTTTGATGAGTTGGAATATGACAGCCCGTTTGTAGACCGTCCGTACAAACTGACGGAGGGTGATTTCCTGACAGCAGACTCAAAAAAAAGCGCGATTGTTCATGCTGATTTTGCTGAAAAGAATGGGCTTGCAGTTGGGGACGAGATTGGTGTGGAGATCAACGGAGGCAAATCCATATCCTTGACGATTACAGGATTATACCGAGCAGGTAATGAGCGCAAACAAGATGAAGATACCTTGGCGGTACACCGCATTGAAAATCAGGTGTTCATTGATAATACGGCTTATACAGAATTGTTCGGTGAGGATGATTTTTATAAGGTGGCTGTTTACACAGACGCACCGGAATACTTGGAAACACTGTCTGAGGATCTGCAAACCCTCTTGGGTGATAAAACAAGCATTAAAGGTTCAGACGCACTCTATCGGCAAATGAAAGCTCCTTTAGAGCAAATCACGAAGGTTGTTGAACTTATGTTGATCCTTACCTTTGTTACGGGAACGGTGGTTATTTCATTGCTGCTGTGTATGTGGACAAGGACAAGACAGAAAGAAATGGCGGTATTCATCAGTATGGGCGAAAGGAAAATCAAAATCTTCCTTCAAGCCATACTGGAATCGGTAACGCTGTTTCTGATTTCAGGCATAGCGTCCTGCGGTTTGGGGATTTATGCGGCTGGCTGGTTACAGAAAATGCTGGTTTCATCCAGCAATGACCAAATCAGCTTGCAAATATCGCTTCAAGCTCAGGATATGGCAGTATTGCTTGCCATAGGCGGAGCGGTTGTACTAATCGCGGTGTTTTTGGCTGTTTTCCCCATCCTGAAAACCAGCCCGCGTGAAATACTTTCAAGAATGGAGGGATAGAGCCATGAACGTATTGCAGAGAGCATGGCGCTCTGTTATTCGGAAACCTGTGAGAAGTATTCTGCTCTTATTGGTAATCTGTATTATCAGCCTGCTTTTCCTGTCGGGAATGGCCAGCCGGTCAGCGAATATCGCTACGAAGGACAGTACCCGGCAGGCAATCGGCGCAGGCTTCTTGCTAACGAAGAACGCAGAAAATGAAAGCAAGCGGGTGGAAGAACTTTCTAAAAAAATAGGCGATAAGGACGGGAGCTTGGAGGGCTACCACCAAAAGAAAGAGATGATCGAGGGCCAGCCCATGTGGAGAACATGGACGGACAATGTTTTTCACTGTATCAATACAGAGGACATTGAAAAGATCGCCAGTGTGGATGGTATTTCAGATTATAATATCACCACTGCTCCTACCCGCGTCAAGGGCAGCAATTTTGAGAGAATTGAAGATCCCGAAGCAGACCAGACCTATGACTTTGGCGGTGTTGCGCTGCTGGGGAACAGGGACATGACACTGGACGCCAATGTACTCAGCGGGAATGTCAGTATCGTAGAAGGCCGGATGGTAACGCCGGAAGATACCGATGTTTGTGTGATTTCCGAAGAACTCGCTGAAAAGAATGGATTGAAAGTTGGGGACACCATAGGCTTTCACCCAATCGAAAACGACGAGCCTATTTCAGAAGCAACGATTATCGGGATTTACCAAGTGAAAGAGAAAATGACGCCTTATATGTCCGGCGACACCTATCGCTCCGAAAATGTCATTTTCACGGATTTACATTTCCCGGAAAAGGCGGAACAGGATACCCCTCTTTTTGAGCGGGCCTATTTCAAAGTGGCCAATGTGGATGATTACGAAAATGTAAAGGAACGGATCAGAGCATTAAGCCTTGACTGGGAATTATATGACCTTATCGACAACAACGGAAATCTCACCACGATGGCCGGGAACTTTAATGATCTGGAAAATATCAGTGAAACCATGCTGTGGATCGTTGCAGGAGGCAGTTTTATTATTCTGTTTTTGATTTTCCTGTTTTGGATTCGCAACCGCAAAAACGAAATTGGAATATTGTTGTCCTTGGGAATTCCAAAGCCGAAAATCCTGCTGCAAATTGTTATCGAAGCACTTATGATTGGAGTTATCGCACTGGGTATTTCCTTTGTAGCGGCTCCTGCGACTTCTCAGGCAGCAGCAACATATCTCATAGGACAGCAGGAAGAACAGGCACAGTTGGAGCAGGAAGCTGTTGAAGGACAGGTTGCAACGGAATACAAAGAACCGGAGCTTGCAATCACGGGTGTACAGGCTGATGTAACGAAAGATATGCTTATGATTGACAGCCTGGGGATCGGCGCGCTCATCATTCTCTCGACATCGGCTGCAAGTGTCCTGATTTTCCGTAAAAACCCCAAAAATATATTAAGCGAAATGAGTTAGGAGGTGCCTTATGATTTTACAGGCCATAAACTTGAGCTATGCCTATAAAACCAAAAAAGACCGCCAGGTCTTGAAACAGGTATCCGCGGATTTTGAAGAAGGCAGATTTTATGCAGTGGTGGGTTCCAGTGGTTCAGGCAAGACAACCTTTCTCTCTTTGCTGGCCGGACTGGACAGCCCCGGCAAGGGGATCGTCAAATACATGGGCGAGGATATACAGAAAAAAGGGTTGAACGCTCACCGCAAGCACAATATTTCCCTTGTTTTTCAGAATTACAATCTGATTGATTATCTCACCACTGAGGAAAACGTCAAAATGGGCGGGAGCGAAAATCCGGGGAGCCTACTGGATAAAGTGAGTATTCCCCGTGAGGATTGGAAACGAAATGTTTTGCAGCTCTCTGGCGGTCAGCAACAGCGTGTTGCGATAGCCCGCGCCTTGGCGAGTGAAGCCAAAGTGCTTTTAGCTGATGAACCAACCGGCAATCTGGACGAGGATACTGCTCAGGAAATCATTGAACTTCTAAAGATAACAGCACATGAACACGGTAAGTGCGTTATTGTCGTTACCCATAGTAAGACTCTTGCCAATGAAGCAGACGAGATCTTAGAGATTGACCGTGGTATGCTACAAAAGAGAGTGAAGTAAGGGGTGGTTACAGTAAAAATATAAAAATGTGAGCGTTGCTTCGCCCTCTGGTAGCTTAAATTATGAAGAATAGAATTAAGGCGGTGATGACAATATGGGAAATTAGCCGTACTCGACTTAAAAGATTCCGGCAGACAGATAGGCAAAAAGCTGTTTGCGCTGCTTTCTCCCACTCAAAAGAAGGAACTGGTTCAACTTATCCATGACTATGAAGCCGGTAATATTCCGGCTGATGTCCCATGCACAACACTCCTTCAAGGGCAGTATTTTATCCCGCCGCAGACAGATCAGCCATTGACAGAAATCCGGGAAGGTGATTTGTATTTCTGCCTGGAACAGCGTCTTGTTACTGTGCGAAGCCAGGTAATCCCGTTAACGGTCAAGGAGTTTGAGATTTTTGCTTTACTCGTACAGAATCCAAAGCGGGTGTTTACTTATGAAATGCTTATGGATTTAGTCTTGCATGAGGACTTCACCTACTATTCCCGAAAGGCAATCAACAATCATGTAAGCAATCTGCGAAAGAAAATCAGGATTGCACCGGATTTGCCGGACTACGTGAAAAGTGTTTACGGTGTAGGCTATAAATTTGAAGTATAGAAAGGGTGTGGTATTCCCTGCCGCACCCTTTATTCATATTGGGGCGGTGCATGAGATACCTTGGTTTCCTATTAGTTGACTTTTCCCCAGGAAGTTAAAATATGCTCCATTGTTTTTTGGATTCCAGTTTTCTATACTATTATCAGGAGGTAGGGATAATGAAAGAAATCAATCTTGGCCGTATTTTGGTTGAAAACCGCCATAAGCGCGGGATTACCCAGGATGAACTGGCCGCATATATGGGAGTATCGAAAGCCGCTGTTTCAAAATGGGAAACAGGAATGACATATCCTGATATTACTTTGTTACCGCAGCTTGCCACCTATTTTAATATCAGTATTGATGAACTGATTGGCTATGAGCCACAAATGACAAAGGAGCAGATTCGAGTCCTATGTCGAAAATTAGCAACCGACTATTCTACGCAGCCGATAGAAAAGGTACGGGAGCAATGCCAGGAAATTACGAAAAAGTATTTCTCCTGTTTTCCTCTTTTGTATCAGATTGGGAGCTTGTATGTAAACTATAGCCCATTCGTTGAGGATAAGACTGCGGCAAAAGAAATGTTAGAGGATGCCAGCAGGTTATTTGAACGGGTAAAGTCCGAAACAGACAATGTGGATCTGGCAAAACAGGCCCTCAATATGGAGGCTCTATGCCAATTAACCCTGGGCAATCCATCAGAAGTATTAAATCTTTTGGGCGAGCCAGATTTTTCTATGACATCCACAGAACCTTTGCTGGCTTCGGCCTACCACTTTTTAGGCAACAAAAAAGAGGCCAAGAGTATTTTACAAGTGGGTATTTTTCAACATACCGTTGTACTTATCAATCTACTGTCCATTTATCTGGGCCTTTGCTTAGAGAACAAAGATGCTTTTGAAGAAACTGCAAGAAAATCTTATGCAATGATAGAGGCTTTTAATCTGACTAAATTGCACCCAGGAATTATACTTCCACTGTATTTCACGATTGCACAAGGATATATGAAACTGGGAAACTCTGAAAAAGCGTTGGAGCTGCTGGAAGGCTATACACAACTGGCAACCAGCAATATCTATCCCTTGAGCTTACATGGCGATGAATACTTTGACCTTTTAGATGGCTGGCTGGAAAACACGCTCACAATGGGAAGCGATATGCCGCGCAATGAGATGACGATTAAGAAAAGCGCGGTAGAAGCCATTATTAACTGCAAGACCTTTGAACCGTTGAAAGACGATGTTCATTTCCGAAATATCATAAAGCGGCTGAAAACCCTTGAAGAAAATGGTTGAGCCGGTTTAGCAACGGAGGCTAATAAAATGATTCGCAAATTTCTAAAAAACATTCTTGGTGAGAATTTCACTGAAAATAATGCAAAACTGGCAACCGTCAATTTTGTGATTATCCTTTTGATGTTTCTCCTGTCCGGCATTATGTTGTTCTTCCTGCCGGAGCAGATTTCTATTCTGCATACGGGTGATACCTATTATCCGTTGCCCAGCGTTTTAGCTGTCTGGCTGCTCCCAATCATTGCGCTGGTTATAAACATCGGCTTCATCAAGCAGAAGCGACTTTCAAAAATGAATAGCATTGTGTTTGTTGTTCTCTTAGTGATAATGATGACATCCTACATTTCACAGATATAAGCCGGATGAACTATGAAGCACACACTCTATAAAGCAATCATAAAAAGCAGAAGCACTCCCATTATTACGCTTTCACTTTCCATGATCGGTATTTATGTGGGGTACTTGATATGGTATGTATTGGGTTACTACCTGCCTGGATCAATATCTGGCTATCGTGTATTCGTGTCCATCCTTGCAATTTGGATCAGTGCATTTATTGGAATATATAAAATACCCGATCAGCTTTTTACCAACCGGCGGATAAAAGATGTTCTGTGCTTCCCACTATCGTCAGGCAGATTAGTCCTGTTAGTTATTGGCCGTCTTGCCTGTTTACAATTAGGCGTCACCATTTCTGCATTTTGGGCCTGCTTTTTATATGCCACTTCAGATTGGGTTTCGACAGTAACCATTATGCTGTTTTGCTGGATAGGCAGTTGTTTGATTGATCTGATTGTTTTGCTGATTTCTATGGCTGTCAGCAATTTGCTCCCGGCATCCAGTGTGGGATATGGATTTATTCTCTTGCAATATGGAGCATTTTTGTTGTTGGCACTCTCAGCAGGCAATCTTGTATCAGAGATTTTCTTTGTGCCGGATTTTTTAGATAACCTGAATGAAGCGTTTTGCCCCGACAAGTGGCTCCTGATTGCAATGTTGGTTGCAGCTTTGTCAACTCTTTGTGCTTACTTTTGCGTAAAGGCCGGATATGTTCGCGGGTATCTGAACACCCAGAACTTTCAGCATCAAAAAGCCAATAAAGCCATAGCGCCTACAAAAATTAAAAATCCGTACTTCCTGTTGGAATGGAAACGGGTATCAAGAAACAAGGAACTCATTTTCTTTTCAAACATTAAGAATATCCTAACAGTAGTTGTTCTGTGTGGGCTATTGGTGCAAAACTTTGATTGGATAGGAGTGTCCGAGCGATATACCATAGAATTGTTTCTGCTGGTGTCCTGCTGTGCAGTGAACACCATTTCAAGTACCGCCTATTCCAGCGATCCGAATAAAGCATACATTTCATTTCTTCCCATATCCACACACCGATTATTTTTCTGGAAAACCCTGCAAGGTTTCTTTTGGGGAGAAATTACTGTATTGCTGTTCTGGGCGGGAGCAACATTTTTTCATGGTATATCTGCACTGGATGCCTTCTTGCTTCTCATTTATGGAACCATAATGAATTATGGTTGTGTATGGCTTGGTGTATTTTTAGACTATAAGATGCCACGTTCACCAAATAGTACAAATGAGCTGCTCCACGGAAATATCAGCAAAGTAATTGTGCTTTTTGCTTCAATAACTTTGACTGTTGGGGAAATCTATTTTGCAACGCAAATCATTGATTTTATTTCTCTGCTGCCATTTGCTGTTTGTGTGAGTGGTTGTGTTGTTGCGATAGAGTGCGTATATTGGTTGTTTTGCAGGAGGAGTTTTCGTGATTAAAGTAAAAGGCATATCGAAAAAGTATGGAAACAGAATAATTTTTGAAAACATCTCCTGCTCCTTGGACAATCAACGGATTTATGCACTGGTTGGCGTTAATGGCATTGGCAAATCCACATTATTAAATGCCATCACACAACCGTCCAGCATGGATAGCGGAAAAGTGGAGATTGATGGGATTGATAATCGGGAGTTTAAGTCTAAGTTTCAGTTTTTCTATGTTCCAGACAGCAAAGAGATGTTTTTGAATTTGACCGGAAATGAATACTTGAAGTGCATCATACAGCTATATCGCCAAAATGCTGTTAAAGCAAAGGAAACGCTCGAAAGGTTGTCAACTGCTTTCAAGTTGGAACGGTCACTGAACGAATATATTGCAAACTATTCGCTTGGCATGAAACAAAAGGTGTATCTGATTGCGGCCTTTCTTTCTGGTGCAGGAAATTTGATTCTGGATGAACCTTTTAATGGCCTTGATCCAGAAAGCGTTGCCACACTAAAAAAGTTACTGATTGAACATCGGGACGCAGGGAACCTTGTACTCTTTTCAGCCCATAACCTTGATTTGGTTGCAAACTTTTGTGACGATGTGGTTTTTATCGACAAGCAAAGAAAGATTTTTCAACTTGAAAATCCACGGGATTTTGCTCAACTGGAGAGTTCTTTCTTTCAAAATTGTGTTTGAGGTTAAGAAAAAGTTTGGTAACTAAGGTGGTGATAACATGGGAAATTAGCCGTATTGGATTTACAAGATTCCGGCAGACAAATCGGTGAAAAGTTGTTTGCTCTGCTTTCTGCCAGCCAAAAGAAGGAGCTGGCTCAGTTTGTTCGTGACTATGATGCTGACAATATTCCGGCTGATGTCCCATACTCAACACTCCTTCGAGGCCAGTATTTTATCCCTCCGCAGGCAGATCAGCCATTGACGGAAATCCGGGAAGGTGATTTGTATTTTTGCTTGGAGCAGCGCCTTGTCATTGTGCGGGGCCAGGTAATTCCACTGACGGTCAAGGAATTTGAAATCTTTGCTTTGCTCCTCCTGAACCCCAAGCGGGTGTTCACCTATGAAATGCTCCTGGATCTGGTATGGCATGAGGATTACACCTACTATTCCCGGAAAGCGATCAACAACCACATAAGCAACCTGCGAAAGAAAATCAGGATTGCCCCGGATCTGCCGGACTATGTAAAAAGCGTTTATGGTGTAGGCTATAAATTCGATATATGAAAAAGGAAAGCTGCAGAGTTGGCAATTGCTCTGCAGCTTTCCTTTTGAAGATTTTTTAGCGTCCGCAGGATGCGTGGCCGTCACCGAAGGTGGCGATCTTGGGGGCTTGGGGGGTATCCCTCAACAAGCATTTTGGCCGGTGCAATCCGGCCAAAATCGCAAAACATGTATATGTTTGCATTGCTTGCCGACTTGTATTCTTCGAAAAAACGAAGTAAAATATAATAAATAGGAGGTGCCCAAGTGTGGACTATATGACATTGAAGGAAGCAAGTGAAAAATGGGGTATTTCCCCCCGGCAAATCAATTATTATTGCTCTGCAGGCCGTATTGTTGGAGCTGAAAAAAAAGGAAGGGTTTGGCTGATTCCCAATAATGCAGAAAAGCCCGTTGATAAACGTGCAAAACTCAATAAAAACCGTAAACCTCGAAAGGATGATACACAGTGAAAGAATATAAACTTATGATTGTTGACGATGAGCCGGATATTTTAGACCTGCTTGAAAAGGCCCTTATGATAGAAGGCTTTCACAATATCATGAAAGCTGAAAATGGGCACCAAGCCGTAGAGACCTGCAAAGAAATAATTCCGGACGTCATCATTTTGGATGTGATGCTGCCGGATATTGATGGGTATGAGGTATGCAAACGGATCAGGCAGTTTTCCCATTGCCCCATCCTGTTTCTTTCTTCAAAAAACGATGAAGTGGACAAAATCCTTGGCTTGGCTGTCGGCGGCGATGATTATGTGACAAAGCCTTTCAGCCCAAAAGAAGTTGCCTTCCGGGTGAAAGCGCAGCTGCGCCGGGCAGAGTATCGGCAGATCCCAGAGCGACCTCATGCAATTACCATCGGGGAATTGGTAATTGACCCGGACGGCTGCCGTGCCTCAAAGAATGGGAAAGATTTGGAACTGACCGCAAGGGAATTTGAAATCTTATACTATCTGGCGCAAAATATGGGCCGTGTAATCAGCCGTGAACGCCTGTATGAAACGGTATGGGGTGAGGACAGCTTCGGATGTGATAACACCATTATGGTGCATATCCGACACTTGCGCGAAAAGTTGGAAGATGCCCCAGCAAAACCGCAATACATTCTCACGATGAAAGGGCTGGGCTATAAGTTGGTGAACCCTGATGAAAAATAGATGGAAAACGAATCCGCTTTTAAGAATGCTCGTTTTGCTCGTTGCATTGGCGGTGGTTGGAGTTGTATCGGGAATCGGTTTGTTCTATTATGTCTTTTCTATCCCAGAACCGGAAGGATTGAGCCTGGCGGACTGGCCGAACCGTTTTACGGACAATTTCTCTGCATGGATGTTCAGCGAGGACGGAGAACTGCAAATAGAGGAAATCGGGCTGGAGAGGCTGGACGAATACGGCTTGTGGCTTCAGGTCATTGATGAGGCCGGTCAGGAGATTTTCGCCTATAACAAGCCGGAGAATTATCCTGCAAGCTACTCCGCATCTGAGTTGGTCACCCTGGGAACAAACGCTTATGAGGATGGATATACCGTCTTTGTGAGCAGTTTTGAAGATTCCGGCCAGACATGGAGTTATCTGATTGGGTTTCCCTATGCCATCGGGAAATATATGCTGTACTATAACGGAGAAACCGTCAGCCGGCTTTCTCCCGTATTTCGCATGGTGATATTCTCCCTTTCATTTATTGCCGTTGTTTTGTTTCTCGTTTATGCTTTTTGGCTCACGCGGCAGATGGGAAAAATCACAAAAGGTATTGGAAAGATTTCACGTCGCACCTATCAGCCGCTTCCAGAAAGGGGCATATTCAGCGGCGTCTATACAGCGTTGAATAAAATGGATGAAGAAATCCGGCATAGCGATCAGCTAAAGGAAGAAACAGAACGTGTGCGCCGGGAATGGATCACCAACATCACCCACGACCTGAAAACCCCGCTTTCTCCTGTCAAGGGCTATGCTGAATTGCTTGCGGATGGTGCCGCAGCTGATACCCAGACGGTTCAGGAATACGGTTCCATCATTTTGAAAAATGTTGATTACGCGGAAAAACTGATGAACGATTTGAAACTGACCTACCAACTGGAATCCGGCGCGTTTCCCTTTCATCCCCAGCAGGTACGGTTGGTGCGCTATCTCAAAGAGTTGGTGATTGACATTGCGAATGACCCGGTTTTTTCTGACAGAGATATTGAGTTTGAAAGTGAAAGCAAACTTTCGGAGCTTACCGCTGCTATCGACCCCGATCTATTCCGCCGCGCAGTAGGTAACCTTGTAATCAACGCACTGGTTCATAATCCGCCGGACACAAAAGTAACCGTATCTGTTTCGGAAGATAAGAGGAAAGGTATTTGTATCTCTGTTTGCGATAATGGCGTTGGCATAGACGAGGCGGAGCAGGCCGAACTGTTTACCCGGTATTACCGGGGGACAAATACAAAAGAGAAGCCGGAAGGCAGCGGCCTGGGCCTTGCGATTGCAAAACAGATTGTTGTTTTGCATGGTGGCGATATTGCGGTTAAGAGCAAACCCGGTGAGGGTACAGAGTTTTCAATCCTGCTTCCCGTAAATTAAGGTTAAATTAAGATACAGAAAAGTCAGACCTAAGATGGGTGATCTATGATATAACCATAGATCACCCATTTCTTATTTGGGGCTAAACTCAAAACGAACAGGAGGGTTTGTTATGAAGCTACAATTACAGCGTTTGCGTAAGCAATACGGAACAAAATCGGCTGTTGATAATGTGAGCGTCAATCTGGAGCCCGGCGTTTATGGACTGCTTGGCGCAAATGGGGCTGGCAAAACGACATTGATGCGGATGATCTGCGGCGTCCTGAAACCTACTTCCGGCAGCATCCGTTTGGACGGAAAGACCATTCAGGAACTGGGAGAACAGTATTATACACATTTGGGCTATATGCCCCAGGATTTCGGTTTTTACCCTGATTTCACGGCCCGCGAGTTTATGCTTTACATGGCAGCAGTAAAAGGGCTGGATAAAAAAAGCGCCAAAGCCCGGACAGAGGAATTACTGGAACTGGTAAACCTGCGTGACGTGGCAGACAAGAAAATCAAGTCTTATTCCGGCGGCATGAAGCAACGGCTGGGAATTGCGCAGGCAGAGCTGAATGACCCGGACATCCTGATTCTGGATGAGCCAACTGCGGGGCTTGACCCGAAGGAACGGGTGCGTTTTCGTAATATTATCTCTGACTTTGCAAAAGACAAAATCGTGATCCTGTCCACCCACATTGTTTCGGATGTTTCATACATTGCGGATATTATCCTGATGATGAAACAAGGCAAGATTTTACTTGAAGGGCCTATGGAAACAGTCACGGAAAGTATCCAGGGTAAAGTATGGGAGGTTATGGTGGACGAACGCGAAGCCGCAAAATACAGCCGGAATCTCCGCGTTGTCAACTTGCATCACGAAGGGAATCAGGTTCGTTTACGCATTGTAGAAGATATAGCCCCAGCGCCGGATGCTCACAGTGTTGAACCAAGTCTGGAAGATCTGTTCCTGTACCATTTCAGCGAGGATATGCAGAATGAAGGGAGTGAAAATGATGAAATCTTTGGTTAAGTATGAATTTCTGAAAATCTTGCGGAAAAAGTCTACCTTGATTATTATGGCGGCAAGCCTGCTTATCACGGCTGTTTTCTTTGGGATGCCGATTATGCAGTTCCAGACCTACAACCAGGATGGTGTTCTTCGGGGGCTTGAGGGCATTGCATACGAAAAAGAACAGTATGCGAACATCTCGGTTTCTCTCACGAATGAGTACGTTACTGAAACAATCCAAGAAGTACAGGAGCTTTTTGAAAATCCTGATAACGTGGGCTACGACGGAAACGAACAGTTCTTAATTGAGGACGCGTATTGGAATGGTATAGCACCACGGGAAAATTTGCTTGGGTTAATTGCCAGAAACTATGCAGCGCCAAATGTGAGTGTTGGCTATAACGCGCTCACAGATCTGGATGTTTCTGACGGAACGGATTTCTATCAGGCAAGGCAAGACAAAATTGAAACGATATTGAATGACTCCTCCAAAAATCTGTCCGAAGAAGAAAAGGACTATTGGCGGAACATGAATAGTAAGGTTGAGGAACCTTTTCAATATGGATACTTTGGTGGATGGGAGGTCATCGTTTCTGCTTTTGAACTTCTGATGTTTGCAGTTTTGGCGGTCTGTATCGTGATTGCTCCTGTATTCTCCGGCGAATATCAGGCAGGTACGGATGCGGTCATTTTGTCCGGCAAATACGGTAAGACTAAACTGACCACAGCTAAAATTTGGGCTGCACTCCTGTTTGGAGTACTGGCGTTTACACTTCATGTTATTGTCGCCTTTGCGTTGCCCCTTACTGCATTTGGGATTGATGGCTGGAATCTTCCTTTGCAGATCAACGGAACTACTGTCCCATACCCCTTGACATTCCTGGAAGGTACTCTCATCAATTTGGCAGTAATTTATCTGGTATTGATTGCTATGATTGGCCTGACCCTTTTTCTGTCAGCCAGAATGAAAAGCCCGTATCTTGTACTGATTGTGGTTGTACCCGTTCTCTTTATTCCGATGTTTCTCTCTCCCAATGGGACTAGTGGCATCTACAATTTGTTTGTATTCCTGACACCCTATCAATCCCTTATACCGAACTTTGGATCGTATCTATCCTACCAGCTCGGCCCAGTGGTTTTAGATGCGTTTGCAATGAGATCCATCGTGTATGTGCTATTGGCACTGATTTTGTTGCCCTTGGCAAGGATTGGCTTTAAGAAGCACCAGGTTGCATAGGGAGGAGCAAAATGAAAGATAAAAAGCAGGCTATAAATAGAAAATATATCATAATCGGTGTGATTGTGCTGATTATTATTGCCGCTGTAGTAATGATAACACAATCTTCTAAGTGGTCCGAATTATCATTTGAAGCGGTTGTTCAGGAAACAGTAACACAGCCCGATGGTGAAATCCGGATGATTGTAGAACGGACAACGGAAATATATGGCGATCCTATGAACTCCCTCGGCATCAGTGAAAAAACAAAGTTATTGAACGCCAACGGAGATGAAATAGCAATTAGCGATTTTAACCAAGGAGATGTTGTCAATGTTACGCTTAAAGATGCGTTTACCGAAGAAACGCCATTTTATTATCCGATAGTTTATGAAATTGAACTTATGAATACTTCTATTAGTTCGTAAAAATACCTTTTTATCCATTATGGGGAGGTGAAAACATGGGAAATTAGCCGTATTGGATTTAGGGGATTCTGGCAGACAAATCGGTGAAAAGCTGTTTGCCCTGCTTTCTCCCAGCCAAAAGAAGGAACTGGCTCAGTTTGTTCGTGACTATGAGGCTGGCGATATTCCGGCTGATATCCCATGCACAACACTCTTTCGAGGCCAGTATTTTATCCCGCCACAGGCAGATCAGCCATTGACGGAAATCCGGGAAGGTGATTTGTATTTCTGCTTGGAGCAGCGCCTTGTTACTGTCCGAGGTCAGGTGATCCCGCTGACAGTTAAGGAATTTGAGATTTTTGCTTTGCTCATACTGAACCCCAAGAGAGTGTTCACCTATGAAATGCTCATGGAATTGGTATGGCAAGAGGACTATTCTTACTATTCCCGGAAAGCAATCAACAACCATATAAGCAATCTGAGAAAGAAGCTCAAGGTTACCCCTGGATTGCCGGAATATGTGAAAAGCGTTTATGGTGTGGGCTATAAATTTGAAGTATAGAAAGGGTGCGGTATTCTTTGCCGCACCCTAAATTTTCGCGTTTCCGTTGCTGTGTGAATAACACCTGATTTTGTCATATTTTGTTGATGAAATTCAGTAAAACCATGACACTTCTGGAAAAATTATAGCATATTTTCCTATATAATGCCCCAAAAATGAGGGAGGTGAAAACGGTTCAAGCTATCTGTCCTCCTTCATAGAAGGAGGCATAGGAAATGCTGCCGAGGTCAAAATACCGGCCTCGACAAAGCCGGTCATGTAGAAGATACTCAAACCCCGTAATCCTGCACTGGATTACGGGGTTTTTCCATTCGACAGGATTTTGCATTTCCCCTACTGTTCTGTCAGAAATTGGCAGAATACGACAGGCGCAGCCTGCCGTTGTACGGTGGGCGCTCTTTTTTACAGATAAGGCGCAGGACAAGCCTGCCGCCGGACTTGTGCGGTGTAGATCACCGCCCCTCTGATTTCGATTTGCCCATTAACCCACTCAAAAATCGAAATTGGAGGATTACCATGAAAGAAATCAATCTGCGGGAATTTTACCCGGAAATATACAAA
>ENA-USUG01003512-USUG01003512.1-human-gut-metagenome-genome-assembly--contig:-NODE-3512-length-21203-cov-10.089179_pt1 | contig 21203 bp, 9 predicted proteins | sample MGYA00250059_ERZ773394 | MGnify/ENA primary metagenome ERZ773394 (study PRJEB29103, sample SAMN06111957) | human gut metagenome | biome: human gut; feature: ankylosing spondylitis patient; material... | reverse complement strand
GGAAAGTTAATCTAATTATAGCAGTTTTATAAGGATTTAGCCTCCCACAATTCTAAAAAATCAAAGAATTTTAAAGCGTGGTGGAATTTACCCCTGCACTGGAATTTACTTTTTCAAGTCAGCCTTGTCATATTCCCTTCAAATGCTATTCTTCCAAAATCTTAATCTCAGATGGTTTCACCGCGATCTTTTTCCCGGAATCCAATTCAAGAATGGCGAGGTCCGCCCCGCCAGCTATCCGTGTTCTGGTGGTAGGAAGCTGGGGCGGGTATGCACATGTGGTTAATGAAAAATAGTGTAAAAATGGTGAAATTATTCCTTTTCATGCCTCCGCGTAAAGTCCGCTGCTGACCAAAACGATGGGAAAAGAGGAGGGGAAAAGAAAGGGCAGGACTGCCAAATATTCATGTCGCAGATGTAAAGGAAGCCCCGCCCCGGTTGACCTTTTTGTGGTGTTGGGGCGGGGCGGGCAAGCTTCACCTGTACAATATAAATTTCAATCCATGGTATGAGGAAAAGGATGCCGGGAACTTTAAGAAAACTTCAAAGGGTGTCACGGACGGCATTGCTGGGAGTAAGAAAAACAAGGCTGGCATTTTATTACAGGGAAAAATTAAGAAAAGAAGAGAAGCGTTTGGAGCGCTTAGTTTTTTGTGAAAATATATCGAACATTTGATTGCTTTTTGATCGAAAAATGGTAAAATAAATACATACAGAAAGCAGTATCAAAGCATAGTGCGGTAGGCGGTTTGCCCTTATTACGAGGGCTATGGTGCCCTCTGGTTGAAAGGAGGGCGATAGCATGGTTACATATTCTGAACTTTTTCAGTTTTGCATACTGATTGTTGCTATTATCAATCTGATCGTAATGATCTTTTTTAACCATAAAAAATAACCGCCCCTACCAAAGACCGGTTATTTTTTTAACTAACTTTGGCAAACCGCCTACACGGTATTGCTTTTTGTATTTTTATAATACCATTGCGTAATTTTTTTGTCAATGATTTAAAGAGCTTTGCTGGATACCGGCACAAAAATAAGGGGCACCTCACAAAGTGGGGTGCCCCATCTGTATTTCTCTGTTTCCAGAAAAATCACTTCTTGTATTCAATATTCATATCAAACGAATATGCCTTCAGGTAGTTTCCACCCCACAGACAACTCTGTTCATCGCTGCCGTGTGTAGTAAAGTAAGGCGGGACAGCTTTATCCATACCCCTATTGTCAATGACGAATACGTAGGTCTGCCCCTTCTTGAGCCGGGTGGTAAACTTAATTTTAGTCGTAGGAATTGTATTCACAAAATCTCTTTGATATTCATATGTTTCCTCGATTACATCCGCATATTCCGGATGCTCTGCCTTGTAATTGTCAAGGATGGTGCGGAGCCTTGCAAGGTAATTGTTTTCGTAAAGGGTATCATATTTGCCAACTGTGTCAGAATCTTCGACTCCGTCCAAATAGTATTTTTTACCTGTTTTGAAAATCTGACAAAGATCACCACTTAACATGCATTTTAAGGATTTATCGTCTGTACCCTGCAGGTTGTCAATCGTAAATACGTATTTCCCTGTCTTTGGTGCTTTGAATTTCACAAAGGACTTGTAGCGGGGATTCCTTTTTCCCTTAGAGATTGATTTTACAGAGGACGTTACGGCTGGCACGTTAATGGCTGTTTTCCCTGTTTTAACAGCCGGCAGTGAGTTCAGATCTTTGTAAAAGGCAGCTTTTGAAAAGCCATCCATAACATAGCCTTTTTTGTCACAGCCTTCCAAATGATACCTGTACGCAGAAGTGACTTTCTTTGTAGCAGCTTCAGCGGTAATGACATCATCAGCCATTGCAGGTACAACAGCAGTGGCAACACATGCAGCAGCAAGAACTGCACACATCAGTTTTTTTAAAATATTTTTCTTCATAATAAAACCCTCCTTTGGTCTTGTTAAAATTTATATGAATAAGCAGCTGAAAGGAAATCTTTTGTCCCTTTCACCTTATATATTGAGCCATTTTTCTTTTTTTTGGGGGGGAGGAGAACAGAGGCGGTGGAAGAACGGTCTCCCCCTGGCTTTATTGCAGTGCAAAGGAAGCCCCGCCCCGGTTTACCTTTTGTGGTGTTGGGGCGGGGCGATTACGCTTCACATGTGCAATATAAATTTCAATCCATGCACCCCGGAGGGTGCACCTGTGTAAATATTTTATTTCTTGTATTCAATAAATTTCAATCCATGCACCCCGGAGGGTGCACCTGTGTAAATATTTTATTTCTTGTATTCAATATTCATGTCGAATGAATATGCCTTCAGGTAGTTTCCACCAGAAAGACAGCTCTGATGATCGCTGCCAAATTCATCAAGGTAAGGCTTACAAGGTTCAGCCATTCCCCTATTGTCAATAACGAATACATAAGTCCGACCTTTTTTAAGCTTGGTGGTAAACTTGATTTTGTTAACAGGACGTTTGTTTACATAGTCTGATTCATCATTATACGTTTCCTCAATGACATCTGCATATTCCGGATGCTCTGCCTTGTAATTATCAAAAATGGTGCGGAATTTTGCGAGGTAATTGTTTTCGTAAAGAGTATCATATTTGCCAACTGTGTCAGAATCTTCGACTCCGTCCAAGCCGTATTTTTTACCGGTTTTTGATATCTGGCAGAGATCACCATCTGCCATACATTTTAAGGATTTATCGTCTGTACCCTGCAGGTTGTCGAGTGTGAATACGTATTTCCCCGTCTTTGGAGCTTTAAATTTCACAAAGGACTCGTAGCGGGGATTCCCTTTTTCCTTAGAGATTGATTTTACAGAGGACGTTACGGCTGGCACGTTAATGGTTGTTTTCCCTGTTTTAACAGACGGTAGGGAGTTTAAATCCTTATAAAATGACGATTTAGAAAAGCCATCCATAACGTAGCCCTTTTTGTCACAGCCTTCCAAATGGTACTTGTACGCAGAAGTGACTTTCTTTGTAGTGGCTTCTGCGGTAACGACATTATCAGCCATTGCAGGTACAACAGCAGTAGCAACACATGCAGCGGCAAGGACTGCACACATCATTTTTTTAAAAACATTTTTCTTCATAATAAAACCCTCCTTTGGATTCCATAAATATATTTGAATAAGCAGCTGAAAGGAAATCTTTTGTCCCTTTCACCTTATATATTGAGCCATTTTGGAAAACGTCAAGGGAAAACGAAAAACTTTTTACATTTTTTCCCACATACACATTTCCCTGTTTTTACGTTTTCACATTTCCCGGTTTTCGGTCCCGCATCCAACAAAAAAATAAGGCTGCAAAAACAGTATTTCACATTTATTGTAACAGATTGAAATTAAAAAAGCTACCGCAGTGGCGGTTTTATTATAGATATTCTTTTATGAAGGAGGAAAACCATGGAAAAGAACAATGGTATTTCAGACAGCAGATACAAAAGCAGGTTTTTCAAAAAGCTTGCTGCGTGGATGGGAAAGCATGGGGCAGCGCTGACAGCAGTGGTGCTGATTGCGGTTTCAGCCATCCTTGGGTGTGCCGAGGCCACAATCATTTATGCAGCAAAGGATAATGAGGCATCGAATGATTACGGAACCAGGGGCAATACATCCAGCCCATCTTATATTGGCGGGAGTGGGAACAACCCGACCGTTTATGAACCCGGCGTCATCGGGGTATCGGTGGTTACCTATGACCTCAATGAGGTGAACAAGAAAGGGACGCTGTATTATGGTGGAGATAAAAACAAGCCAGTTTCTAATTCTTCCCCAGTAGCGTCCACCAATGACCCGGAAGTCATAAAAAAGGCAAAAGAGAAGTATACACCTCCCAAAGACCAGCCGGACTATTACCCATACTGGATCGACAAAATGGGAACCACGGATAAGGGGGAAACAATCTACAAATACAGTAACTCCCTGCATCATGCGATCACATCCAACATCCTCGCGATGCAGAACTCGTATGAATATGATGACAGCACCCTGGTATTCGTCCCGCGTGTTGTAGCATCCAGCAGCCACCATTCCTGGTTGAAGAACGAAAAACAGTCCGTTGTGACCGGACGTGCGAAAGGTCATAAAAAGTCTATTTTTTACGATCTCGATCCGTGGTATGAGGAAAAGGATGCCGGGAGCTTTAAGAAAACTTCAAAGGGTGTCACGGACGGCATTGCCGGCAGCAGGAAGAATAAGGCAGGCATTTATTATGCCGATTTAAAGAAATATATCAAGAACAAAGAGAAAAAATCATCCAGAAACAGGAAATCTTTTGTGGAAGTTACATCCAGTGACTCCAAGAAAAAGTATGAGGTGTGCAACTATGCACATTTCTCGGAAATGAGTAAAAATGATATTAATAAGATTATCGGGTTTAACGGGAAAAGTTTTTCATCCAAGGGGAAAACAAACCTTGCCCGTGCCAGAAGACTGTATTCTTCTATCGCAAACGTAAATGAAACAAGCAAGGGGCAGTATACGACAACACCGGAAATGGCAGACATCTTCCTCCGGTATACGACAGCTGCCGGACTTAGCAGTAAATCCTATGGCACGGAAATGTTCTCCAAAAACGGGACAAAAGAGGGATTATACGGTACCCAGAAAGGGGTAAGGGATGCCGCAAACAAAAACATGGTCGGGTCCCAGGTACTCCGGAGTATTTACCAGGGCAATTCCCGTTTTAAAAAGGTACTTGCCCCGGGTGCCACCAGGGAAATGGACGAAGTCAAAAAACGTGTCCTGAATGATGAGTACAACACGCATTACCTTGACCTGTTAGTAAGCGGTTACGCCCTCGCCCAGTCAAGTGGTGACAAAAAAGCAGCAAACGAATGGCTGAAAGCTGTAACAACATATGCGAAAACAGCGGCCGATGGAAGCAATGGAAAGGGCGGAAGCAGCAGCCTGGAAAACGTTGTCATCCGTTTGGACATGGGAATGGTTTATGCCACGAGTAAAGAGGTCACCTATGCCTCCTGCGGCAGTGTCATTAATAAGCATTACAACTTTTCCGGCAAAGCAGACGCCTTTGCATCGTTAAAGGGTGTAAATGCAAAGAGCCTGAACAAAGGGTTTATTGGTTTTGCAGCATCTGATGATAAATCCGGACAGAACTACCAGGCGCACAATGAAGAGGTCGCGACGAAAAAAGGCGTTGTCACAAAATCGAAGTATAAAGATGCTGGCTATGGCACGTACTATGACAGGCTTTCAAAGGCAGTGCAGAATACAAAATCCGTCACGGGCAGCGGCAAAGACTGGTACAGCCGCATGGTCATCATGCGCACGACAAAGGCTTATTACAGCATGTCCAATAAAAACGGGAAGCCGAATGCAAGGGTATACAACAGGCTGGCCACGGTCGAACTGCTTCAAACAGTCGGGTCCCAGCATGGTATTAATGCATTTAAAGGTACGGCAAAAAATATAGCATGGCAGTATGGTACTTACGCAGTTAACGGTTTTTACTGGATTTCCACACAGCCGGAAGATACCCCGGATGTGAAATTTAACCTTACCATTTACAGCAAGGATGTGAACGGTAAGGAACCGGCCCAGAATGGAAAAGACATCAAGGATACCTTCCAGTCTTACAGTACGGCAGGAAAAACACAGACAGCAACTATTAAGGACAACCTGTATGTGAAACTGTCGCCGGGTAAAGACCAGGAATCCAAGAAACTTTTCGATAAGGTGCTTGCGTCGGATAAATACTATGTAAAGATTGTGTTTGAAAATGCAGACGGGACAACCGCTGCGAGCCTGCTCGATCCGAAAATTGTAAAAAGTGTCCAGCAGGTAACGGATCCGGAAACAGGAACCAAATATGATGCAAAAAAAGAAGTTACCTATTATAAGGCGCTCAACCAGTATGATTCTACAAACAAAGGGTCAGAAAAGGGAGATGAACAGAATTATAACAAGCTTGTGTCTGCAAAACAGATTGGTGGTAAAGACCTGCAGGCAAACCGGAGCCTGATCTGGCGCATTTCCAATGCAGATGTGCGTACCAAAGGGTTTAAGTTTAATGGTACGGGAAGCTGGTACGTTAACTGGAAAGCAGAGGTATATATCTTTAAGAAGAGTGGAAGCGGTGCAAGAGCCAAGTGGACAAGCCCGTTTAATGCTACCTACTCCGCAACAAAGACGAAACCAACCGCATCTGATCTGACAAAGGCAGGCTGCGCAACAACAAACAATGTCATTGCACAGTATATCTACCACAAGGATGATACGAAGGATGTGAACCTTTCCGGCACCTATGAATCCATTCCGGAGGCATATGCCGAGCTGAAGGAAGGTTCCATTTACAATGAGACGTTTGAAGCAATGGCAGGTGTGCCGAGCACACGGTCCCTGTACTTTGCAACTGGCGGGTCAGAATTCATTGTCAACATGCAGGCAGTCTATGATGATTATTATCTTAAAGAAGTCCCGGGCGGGAATAAAGACAGCTACCGTTCCCGAAGACGCTATAAGAGTATTTTCAACAGCGTGGACTGTGAGTACAAAAAAGGTGATACTTTAAAATCACTTACCGCAGGGAATACAAAAGAAGAGACTTTTGTTGCAGATGCCAATGATAAGAAACAGGAAAAAACGGTCACGGCGGAAAAGAACAGTGCCGTAAACCCGCAGGGCGCTGCCGGTTATAACACGACCGTAAACGGACACGACAGCACAACCAAATTCCACGCGACATGGACAGGGACGATCGGGAACAATACTTCCCGGTGGTCACAGAGCGGGTCGAATGTAAGCCCGTCCGGAAAACCATGTGAGGGCGGAAATGCCGGTAAAGTATACAGCATGTCCCCGACCCCGGCAAACTGGGATGTTTCTGCCTACAATACAGCATTAGGGCAGGCTGCAGACTGGGCCAAGAAGATGGAGGGAATCGGTAAAAGTGCAGATGGCACGGTTTACCGTATTGATGACTCTGACGGATATAAAAGGGTATACCACGTAGGGACTGCCACGATCAATGTAACACTGACCGGAGGGGAAAAGAGCTATGATACCGGTTCCTCACGGTCTTATGGAGGTGGAACCTATACGTCATCAAACCTTGTATCAGGTGCAAAGAGGACAAATACGTCATCCGACCTTGGAACAGGATGGAGCTATACCAAAGGTAATATAGCCTCTGCTTCCGGATCCCATACAACGGATGAGCACGGAAAAGTAACCGGACACTCCAGCTGGAGCGGATACAAGGGATCCGTGGATGGGAAATCTTCCAGCATCCAGTACAAAATTGAAGTAACCTTCAGGGATGGAAGCATTACGGCAAAGAACTATGATGGCAATGCCGGGGAAAGCGGGCTGAAAGTAGAAAAGAAAAGCGGCCTGACTCAGTTTGGGGCACATGACCTCTGTGGCGCATGCTGCCAGCATGTACTCCCGGCAATCGAGGATACCTGGATCCAGAAGCTGCGTTTCGATACCATCCGTTTCACGAACCTTAAGGTATGGAAACTGCAGGAAGGCTATGCCGAAGGCATGGGGGAGATCCGTAAGACAGACGATGGCAGCGGAAGCAGCATTGAAGGGGAAGCAGGAAAAGCAGAAGCAGATGCAGTAAAGAAAGAGAAGGAAGATAATAAGGATAATACCCAGGTCGTTGACCCGGACCTGTCCGGTGTGGAAGGCACGGAAGCTGCAAACGATAAAGAGTATGATGAAAACGGCGACCTTGTTATCCCGGACTATGAGACTGGGGATATAGGGGATGACCCGGATGCAGAAGGGGAAGAAACCTGGACGGACACCTCAGAAAATGACCTTGATATTGTAAAATCAAAGATCGTAAGGTACGACCCGAATATTTTTTATAACATCGCACAGGCAGATACTTCAAAGGCCGGACGTATCCGTTACAGCCTGCAGACCGGGCAGGATGATGATGTCACATGGACAGAGTTCAATAGTGATAAAAAGCTGACCCGTACAGATTTCTGTGACGGACAGACTGCATCCCATGGAGGAAGCCCGGTTGTGGTTACGGCAAACGGCCATAAAAAGAGCTGGTGCAGGGGATGCCTGTATACAAACAGTACATACAGCAATCTCCGCAACAGACACGACAATGCCAAGACAAGTGGGAAAGAAAAAGGAGAAGCCGGGGAAGCAGCAAAGACCAAGACTGGATATACCGATAACACAGCCGATGCAGTGGACAAGACAACGTTTGAGTGGAAACGTTTTGATAAGAGACGTAAGTTAAACTGCAAGGCAACCGTTATTTCAGATTTCCTGATTTTACAGACCAGCTCAGGCAATGAGAGTATAGTCTACTATCAGGATACTGCAGAAACAAAACACCATGAGTGCCAGGAAAATTATGAGGATACCCTGTGGTATTCCAAGCCGGCAGATATGAACAATCTCAAAAAAGAGAATGTCAGCAAGGCAAACTGGATGTGGACCGATAAGATGTGGACGGATAACCCTCTGGTTAAGAAGACATCAAACCTTAATGTAGGAAGCTATAATGGCAATTACAGCAGTACATCCACAAAGTACCAGGGCACAGGGGGCAATGCAGTTGTAGAAACCGCATTTGATAAAGATGAAGAGAAATATAACCATATCACGGATACCGATGAGAATGGAAAAACCCTTGATCTTGCAAAAGTAACATCAGCAAGGATAATTGAGACAAAACAGAAGCAGATGGACGATATAAGGACCATCATGCAGACAAAGTCAGATTCGATTGACGGGAATATCTGCTCCCCTGGATGTGGGAACACCTATGGCGGGACAAACTATGACACCTGCGGCAGCGGATCAGCGCGGATGGGTACAAATACTGCGGATGTTTATACTGCACCTACCAAGCGGGACGTCTGGGGAAAATACGGCTGGATTGACCGGATACTCCCTTCCTTAAACGGACAGACAGATGCACCGGAACCGGCACAGTTTGGGAATGCCGGGCTTGTACTTGTGCAGGACGGTATTGCGCAGTGCCCGACGAACCCGAACCAGGAATATGTCACAGGACAGTCCCATGCGTTCTTTATCCCGCTGGTTACATATACGAACTTTGGTGCGGATAAAAATGCTGAAACGCATGATATTACAAACTATACTTTCAAGTATACAGACAAGAATGACAGTGTAGCCGGAAGAGTCGGTTATACCATGGATTCCATCTACACAAACGGACAGACGAAAGTCAACAACATCGTTGTCCATGACCCGGTATCCGTACAGGGGGCAAATATCCTTACGGTAAACAAGGAAATGGATCAGCGTGTGCTCGGCGATGATAAAAGCGGGGCAGCGGAGATGAATAAGGAAGCAAATGATGTAACATGTCCGGGAACGGCAGAAGAATGCCAGTACCGGCTGTTAAACTGCCAGTATGGAAAGCCGGTGCGCAGGGCGGCATTTAATGTTGACAATGCAAAACACAGTGATGTGGAAGATGATGACGGGGTGGTACACAGCTATGATTCCATTATCAGCAATATCCTTGCCCCGGGCGGCACTTACATGGATGTAAGTCTCGCAGACAGTGGATTTTCGATCAAGCGCTATGACGGGCTTGGGGCATTTGAAGGGACATCGGAAGATGATAGGGACCAGCCGGACCGTTACCTTTCTGGAAACGGCAGTGCATCGCTTGCAATGTCATGGAGCGCAATGGGGGTAGATACGGAAGAAGCAAAGAATGATACTTACGAACTTCAGGGCGTATTTAATTTCCACAATGCACTGGATTCAGAAAAAGCACTGTTTACCACCCGGGCAACCAAGCTTCTTGCAGAGCCGGATGGTTCCTTAAAGATTGTGCTTGCAGACGGATCCGAATATACATCTGCGGCTTCCCTCCTGGCAAAGGATGGGAAGAATGCCATCCAGTATCATTTTGGAATGGATTCCGTGATGTTATCCCCTAAGAAGGTTGACTACAAAGGCGGTTCTTATACCGTGGATGTCAATACAGGCGTAATTGTTGATGGAAAGGAAATTTCCTTTACAAAAACAAAGAATCCTTCCGGGGATATGACGAATTACATTGGTGACGGCATCTGGTTCGGTAACCAGGACGATGCAGTTTCCGATGGTACAGCTTATAATGCCGTTTATGATTGCAGCTATTCATTGGATAATCTTGCAGTTACAAGGCTTGCACCGGAAAAGGATGCAAACGGTATTTCATACAGGCATACCTTATCCTGCTTTGCGGGTGTAACAGAACACGCGAGAACAACACAGGACTATTACAATGGCATAAGTGATAAAAGTGTACAGTATACTTACAATTATACGGGTGACGTGCAGGTATTCACTGCCCCAGCAGATGGAGTTTATACCCTTGAAGCATGGGGAGCTTCTGGTGGTGATGGATATGACAACAGTGTTGACAGGGAAAATACAAGTTCTGTCGCTGGAAATGGCGGATATTCCAAAGGAAATGTCAGCTTAAAGAAAGGACAGAAAATCTATGTGTTTGTTGGCGGTGCTGGAAAATATGGAGCCGGGACAAACCGCTTTGGAGGACCAGCTGGTGGTTACAACGGCGGTGGTGACGGTGGTGTTGCCGACAGCGGTTCTGGTGGAGGAATGTCACATATTTCCACCACAAACAATCCCGCAACAACAAGCTGGAACCCTGACGGGACACTTCTGGCTGCCGGCGGCGGTGGCGGAGCAGACAACCCTGGGGGAGGCCGCGGGTCCGATGATGGACGCGGTGGAAATGGCGGTGGAAAGAATGGTGAAAATGCATACATTGAAAACATGAAATCTACCGGAAATGCGACATGGACGCCGACAAGTGGTTTATCACTGCGTACCGGGACAACACTTTCTGGGGACAGTGCAGTAACAAATGGAAGTGAACAGGGTGTATTTGGCCCATATAAAACCTATCTTCCTGGACAAAAGGTTACGATAACAGTAAGGGGTGATAATCTTACAAACGGATATCCGGTTGTATATACCAATTATGGAAGATACCAGACAAGAGATTTTACGGTTGAAGCAGCAAACAGTAATGAATACAGATATTCATTTACCGTACCAAGCGGACTTACATCTACAACAAATACCGACGGGACTTCTGCAGATTCCGGACAGAATCCATATACTATCTGGGAATTCTGTTTCCATGCAAGGGGTTCTTCACGGATGAGGATAGACTCTGAAACTGCATCCTGTGACTATAACTCAGCCAACCAGAATATGGGCGGCTGCGGAATGGGAGGAACCCAGGGCAGCGGATATAAACAGGGTGTTGGGGAATCTGTAACATTTGGAACTGATTCTGGCGGTGCCGGCGGTGGCTGGTACGGCGGATATGTCACTAATGCAAATAATGGTGGCGGTGCCGGCGGTTCGGGATATACAGCATCCGGTCTTACAAACACAGAAATGAAGTCCGGGGTACGCCGTGGAAACGGTCTTGTAAAAATCACTGCAGCCGGAACGATTGACTGGACGCGCAAGTTTGATGATGGCTACCAGAAACAGACATCAGAAAACAACAGACATGTGCACACAGAAGCATGCATGGACACGCCATCGGAAGGTTTTAAGATTGCAGTAGATGAAGCAAGCAACGGAAACACTGCAGACCTTAAAAAAATGCTTGGATCTGCGGTATGGGGCAAAATTAAGGATCAGCTGAAGAACTGCTATGGAAGTGGCAGCGGCGGATCTGCAGGCAGCGTAGCTGCAGGAAAGACCTATACCTATGACTATTCCGGATCCGTGAAAAGCATTACCCTCCCGGCTGGTAAATACAAGCTGGAAGCATGGGGAGCATCCGGTGGTGGCAGAAACCCTGGAAAGGGCGGATATTCGACAGGTACCGTAACATTTAATAGCGAAACAACGGTATATATAGTTGTTGGACAGTCTGCAGGTGCATATAATGGTGGAGGTGTCGGATGCCATGGATATGGCGGTGGTGCAACACATTTTGCAACAGCAAACGGTGAATTAGCTGCATTGTCAGATAATAAGAACAGTGTCCTGCTTGTAGCAGGAGGCGGAGCCGGAGGAAGTTCCGGAGCTGGTGGAGCCGGAGGCGGCGCAAACCAGAGTGGTACAACCGGTGGAGACGGATGTGGCACGAAAGGGGAAGGCGCAACTGTCAGCGGACCGGGAAATGCTTATTTCAGCGGAGCATTTGGCAAAGGAGGATCGAATTCCGGCTGGAATACCTGTGGCGGGGGCGGCGGTCTCTATGGAGGCGGCGGAAGCTACGAAAGCTACGAAAGCTATTCACGGAATGATGATGACGACGCTGGTGCTGGCGGAGGCTCAGGATTTGCTTCCCCTTCTTTGACAGATGTATCCGGTATAACCGGAGAGCATAGCGGAAATGGGTACGCAAAGATCACTGTTATCGAAGCACACACTGACTATGATCCAGACAAAGTGTTTGACCTGGTTAAGAAGGCAGCCGGAAATAATTATTCACTGATTCCGGACAGTGTCACTACAGATGGACATACCATCATAAACCCGTTCTGGAGCTGTCAGTGCATCTACGACAGCCATGTATGCACGAAGGACTGCAAGACCACTTATGTCCTGCAGTGCAGGGAACCGCATCATAAGGCAGTTAACGGAAAGATTGGACATTACGATGCTGGCAATGAGATCTGTTATGATGCATGTCATAATGATGAGCTGCATAAAAAGGGTGCAGAGCAGGCGAATGCAGGAAAACCGGGAACGTCCAAGCCACTGGAATTTGGAGATTTCGTCCTGCTTGATAACTATTTTTATATTTACTTCCCAAACAGTGGCGACTTTTATGAGTCAGATGATTATGGAATCGCCCAGACCGAACAGCGGAAGGGAAAAGGATATACGAATAATTATGACTGCACGGAGTGGACCAGGGAGAAATGGATTAAATTCCCATTTTCTGTTTTGTATAATCGGAACGGAACCTTTGAGGAGCACCCTGCGGGTCAATGGTTCCAGCTGGAAATTACGGACAAGGTGACGAACCGCAACGTTAAAAACAACTGTTACGATCTGACCAATTTGTCGGAGCGTGATGATGGATTTACATATCAGTTCTACGCCCAGCTTGACAACCATGAGATGAGTGGGGCTACCATTGAGTATGCTGTGGAAGCAATCAACAACCAGCCTTCCCCGAGCGGCAGTGAAAACCCATATGACCGTGACGGAGCGTTATCACTTGACTGCTCCCAGGACAACTCAAGCATTACAAATGCAGGACGTGCAATTGACCTGACGGCAAAACATTCAGCATATAAGCAAACGTTTGTCGATTTAATATCACGCATAGGAAACCTCATGGTGCAAGACAGTACCGACCTTCGCTTTAGCAATTTGTTCAAACGTAAGACAAATGATGATAAATGGTATATAGATGGTATTGTTCATGCGGTCGATAAGAGTATACAGAACGCATACCTGTCATGGCACAAAAATAATGGGGATACCGCAACGGATATCCGGGGCGAAAAGGTATCCGCATATAACCAGTGGTACAATACATGGCATACCGCAAAGTGGTCTGATGTAGGTGAGGACTCCGGCAGGTGCGTATCAACCCCGCTTGAGTCAGCAAAGAATAACATCGCAGCACTGCGGGGAAAGAGTGAGCAGCTTCAGCTGGGATACAACCTCTTATGGGATATCCAGGTATTAAGCCGGGATTTCGCGGATGGCAACGTCCAGATCGAGCCGAAATATTACATCCTCGATACTAAGAAGGATAAGCTCATGGCAGTTGATGTGTGGGGCAGCCGGAATGAAGATGTAACGCTTGTCAATGAGTTTGGTCTCATGGATAAGTACGGAACAGATTATTTTGACAAACAAAAGGACAAAATTTATGACCATGCCATGTTACTGAACTGGGATGATGAGAAGGCACGCCGAAACTACAGCGATGAAGAGAAGGCCGCGACCGAAACGGCATCGAAAGTGCTCGGCCGTACAATACTCGACGCAAATGGAATGCCGATGACCCAAAAAAATCCATTAACCGGTATGGAAGAAGGGGTTGTTGCACCGCTGTCCATCCCGATGGGAGATGGCTACCGCGAGGGTAACGCGCAGTTCCTGTACCTGAATGGACGTACCCGTACTTTTATTGGAAACAGTAAAGTTACAGCACTCCATAAAGATATTAATGGCGATGATGACCAGGAGCTTTTCAAGGAATTTGACGCCATTGGAAATGACCTTGGACCTAATGGGGTTTCAGAGGATGAGTACAGTTTCTGTGCATCCCGCTGGCACGTAACACTCGGGCTGCCGTCTTCTGCAAAATTTACGGATGTGACCGTGGATAAAGATGGTAAAGAGCAGCATATCAATCCTTACGATATGATTACCGACGAGGATACCGGGGATAGGATTTATGCGTACCAGAAATATGACCCAGATTACCTCAAAGAACATGGAGATGAGAACCGGTACATGATCCTCGAAACAGCACGTATCACAGCATACGGAGCGGTCTACAACCTGAGATATTCACAGCTTATGGACAATGGATCGATTACTGCAGCCAACGGGAAAACGTATAATTTCGTCGACAGCGCGACATATCCAGGTAAGGCAAACTCGATACCGACATTGCTTGCGGTATATGGCATCACTAACTCAGGTAGGGACTATGAGACACTACAAACACATTGATGATTTGATAACTGCTATTGATATTTAATAGTATAACGCAAAAAAAAAGAAAGCCACTCAAGGAATTTTCCAAGAGTGGTTTTTCTTTTGTCCTTTTTTTTAGCCCATGCACCACTTGTGGGGTGCAACGTAAAAAATATGGTGTCCATCATTTTATATATTTGTTTCAACCCCTGCGCCCCTCCACGGGGTGCCACTGTAAACGCGAATGGGAAACGTGTTTCCGTAAGTGTCAGGGTAAAAATCGACTTTTACAGAAGATTTTTCATAAATTCCTTTGACGATTTACATAAAGGCACAATATGTATAATGAAAACATTGCTTTATTTTGCGCTTTTCTCATTTTGGCTAACTTGGGAGAGGACAAGGAAATTGTGTTGCATATTTATTAAGGAAGGATGGTGAGCGGTATGTAAGGGATTAGCGAAAACACAGGTCGCACCCCGTAAAGGGGTGCGTGGATGAGGAAAGAGAGAAAAAAATATGTAAACAAGGAAACAAGAGTTTCAACAGAAAAAAGGGACAATATTATCAAACACTAAGCAGAAAACCATAGTCAAGAATTTGCCTATGGATGAATGCACTTTTTGTATTTCCCTGTTTTTTGGTACTTTCTTTTGTGGTCATCAGTCCGCTGTGATTCAACATACTCTTTTACTTTTTCAAGTGTGGCACCGCCCGTTGTTGCTATAAAATACGATGGACTCCACAGAGATACATTCCCATAAAGATGCTGTTTTACCTGCCGGTCAAACGTTTCATTCATATGAACTTTCTTTGATGTCTGCGTTTTTAACACACGGATCAGATCTGACGGTCTTTCCTGTGGTGGCATGGATACCAGCAGATGGATGTGATCCATGTCTGTTTCGGCTGACAGCAGCTCCCCGCCGTGATCAATACAGATCTGTCTGCACAGGTCTTTTATAAAATCCCCGATCTCATTTGTTATGACAGGTTTTCTGTACTTTGCTACAAACACCATATGGTACGTCATAAGATAGACCGAATGTGCTTTCTTTTTATAATCCATAAGCTTTTCACCTTCAATATAAATTTAATTCAATATAGATTTCAGTTCTAATATATGCTATAATTACAATGTAGTCAAACATTATTTTTAAATCTAAGTCAACTATTACGGAAAGGAGGAAAGTGTTATGCGCACCTGGAAGATTACAATCAGTCCCAAACGCAAAAAAGATGCTGTGCTCTGCAATTACATGGCAGATACCACCACAGACGCCAGATGTATGTATAATGCTGCAAACTTCTACATCCGTAATACGATGACAGGTATCAAAAAGTCCCCGGAACTGCGTACGTCCAATGAAACCGAGGTGCTGCACTATGTATTTACCGGTATACAGAAAGCAAATGAAGAAGCTGATGCCAGGTATGCCAGACAGCTTGGCAGATGCCGGGAGGCCGGCGGAATGTCCGGTGCTGTAAAAGCATCCAGACTGTATGTAAAACGCTTCAGCTATCCGACAACGGATCACTGGTTCCTGTCGTATGAAACACTGGATGCCATCTTTAAGTATACAGATCATCCGGTATACAAAAGGATGAACAGCCAGGTGAACCAGAATGCCATACGCAAGGCGGTAAAGACATGGAAGTCTTACTTTGCACTGTCCAAAGACTATGCTGTTTCTCCACAGAAGTATAAGGCACGCCCGCATCTTCCGGGATATATAAAAACACAGGGAACAACTGCATGGTTTACCAGCCAGACAGCAAGGCTTGTGGTCTGTAACGGTATGGCATACCTTAACTTTGTCAACTGCAGCAAACCCCTGTGTATCGGGAAGGCATCCCTGTATTCCGGCATGAAATATGTAAAGACAGAAGTAAAACCACAGTATGGGAAATACTGGATACTTGTGACCTTTGATGATGGAACCAGACTTCCGTCCGTACCGGAACATCCCTGCCGCATCCTCGGCATCGATATTGGAACCGGTAACTTTGCTGCAGCTGCAGGGAATTTCGGGCAGACTCCGTTTCTGGTCCGTGGCGGTGCCGTAAAGTCAATGAACCAGTGGTTCAATAAGAAACGTGCGCAGCTCCTGTCAGATCTTGCAAGGGGCAGCAACAGTACCTGCTCAAAGAAAACAAGCCGCCGTCTGGATGCCATAAGCCGGAGGCGTGATGACTTCCTGCGCGATTTCTTTTATAAGGTATCATGGCATATCTGCCGCTATGCAGAAGAAAACCATGTGGATGTCATTGTTGCAGGTCATAACGCAGACCAGAAACAGAATATAAACATAGGTCGTGGCAATAACCAGAACTTTGTATCCATTCCGTTCTGCCGTTTTGAGGAGATCCTTATAAACACTGCAGCAAAGTGCGGCATCCCGGTAGTCATCCGGGAGGAAAGCTATACTTCACAGGCCAGCCTTCCGGATCTGGATGATATCCCGGTTTACAGGAAAGATGATCCGGTAAAATATGCTTTCTCCGGCAGGCGTGTACACCGGGGACTGTACCGCACAGGCAAAGGTGTCATCATCAATGCTGATGTTAATGGGGCCGGAAACATCATCCGTAAAGAATACCCTCATGCATACGACGGACAGGATATGTCATACCTGTATACATCAACAAACACCGTAAGTTATACGGATCTGTACCCTGGAGCAAAGAGTGCGGTAAAAGCATCGTACAATCAGAAGAAACATCGCGCAGGTACCGGAAGTGCTGTAAGACATGCATACAGAAAGAACACCAGGCTGGGATACCGGATGCTCTGGGGTAAATCAAAGTATGTGTGGGAACCGGATACAAAGACTGCTTAAACGTAACTCCCGTAACAGGGAGTAGTGGGACAGGCAGCATGTGTGCTGCAAGTGTAGTTCCATCGAGGCGTATCATGCCTCGTAAAGAAGCCGCGGCCAACTTTAGTTGCCCGTTGGTGTATCACCCAAAGTTGAGGTTGTTGGTGATGAGATTATCATTAAAGATATTTGTAACTCCAACCAAAGAAAAATCACGACTGATAAGCAGAAATCGATGGCGAAAATTGAGAAGCAGAGAGAAAATGCAAGAAAATTAAATGAGTTGGTATGTCATTTAGCTAAACTTCTTGAATCTGATGACAAACGATATTCATTCGAATTTGCAGCTGGGGGAACAATGGAAATTTTCGACAAAATTGATAAAATCGGATATGCGGTTCATATTGAACCAATTGAATATGATGCAGACGGAAACGCAACAAATTTATAAAAAGACAATTCTATTGCGAATTTAATTCAAAGACATGGCTTCGGCTGTGTCTTTTTTTTATTTCATATTGAGAATGTAGACAAAACATTTTTGAAAGGAGAAAAACAATGGTGACAGATGGAATTTTGAGTGCAGAACAGGGAATGACAGACCGGTTCGATACAACGGAGGCAAAGAATGCAGGAAATGCGATTTTCGAGATGCTTGCTGATTTTGATGAAGGCATGTGGGAGAAACTTACAAATTCATATGCTGTGGATGCATGGTTGAGTCAGCATATCAAAAAAGCATTTATAAGCAATCCCTTGAGAGAGAGATTTACGTACGGAGAAGAAGGACTTATTACAAAAAGCGATATCTTGCGTGCAATGAATACGGGAGGAATTAAGTTTGCAGAAAATGCGTATGGATGCTGTGGTATCTGTTGTGTAATTAATGACCATGCGTTTTGTTTAAAAACCGATTCGGAGACATTTAAGGAATTCGAAGAAAAGAATTCGAAAGAGGATATTGCCGATATTATCCATAGCTGCATTAAGACTCCGGAAGCGGCACAAGCTTACGGTCTGGAAAAAACAGAATGGGTGTATTTTTACTCGATGATTTCGGTTGCTTTCCCGTCAGGCGAAAAAGATATCCCTGCAGAAGTACTTATCGAAAACATGAGTCCAAAGCAGAAAAAGGACATGTATCAGATATTACGGAAAGAAATGGAATAAGAAAGAGGAAAAGTGTGGCATATGCTGCACTTTTTTCTTGTGTAAATTCTTGTGTAAATTCTTGTGTAATCCTTGTTTTCCATTGTGTAACTTCATTACATTGTCGAGGGGCGAGGAGGGAAAGTATAAGAAAAAAAGAAGGGTACACTTCTGTAACCTTCTCAATTTCATAATTTTGCTGGCAAAATTCAATTCCTATGCCCCGCCTGACAGCGGAACATAGTTTATCGCAGATACACATTTGGTATTGTCTCTTTTTAAATCTATGTATCCCGAGGGGGGGGATACAACAAACCTTACTCGTTAGACAACAGACGGACCGCCTGCTTATCAGAAAAAGCTGTCAGGAATAAATTTGGCATATATTGACAGAGTTGGACAAGGAGATCCATCATGTCATCGTAATTTTTCTGATCCGAAAGAAGAATACCTTTTTCTCCATTAATAGTTGTCTCTGTAAAGAAACCTGAATATTCTCTCAACATTAGGTCGATATCGTCTCTGGAAAGTGTAAAAGTAGTCGGGATTTCCTTTTCTTTTAAAAGATGCGCGACTTTTTCTCCATAACATTTCAATGTGTGGTATGAAATGAAGGATTGGCTTGGATCAAGGGAAAGAAGTTCGGCAAAAGCATGTAATGATACCGTCTCGATTCCAAAACGGTATACCACGTCTTTTGAAAAATGCTGCAGTAAAAAGGATTCCCCGTCCCAGATGATTCCACGTCCATCTTTGTTGAGAACAGAAAGACTAACGATTCCATTTTTGTTAATGTTTGCAGATGGTGCATACTTTTCATCGCTTTCGTAGCTTACATGGTAAAAATCGAGAAACTGCATAAAAGCTTCAGAATCATCGCAAATATTTTTGCAATCTCTGTATCTCAGAGAAAAAATGGTTCCGTTATCCGGGAATACTTTCAAACAGATGGCAAGCATTTTATTCAGATCTGCATTTTTTAGCTGAACATATTTCGTAGATTTTTCTTCATCGTCTTTTCCCCCGTAGTACAACATTTGACTGATGTGGCCGAAATACTCTCTGGCAGAAGCAAAGCTGAAGCCGCGCACTTCGTCTTCCGTAAGTGGAATATAGCAGTAGTTGTTAAATGCCCTGAATTGGCGTATCCATTCTGTAAGGGTCGAAACTACTGCGTACTTCAATACAAGGAGAATACACAACAACAGAAATAAGCCAACTATGTTGCCTGCCATAAATGTAATCAGTAAAAGACTGTAAAAAAGTCCACTGTTTGTATCCGGAATAGCAAGGGAACATTCCCATTTGGCAGCCAGGTAGTTCAGAATACACAGCAAAACCATCGCAAGCAGACAAAGAATAAACTGAATCAGTTCTGATCTTTCCAGAAGCACTTTGATACGACTTTTCTTTTTCAATAAATTTTTCACCAATTTTCCTCCGTTTCTTTCGTACCCTTCGGATGGAGTACATGTTTGTTCTTACGGTATGTATATTGCGCCATTTGAAAAATCGTCAAAGGATTTTGGAAAGTTTTTTAATTTTTTCAAATAGTTTTACAGAAACGTGGAATGACAGACAGAATTGCCGGAATACATGGGATTTCCCTGCCCGAAAGAAAAGAAAAACAGTCATGCGAAAACATGGCTGGCAATTAAAAAGGAGAAGTTGCCGGGGACGAGAAGGGAAAGTTTTTTTATTGGATTGTCGGATATCCTGCAGGCGCTTGCCTTTGCAGAAGATGAAGAGAAAATTCCGGAGATACCGCAAGAGTGGCGGCAAGAAATCGGGAAGCTGTATTCTGCGTAAGGAATCAGGAGGTCCTTATTGAGCGAAAGGCACTTGATTTCTCAAGTGCCTTCCGTTATAATCTAGTTAGAAGCTGATCGGAAGAGATTTCCGATTTGCCCTCAGTTAATTCATACTATGAAATAGCATCCTAAACTTTGCGAGGGTAGAGGATGCTATTTCTTTTTATTGTTATGGTTGTCTATGTAAGACAGTGCCGCGAAGACTACAAGCAGCAAAGTTAATACTTCTGATGTACTCATAGGGCATCACCCTCTCTTTCGTAATACTAGAGGGCAGTTAACAATCGGAAAATCGCATCCGTACTTCTGTTCGATCACACACTTATTGTACCAAAAATTGAATGGGAAGACAAGAAACAAAATTCCTTGTCATATTCCTGAAAATTGCAATGGTGCTAGAATATAAATAGTACAAGCCAAAATGAGAAATTCCAAATACATATTAACATGGTACAATAGAGACATGCTGAAGGAGGATCTCATATGGCAATGCAACATGACAAACAATTTAAACTTGATGCAATCCGGTATTATCAAGATCATAAAGATCTCGGTGTACGTGGATGTGCAGAAAATCTTGGCATCGGATACAGCACACTAACAAAGTGGCTGAAAGACTTCCGTGAATCCGGTGATATTCCTGTTCGGGGTTCTGGTAATTACGCATCCGATGAACAGAAGGAAATCGCCCGTCTCAGACGTGAATTACGTGATGCCCAAGATGCACTTGATGTATTAAAAAAAGCAATCAACATTCTGGGAAAATGACGGAAGCCATTTATCTCGAAGTGTCTGAGAAGACGGAAGCTGCC
>ENA-USUG01003497-USUG01003497.1-human-gut-metagenome-genome-assembly--contig:-NODE-3497-length-21299-cov-4.842475_pt1 | contig 21299 bp, 17 predicted proteins | sample MGYA00250059_ERZ773394 | MGnify/ENA primary metagenome ERZ773394 (study PRJEB29103, sample SAMN06111957) | human gut metagenome | biome: human gut; feature: ankylosing spondylitis patient; material... | reverse complement strand
AGACAGCTTGTAGAATGGAAGAAACTTCCAGTATTAAAGGTTGGTCGCAAAGTCCTGATTAAAACCGATATTCTACATAAGCAATAAGGAGGATATATCATGAAACAAAATAATATGTTAGCGATGATATTAGCCGGCGGTAGAGGCTCACGCCTTCACGAACTGACAAATAAAGTTGCAAAACCAGCTGTTTCTTATGGTGGAAAATACAGAATCATCGATTTTCCACTCAGCAACTGCGCAAACAGCGGAATTAACGTAGTAGGAGTTTTAACGCAGTATGAATCAATTCTGCTGAACAGTTATGTGGCAGCCGGACGTCGTTGGGGATTAGATGCCAAAGAAAGCGGCGTATTCGTTCTTCCGCCACGTGAGAAGGCAGATGCGAACCTGGATGTATACAGAGGTACAGCAGATGCAATTTCTCAGAACATCGATTTTATTGATACATATTCACCGGATTATCTTTTGGTTCTCTCCGGTGACCATATCTATAAGATGAATTATGACAAGATGCTGCAGGCGCACAAAGACAACGGTGCCGATGCAACCATCGCAGTCATCGAAGTTCCTATGAAAGAAGCAAGCCGTTTCGGTATCATGAATACCGACGAAGAAGGCCGGATCATAGAATTTGAAGAAAAGCCGGAACATCCAAAGAGCAATCTTGCTTCTATGGGAATCTATATCTTTAACTGGAAGCTTTTACGTAAGAAATTAATTGCTGATATGAAAGATCCTGATTCCAACCATGACTTCGGAAAAGATATCATTCCGTCTCTTCTGAGTGATGAAAAAAAATTATATGCATACAAGTTCAAGGGGTACTGGAAAGATGTCGGAACAATTGATTCTCTCTGGGAAGCAAATATGGATCTGCTGAGCAAAAACAATGAACTGGATCTGAATGATCCGACCTGGAAGATTTACACCGAAGATGCAACTACTCTTCCTCAGTACATCGGTCCGGATGCCAATATCAGACATGCATTTGTCAATCAGGGTTGTGTGATCGAAGGTGATATCCAGAATTCCGTTCTCTTCACCGGTGCCAAAGTCAGAAAAGGCGCAAAGATCATCGACAGCGTTCTGATGCCTGGTGTTGAAGTGGAAGAGAATGCTGTCGTTACACGTGCACTGGTTGCCGATAATGTAAAGATTGGTGCAGGCGCAGTTGTCGGCGATGCCAAGAGCGAGCACATCGAGCTCATTTCAAAACGTGTAAAGGGGGTAGAATAACATGGCTAAAGCATTTGGAATCGTAAATTTTGCCGGAAATCACATTGCAGTAGAAGGTATGCAGGAATATCGTCCGGTAGGTGCTTTTTCTTTCCTTGGACGTTACCGTGTCATCGACTTCACGATCTCTAATATGAGTAACAGCGGCATCGACCATATTCAGGTTTATATCCGCAGAAAACCGCAGTCACTGACTGCACATCTCGGAACCGGACGTCATTATAATATCAACTCCAAGAGTGGTAATCTCCAGATTCTTTATTCCGGACTCGGAATGAATATGAGTCTGTATAACAATGACATTGCATCCTACATCGAGAACTTAGAATATATTGAACAGCAATTGGAGGAATATGTCGTAATTGCTCCAAGTTATATGATCTATACCCAGGATTACAACAAACTGTTAAACACTCATATCGAATCCGGTGCTGATATTACCTTACTGTATCACTCCGTAGACAATGCAAAAGAATATTTTCTGAATTGCTATGCTGTTAATCTGAACAAGCAGAAAGGGGTTCTTTCACTGGAACAAAATCACGGAAATGCAAAGAACAAAAACATCTTTATGGATACTTATATCATGAAGAAAGATTTGTTCATCGAACTGATCCACAAATCAAGAAAGACTTCTTCTGTATACACATTACTGGATATCGTAAATGCTTCCTGCGAAGACCTTGATATCCGCGGAGTTTCTCACAGAGGTTACTTTGCAGCAATCTCAGATTTTAACAGCTACTATGAGTCCAACCTGTCCCTGACAGATATCAAAACAGCACAGAATCTGTTCGTGCCGGACTGGCCGATCTATACCAAGACCAACGATTCCTGCCCAACCCAGTATTTCGAAACCGGAACAGCCAAAAACTCTGTTGTGTCAAATGGCTGTCTGATCGAAGGAGAGATTGATCATTCTGTTATCGGACGTGGATGTATCATCAAGAAAGGAGCTGTTGTCAAAAACTGCATCGTACTTTCTGATGCTTACATCGGTGAAAATGTTCACGTAGAGAATCAGGTAATTGACAAACATGCTAAAATCACACATGCAAAAGAGTTGTCCGCTTCTGAAGACCGTCCTGGATATGTAAGAAGGAACGATACATTATAGAATATGCCTTTAACGGAAATATAACAAAAAAAGAGCGGAAAAATCATCAAGTTGATCTTTTCGCTCTCTTTTATCTACCTTTTACCGGATGACTTCCTGCGCAATCTTCTGCCAGGATATTCTGCTCACATCACATGCCCTGTTTTTCACAAGTCCTCTATTTTCCTGTTTTACTGTCCTAATTGCATCTTCCAGTGTCTGTGCCAGTCTTTTTTCAAAAACCGGAAGTTCTTCTTCCACTGCTTCATCCGCACCTTTCATCTTTGGCAGATCCACATAACGGATATCAGCATCCGGTATCATATCCTCAAGCCAGTCTGCCACTCCATCCAGCCTCGTCATCACTACGCGGTCACCACACGCCAGGCTTTCGATCACTGTAAGCGGCAGTCCTTCATACATAGACGGCAAGACAAAGATATCTCCGTCGTTATACAGTTTTGCCAGTTCCACCTGCGACACACAACCGGCAAATCTGACCGGATATCTGCAGTGTGCAGCCAGTTCTTTTATTTCTTCATATTCTTTCTGATTTCCAGCTCCACCCGCAAGCACAAGTTTTATCTGTCCGCTTTCTTCATCCAGCAGGTTCATTGCACGCAAAAGACTTTTTACGCCTTTCTTCTGCGTGATTTTCCCGGCAAAAACCAGCCGCACCACTTCATCCTTTTTTCCCGGCTTCTCACCGGTTATCCGGAACACATGACTATTGTACCCCGTACCGATTACCGTCATACTCTCACTTTTCACCGGATATATCTGTCTGATCTTTTCTTTCTGTGCTTCCTGAAGTGCAAAGATCCGGTCAAGACGCGGAATCTGACTGCGTATAAATTCCCGTTGAAATGACGTATTTTTCATCTGTCTCAAATCCGTATTGTGACAGAATCCATATACTTTCTTTTCCGGATAGCGCTCCCGCACCAGTGCTGTCAGATAATACAGATGATGGCATAAGATCAGTTCCGGATCTTCTCTTTCTATTACTTCATCCAATACTGCAAGGAATGCATTTCTGAACTGTACTGTCATCTCTTCTGTCATATCCTTGTATCTTGTACTGATATATGGCATCTCATCTGACATACCCACAACCGGATATGGTAATCCTTCCGATTCAAAATATACCGGATATGCCTTCACGCCATCCGGCATATCCATCTGTTCCCCTCTTGCAATGCCTGCCAGCACAGTCTGCGTATGTCCCTCTTTTGCAAGTGCTTTCACAACCTCTGTCAGATAGACTCCGCTCCCGGTACTGCATGGTTTCTGTGCCGTGACACTAAGTATTCTCATCCCGCTTTCTTTATCTCCTCTCATATATCACGAATACATATTCCAGATCAAAATATGTCTGCTCATCACTGATTTTTGTCATTTCCCACTCTGGATCTGCATCCAGATCCGGAAAGTATGTATCTGCATCATATGCATGATCGATCTTTGTAACATAAGCCTTTGTACAATACGGAAGAAGTTGGCGGTAAATACTCTCTCCACCGATCACATAGACATCTTCTGAATTGTATTTTTTTAATTCTTCTACCATCTCTTCTACGGAATGTACGATCACGGTATCTTTTACTTTATAATTCTTATCTGTCGTAAGTACCACATTGACTCGGTTCTTCAGAGGCTGTCCTCCCGGAAAGCTTTCCAGTGTCTTTCTTCCCATCGCAACAACTTTTCCCTTCGTTGTCTCACGGAAAAATTTCATATCCTGCGGAATACTCACCAGTAATTTATTCTCTTTTCCAATTGCCCAGTTCGAATCTACTGCTACGATCAAATTCATATTATTTCCTCCTACTTATACCGCTACCGGAATATTTTTAATCTGGTCATGTGTCTGATAATCGATCAATTTCACATCATCTCTTGTAAACTGATAGAAATCCCTAATCTCCGGATTCAGCCAGAATTGCGGTGCCGGAAGCGGTTCACGGCTGATCAGTTCTTCGATCATCGGTACATGTCTGTCATAAATATGCGCATCTGCAATCACATGGACAAATTCTCCCACTTCCATATCACACACCTGCGCAAGCATATGGATCAACACAGCATACTGACATACGTTCCAGTTATTTGCAGCCAGAACATCATTGGATCTCTGGTTCAGGATTGCATTCAGTGTCAGTTTATCATGTCCCGGTTTCTTCGTCACATTAAATGTCATACTGTAAGCACATGGATACAGGTTCATCTCATGCAAATCCTGATGTACATAGATATTCGTCATGATCCTTCTGCTGTATGGATTATTTTTCAGATCGTAGATCACACGGTCCACCTGATCGAACATTCCTTCTTTATACTGATGCTTTACGCCCATCTGATATCCGTAAGCTTTTCCGATCGATCCGTCTTCATCTGCCCAGCTGTCCCAGATATGGCTGTGCAGGTCATTGATATTATTTGATTTCTGCTGCCAGATCCAGAGAAGTTCATCCGTACAGCTTTTAATTGCGGTTCTTCGAAGTGTCAATGCCGGAAATTCTTTCGACAGATCATAACGGTTCACGACTCCGAATTTTTTGATCGTATACGCTGGTGTCCCGTCTTCCCATATCGGTCTGACCTTTTCTCCTCTGGTATCGGTACCGTTATCGATGATGTCACGGCACATGTTGATAAACACTTTATCTGCATAACTCATTTTTACATCTCCTGTCTCTCTGCTTTTCGTTCTGTCTACGGATCACTGATATTATAAAGGACCCTGTCCAGCATCTTTTCCAATGCTGCAATTTCTTTTTTACTCATTCCGATCGTAAGCCGCCGGTCGATCTTCTTCCGGTAGTTATCCATTTTTTTCTGGATATCGTACGCTTTTTCTGTCGGGTATATGTTCTTGCATCTTTTATCCTGATTACTTGGAACCGCCAGAATGAACCCCTTTTCATCCAGCCTTTTTAAGATTCCTGTCACCGTCGGATTCTTAAGACTTAGTGCTTTCTCAATGTCTTTCTGATTCACAAATTCTTTGCTGCTGCCAAGAAGGTAATCCAGCACCGCACACTGTGACGATGTGATCCCAATCCCGCGGAGCAGACTGTTGAATTCTTTCTCGTAAATATTATTAATCTGTTTAAACATAAATCCAACGGGTAATCGTTCTTTCATCCTTTGTCTTCTCCCATTCCCCTGTAAACATCATCCGTCCGGGAAGATTCACATCCCCGGACGGACTCATTCAATCAATTTATTTTACCATATTCCAACAGGCTATGCAATCTCATCCATCGCACGAAGCTCTTTTAGCGCAAACCCTATTGCAACAATTCCTGCTGCCGTACAGATGATCGACACCGGAAATGCGATATTGGTCGCCGCATTTCCCAGAAGTCCGACTCCCTGTCCGATGAAGATCTGGTCTACAATATTATATAACGAGCTCACCAGCATACTGATAATGGCCGGAATTGCAAATTTCGCGATCAGTTTTCCTTCTTTTTCTGTCTCCAGAGGATTTCTTTTTTTCTGTTCCTCCATCTCATCTTCACTCCTTATCCGATTATAAAAGACGGAGCTTGTTACGGTCTCCGTCCTTTAAAAATATTCTGCTATTTATGCTTTTCTATTTATGCTCTAATATTCACGGATCACAGTTCCGATCTCACGTGTCGTATCCATATCCGCCAAATGTTCCAGTGCATCTTCCAGATGCTTTTCCTTTACTGCTTCTGTCACGATAACCAGTTCTGCCGCATCATCTGCCTCCGTCTTCTGGATGACTCTGGCAATACTTACCTTATGTACTCCAAATACACTCGCGATTGCTGCAAGCACACCCGGTTTATTATCCACCAGCATACGGATATAGAATTTATTCTTTACTTCTTTAAAATCCTTTACCGGTGTGTCACGATAACAGGTGCAGCTGATTCTTCCCGTACAATGATACTGAATATCACGGATCACATCGATCACATCACCCATGATCGCGCTGGCTGTCGGAGGTTCTCCCGCTCCACGTCCATAGAACATCGTATCATCTGCTGCATCGGAATGTACGAATACTGCATTAAAGGAATCTCTGACAGATGCAAGAGGATGCTCCTTCGGAATCATCATCGGATGTACTGCAACTTCTATACCACCTTCTGTATTATGTGCGACACCGAGCAATTTGATCACGTCACCAAATTCTTCTGCGTACTCTACGTCTTTTGCCGTAATCTTCGTAATTCCTTCTGTATATACATCATCAAATGTCACTCTGGAATGGAATGCGATCGATGCCATGATCGCTACTTTACGTCCGGCATCCAGTCCTTCGATATCGGCTGTCGGGTCTGCCTCAGCATAGCCAAGCTCGGTAGCAAGTGCCAGTGCATCGCCAAAATCCATGCCTTCTTCGATCATCTTGGTCAGGATAAAGTTCGTTGTACCATTGACAATACCGATGACTTCCTGGATCTCATTTGCCGCCAGACACTGCTTCAGTGGACGGATGATCGGGATTGCTCCTGCTACGGCTGCCTCAAATAAGAAGTCCACTCCACTTTCTTCTGCAGCTTCCAGAAGTTCATGTCCATGTGTTGCCACCAGATCTTTATTTGCAGTTACAACATTCTTCCCTGCATGCAGAGCTTCCAGAATCATAGTTCTTGCAGGCTCAATGCCGCCCATCACCTCGATCACGATCTCAATTTCATCATCGTTAATGATATCTTCCCACTTATCTGTTAAAAGAGACTGGTCTACGCCTTTTCTCTTCTTATTCATGTTATGTACCAGTATCTTCTGGATCTTAAGACCTGCCCCGGCTTTCATTGCCATCTCATCTTTCTGGCATTCTACAAGCTTATATACACCACTGCCAACCGTTCCAAGTCCCAAAAGACCTGCTTTTACTACTCTTTCCTGATTCATCTTCTCACATCCTCGTTTTCTTGTTCACTCTCTTTTTGTTTATGCACACTTTAGTATAGCACAGTGCCACATATGATTTCAATCGGATTCTTTCTCTGCTCGTAAATTAGTACAACAAAAAAACGTTGCAAATAGTCAATTCAGAGCGACAGACGGGACTCGAACCCGCGACCTCCACCTTGGCAAGGTGGCGTACTACCAACTGTACTACTATCGCACATCAAGTATATTTTATGTTTTCGTGTTCATCAGAACGATATTTAGTATATCGCAACTTTCTCATTATGTCAATATCTTTTTCAAGTTTTTTGAATTTTTCTTTCTATCTGAAAATTTGAATAATTTAACAAATGCCAGGAATAGTCTTTTATCTGACTCTTCCCGGCATTTTATTCTTTACTTACTCAGCGTCGTCTTTCTTCTCTTCCTTTGCCACTACTGCAATTCCGAGTTCCTCCAGCTGTTTTGCATCTACATGTCCCGGTGCTTCTGTCATCAGGTCAGATGCATCTTTTACCTTCGGGAATGCGATCACGTCACGGATGCTGTCCTGTTTTGCCATCAGCATAACCAGACGATCCAGACCGTAAGCCAGTCCTGCATGCGGCGGTACTCCGTACTTGAATGCTGTCAGAAGGAATCCAAACTGCTCCTGAGCCTGTTCTTCCGTAAATCCAAGTACTTTAAACATCTTGCTCTGGATCTCCTGATCGAAGATTCTGACACTTCCGCCACCGATTTCATTACCGTTCAAAACGATATCATATGCTTTTGCACGCACTCTGCCCGGGTCACTGTCGATATACTGAAGATCTTCCTCCATCGGCATTGTAAACGGATGATGCATTGCTGTGAAGCGGTTCTGTTCTTCACTCCACTCAAGAAGCGGGAATTCTGTTACCCACAGGAATTTATACTCGTTTTTATCGAGAAGTTCCATCTGGCGGGCAAGTTCCAAACGAAGTGCTCCAAGTGTATCCCATACAACTTTATTCTTATCTGCCGCGAATAATAACAGGTCACCGTTCTCTCCGCCCATTGCCTCGATCAGCGCTTTCATCTCGTCATCTGTCATAAATTTGGCAAATGAGGATTTTACAGTTCCGTCTTCATGGATTGCAATATAGGCAAGTCCTTTTGCGCCGTAATCTTTCGCAAAATCAACCAGCTTGTCGATCTTCTTGCGGGCCATTCCACCCTGTCCTTTGGCGTTGATACCGCGAACAGTTCCACCATTTTCAATTGCATTTTTGAATACAACAAACTCGCAATCTTTTACAACATCTGTAACATTCGTCAGTTCCATACCGAAACGGATATCCGGCTTGTCAGAACCAAAGCGATCCATTGCCTCCTGCCATGTCATTCTCTGGATTGGAAGGGATACTTCTACCCCCAGTACTTCTTTGAATAATTTTGCAAGCAGTCTTTCATTTACCTCGATGACATCATCAACATCTACAAAAGATAACTCCATATCAATCTGTGTGAATTCTGGCTGACGGTCTGCACGTAAGTCTTCGTCACGGAAACATTTTGCAATCTGAAAATATCTGTCATATCCGGAGCACATCAGTAACTGTTTGAATAACTGCGGCGACTGCGGCAGTGCATAGAACTGTCCCTGTTGGATACGGCTCGGTACCAGGTAATCTCTTGCTCCTTCCGGTGTACTCTTGATCAGGACCGGTGTCTCAATCTCCAGAAATCCTTCTTCTGCAAGGAACTGACGTGTCAGAGTTGCAACTTTACTTCTCATCATCAGATTGCGCTGCAGATCCGGTCTCCTGAGGTCCAGATATCTGTATTTCAGACGTACTTCTTCTTTTGTCTTGGAATTTTCTTCAATGTGGAACGGAGGTGTCTCTGACTCAGAAAGAATACGAAGCTCTTCCGGAAGCACCTCGATCTCACCTGTTGCAAGATGATCATTCACCGCACCGGAACGCTTTGCAACCGTTCCCACGATTGCCACTACATATTCTGCGCGAAGCTTTGCTGCCTTTTCGATCAGTGCTGCTTCTGATTTTCCTTCTTCGAATACCACCTGAATGATACCGGAGCGATCTCTGACATCTACAAATACCAGACCTCCTTTATTACGGTTCTTCTGTACCCATCCCATAATGGTAACTTTTTCTCCTACATTGGCTGCAGATAATTCTGCACATCTATGGGTTCTTTTCAACCCTTTCATTGATTCTGCCATGTTCTTTTTCTCCTTTTTCGGCGTCTTTACGCCGTGATTTATTGCTCTCTAAAACATATTATAAGTTCTCCACGGAATCTGCATAGCAGTCCACGATTTCCATATAACCGTCTTCTGCCAGCTGTTCTTTCTGGAATTTCTTATTCTTTTTCATATTGACGATCAGAACCTGTTTTCCTGCCTGACGGTCTGCCTTTGCAAGTGACATCACTTTTAAAAGGCCTTCTTTTGTCATCTTCTTTTCCAACAGATATGCTTTCTTCTCTTTTACAGTCGGAACTTCATATCCATTTTCCAGGAGCAGCATAACAATTCTCTCGAATCCGATGGAAAATCCACATGCAGGTGTATCCTGTCCGGTAAATTTACCGATCATCTTATCATAACGTCCGCCTCCGGCTACTGATCCGCCGAAGTCATCCATCGTTACTTCAAAGATCGTTCCTGTGTAGTAAGACTGTCCTCTTACAAGTGTCGGGTCGAATTTGATATTAAATTCGCATTCCTTTGCAGTCTCAACGCTGGAAATGATCATTTCCATACTGTCTGCTGTCTCTCCACTTAAGCAGTCTCCTAATTTTTCTTTCAGAAAACGGATACCTGTCACATCCGGTGCAACATCCTGAAACAGCTGAAGATAAGTCTCTACATTTTCCTTTGCATATCCCATTTCTTCCAGTTCTTTTGCAACGCCTTCTGCCCCGATCTTGTCCATCTTATCCAGGATAATGAAGACTTCATCATAGTCTTCCTCACGGAAGCCACTATATGCAGCCATTGCCTTCAGTATGTTACGGTCATTGATACATACCGTAAAGTTCTGGAAGCTTAACTTTCCAAGCATAGCTGTGGTTGCAAGAATCAGCTCAATCTCTGCAAGATTTCCCGGTTCACCCAGAATATCAATATCGCACTGCATGAACTGTCTGAAACGTCCTTTCTGCGGACGGTCTGCTCTCCATACATTCCCGATCTGCAATGCTTTGAACGGTGCCGGAAGCTCATTCGAATGGTTCGCATAATATCTGGCAAGCGGTACGGTAAGGTCGTAACGCAGACCTCCATCCACCAGATCATTCTCTTCTTTTGCTGTATCGATCTTCAGTTTTTCACCTCTTTTTAAAATCTTGAAGATCAGTTTCTCGTTGTCTCCTCCCTGCTTGCTGCACAGGTTCTCGATATGTTCCACACACGGTGTCTCGATGGAACAGAATCCGTATGTCTTATACGTCTCTTTAATAAGTCCGATCAGGTAATCACGGATCTCCATCTCACGTGGGAGCATGTCTTTCATACCGGTAACCGGTTTTTTCTTTAATGCCATAACCATTCTCCTTTGCGTTCTATCATTTCGTCGATCCTGTCGATATAGGCATCTACTGCCTTGACATTCTCCTGACGGATCAGACGTGTCATTTTCTTCTTTTTACTGCCCGGCATAGGAATCGGATTCTTTAATACGATTTTTGTCGATGCACCTGCGCCTGCGGCAATAATAGATTGTTTTTCTTCCATAATAAGTATATTGTATATTCCGGCTTTGTCAACCTTTGCATAACCAACATTTTCAAAATTCCCTGCAATATTCTTCTGTCTGTACAGATAATACGGAAAAAGTTCCATCTCTTCTGCCGTTTTTGCTGCTTTTTCGATCATGCCGGAAAGAATGTCATGTGTCTCCTTCACATCCCGGTGTAAATCTCTCATTTCCATTCTGGCCGCTCTCTTGATTGCCAGTGAATGCACCGTCAGACTGTCCGGCTTCATCTGAGCGATCTGAGCCAGTGTATCTTCCATATCAGAAATATCTTCCCCCGGAAGTCCTGCGATAATATCCATATTGATATTATCGAATCCGGTCTCTCTGGCCAATGCATAGGCCTCTTTTATCTCTTCTACGGTATGCTTTCTTCCAATCGCATCCAGTGTCTTCTGCTGCATGCTCTGCGGATTGATGGAAATCCTGGTAATGCCGTGGCTCTTTATAACCTTTAATTTTTCTTCTGTTATGCTGTCTGGTCTTCCTGCTTCTACAGTATACTCCAACAGATGTTCTCTCGAAAATTTCTCATCAATCCATCCCATCAGTCGTTCCAGCTGCTCTGCCGTCAGAGTAGTCGGTGTACCTCCGCCGATGTAGATTGTATTCAGCTTTTTATTTTTTGAACGCTCTGCGATAAATTCCAACTCTTTACAAAGTGTATCTACATATACATCTACTTTTTCTTTCCAGCGATCCAGCGGTCCGGAACTGAAAGAACAATAAGAACAGACCGACGGACAGAATGGGATTCCTACATACAAGCTGTACCCTTCTTCATAATCCAGTTCTTCCAGAATCTTCCGCTCCCTCTCGGCAATCTCCCATGCAAGCACTGCCTTTTCTTTTCTTACTCTTGCGCTTTCCCATGCCCATCTGATATAATCTTCTTTTTTCCAGCCGGCTTCCAGCTTCTGCATAGCAAGCTTGGTCGGACGTACGCCTGTAAGCACTCCCCATGCAAGTGGTTCTCCGGTGATCTTCTCCAGTTGGTCATACAGATTCAGGTCTGTCTGCCGTTTTTTCTCCGTTTGCAGATTCTCCGTTTCTGCAAAAATTTCCTGACCATCCGGTAATTGTACCGTTACATAATTAGAGGCTTCTTCATCCGTCTTGCAGGATACTTCCTGCGACGGATAAAAAGCCTTTAATATATGATACGCATTATAAGTATAAGACTCGCTTTTACATATAATCTGAATCATCTTAATTCTCCATTCTGTTTTTTTATCACTGTCTTTTGCCAACATTCATTATATAAATGGATTATGGAGTTTTTCATAACCGATCGTCGTTTCTTCCATATGCCCCGGATATACATGTGTCTCTTCCGGCAATACCAACAGTTTCTCCTTTACAGAACGAACCAATGCCGATGCACTTCCGCCCGGGAAGTCTGAACGGCCAACCGATGTCTGGAATAATGTATCACCGCTAAAGAGAACGCCTTCCTGTTCCATATAATAACAGCATCCACCCGGTGTATGTCCCGGTGTATGGATCACACGGAACTGAAAACCTGCAATTTCCAGCTGTTGCCCATCACTGACCGGAACCGCCTCTTCAAACCGGTATCCTCCACGCACATATGTAGAAGACAGATTACTTTCACCGTCCGTCATCATCGGAAGGTCTGCTTCTTCTACATATACCGGAACTTTTACGTCTTCCATCACATCAGAAAGTCCCATAATATGATCAAAATGTGCATGTGTCAAAAGCACCGCTTTCAGTTTCAGTCCCTGCTCCTTTACCGCATTCTTTACCTTCGCCGGATAAGCTCCCGGATCAACCATGACCGACTCTTTTGTCTCTTCGTTAATCACCAGATAACAATTCGTACCAATCATTCCAACCACGTATTTTTTTATCTTCATACTTTTATCCTGTTGCCCTTTCTATATCAATGATTCCGGAAAGTTGCTGCAATTTCTTCACGATACGCTCCAGTTCTTCACGGCCGTGAACGATGAATCCCATCTCAATTGTTGCTGTTCCTTTCTTGCTGGTACGGACATTCATAGATTTGACATCCACATTTTCTTCTGTGAAAATTCTGGAAATCTCCATCAGAAGTCCCTGCTGGTCATTGGCATACATCTTGATCTCGGCAAGATACTGACCTCCTGATTTTTCTGTCACTTCCGTCTCCCACTCTGCCGGAATCAATCTTGCGCGTTCCGCTTCGGACAGATGTATCATATTGATACAGTCTGTACGGTGAATGGACAGACCTCTTCCACGAGTAACGAATCCGACAATCTCATCTCCCGGTACCGGATTACAGCATCTGGAAAAACGGACCGCCATATCATCAATCCCCTTGACTACAATACCGCTCTTGGACTTGGCAATATGTACCTTATTCTTTGCAGCCTCAGCCACTCTCTCCAGAACAACTTCATCCGTAATTGCCTGTCTGTGATCTTTTCCATACTCTTCTGCAAGCCGGTTTACTACCTGTCCTTCTTTTAATCCTCCGTGACCGATTGCCGCCAGCACAGATTCCCAGTCTTTGAATCCATATTTTTTCTGCACGATCTCCTGGTACTTCGGCTGAATAATATTTGTAAGATTGATACTCTTTGCCTTGCAGTATGTAGCAATCATATCCTTTCCACGGATGATATTACTTTCTTTGAATTCTTTTTTAAACCACTGGTTGATCTTGTTCTTTGCCTGTGTACTTTTTACAATATTCAGCCAGTCCCTGCTTGGGCCCTTGGAATTCTGTGAAGTCAGGATCTCAATTCGATCCCCGTTCTGAATTTTATAATCGATATTGACCAGTTTTCCGTTCACTCTGGCTCCAACCATCTTATTTCCAACTGCACTATGGATCGCATAAGCAAAGTCGATCGGCGTCGAACCATTCGGAAGGTTCTTGACATCTCCCTGCGGTGTAAAGCAATACACATCTTCTGCAAACAGATCAAGGTCACCTTTGATCAGATTCAGGAATTCCCGGTTATCCGACATGTCTCTCTGCCACTCCAGGATCTGGCGCAGCCAGCTTAACTTCTCTTCTTCCTGTGCTTCAACACTCTTCTTACCGTCATTCGACTCTTTATATTTCCAATGCGCCGCAATACCATATTCCGCTGTCTTATGCATCTCTTCTGTACGGATCTGGATCTCGAACGGCTGTCCGACCGAACTCATCAGCGTTGTATGCAGTGACTGGTACATATTCGGTTTTGGCATTGCAATATAATCTTTAAATCGTCCCGGGATCGGCGTATACATCTCATGGATCACACCGAGTGCCGCATAGCAGTCCTTTACAGATTCTACGATAATACGGACTGCGAACAGATCATAGATCTGATCTACCGTCTTATCCTGATTGACCATCTTTTTATAAATGCTGAAGAAATGTTTGACACGCCCGTTGACTTCTGCTCTGATGCCCGCATTCTTCATATGTGTCGACACTTCATCTACAATCTGCTCTACAAATTCTTCCCGCTCAGTCTTTCTGGCATTGATCTGATTCACCAGATCATAGAACACTTCCGGCTGTGAATACTTAAGTGCCAGATCATCCAGTTCTGTCTTGATCTTGGAAATTCCAAGACGCTGTGCGATCGGTGCATAAATGTCCATCGTCTCTTTTGCTTTTTCTTTCTGTTTTGCCGGTGTCATAAACTGCAGTGTACGCATATTATGCAGACGGTCTGCCAGTTTGATAATGATAACCCGGATGTCCTTTGCCATTGCCAGGAACATCTTTCTTAAATTTTCTGCCTGTACCTCCAGTTTATCCGAAGAATAAGAAAGTCTTCCCAGCTTGGTAACTCCATCTACCAGAAGTGCTACTTCTGCTCCGAATTCCTTTCGGATATCTTCTTCCGTAAACTTTGTATCTTCAACCACATCGTGCAGCATTCCTGCAGCAATCGTCTCTTTATCCATCTCAAGATCTGCCAGAATGATCGCTACCCATAACGGATGGATGATATATGGCTCTCCGGATTTTCTGCGCTGATCTCCATGTGCTTCAACTGCCAGCTTATAAGCTTTCTCGATCAGGGAAACATCTGTGGACGGATGATACTTTCGGATACGGGCAATCAATATGTCATACAACCGGTCCGGATCTTCATAATCTTCCTGCGATTTCACCGCATGTCCGTCTATGACCGCAAGTCCTTTTGTATGGTCTTTCGTCAGGGCTTCCGGTGCAATCCGGTTGTCCAGTGATTCATATGTTGTCTTGTCTGACATATCAACGCCTCCTTCCCTTGATGCTTCTCCTATTTACCCGGATATGTGATCACGGCATCCACATCATATCCTTCTAATCGATCTCTTCCATTTAATCCCGCAAGTTCCATAAGAAATACTGTCTTTACCACTTTTCCGCCAAGTCCTTCGATCAGTTTTACCATTGCCTCATTCGTTCCGCCTGTTGCGATCAGATCGTCAATGATAACCACTCTTTGTCCCGGTTTGATCGCATCTTTATGCATCTCGATCGTAGCAGTACCATATTCCAGTTCATATTCAACAGAAACAGTCTCGCAAGGGAGCTTTCCTTTTTTTCTGATCGGGATAAATGGCTTATGCAGGTTATACGCAATTGGAACTCCAAAAATAAATCCTCTGGATTCCGGTCCTACAACCACATCAAATTCTACGTCTTTTAATTTTTCCTGCATCAGATCTATTGCCAGATGTAACCCCTCTGCATCCTGAAGAATGCTTGTTACATCTCTGAATATAATTCCCGGTTCCGGAAAATCCGGAATGCTTCTTACATACTCTTCTATCGCTTTCATGATACTCTCTCCATTTCTGTCTAAAATACAACTTTAAGTATAGCATTACTTTTTCTAATTTTCAATCTATGGTTTAACGGTAATGCGTCACAACAATCTGTGGTGTCTTTTCCCCCATATATTCATTAATATCCGGATAATATGTCATCGAGATCCGGATCTGTCTGCCACGACCTTTTAAGAGTGCCTCCACTTCTGTCTTTCCATACTGTTCTTCCAGTTTGCCCAGGAAATCATCTGCATGATGGAACAGCATTGCTTCGATCCTGCATCCATTCACATCCTGCACCTGTAATTTCAGTACATTTCTATTCTTCCCAAGAATTCTTGCACCAAGTAATGTGACATCGCGTGCTGCAAATACCGGTTTTGTATTTCCTTTTCCAAATGGTTCCAGAAGTTCCAGTTCTTTCACCAATCCTTCCGTCACACATCCGAACGGCATCTCCATATCGATAGTTACTTTTTCTTTCATCTCTTCTTCGGTCAGCGTACAGTTTTTATTCAACATCTCGCGAAATTTCCCGACATTCTCTTTCGGAAGTGACAATCCGGCTGCCAGCCGGTGTCCGCCAAACTTCGTCAGAAATTCTTTGCATTTATTCAGTTCTTCATACATGTGGTATCCGTCGATCGACCTTCCGGATCCTTTCACTCCTTCTTCTGCATCCGTCAGTACAAACACCGGTTTATAATAGTTCTCTCTTATCCTTCCGGCGACGATACCTGCCAGACTTTCATGACAATCCGGAAGATAAACGACCAACACCTTGTCCTTGGAAATGGTTGTTGTCTCCACCTGCTCTTCTGCCTGTTTTACAGCCTCTTCCGTCATATCCTTTCTGCTGTCATTCAACGCTTTCAAGTCTCCTGCAAGGATATCTGCCTCCTTTTGCGTTCCTGCTCTCAGTAATTCCAGCGCACGTTTTGCTGTATCCAATCTTCCGCTGGCATTGATACATGGCCCGAGTACAAAACCGATATGATAGGAATTCAGGCTGTTCTTGTCAATCCCTGTACACTCGATCAAAGCTTTCAATCCCGGATTCTTTGTGCGTCTCAGCATCTGAAGACCTTCTTTGACAAAAATACGGTTCTCATCTTCCAGATCCATCACGTCTCCGATCGTAGCGATCGCAACATTTTCGATCAGATCATCCAGATCCGCCGAATCCTTTCCCATACTCTCCCACAATGCCTCCATCAGCTTGTATGCAACTGCAGCACCGCAGAGTCCTTTAAATGGATAGAGACAATCCGGCTGCTTAGGATCCATAACCGCATCTGCCGGCGGAATTCTGTATCGTTTTTCTCCATCGTATTCATCAAACGGGACCTCATGGTGATCTGTTACGATCACTGTCATCCCCATTTCTTTTCCATACGCGATTTCATCTGCTGCTGCGATCCCATTATCACAGGTAATGAGCGTATCTACACCGGCTTCATAAGCTCTTTCGACCAGATGCCTGTTCAGTCCATATCCGTCACTGATACGGTCTGGTATATCACTGTCCACATCCGCACCGAGACGTTCCAGTCCTTCCAGCAGAATGTAAGTTGCATTCACTCCGTCTATATCATAATCTCCGATCACCCGGATTTTCTTATCTTCCAGGATCTTCTCTTTCAGAATATCGATTGCTTTATCCATATCTTTCATCAGCATTCCATCATACAGATCACTGATTGTTCCATTCAGATAGCGGTCAACCGCTTCTTCCCCGATCACATCCCTGTTCCGGATCAGACATGCCAGCCGCGGACTGATCTGGTATTTTTTTCCTATTGCCTCAAAATCTGCGCCTTTCCGCAGCAGAACCCATCGTTCCATTGTTGTCGCTCCTTTGTCTCTTTAGTCTAAGTACAATTACTTTTTAATTTTAAAAAAGCAGTTATACCCTGTCAACAGGCATAACTGCTTTTCAAATCATTTTCTGATTTATTTTTTCTTTTTGTTTGTTGCTTTTTTAGAGGCTTTTGTTTTCATAACATACCACAGGGCTCCTGTGATACATACGGAAGAATATCCTCCGCAGATGATACCTGCCATAAGCGGTGCTGCAAATTCACGAATAGAACTTACACCCATAATAAACAGAACAAATACCATGATAAAAGTCGTCAACGATGTATAAATACTTCTTGTCAACGTCTGTGTTATACACTTATTTACCACTTCAGCCAGATCATCGTTTTTCTTCATCAGTGGAAGTTCCTCACGGATTCTGTCAAAGATTACAATCGTTGCATTGATGGAATAACCGACAATCGTCAGCATACATGCAATAAATGTTGTTCCCACTGAGATTCTGGATGCCGCATAGAATGCAAGTACCACCAGAACGTCATGTAACAGTGCCGCAACCGCACTTGTAGCAAAACGTACATCTTTGAAACGGAACCAGATGTAAAGCAGCATAAAGATTGTTGCCACGATCACGGCAATTACTGCATCACGACGCATCTCACCACTGATCGTAGAACTTATATTTTCAGCTGTGATATCGGATTCTTTCACTCCGAATGTAGTTTTCAGTGCTTTGTTGACCTGCTCACGTTTCGCAAGACTTAATGTCTTTGTTTTAATAATGACCTGTTTGGTTCCGGACACCTTCTGTGTCTGAATGTTGTGGTCTCCTGTAATCTTTTCTACTACAGGAACAATCTCTTCATCGATCTCATCGATAGAATAATCTTTGTCAAATTTCACATTCATAGAAGTTCCGCCCTGGAAATCCAGACTGTATGCCAGTGCTCCATTTCCCTTTGCCGAATTGACTCCCATGATCACAAATCCTGCAAGGATCAGTGCAATGGAAACGCTGAAGAATATCTTCTTCTTTCCGAGGAAATTCACCGGCTTTCTTTCTTTCATCTGATGATAATACAGACTCTCTTTGCGGATTCCGATTCCATAGAATGCATATACGATCATACGTGTGATCACCAGTGCGGTAAACATGGATACCACAATACCGATTGCCAGTGTCTGTGCGAATCCTTTTACTGTTCCGGAACCTTTGAACCACAGAACCGCTGCTGCAATCAGGGTTGTTACGTTACCGTCAACGATAGCTGACATTGCTTTCTGGAATCCTGCCTTGAGTGATGACTTCACAGTTTTTCCTTTCGCCATCTCTTCACGCACACGGGCAAAGATAATAACGTTCGCATCCACCGCCATACCAATACTTAAAATGATACCTGCAATACCCGGAAGGGTTAAGGTTACATCAAATGCATTCAGGATCACCAGTACAATCTCTGTATAGATCAGCAGTGCAAGACTGGATGCCAGTCCCGGAAGCCTGTATACCAGAATCATAAACAGGAATACCAGGATCAGACCGATCACTCCCGCCTTCAGACTTGTGCTAAGTGCCTGTTCTCCAAGTTGTGCTCCGACTACATTCGAACGTAATTCTTCCAGTTCCAGTTTCAGTCCACCGATACGGATCGTTGATGCCAGATTATCAGCTTCTTCGTATGTAAAGTCTCCGGTAATATAAGCCTGTCCGCCTGTGATCGCAGACCGGACAACCGGACTGGAGATGGTCTCACCGTCATAAATGATCGCAATCTGTTTTCCGATATTGTTCTGTGTTGCTGTAGCAAATTTCTTTGTTCCTGATTTTGTCAGGTTCAGTTCTACGGAGTATTCTTTATTCCCCATATCATCCTGACCACTCTTTGCAGATGCGCTCTTTACATCGGTTCCTGTAAGGACCGTCTCACCATCTGCCGTCTGGAAAGAAAGGGAACCTGGTTTTCCAAGTTCATCCAGAATCTTATTGGCATCTGTAACACCAGGAATCTCGATATTGATTCGGTCGTCTCCCTCCTGGTATACACTTGCTTCTGTACTGTACTGCTCTACTCGCTTTTGCAGCTTATAGATAGTATCACTCATCTCTTCTTTGGTCGGATTCTTATCTTTTACCTGATAAGTGATGCTGACACCACCGGCTAGATCCAGACCAAGTTTGATGTTCTTCATCGCACCGGTCTTAGATTTTCCAATTCCTGCGATAACAGTAAAACCAAGACCGACGATGAGGATTACCGTCAGAAGCAGACTCAGTATGCTTTTTGACTTTTTCATCGTTCTCCTACACATCCTCTCGAATTATTTATTCTTCTGCAAGTGCAGCCTTCATCATGATTGCACACTCTACACGCTTCCTTTGCATCTCACAGCCGATCTCATAGGTATCATGGATCGTACCGTGGAAATTGTAAGAGTTTGCCATACATCCACCACTGCAATAGAATTTTGCAAAACAGTTTCTGCATTTATCTTTCGAATACACATTACAGCTTCTGAAATCGTCCGCAATCTCCGGCTTCACGATTCCATCGTCCACATTCCCCATCAGAAAGTCATCCTGTCCGACGAACTGATGGCATGGATAGAGGTCGCCCCATGGTGTAACAGCCAGATATTCTGTTCCGGAACCGCATCCGGATAAACGTTTTGCCACACACGGACCACCATTTAAATCTATCATAAAATGGAAGAAATTGAAGCCTTTTCCCTCTTTCTCGCGTTCGATCATCATCTTCGCAAGTTTGTCATATTCCTCCATGATCTTAGGAAGATCTTCCTCCCTGATTGCATACGGATCGCTTTCATCTCCAACGACCGGCTCGATCGACATCTGTTTGAATCCAAGATCTGCAAAATGCATAATATCATTGGAAAAGTCCAGATTGTTTCTTGTAAATGTTCCACGGATATAATATTTTTCCTGATTTCTGCTTTCTGCAAGTTTCTGGAATTTCGGAACGATCAGATCATAGCTTCCCGTTCCGTTACGGAATGGACGCATCTGGTCATTGATTTCCTTTCTTCCATCCAGACTTAATACAACATTATCCATCTCTTTATTTACAAATTCCTGGATCTCATCATTTAAAAGAACACCATTGGTCGTAATGGTAAAACGGAAATGCTTGTTGTGGATCTTCTCCTGTTCTCTTCCGTAAGCCACCAGATCTTTTACAACCTGCCAGTTCATCAGAGGTTCCCCTCCGAAAAAGTCTACTTCCAGATTTCTCCTGCTTCCGGAGTTGGCAATCAGAAAATCCAGTGCTTTCTTTCCTACTTCGTAGGACATCAGTGCACGTCTTCCGTGATACTCTCCTTCTTCCGCAAAGCAGTACTTACAGGCCAGATTACAGTCGTGGGCAATATGCAGGCACAGTGCTTTGACTACAGTTGGCCGTTCTTTAAAATGCTCTATCGCATTTTCATAAATGTCCTCGGTAAACAGCATTCCCTCATCGGTCAGTTCCTGAATCTCTTTAAGAGCTGTCTTCAGGTCTTCTCCGGAATAAGAAGCCGACAGTTTTTCTGTCACTTCTTCGTTGGAACATCCCTGATCCAGCAGGGCGATACAGTCATATACAATATCGTCCACCACATGAACGGATCCGCTGTTTACATCCAGAACAATTGCGCTTGCCATCCATCTTTACCACCATTGGCTGGTGGAAATGTACATGCCGCAGGTACTTCGTCTCGTGTACGGC